>Ga0210140_1000086_pt1 | contig 16136 bp, 16 predicted proteins | sample China_Bullhead_C_3_FD_184858 | JGI IMG/M metagenome (GOLD analysis project Ga0210140, IMG submission 184858) | Wetland microbial communities from San Francisco Bay, California, USA, that impact long-term carbon sequestration -... | ecosystem: Environmental > Aquatic > Marine > Wetlands ...
CAGGGCCGGGTCAGAAGTGGCTGGCTCAGCCGGAGCCATCAACAAGGCTTAACATAGGCACTGAGGCACTGAGGCACAAAGGCACAAAGGCACAAAGGCACAAAGTGACAGTAAGACAAAGAAGTGTAAAGGTTTTTTGAGTACACACAATGTAATCATATGATTTTATTATCAGGTTTTAAACTCTGTGCCTTTGTGCCTTTGTGCATCATTATTGTAAGCGGCAGCAAACTAGCCCCTTCAAGGGGTAAATTAAAGCCGGGTCCTCAGGGCCCGGATTCTTTACTATTGGAGTTATTTATAAAATAATACCACAATCGCTCAACTTAGGTAAAATCGCAAGTCATAATTTATTGAAAAAAGAATGCAAAATGATGCAAAATTCGCTCTGAATGGATATTAGTGTTGTGGTCACGAAAAGTTTTCAGGATGATTAATGTGCATTGAGTTGACCCAGGTCAAGGTTTTGCATGGCATTTTGCTTCTATAGTCCAAAGGAAATGCATGGGCGTCCTATTTGCCAGCAATACCCTATTTTAACAGCGGATGATTTTTTAAATATTTGATTTCAGCCAGCGGGAGGCGCATTATGGAACACTATACAAGGTGGGATGATTTCCTCGTGGCGGAACACGAGATGATAGAACGGGCCATGGCTGTTCTGAAGAGTAACCTGGAGAAGATCGATGAAGCGGTGAAAGCCCCTTTGCAGATGCAGCGGGCTATCGATTTTCTCCTGGAATTTGGAGACAAGATACACAATACCAAGGAAGAGAAATTTCTCTTTCCCCTCATGGGACAAAAGGGCCTTCCCGTGGAGGGCGGGCCCATAGGCGTGATGCTCATGGAGCATGATGCAGAGAGAAAACTCCTGCAGAAAATGATGGCTGAAATTCCCAGCCTTGTTGAGGCAACAACAACCGGCCGCCATAAATTTGCCGCCGGAGGGTTCGAGTACCTTAAAATACGGGCCGAGCATATCTGGAAGGAAAATGATGTGCTGTATGCAATGGGCCGCAAGGTTATAAACGAAGAGGAGAATTCCACTCTCCTGCATGATTTTAAAACCCTGGACCAGCAGACATACGGAGATACAGCCCGGCAGCATTATGAACAGATGCTTGCCGAGGTTGAAAAAGGCAGTGAAGCTAAAAAACGCCTTATTCGCAATTTGTCCTACGAACAGATCGATGCGATCCTGGAAACCCTGCCGTTTGAAGTGACTTTTGTTGATGCTGAAGATACCGTGGCCTATTTCAATAAACTGGATAAAACAAAGCTTTTCCCGCGTACCCGATCGGTTATTGGCCGCAAGGTGGGAAAATGCCATCCTGAGAAAAGTGTGGATATGGTGAACCAGATTGTGAGCGGATTCAAGGAGCGTACCATGGATCACGCCGAGTTCTGGATTGACTTCAGGGATGACAAGATTCTGATCCGTTATTACCCCGTATACAGTGAAGCCGGTGATTACATGGGGGTGCTTGAGGTGACGCAGGCGATCGGCGCCATTCAGAAGATAGAGGGGGAAAAACGGCTCATTTACTGATTCGGCAATTCAAGCAGAAGAGCGAAAGGGGGCAGAGGTGTTTGCCCCCTTTCCGTTCTTTGAACACAAAGCTTTTCTGGCGGCCTAAAGAGTGTCAGTCTATTCTCCTTCAAATTCTGTAAGTGAAAAGACGTTGTACTTTTTGGCCTTGAGCTTTTTCTCACCGCCGACATCGGGCAAATTAACAATAAATGCCATCTCCACAACTTCTCCACCGATTTTCTCTATGAGGGCTGCGGCTGCGATGGCCGTACCGCCGGTGGCTAACAGGTCATCAACCAGGAGAATTCTTTCACCTTTTGCCAGCGAATCCCTATGTATTTCAATTTTGTCGCTGCCGTACTCCAGGTCATATACCTGTTCCTCGACATCGCTGGGAAGTTTGCCGGCTTTCCTGATAGGAACAAAGCCCTTGCCAAGGGTATATGATAAAGCGCCGCCGATTATGAAGCCGCGGGCTTCAATGCCGACTATGGTATCGAAATGCTGATCTTTTGTCATATAACGCTGGGTAAGACTGTCTATTACCAGGCGGAAACCGACCGGATCCTTTATGAGTGTGGTGATATCCCTGAACATAATCCCCTTTTTGGGGTAATCTGGTACTGTTCTGATACGTGATTTGATTGGCATGCCTTCCTCCGCTGCGATAAATTTTTAATCGTCAGTCTAAACAGACATCTTCATATTCTTTGATTTTTGGTATAACATGCAAAAAAAGATGCAGGACGCTATCGGCGTTTTTTCTCATGGTAGCCAGAATCATCTCCCATGTAACCGATTCTTCGCCCTCTCGCCAGCAATCGTAATCAGTGGACATGGCAGCAGAAGCATAATGAATTTTCATTTCCCGGGCAAGGTTCACTTCCGGCACGGTGCTCATATTAATGACATCGGCATTCCAGGCGCGGAACATATGGCTCTCTGCCCTGGTTGAAAAACGCGGCCCTTCTATGGTTATTACTGTCTTGTCCGAGTGGTGCGGAATAGCAAGTTTTTGCGCAGATTCAGCTAAAAGTTGGCGCAGGTTCGGGCAAAATGGCTCTGCCATGGGTGTATGAACAACAACATCCTCGTCAAAAAAAGTCTTTTCTCTTTTTTTGGTAAAGTCTATGAACTGTCCAGGGAAAACAAGGTGACCTGGCTCGATTTCCTCCTGCAGAGACCCGACCGCCGTTGCTGCCAGGATATGTGTACAGCCATATTCTTTCAAAGCCCAGATATTGGCCCTGAAGTTTACCTGGGATGGCCTGATCGTATGTTTCTTGCCGTGCCTGGCTAAAATGGCAATATCGACGCCTTCTATCTTCCCACAAGTCAAGACAGAGGAGGGCTTGCCATAAGGAGTCTCTATCCGAAGCTCAACAGGTTTATGTAAAATTTCCGGGTCATCCAGGCCTGAACCGCCAATAATACCGATCTTAATCATTTTATCTCCTTCAATTATTGAGTTGGATCATGGAGCAGCGCGCATGAACTATTCTCTAACCATGCAAAAAGTATAAAAAATTAGCAAGTCGTTTTTCTGCCTCTTATTGCATTGAAAGCAGATATGTTCTCAGGTTGATCTTCTTGTTCTGCAGCCCCAGTTTTTTCCGCAGGTTGTTTCTGTGAAACTCCACCGCATTAATGGAAATATTGAGTATCCTGGCAGCTTCCTTATTCGCTCTTCCCTGGCGTACCAAGTCTGCAACCTGAATTTCCCGTGGGCTTAAGCCAAGGTAGCTTGATGAGAGATTGAGCGAAAAAGAAGAGGTGATCTTCTTGATATTCTCCTGGATGACCTTGATATATTCCTGCTGCGGAGTATGGGCAAGGTTTTCCTCCAGCAAATCGAGGTAAGGGTTTACCAGCCGGGAGAAATTATCCAGGACCTTGCTTTCCATCTCGGTTTTATTTTCATTAACTTGCTTCAGAAGCACCCGCAATGCGGTGTTTGTATTTTCAAGTTCTGCGGCATGCAACTCAGCCTGGACCTGGGCCTGATTCCTTTCGGTAATATCCAGGTTGGTACCGATGATTCCACCTATTGCCCCGTCTATATCGGAGAATAGAGACTTGAACACGAGAAGGTCATGTTCCTTGCCGTCAGGATAGGCAGCAGAAACCTCATATGAAATGGTCTCACCTGTTTTTAAAAGTTCCAGGTCCTGGTGCTGATGGATCCTGGCATGGTCTTTCGCCATGATTTCATTCCCGGTTTTACCGATAATATCTTCCCTGGTACAACCGAGTGATTTCGCAAAAGCCTTGTTGCAGCCAAGATAGTGTAATGTATTATCCAGAAAATAGACGGGTACTGGTATGGAGTCGATCAGGTTCTGCTGGAAGCGTACCTGGTTTATGAGGGCCAGGGTTCTTGCAGCTACGAGTTTTTCAAGGCTGTTGCGGTGTTCCTGCAGTTCCCTTTCATTTACCTTCATTTCAAGACAACGCTTTGCAAGGCAGCGCACCTCGATGAGGCTTAAAGGCTTGCGCAGGAAAAAGTTTACTCCGAGTTCATAGCTTCTCTGCACTTCATTATCATCACCGTGGCCGGTTATGACTACTACGTGATAGGGATCGTAGTGCTTGATATGTATCTTTTCCAGAAAGCCAAAACCATCAAGGCCCGGCATACGAAGATCAAGAAATATCAGGTCAGGTTTATCTCTTTCCAGATGTGCTAAGCCTTCCAGGCCATTATTGGCAAAGGCAATATCGTAATTTTCGTATTTGAGAATTTTCTGCATAGCCTTTTGCAGGGCGGGCTCATCGTCAATAATAAGAATTTTGGGAACAGCCATGGGTGCCTCCGGTGAGTTGAGGGTTTTCTTTCAAACAAGAACGCTCGTGGAATTCCCAATTACCATACACTACTTTATGCAGGATATAAAAACAGAATACAAATAGCAAAATACTAGCAAGAAACTAGCAATATGAATAACAATGATATTATTTTGCTGGGAACTGGTGGGGGATAAAAAATGAGGGCCATCTTCTTAGCAGCACTAATACTCTGCCCGTGCTGTCAATCGGATGGCCCTCTGGGCTTGGGCGTTGTGTGTCGCCGAAAATTCCTACAGTTCAAAATAGGGGTCCGGCTCCAGAGGAGGGAATGTGATGCCCCGTCAACCTGGGAGGGCTGCTGGAAAAGGGGCACACACTGGGCAGAGATTTTTTTATTGTCATTGCTTATTAATTCACGGAACAGGAACCGTCCTTGACCTGGATGGTTCTTGCTGTATGTTTGCATGCTTCAGGGTTATGGGTGACCATGATAATGGTCTGGCCTTCAGCGTTCAGTTCTTTTAGCAAATTCATGATCTCATCAGCGGTTGTCGAGTCCAGGTTGCCGGTAGGTTCATCAGCCAGAAGGATCGGCGGTTTATTGACAATTGCCCTGGCTATGGCAACCCTTTCCTGCTCCCCGCCGGAAAGCTTGTCCGGCAGCCGGTCGGCCTTGTTCGCCAGGCCTACCCTGGCAAGAACATCGCGTGCCATCTTGTCCTGTTCCTTGGCTTTTCTCCCGGTAATGGACATGGGGAGCTTCACGTTTTCCAGCACCGTGAGGTAAGGGATCAGCTGGAATGATTGAAATATGACTCCTATGTATTCACTGCGCAGGTCAGCACGCTGTTCACTGGAGAGTTCATAAATATCAAGGGAATCAAGCAGGATCCTGCCGCGGCTCGGGTGATTGAGACCGCCAAGAATGGAAAGCAGGGTGGATTTTCCCGAGCCTGACTGCCCCATGATGGAGACAAACTCTCCATCATCAATGAAAAAATTCATCTGCTTGATAGCCTGAACGGTAGTCTCCCCTTCCTGGTAATCCTTGCCAATATCCTGTATTTCTATGAGATGCTGTGCGTTTGGTTCAACAACAGACTTATGCATGGTATTATCTTTCATGGTGCAATCCTATTCAGTTAATAAACTTTCAATGTTTTGTTTATCTGTCACAGGGCCCGCAAAGCTTCACTCGGGTCAAGCGTGCTTGCTTTCTGGGCCGGGTAGAGGCTGGCAATAAGGCTGAGCGCAACAGACAGCAGAAGCGCGACGCCACCGAGGCTGTAGTTGAGTCCTGCAAAAGTGCCGTTTTTCACGACCAGCGGCATGGCAGCCCAGGCAATACCGTTGCCGCCGATATATCCAAGGAGGCCGCCGATAAGTCCGACCACCATGGCTTCGAGCAGAATGATCTGCATGACATGACCCCGACGGAAACCAATGGCGCGGAATATGCCGATCTCGCGGGTCCGTTCGTTAACTGAGCCCATCATGGTCACAAAAACCAGGAGCGAGCCGATGAAAATAACCAGTATGGCAATGCCATAGCTGAAAGTTTTAAACATTTCAATGGACTGCATTTTTGACATGACTGCCTGGCGCAGGGCTGTCACCTTGGCTTCGGGGAATTTTTCACTTATCTGCAGCACCAGTTCAGTAATAGGGCAGTCCCGGCAGAAGGCGGCAATTTCTACCATGGAAACCTTGCCCTCTTTGCCCAGTATTTTCTGAAAGGCATGCAGGTCACCGATAATAATACCGTCCTCTGAGGCGCCGGTTGGCTTTAAGATCGAAGCGATGACAAAATCACTGTCACCGATTGTCAGACTGTCACCAACTGCCAGCTTGAATGTCGCTGCAGTCTGGGAGCCGATAAGCAGTTCATTCGCAGCGGCAGGAGGTGTTCCCTCAAACTGCCACCAGTTTTTCAACTGCAGCTCTGTAGCAAAATCCACCCCCATGAGCAGAACATCCAATTCCTTAACCTTTGCAGCACCGAGGACCTTTGGCGCCACAAGACCCAGGTTCTGTTTATTTTCAATGGTCCTGATCGAGGGGATTCTCTCCTCGGCAAATTCAACTGTCTGGTAGTTGACGCCGCCCATGGTGATACCGCCATAGGAAAGGGTCAGGTTCTCGCTCCTGGGGACCATGACAATATTGGCTCCGAACTGGTCAAGCCGATCCTCAATGTCGCGGCTCATGGATTCGGTGATCGACAGCAGGGTGACGATGGTGGCAATGCCTATAAAGAGACCCAGGACAAGAAAGATCATCTTGCCTTTGCGGCGCTTTAAATTGTTGAATGAAATATTATGCAGTTTCACTGGAGTATCCTTAAAATTTTGCTTCTTTTTCAAGAATTTTTTTACGGTGGGCGTGACCGACCTGGTTGAGCAGAACAGTTTCTATGTCTCGCTGTTTGAAAAGTGCGTTAATATCAGGCGTGCCGGTTACTGATTTGTCAAAGGTAATGACGATCCGTGAGCTGTTGGTATCCGTTTCAATACTTTTGACACCGGCCAGTTCCTGGATGGCGCTGATTACTTCCGGCGGCCAGGGTGAGCCATCCTGGAGTTTGTAAATGGCATCATCAAGGTGCCTGGTATTTAAATAGGCAATTGATTTTGGAACTACCACGATGCCCAGCCCCAGGACAATTACCAGTGAGACAATGGAGGCCAGGGTGGCGAAGCTGACGCCCCGTTTTTTCACCCCCAGCACCTTTTCGCGTTTTTCCCTGTATTTTTCAAAATTGTAGGCCATGGTGTCTGATCCTCATAAAATAAATGGTGGCTATTCCAGCCTGGTTATTATGACTGGCGGTATTTCATGTACCAGCTGTTCATATTGATGTCTCGCATTTGGATAACCAGTTTTTCACCTACTACAGTCCTGTCCAAAGGAGCAGGGTTGCAACCGCCTTTGATGACATTGATTTTATTAGAGACAAACTTCTGGCCGCAGTTCTTGCAGACCATGTTGTCGCCTTCCTGGTAATAACCGAGACCGGAACGGTAACAGACATCGCAGGCGTCAATGGCAGCGCGGAGAATGCCGTCAGCACTTTTGATCACAAAAAAAGTGACCATGGTGCCGTCCTCAGACTTGACCTGGAAATGATGGGCTTTGCCGTCGCTGACATCTGCAACCGGGATTTCAAGTATACCGTTGACCGGCGAAATCGGACCGCCGCTTATCCCTCCGGTTGCAGAAGAACCAGAGCAGCCGTTTAATGATAATCCTGTGACAAGTAAAATGAGAAGAGTGGTGAGAAACCAGTTTTTTCGTTTATGAAACATTGTAGAAAACCTCCGTAGATTTGTAAAATAGATTAGCTATTGATTAGAGTCTGTCTGTGTAAAGTATCGGTTGTATAATTTCTGCCAGGATGCAGAAGTTGCATTGCACGGGCCTTTGCTGTTGCAACCTCGGCCGGCACGGACTGCCTGCCCTGGGGAAACCGCACGGGGGGTTGAAGTATAAGCTTTTTGGGCCGGGACCTCGTTGGTTGCCAGAACCCTGGCCGGATACCCGAGGCCGGTTATGACTGCCGCAATCCTGCTGTTCTCCAGGTTGTCTGTATGGTCAACTATTACAATCCCCCTGTTCAGGTAGCCTTGCATGCCATAGGTTTCAGAAAGTTTGCTCAGTTCTGCAGCTATATTGGCCAGGCAGGAAGTGCAGGAAAGGTTGCTGACCTGCAGGGTTGTCCGGCTGATAGTGCCTTCATCCGGAGCAGCTTTCCAGGCAGTCGGACCGGCACCGCTGCCACCAGAACCGCCGCAACCGCCGCAACCGCCGCTGGAGCAGCCGGAACCCAAACTGCTTTGCCCGGCAAATTTCTGTGTATTCTGTTCAGGGACGGTTGCAGTCCAGTCAACAGTGGCCGGGTAGCCCAGTTTGCTGATCGTGGCAGCAATTTGCTCATCATCGAGCGTCGACAGATGGTCAACAGTTACACGGCCGGAACGAAGATCAGCGGCCATGCCAAGGGTTCCAGGAACAGTCTTTAATTCCGCCTCAATAGTTGCCAGGCAGGAAGTACAGGAAAGATTGTCCACAATGAAATTTGAACGCTGCACTGTGCTCGAATTCGCCTGGAAAGCGAAAAGGAGACCCAGCAGAAGCGCGCTCAAGGCGGCAATTATTTTTTTATTTTGATTCATTTCTCTTTCTCTTTACATTGTTAAATTTGTATAAACCCATAGCCGATTTCCATATTCATTTAGCAAAGGGTGTGCCATTTTTGTTTTACGCTGCAACTTAATAGTCATGTATTTGAAATTATTACATAAAATAAAGAATGGGAAATTTGATACAGAATAGAGAGAAAAGAAAAAGTGAAGAATATTGTTTAATGGAGAAGCTCATCTTGTATAATATTGACAATTTCTCAAGAAGATCTCACAGCCATTATTGGGGCCAATAAATCAGGATTAGGGGTGCAATACCATTCGGCGGGATTTTTTCGAGGCCGACAATAGTATTTGCCGGGGAAGTAGGAGAAACGGTGTTAACAGTATTTATTGGTAAAGAATATAAATCGTATCAGGTCCCACTCTTTATGCCGAACTTTTCCAGGCGGTAGATAAAGACATGGCGGGGAATTTTTAAGAGGCGGGCTGCCTGGGAGCGATTGCCGCCGCTTTTTTCCAGGGCTTTTAGAATAAGTCCCTTCTCTATATCTTCCAGGGAGATGCCATCAGGTGGAATATCAGGGATTTCAGGAACCTCGGAACTCTTTGCAGTCGGCAGGCTGATATCAGCAGGACCGATGATGGTGCCTTTACGTAAAATAAGGCTCCGTTCTACAGTGTTTTGCAGCTCCCTGATATTACCGGGCCAGTCATACATTTTCAGGAGTGACATTACTTTGTCGGAAAATTTTACCCCGCGCGGGGCGGCGAGTTTTTTTAGGAAATGATTCGCCAAGGCAGGAATATCTTCACGCCGGTCCCGCAGGGGGGGGATATGCAGGGGGATGACGCTGAGGCGATAATAAAGGTCTTCGCGGAATCGTCCTTTTGCAACTTCTTCATGCAGGTCCTTGTTGGTGGCGGCAATGATACGTACATCAACCTTTTCAGTTCGGTCTGAGCCAACGGGCTCCACTTCCCGTTCCTGGATGGCACGCAGCAGCTTTGCCTGCATGTCCATTTTCAACTCGCCTATTTCATCGAGAAACAGGGTGCCCTGATCAGCAGTCTGGAAACGTCCCTTCCGGTTAGCAATCGCCCCGGTAAAGGCACCCTTGACATGGCCGAAGAGTTCGCTCTCAATAAGGTTGTCAGGTATAGCGGTACAGTTTACAGCCACCATGGGCCCACCTTTGCGGGGGCTGTGCTGATGCACCAGCCTGGCCAGGACCTCTTTCCCTGTTCCTGATTCACCCGTGATCAGGACCGTTGCTTCACTGGATGCTACCCTGAGAGCCGTTTCAAGGAGTTCGGCCATGGCGGAATTTGCTGTTTCCATGCCAGAGGTGCCTGTCAGCCTGTTGACCTCATCGGCGAGCTGCTGTTTTTGCGAGCGCAGGGAGGAGAGTTCAAGGGCTTTAGTACAGGAAAGCCGCAGGGTATCACGGTCAAAGGGCTTGGTAATGAAATTGAAAGCCCCTTCGTGCATGGCCTTAACAGCCATTTCAATGGACCCGAAAGCTGTTATGACAATGACCGGTGTTTCCGGAGATTCGGTTTTTATGGCAGCAAGAACTTCAAGGCCGTCCATGTCGCCCAGTTTGACATCGGTTATTACGAGGTTGGGATTTTTTTTGTTGAAAAGATCTAAGCCTTTCTGCCCAGAAGAAGCCGGGATTACATCAAACCCTGCTTCTGACAGGTTGTATTCGGTAACCCTCCGCAAGCTTTCATCATCATCGATAAGAAGAATGGTATCTGCCATTTAATCCTCTGTATAAAATTGAACGAATTTTTTATGTTTACTCAGGAAATTATAAATTATCTTCAATATTTTCGAACGCATTTCCGGTTTGTTTTTTTAGGGCGCTGTCTGATTCAGGAAGAAAGACTGTAAAACAGGCTCCCCCAGTCTCTGCATCAGCCAGCATGAGGGAGCCGCCATAGCTTTCAACTATTTTTCTACTGATGGACAGCCCCAGCCCGGTGCCGCCTTCTTTGGTGGAGTAAAACGGGTCAAAAATCTTATCTTTGAGCTGCTCCGGTATGCCGGAGCCATTGTCTTGTACTGTAACTGTATAGCCGGCTGCATGTTTCATGGTCGCAATTGTTATCTTCCCTTTTGGTGGAGCTGCGTCAATGGCATTTAGAATTATATTTAGAAAAACCTGTGATAATTTTTGACCGGCAACAAGAAAGGCTTTTGCCTCTTCCCATCCGCTCACGGTAAGTGAGATGCTTTTTTTCCGCAGCTGGCTGTCAAGGAGACTGGTAACCCGGTCAATCACCCGGGGCAGGGGTTCGGCTTCCGCATCTTCCTTTGCCCGGCCAGGCATACCCTGGCGCGAAAACTGTAAAACCTCCTCAACCGTGTTGTTGAGCCTGGTTGTCTCTTTGAGCAGGATCTCTACAAATTCTCGTTTCGGATGATCTTTGGGAAACTCATCCAGCAGAATTTCAGCAGTGCCCATTATGGATGAGAGAGGGTTTTTAATTTCATGGGCAAGGGAGGCCGAAAGTTGGCCCAGAGCGGAAAGTTTTTGCGCAGCGCTCAACTGTTCCTCGAGTTCGAGCAACAGTTGGGTTTCGCGGTGCAGCTTTTCATAGGATTTTTCCAGTTTTTCCGACAGTTCCTTGTAGCGCTGCCGCAGGAGTGATTCACGTCCCGCAATAATACCGGTCACTGTACCTGCTGCCAGGTAAAGAATGATTTCCGTAAGCTCACCCAGATAGGTTCCCGTTTCCTGTCCTATATAAATGAGGATATGGGGAATGAACGCTATTGATGAAAGGACCGCGAGTGTTAGCCCGCCCCAGACCCCGAACCATATGGCCCCGAGAACAATGGGGAAATAGCTCAGGCGCCTGAACATATCATGATAAAATATCATGTAGCCTGGAGTGGTAAAGTGCAGCAGGCCGATGCCGATTACAACGAGAACCAGGATGCCAAAAAGAATTTTTCTCATAGATTAGTCATCTAAAAAGTGAAATTATCGGTACATTAAAATAACTCCACAGGTACTATAATGTTTCTAACAGAATGAAACCATTGCTAATTTGTATTCGTCCTGAAACTATTTAAGCTACTGGAGGTGGTTTCCTTTTGTAACCTGCCAGATATAACATGCTTATCCCCAAAGATTTACCAGGAACAGGCTTATGATTGGGAAATAGGTGATGATGATCAGGGTGAGCATGAGAAGGGCGAGAAAGGGTAACGTTGCCCTGTAAAGAGTGACCACGGGTTTGTCAAAACGGTAGCTTGCAAGAAAAAGATTCAGGCCGACCGGAGGTGTACAGTAGCCGATCTGCAGGTTGGTCAGGAAAATAATGCCCAGGTGGATCAGGTCAACCCCATATGCCTCGGCAATGGGAATTATGATCGGCACAACGAGCACAAGGGCTGAGAAGATATCCAGCATGGAACCAACGATGAGTAAAAAGATATTGAGCAGCAGTAAAAACGTGTATTTGCTGGAAATATACTCCCTGATAAGTTCAAAGAGACGCATGGGCACCTGCTGGTCAACCAGGTAGTTAGTCGTAGCCATGGAAGCGGCGAGAACGACCAGTATGCCGCCGAAAAGCACCATGCTCTGGACTATGATCTTCGGCAATTTTGTAATGGAAATATCGCGGTATATGAGAACCTCGACAATGAGAACATACAGAGCGGTTATTGCCGCCGCTTCACCTGCCACAAAAAATCCACCGTAGATGCCCCCTAGAACAATGAAAGGCAGCGGCAACTCCCAGGCCGCCTCTTTCAGCCCGGCAAGCATGTCTTTGTAAGTCGGTTTTTCCTCATCCTTAACTCTGCGGCCGGGTCCTTTTATCATGCTGTAGGCCACGAGGAGAATGAGCATGAGGATACCGGGGAGAATTCCTGCTAAAAAGAGCTGGTCCACACGGGTTTCGGAAATTACACCGTAGAGAATGAGCGGCAGGCTGGGAGGGAAAAGAAGCCCGAGGCTGCCTGAAGATGTGATGAGCCCCAGAGAAAAACGCTCCGAATAATTATCTTTAATAAGAGCCGGGTAGAGCAGGCCGCCAATGGCAAAGATGGTTACACCGGAGGCACCTGTAAAAGCTGTGAACACTGCACACACAAGAAGAGAGACAACAGCCAGCCCTCCGGGCATCCAGCCCAGCAGAACCTGCGACAGGCGGAGCAGCCTCTGGGGTGTGCCGCTTTCAGCCAGAAGCGTACCGGCAAAAATGAAAAGCGGCAGGGAGAGCAGCAGCGGTGTGTCGGATAAACGGGACATCTCGATGATGACGACTGAAAGATCAATATCGATACTGTGAAAAGAGATAAGGGCCAGGGCCGAAATCACTATAAAAAGAGGGGTCCCGAGGATAGCCAGAACAAAGATGAGAATATTTGCGAAACCCATGGGAATGGTCTAAGTCTGGCCGATAGTTGATTTTCGCAGAACAATGTCGCCTAAATCCTTCAAAGCAAGGATCAGGAAGCGGCCGGCGATAAGAGCAAAAGCAAGCGGATAGACGAGGTTGAGTTCCCAGGAGGGAATGTCAAGAATGGACCTGCCGCCATACAACGCCTCGTCACGGACAAACTTTACAGCAGCATACGTGAGGAGAATGCAGATACCGGCTGAGAAAAAATTAAGTAGAACCCGGAGCCATGGCAGGAACTGTTCAGGCACCAGGTGGGAAATGATATCAATGCTGATGTGTTTGGACTGTTTTGTTGCCACCGCTGCCCCAAAGAGACCGGCCCAGACGACCATGTAGCGCAGCAGAGGGTCAGCCCAGAGAATACCACTGGAATAAAAAGTTCTTAAAAAGATCTGGACACAGGCAAGCAGGATCATGGCCAAGAGCAAAAGGCAGAGAAAGGCCTCTTCTGTCCAGGTCAATAAGGTGCCAATGTGGGTGAAAAACTTTTTCAGGGTGCCCATGTAATTTATTGCTGGGGTGCGGAAAGCTCTTTGTGGTAGTTGTCCAGGTACATCATGGCTTCCGTGTAAATACTTTTGGAAAAGGCGTCACCCACCAGTTTTGCAACAGTCTTTTCCCGGTAGTTAGTCTGCAGTTCAGCCTTGGTCATGGGAGTAAGTTGGACCAGGGTAATGCCGTTTTTAATCAATACCTGCATTGCTTCCTCGTTGCTTTTTCTGGTGTCGCTGAGAAGTTTGCCAAAATGGGTCTTGACTGCAGTTTTCATCAGTTCGGCATAGTGCGGCGGCAGCCTGGAGAATGTTTTTTTGTCAAGAATAAATGCCCCGTAGGCATAAGCAAAAGGGATATCCGTTATATAAGAAATGCGTGTGAACCACTGCAGGGCAATAGAGCCGTAATAAGAATTGAAAGCTGTATTGATGAGCCCCGTCTGCAGCGAAGTGAGCACGTCAGGAATTGAAAGGGGTATGGGAGTCACCCCTACTGTTTCAAGAAGAACCCGGCTGATGGGGTCGCCTTCCGGGGCCCAGGCTTTACTCTGTTTTAGCTCGTCCAGTGTTGTGATCGGTGTGGTGGACATTGTATAGACAAAGCCAACCTCGGACACAGCAAGGAGTACCATACCCTTATCATCAAACTCTTTTTCGAAGCGCGGCATGAGCTTCTCTCTGACCCGGTCAACCTCATCATAGGAATTAAACATGAAGGGAATGCCAAGCACCCTGAAATCAGGAACAACTTCACTTATGCCGGTCATGGTAAAACCACCGCCATTGAGCTGTCCGACACGCATTTTGCGGTACATGGCCCGGTCGTCGCCCATGACACCACCGGCATAAATCTTAAAGCCTATTTCGCCGTTGCTTTTTTCCACAACCTCATTGGTAAAGTCACGGAACCTTTTAGTCCAGACGCTTCCTTCCGGAGCCAGGGAGGCAACCTTGAAAATATACCTGGGGCTGCCCGCATATGCACTCTCAAAAGCGTTGACAAGAAAAAATGCAATAAGAACGACACAAAAAAATTTAGTAAGAGTTTTCATCGTACTCATGTTTAAAAGAATTCATCGACCTGGTCGATGAGTTTTTCAGCCATAACCTTGGCCAACTTGTTGCTTGAAGCCATATCGGATTCCTTCAGGGGCTGTTCCATCACCTCTGCCAACAGTTTGAGGTAGAGCTCCCGGTCAAACGTCATGCGGGCGTAAGTTTGGGCATAGGCAACATGCGTGAGCAGAAATTGCCTGTGATTTATTGCAAGTGCCCGTTCAAAGTGTTTGCGGCTGGTTTCAGGTTTGCCGCCATAAATCTGGGGACGGCTGCCATAGTATGAACCCAGAAAAATATGGGCCCCGCCATAGTAATAGGAGTCGTCCAGCTCCACGACCCTGAGCATGATAAGTTCCACGATGGGCAGGTCAGCCATGGCGGCTGCAGCACCCTCCTGGTGTTGTATCCATAAGGCCCAGCCATAAGCTCCCCAGAAAAGATAGCCGACCTGGTCCTGCTGAATTTTCGCAAGTGCCTTTTCTATTTCATCGAGTGTCTGGCCATTGATATTTTTGAGGCCGCGCAGCTGGTTGATAAGGCTGATACCGTAATCTCTGGTCTTTACGCTCATATTTGCTGCCCGCTCGGTTTTGCCATCTTCATAAAGGATCGTGGCATAAGCACCATATGCCTTGGTGGCAGTCATCAGCAGACGCACATTGTCCGGGTCACCGGCGATAAGTCCGTCAAGTAAGAGCAGCAGGGAAGGAGAGCCTTCCTCCAGCAATTCCAGGTCTGTCTGTTTTTGCAGAGAAAGCGTTAGAGGTTCCAGGAGAGGGTTGACAACCAGGGAGGTGCAGCCAGTGCTGAAAAGTAATGCGAGAGCAGCAAGTAAAACATTGCCAAGTATGGATGTCGTTGCTTTTCGCATCATAATCAGGTTTGATTACTGGTTGTATTGAGGCAGGGAAAGGTTTTTCATTTTACAGTTACAATAAGTATTTGCGCTAAATTTACAAGTCTAGTGAAATATCATGTGCTGTGTCAAGAATGAAAGGAAGCAGTAATTAATTATATAACAGACAAAGAGATGGATATGGGAAAAAGTATCATCGGTGTTTTTGGGCCTGGCAATGTGTCTGATGCAGATGAGGAATGGCAGGCTGCTTTCAGTGTTGGTCAACAGCTGGCCGGGCGGGGCTATGTGGTTTTGACGGGCGGACTTGGAGGCATCATGACTGCCGCCAGCAAAGGAGCCATGGAGGCAGGTGGTATAACTGTTGGCATTTTGCCTGGTACCCGCAAGTCAGATTCTGTCAATGAGTATGTGGATATCCCTATCTATACCGGCATGGGTGAGGGGCGGAACGCCGTTAATGTCAAGAGTTGCAGGGCGGCAATCGCCATTGGCGGGGGATACGGCACTCTTTCAGAAATAGCGCTGGCCCTGAAAGGTGGTTGCCCCATAATTTTACTCAACTCATGGTTAATTTCCCCCTATGGCGGAAGGAAACTACCTGGATTACTTATGGCGCGAACGCCTGATGAGGCGGTTGGCATGGCTGTGCTGGCAGCTGAAAAAGGAAAGTCCTGAGTAGTCTCTGAGTGTCAATAACTTAGCGAAAATGCATTAAAATTGGCAGGAAGAAGGGGTTGCCGGCAAAGGCATAACGAACAATGAAAAAAGCAATGGAATTTGCCTGCCTGACTAATTATCGCACTTGACAAGTTAAACAAAATAAGTATACTTGTGCGCTT
>Ga0210140_1000090_pt1 | contig 15852 bp, 17 predicted proteins | sample China_Bullhead_C_3_FD_184858 | JGI IMG/M metagenome (GOLD analysis project Ga0210140, IMG submission 184858) | Wetland microbial communities from San Francisco Bay, California, USA, that impact long-term carbon sequestration -... | ecosystem: Environmental > Aquatic > Marine > Wetlands ...
TTCCGCCCTTTGTCGGTTTTATGGGCAAGTTCATGCTGCTGGCTGGTGCTTTGAAGGAAGGGTACCTGACCCTGGTCATCCTTGCCGCAATCAATACCGCAATCGCAATCTACTACTACCTGTCAGTTGTGCGCGTCAGTTACTGCACCGACCCGGAAGAGAGGCCGTCTTTAACAGTAGCGCCTCTTACCCAGGTAATCAGTATTGTACTCGTGCTCATTATCATCATAATGGGTGTCATGCCTGCACCTGTGGTTGACATAGCCACTGCTGCTGTCAGGGGCATCATGTAGTATCAATCCTTTATGCTGTATCTACTTAATGCACCTTTATCTTGATTTCCTTTTTCTTGGCCTCCTCTGATTTCGGCAGATTGATGGTCAGAACACCCTTGTCAAAAGTCGCATCAATCTTGTCCTTTTTGACAAGCGTCGGCAGCTTGATCTTCCGCTCAAAAGCACCATGATATCTTTCAACAAAGTACCGGTGCTCATCCTTTTCTTCTTTCTCTTCCTTCTTCTCGCCCCTGATGGTGAGAATGTCTTCAGTAAGGCTAAGCTCGACATCCTTTGCCTCCAGGCCTGGTAGTTCTGCCTTGACGACCAGCTTGTCCTTGGTTTCTTTCAGGTCAATTGTGGGCAGCCACTCATGGGTACCAAGTCTTTCATGGAAAGGTGTTTCCGGAAAGAACCGGTCCCAGAGGCTGTCCATCTCCCTCCGGAGCGTTGTCAGCTCATCAAATGGTTTCCACGGAATAATGTTCATGGTATCACCTCCTTTAACCTACTATCTTCCTGCCGCATTCAGCCTTCAAGCCAATGATAGACTTCTGCAGCATTGCACTAAAGAACTAACTTGATCCTACTTAAAAAATAAGTATGGATTTTTCTGCTGTAAAGGTCTGTATTCGCGACTGGTAAAAGAAAAATTCAATCTGGGCAAATAAAGTTACAACATAAAAATTTTAGAGTTAACCTAGTATTTCGCTGCTCTTTTATTGGCGTTGACCCGGCCTCCTTATGCTGCAATAAATAACCATCCGGAAACATACCGCGGTAGGAAATGGTTATGAAGCATATGAAAAACAAATTGAAAAGGAGGAAACAATGAAAAAGCAGATTTGGCTGGCAGCAGTTCCGGCAATATTGCTTGCAGCAGGGATTGCATGTGCTGCAGGGAAAAGTTCAGCGGAAATGGGTAAAGAGTTGTTCAGTGATTCTAAGCTTAACGGGTCGGCAAACGAGTCATCCTGCAACAGTTGCCATGCCGGGGGCAAGGGCCTGGAAAATGCAGCAGGGAAGAAGAAATTCTCCAAGTTGGTCAACAACTGCCTTGTCGGCAAGATGGAAGGAGAAAAGCTGGATGGCCGCACCGTGTCAATGCGGTCCCTCAAGAAGTATATCCAGTCTTTAGGTAATTAATAACTATTTGTTAATACAATAAAAAGGCAGGGTTTAATGCCCTGCCTTTTTCTGAAATATGTAAAAAATGGTAGCAGTTCAAATTCTACCTGACTTAGCCTGTATCTGGGAAAGATTTTGGTTGTGTGTTGAGAGGTGCTCTATTTAGCTCAAATTTGAGGGTAGTTTCCCCGTTATAACCAGTTTAACGACTCGACTTTGCTCAGTTTGCCTTGGTTTTGGATTGCAGGGTGATGTATTCTTTAAAGTTTTTTTGCAGCATTTCTGTAAAAGTTTTTGCAAAAAACTGTAGATGTTTTTCCTTGTCTTCAGCAAGATTGTTTGTTCTCATTGACGCTTCAAAGGCACTGTATCGCGCTGCAGCATACCTTATTGCCACTCCAATGGTTCCATAACTTTCTGATTTCGATATTTCGTTGGCAAGGTCAATAAATTTGTCTGCCATGTCGTACATGGCTTTTTTATTTTCCTGGTCCATGAATTTTCCTCTTTTTGTTTTTTGAGTAGAATACTATCTTAACTTGCTCAAAAGTCCAGGTGTATTGCCGGAAAAAATAGTGCATAGTAAGTTGTTATAAATATCTGCGTTGGTTCAGTTTTATTTTATAGTAAAATAGGAACTTGCAGGACATTCTGCACCGTGCTATTTTGCAGCACATGATTTTTCCAATGGAGGAAACAAAATGCAACTCCGAATAATCTTACTATCCTGCCTGCTTCTCGTGTTGTCCGGTTGTTGGACAGATGAGCCGACCCGGTCTAATACGTTCATCCCGCTCACATCTATCGAGGTGAGCGCCACCTATCAATCGATGGCAAACAATACCGTTAACCAGTATACGGCAATGGGTGATTTTTCAGGATCGTTTACCAGGGATATTACCGCCGAAGTGACCTGGGCAATTGAAAACAATACTATTGCCGATGTAAGTAATGCTGCGGGCAGTGAAGGTCTGGTAACCGCACTATCCCCAGGCGAAACTACAATAACGGCAAATTATGACGATTTGTCCGGAAGTGAGCTTGTAGTTGTTACAGCTGCAGTCCTGGCCGGAATTGAGATAATCCCGCAAGACGCTGAGCTGCAGGTCGGCATCACCGAGCAGTATGAAGCAGCCGGTACGTTTTCAGACGGCTCCAGCCAGGATGTTACAATACTGGCTACCTGGGAATCCTCAGACATGAACGTTGCCACTATTGATAACGCAGGCCTGGCCACAACGCTGGCAAGCGGCAGCACCACCATCACAGGGGCCTGGCAGGGCATTGAATCCAATGCAAGTCTATTGGTCACCGATGCCACACTGACTGCAGTAACAATAACCCCGGAAACAGCAACCATAGCCCAGGGGACCACCGTACAGTTTGAAGCCGAGGGCACGTTTTCCGATGATACACCCCAGGACATCACGGATATCGTTGACTGGCAGTCAACTGATAACGGTATCGGTATTATCGATACCAATGGTTTGGCAGAAGGGATAGCGCCCGGCCAGGCAGATATCACCGCCTCGTATGATGTGGGTGGCAATATCATATCAGATACAGCAGTGTTAACGGTCTCCGATGCAATCCTGGAGTCTATCATCGTTACCCCGGAAAACAGCACAATACAGGTAGGAGAAAATCTACAGTACAGGGCAACCGGGACGTTTTCCGACAACAGCGAGCAGGATATAACCGAACTGGCAACCTGGCTTACGACCAATAACAGTGTTGGCACTTTCAGAACTCCTGATAGCCGAGGCTTGTTTAGCAGTGATGCTTCCGGCGCTACCATCATAAAAGCATCTTTTGGGGGGATCAGTGGTGAAACACTCCTGACAGTGGTTGAATAATACACAGAAAAAATTCTGTCCTGCAAAAGTGAAAACTATTAAGAGGAGTACATAGTTATGAGGAAAAAATTTCAGTATCTGCTCGTTACAACCTTTTTGGTTCTGGGCTTCAGTACATCTGCTGCTGCAGGCTTTTACATCGGCCTCCAGGGAGGGGCAGGCATTGTCTCTGACGCAACGGGCAGCGACGCCGATGGCAGTGTAAATTTCACTTATGATGCAGGCTATGATGGAAGTATCTTGCTGGGTTATAACCTTGGCGAAGAACATCCGAGCATCGGCAAAGGGCGTGTGGAACTCGAATTCAACACAGCATCCAATGACTTAAGCGGAGCGGAATTTGTAGAGGGAAACTTCGGGGCGGGTGGTTCTGTAGAGCGAACCAGCATTATGGTGAATACCATCGGCGAGTATACGACCCAATCAGGGATTATAATCTATGCCCTCCTGGGGCTCGGATGGGCAGAAATCAGCCTTGATAATGTATCCGTTCTGGGGGAGCCCTTTGTCGATGACAACAACAGCCAGCTTGCCTACCAGGCGGGGCTCGGGATTGGCTGGAAACTCAGCGATCATTTCATTTTTGACATTGGCTACAGATACTATGGCACGACAGACCCTGAATTTACCAAGCAGGACGGTACCAACCTTGATTACGAATATGCAAGCCACCGGATCCTGGCAGGCCTCAGGCTGGATTTTTAAATTGTTCAAACAGCGCCGGGAAGTACCTTCACGCGGCTATTTTTAGAACCCCCTATGATGCCGGAGATCGGATTTTTTGCGACGCCATTATATTTGGGGGTGCAATTATCCCCTGAATATGGTATTTGCCTCACTTCTTAAGTGTAATTCAAAACTATTTAACATTATTTTTTAATAGTACCAAGCCGATCATAATTGGGTGAGCTTATTCAAAGTCTCACCCAATATTAGTACAATCGGAAGAAGTCTCTCAGGAACCCACAGGGCCTAGTAATATTGATATATTACTGGCACAAAACCTGTCCGCATCGTTTTTTCTGCGATGCCGACAATATTTATTTTTTTCTATTTGACCCGATGGGTTTAGAACTCCATCTTTTTTGAAAGAAAGGGGCCATTATGAAAATTGCTGTAATGAAAGAAACGTTTGAGGGCGAAACCCGCGTTCCACTCATTCCGCCGACAGTAGAAAAGCTCGTCAAGCTCGGGGCTCAGGTGGAGATCGAATCCGGAATGGGTGCAACCTGCCGCTACGGTGACGCGGATTATGAGAATGTGGGAGCAAAAGTCAACAATGACAGGAAGGGAATGCTCCAGTCTGCTGATATTGTCCTGCGCCTTAGAAAACCGCCTATTGAAGAAGTTGAACTGATGAAAAAAGGATGCATCCATATCAGCTATCTTGACCCGTTTAATGAACTGGATCTGGTTGAGAAAATGAAGGAATGCTCCATCAGCTGTGTCAGCCTTGAAATGCTGCCGCGTTCAACAGTGGCCCAGAAAATGGACGTTTTAAGTTCGCAGGCAAATCTGGGTGGATACATGGCCGTCATTATCGGGGCGGAACAACTGGACAAGATCCTGCCCATGATGACAACGCCGGCAGGAACGATCAAACCATCCCGTGTTTTCATTATCGGTGTCGGGGTTGCCGGTTTGCAGGCTATTGCCACTGCCAGGCGGCTCGGAGCCCGTGTTGAGGCCTTTGATACCAGGCCGGTGGTGGAGGAGCAGGTAAAGTCCCTGGGAGCCAAGTTCGTCAAGATCGACCTGGGCAAGACAGGCCAGACCAAGGATGGCTATGCAGTACAGCTTACTCCGGAGCAGATCCAGAAACAGAAGGACGGTATGGCCAAGGCATGTGTGCTGGCGGATATCGTTATCACCACAGCCCAGCTTTTCGGACGTCCTGCCCCGCGCATTGTGGACCGTCCCATGATAGCCCAGATGCAGCCCGGATCCGTTATCGTTGATATGGCGGTTGAATCAGGCGGCAATGTCGAAGGTTCGGAGGTCAATAAGGTTGTCGAAATCGATGGTGTCAAGATCGTTGGCTATGCCAATCTGCCGGGGCTCGTGCCGCTGACTGCCAGCCAGATGTATTCTTCCAACCTTGGTAATTTTATCGATCATTTCTGGGACAAGGAAGAAAAGATTTTCAAACTGAAACTCGAAGATGACCTGATCAAGGGTGCCCTTATCACCCATGACGGCGAATTGTTCAGTGAAACCTACAAAAGTATTATGAATAAGTGAGGAAACAAATGGAAGCCGTATTTCTGACCTTTGTTTTTGTGTTATCAATTTTTCTGGGATTTGAGCTTATTTCCAAAGTCCCGTCCACCCTGCATACCCCGCTCATGTCGGGCTCAAACGCTATTTCAGGCATCACCATGATCGGTTCGCTTGCTTCCCTGAAAGCTGACAATTTGACTGTAGCAGTCATCCTCGGCACACTGGCGGTAACCTTTGCCACGATTAACGTTGTCGGGGGCTACGCGGTGACAAACAGGATGCTGGAGATGTTCAAGAAAAAGGATGCTGGAGGAGCAAAATGAACACGATGACACTCCCCATAAATTTTGCCTACGTCATCTCGGCCGGCCTCTTCATCTTCGGCCTGAAGATGCTGAGTTCTCCGGCAACAGCCCGGCGCGGCAACATGCTCTCCGCGCTTGGCATGCTGCTGGCAATTGTTGTAACGCTTTTTAACGCCGGCCTTGATTACAAGTGGATCCTGGTTGGTGTCGTTATTGGTAGTGCAATAGGCCTGGTGGCAGCGTATAAGGTACAGATGACGTCCATGCCGGAAATGGTCGCCCTGTTCAACGGCTTTGGCGGTATTGCCAGTCTGCTGCTGGCCTGGGGCGAATATCATCAGCATCCCGAACTCTCTGTTTTTATTGCCCTGGTGACATTTCTCTCCGCTTTTATTGGCGGCATCACTTTTTCAGGCTCCATGGTAGCCTTTGGCAAGCTTGCCGAAATGATGCCAAGCAAGGCCATTGTTTTCAGCGGCCAGCATATAGTTAACGGGGCAATTCTCCTGGCAGCTCTGGTTTCCGGTGTGATATTTGCCATGAATCCTGCTGACACCTATGCAATCTTCCTGGTGATCGTGGTTGTGTCGCTTCTCTTCGGGGTCACCTCGGTCATACCCATAGGCGGCGCTGATATGCCGGTTGTTATCTCACTGCTCAACAGCTATTCCGGATTGGCTGCCTGTGCTGCCGGTTTTGTCATCAATAATACCATCCTGATCGTTGCCGGAGCCCTGGTTGGTGCCAGCGGTATTATCCTGACCAACATCATGTGCAAGGCTATGAACCGCTCTCTGGCCAATGTGTTGTTTTCAGGTTTTGGTGCCACCACACAGACTGCCGGTTCTGCTGAACAGCAGGGCGAGATCAGACCGGCCACAGCTGAAGACGTCTACTATATCCTTGAAGCGGCCGATTCCGTTGCCTTTGTTCCCGGCTATGGCCTGGCGGTTGCCCAGGCCCAGCATGTCGTGCAGGAGCTGGGTGAACTGCTTGAGGCCAACGGCACCGAGGTCTGTTATGCCATCCATCCTGTTGCCGGCCGCATGCCCGGACACATGAACGTTCTTCTGGCTGAGGCCAATGTCTCCTATGACCAACTGGTTGAAATGGATGACATCAATCCCAGGATGGATTCCATCGATGTCTGCGTCGTCATCGGCGCCAATGACGTGGTTAATCCGGCTGCCCTTGAAGATGAATCCAGTCCTATATATGGTATGCCCATCATTGAAACATTCCGGGCCAAGACGGTTATCGTGCTCAAGCGTTCCATGAATCCCGGTTTTGCCGGTATCCAGAACGCCCTTTTCTTCAATGCCAACACGAGAATGTACTTCGGTGATGCCAAGGCATCCATCCAGGCCCTGGTTGGTGAGTTTAAGAGCGATTGATCTTTGCTTGACACTTTTCAATATAGCCATCCCGCCGGAGTTGTTTGCTTCGGCGGGTTTTTTTTTGCTGATTCATGGTTATGCTTTTATTAATCTTATAAACCATCAGGTTAGCAAATGGTCCCTGTTTCTTGCTTCTTCTTTTGGGCATGCAAAAGAAGAAGACTGTATAAAGAACTTTTGTTACTTCTTTTTATTGTTCATTTTTGTCGGCATATGTACCTGCCGACGATTATCAGCATTCTAGGCTGCTGATGATTGACAGACAGCTTGCCCAACTTTAAAAGCACCGTAATTATCAATTGTGAAAATTGCATTATCAGAGTTATAACCCCCATACCGTCAGCAGTATCGTATGCTGACAAAAAGGGCAGCCAATCACTTGGTTCCGCATATTTTGTTCGCTAACCTTTTTTGTTTACCATTAAGGCACCCCTTCTAAGGGTGGTTGTTAATTTCATAAGATGATATACTTATATTAAATCGGATGCTTATAACCGTGAGAGATTAATAAATGTTTACTTGCACAAGATCCCGGAACCCTGTTTGTATTTAAGTCATGACCCTGAAAAAATTAAATTGCTGGGAGTTCATGAAATGCGGCCGCGGGCCAAAGGGCGCCAAGGCAAAGCGTCTGGGTGTCTGCCCCGCTGCGCTGGATAAAAGGCTGGACAGGATTCACGGCGGCATCAATTCCGGCAGGGCTTGCTGGGTGGTGGCAGGTACATATTGCGGCGGCACAGTTCAGGGGTCGTTTGCCAAAAAGCGGGTCGCCTGCAAACGCTGCGATTTTTACAACAAAGTGCAGCATGAAGAAGGGGGGGCATTTGAAAGGAATAATGCACTGCTCAGCCGTCTCAGGGATACTTCCTCGCGGCTTGACATTACCACCAAAAGGCTCGGCGTTATAATCGGCAGCGCCGGCCTGATCGGCGGTGCCCTGATGCATTATTTCAATAATAAGACAACAGGTGATATAGAGGTTCTTGGCCCTAACAGTAAGAGGTTGAGTATCCGGCAGCCAGGTGATATCAGGAAGTACTTTCAAAAATATCAGCCCGATTTTATTGTCAACTGTGCCATCGCGCCACTGGACAGTGATGCCCAGCTGGCCTTTGAAATAAATTACCTGGGGGCTGTCCGGCTGGCAAAAATGGCCATGCAGCTGAAAATTCCCTATATTCATTTCAGCTCCTCCGCCACGCAGTCTATGGGTGAGAACATAAGGGAAGAGGATCTTCTGGAATTGAGCCCCAAGCTTTCCAACTATGCAAAATCAAAGCTGTTGACGGAAAAAACCCTGCGATACATGCATGAGAACCAGGGGCTTGATTACAGCATAGTCCGGCTGGCAATAGTCTACGGCAAACATGATCACAAGATTCAGGGTTTTCAGCGGCTGCTATTTTCCATTGCCGACCAGTCCATGCCGTTTATCCTCAGTAAGCCGGGTGTGTGCCACTCCTATTCTAACACCAAGAAGGTGCCGCTGTTTGTGAACCATATGCTGGAGAACAGGGATGAGTTTTCAGGACAGTCCTATAATTTCGTGGATAAAGAGCCCGTGGAAATGGTGGCCCTGATCAAGGCCATCAAAACTTACCTGGATGTCAAAACGCCGAGGGAGATCTATGTTCCTTACCCTTTAGCGAAAACCGGCCAGGCTTTTCTTGTATGGCTTATAAGGCGGCTGCGGCGGCTGGGTGTCGAGATACGGCTTCCGGCTGAAATGCAGTTCATGAAGAACTTTTATGAAACACAGACATTGTCCATAGAGAGACTGGAAAGATCAAGCTACAGGGATGATGCTCCCGAGGTCACGGTTTTTACAGAGTTGACAAGTATTATTTACTACTATCTCATCCGTTGGAAGCACCTGAATCGTATCACAACGTTTAATGAAGATTTTAAGGGTTCAGAACCGGCAGGTGAGTTTCTGGAATCTCCAGAAACCCTCCTTGAGACAGTTAATAAATACACCCATAAGCCCCTGCAGGATCACGAAGCAAGCCTGTAAGCTTTCAGCATTCAGCCAACAGTCCTTTTCTTTTAACTTCTCACTTCCTATTGCTCTCGTTACAAAAAATGAGTATTAAATGGTAACCCTATAACCATCTATTATAATTATTGTTGTTAACTATCATGTATGAAAAGGACGATCAATGAAAGGTATCATACTAGCAGGCGGATCCGGATCCCGACTTTACCCTGTCACACGCTCAGTAAGTAAACAGCTCATGCCGGTTTACGACAAGCCCATGATCTACTATCCCATTGCTGTGCTTATGCTGGCAGGCATAAAGGATATACTGGTTATCACCACCCCGGAAGACCAGGAGCAATTTAAAAGATTACTTGAGGACGGCTCCCAATGGGGCATATCCCTGCAATATGCAATACAGCCTGCACCAAAAGGCTTGGCCCAGGCATTCATCATCGGTGAGGCCTTTATAAATTCCGCTCCCGTCTGTTTGGTCCTTGGCGATAATATTTTCTTTGGCCATGGCCTTCCTGAACAGATACAGAAAGCCACCCAAAGAACAAAAGGGGCAACAATATTCGGTTACTATGTCAGGGCTCCCGAGCGTTATGGTGTGGTAAGTTTTGATGAAAAAGGGAAAGTCTTTGATATTGAGGAAAAACCCTCTCAGCCGAAATCAAACTATGCGGTAACCGGCCTCTATTTTTACGACAACGATGTGGTGCAGATTGCCAGGGAAATAAAGCCATCCGTTCGGGGTGAACTGGAAATTACCGATGTCAATAAAGCTTACCTGGCCAGGGGCGACCTGCATGTTGAATTGATAGGCCGCGGTACTGCCTGGCTGGATACCGGCACCCACGAATCATTGCTTGATGCGGCCAATTTTATCAAGGTGGTTGAAGACCGCCAGGGGCTTAAAATTGCCTGTCTGGAAGAAATTTCCTATCGCTTGGGGTACATTACGGCAGAACAGGTTCGTAAAATTGCTGAACCCCTGGCCAATAACGGTTATGGTCAGTATCTTTTGCATCTTATGAAAGCAGAGAATTGGAAATAATGAGGAGTGAAGAGTGAAGAGTCAGGAGTAAAGAGAAAGGACTGAGGTCTGAGGACTGAGAGTGAAGCGTGAGGTTGAACGACATTTCTGAGTAGCAAGAAAATGATCAGCAAATGAAGACAAAGTAAAAAATTATGCGCAGGCTTTTTAAGCTGATTCCAGTGTTTTTTCTTGTTTTCGTTCTGGCCGGCACAGTGCTGCTTGGAGGATGCGAGAAAAATAACTTAGCGGTCCAGGCTTCCGCCTTACCATGCAAAATAATTACATCATATCCCCATGATCCTCATGCGTATACACAAGGAATGGCTATTGACAATGGTGTTATGTACGAGGGTACAGGTATATACGGGAAATCTTCTCTGCGCAGGGTGGATTTGCAATCCGGGAAAGTATTGCAGTTGCATAAATTGCCATCTCAATTATTTGGGGAAGGGGTTACGGTCTTTGGAAACAAGATCATACAACTGACTTGGAAGGCCCAGATTGGATTTGTATACGAAAAAAGCAGTTTTAAGCTGCTGCAAATTTTCAGATATGCTGGAGAGGGATGGGGGATAACCCACGACGGAGAAAATTTGATCATGAGCGATGGCTCGGCCACTATCCGGTTTCTCAACCCGGAAACTTTTGAGGAGGAAAGGCGTATAACCGTTTCGGATGAAACTGGGCCAGTCGCATCGCTCAATGAATTGGAGTATGTGAAAGGAACAATCTATGCCAATGTCTGGAAAACGGACCGGATCGCTCTTATTGATCCTGAAACAGGGAAAGTGACAGGATGGTTGGACCTGACAGGCATTCTGCCAGAAAAATCTCAAAGTGCGATGAATATCGGCGTGTTAAACGGAATTGCCTATGATGCCGGCAATGATGCATTGTATATAACAGGAAAACTTTGGCCGCGGCTCTTCCAGATAGAACCTTTAATAAATGAGTGAGAAGTGAGGAGTTAGGAGTAAGGAGAGTGAATACAAAAGATTAGGGATTATGTTGGACTTTTTACTCCTTACTCCTTACTCCTTACTCTTCACTCCTAACTCCTGACTTTTCACTTAAAAAGAAATGAAATTTACGCAGACAAAATTACCGGATGTCATACTTGTCGAACCCGAAGTATTCGGTGACAAACGCGGGTTTTTCATGGAAACATGGCATGCCGAAAAGTTTGCCGCTGGCGGCATAACGGCGGACTTCGTCCAGGACAACCACAGCAGTTCCAGCCAAGGGATATTGCGGGGCCTGCACTACCAGGTTACAAAACCCCAGGGAAAGCTGGTGCGTGTTTTAAGCGGCGAGGTATTTGATGTTGCTGTCGACCTGAGAAGAACTTCCGCCACCTTCGGGCAATGGGTTGGCATGTCTCTCAGCGCTGAAAATAAAAAGATGCTCTGGATTCCCCAGGGTTTTGCCCACGGTTTTTATGTGATCAGCCAACAGGCTGATTTCTTCTACAAATGCACTGATTTTTACGAACCGGCATACGAAAGAACCATCCGCTGGGATGATCCTGATCTTGCCATTGGCTGGCCGCTCATTGATGACAAAGCACCAGTTGTTGCTCCAAAGGATGCAAACGCCGCCCTTTTTAGAGAGGCAGAATATTATGAGTGAGGAGTGAAAAGTGAAGAGTCAGGAGTAGTGTGTGCAGAAAAAGAGATTTTTAGGTTTTAATTCTTTTACTCCTCACTCCTTACTCTTCACTACTAACTGTATTTATGCTTGCATTAATCACCGGAGCAAACGGCCAGCTCGGCTGGGAGTTACAACGAACCAGACCGGACGATTGGGAGATAATTGCGCTCAGCCGTACAGAGCTGGATATTACTGACAGTGCAGCAGTCGCTGCACTGTTTAAAAAACACCAGCCTGATCTGGTAATCAATGCCGCAGCCTATACTGCTGTAGATAAAGCTGAAAGCGAAAAAGATGATGCATATGAGGTTAATGCGCACGGCGCGGCAAATATTGCCAAAGCGGTTGAAAATTCTGGGGCCCGTTTAATTCATATATCCACAGATTTTGTTTTTGACGGCAGAAAATCACAACCATACCTCCCTGGTGACAAGCCAAATCCCCTAAGCGTTTACGGCGCAAGCAAGCTACAGGGCGAACAGTCTGTATTGGCAGCAACCATGAACAAAGCTCTCGTCCTGCGAACAGGATGGTTATATTCTTCACATGGCAGCAACTTTGTAAAAACCTTGCTGAAGCTTTTAACTGAAAGAAAAGAAATCGGCATTGTAGCAGACCAGGTAGGCACTCCGACCTGGGCCAGGGGCCTTGCCAGAGCAATTTGCCATTTCGCTGATATACCTGAAGCACGAGGTATCTATCACTGGACCGATGCAGGGGTTGCCAGCTGGTATGATTTTGCCGCAGCAATCCAGGAAGAAGCTCACAAGTTGGGAATCCTGCAAGGCCTTATTCCAGTTATGCCGATACGGACCGAGGATTATCCAACACCTGCAAGGCGCCCTCCTTACAGTGTTCTAGACAAAACAGCAACATGGAAAACATTAGGGTACACTGCCTCACATTGGCGGTTGTCATTGCGGCAGATGCTTGAAGAATTAAAGCAGTGAAAAGTTAGGAGTTAGGAGTTAGGAGTTAGGAGTAAGGAGTGAAAAGAAAGGAGAAAAAATAAACGACCAGAAAGTTAACAGATCGAGTAGAGTCAAAAATGGATAAGCCTCATAAGAATTTAATAGCCTGGCAGTTGGCAATGGATATTGCTGAGGAAATATATTCTATTACTGAATCATTTCCGGCTGCTGAAAAATTTGGCCTTGTCTCCCAGATGCGGAGATGTGCGATAAGTGTCCCAAGTAATATTGCTGAAGGTGCAGGCAGACACACGAAAAAAGAATTTGTAAACTTTCTTCATATATCACAGGGATCCCTCAGTGAACTTGATACACAAATGGAATTATCTTTAAGACTAAGATATATTGATGAAAATACTTGGACTGCTTTGAACAGTATGCTTATAGAAGAAGATAAAATTATCTCAGGTCTCATCCGCTCTCAAAAAAAGGCAGGCTGATGTCTCTAAAGACTTCTCACTCCTCACTTTTCACTCCTCACTCCTTACTCCTCACTGGACTCTTCTCAGTCCTCATTTCTCAGAAGGAGGCTTACTAATGCCTGATCAACAAAAATTTCAGTCCTCAGTCCTCAGTCCTCATAACTCTCTTTTAATCACTGGTGGCGCAGGCTTCATCGGCGCCAACTTCGTGCACTACTGGGTAAAAAAATATCCGCAGGACAAAGTGGTCGTGCTTGATGCCCTGACCTATGCTGGAAACAAAGCCAACCTCACTGGGCTCGAAAATCATCCCGGGTTTCATTTTGTCCATGGCGATATCAGGGATTACGACCTCGCACTGAGCCTGCTGCAGGAAAACCAGATAGATACCATAGTCCACTTTGCAGCCGAATCCCATGTCGACCGCTCCATTCACGGCCCGGATGCCTTTGTAGATACCAACATCATGGGCACCCATACCCTGCTCAAAGCAGCCAAAACCACCTGGCTTGATAAATCTTCCTCAGCCCTCAGCCCTCAGTCCTCTCCCTTCCGTTTCCACCACATTTCCACCGACGAAGTCTACGGATCCCTTGGCCCTGACGACCCCGGTTTTTCAGAGACAACAGCGTATGCACCAAACTCTCCCTATGCTTCCAGCAAGGCAGGTTCGGATTTTCTGGTGCGGGCATATTACAAAACCTATGGCCTGCCCATGACTATCAGCAACTGCTCAAACAATTATGGACCATATCAGCACCCGGAAAAATTAATTCCCCTGCTTATTCTCAACTGCCTTGAGGGTAAACCCCTGCCTATTTATGGTGATGGTCTTAATATCAGAGACTGGCTCTATGTGGAAGATCATTGCCGAGGAATTGATCTGATTCTCAAAAAAGGCAGAATCGGCGAGACCTACAACATCGGCGGAAATTGCGAAAAAACAAACCTCGAAGTCGTCCATGCCGTTTGCGCTATCTTGGATGAATTGCAACCTCTTTCTTCTCAGTCCTCAGTCCACAGTCCTCAGACCTCTTCATTTAATTCTTACTCCTCACTAATAACCCACATAAAAGACCGCCCCGGTCATGACCGGCGTTATGCCATTGATGCCACCAAAATAACCGGCGAACTCGTATATGCTCCGGTTGAGTCCTTTGAATCAGGCATGAGAAAAACTGTCGGGTGGTATCTGGAAAACCTGGAATGGTGTAAAACTGTCATGGGTGAAAATTACCAAGAGTGGATAGAGCAGAACTATTCCTGACTTCGCAGCTCTAATTCTTTTCTCGTAACTCCGTCGTAATTTCAGTCTTTCTTTCTCTCACTCCTTAACTTCTTACTCAAAAGTCCTCAGTCCTTCTCTTTTACTCCTCACTCCTAACTCCTTACTCTTCACTTCTCACTTCTCACTTCTCAGTCCTCAGTCCTTCTGCCTTTAATCTCAGCCAACAGTCCTTCGACAAATTTAATAAATCATTGCAATTTAGTACGATATATCGTACGTTAATTTTAGGAGGCAATATTATGACAACACTTACTGTTTCAGAAGCAAGAGCAAAATTATATGGATTAGTGGACGCAGTCGCATCCGATCACAAACCGGTTACGATCAAAGGCAAGCGAGCCAGTGCCGTCCTGGTTTCAGAGAATGATTGGGAGGCAATACAAGAGACCCTTTATTTGACATCGGTTCCTGGTATGAGGGAATCGATTAAGGAAGGGTTAGCAACTTCAGTTGAAGAATGTTCTGAGGAGCTGGATTGGTGAGTTGGAAAATAATTTTCACCAAAATGGCTCAAAAGGATGCGAAAAAAATAAAACGAGCAGGTTTAAAGCCACGGGTAGAAAATCTTCTATCTATCATTGAAGAAAATCCATTCCATACTCCCCCCTCATACGAGAAACTCGTTGGAGATTTGAGCGGTGCCTATTCTCGCAGAATTAATATCCAGCACAGGTTAGTTTATCAGGTGCTTACAGAAAAAAAGATTGTAAAAATTATCCGCATGTGGACATATTATAAGTAATTATTTGATATATATATTATTTCCCCAGTTTTGTCTCAGCCCTCAGCCCTTTTCTTTCACTCCTAACTCCTAACTCCTCACTTTTCACTTCCTCAGTCCTCAGTCCTTTATCTTTCCCCCAACATCTCCAGCAGCCGCGCATGAATATTATCAAAGCCACCGTTGGAAAGGATTACCACCACGTCACCGGGCACCAGGAATGTGCGTAGGTGACTCAGAATATCATCAGTGTCGGCAAAGGAAAAGGCATCTATGCTCCGGTCTTGCAAATCCAAAGCAAGCTGCCTGGATGAAAACATCTGGGCTGCAGGAAATTCGGGCAGCGGCAAAGGCTCCCTCAACACTACCATGTCTGCCCCGTCAAAGGCCGACACATAATCTTTCTGGAAAACCTGGCGCCTGCTGGAATTGGTGCGCGGCTCAAAAACAGCAACCAGCCGGTGGCCGTCATATGCCTGCTTGAGGGCATCCAGGGTTTCACGAACCGCGGTAGGGTGGTGGGCAAAATCATCGATCACCGTAATGTTGTTTACGACTCCCCGGACCTCCTGGCGCCTCCGAATACCCTCAAAGCTCCC
>Ga0210140_1000092_pt1 | contig 15769 bp, 28 predicted proteins | sample China_Bullhead_C_3_FD_184858 | JGI IMG/M metagenome (GOLD analysis project Ga0210140, IMG submission 184858) | Wetland microbial communities from San Francisco Bay, California, USA, that impact long-term carbon sequestration -... | ecosystem: Environmental > Aquatic > Marine > Wetlands ...
AGGGGCAATGATGGTGGGTTATCCGAAATTTAAATATCAAAGACTGCCGCTCAGAAATGATGCCGAGGTAATATGGCGTTAATCGGGGGCATTCAAGGGCACAGCCCCCGCCACTCTATTTATTTTTCAAAGAACACTGCGGAGCTTCGGCTCCGCTTGTTTGTTGGCATCGGGTTTGCAGTTGTGAAAGTTTTGTTTCGGATTATACTGAGGGGGAAGGGGAAGTTGTGAAACCAAGGGACAGAATTGAGACCCTCGAAGCAGACTTTGAGATGAATTTTTCCGATAAAGAGGGATATGCAATTCGGAGGAGTAACAAGGGAAATAGGTCCGCAGGCAATCCATCGGGAAAGAGTCGTCTTTCTTTTTTAATAGGGGTGGTCATCTTTGGTCTGGTTGTCCTGGTTGCAGTAGTTTTTCACCGCTCTAGTAATATTGACACTGGATATGAGCTGAAATCATTGGAAAGAAGAATCAAACGGCTCGAAGAGAGGCTTTATAGACTTGGTTGGGTTGAAGCAAATCTGGAGCAGGTCAAGGAGAAGAGTAAGCAGTTTAATTTGTTCAGAGATACCATTAAGAAGCCAAAAACGCCGCCCCAAAGCACTACCACTGAGAAGCCGATAACGCCCCCGGAAAGCACTACCGCTCAAACTGCCAAAGAACAAATAGAGGCTGTTTACCACGAAGTGCTCCCTGGTGAGACACTTTATAGGATAGGTCTTCGCTACGGTATAGCAGTAGATGAGTTGCTGCGTCTCAATGATCTTGAACCTGGAGCAACGATTTATCCCAAGCAGAAAATTCTAATAAGTCCAGCCGGCAATCAGTGATGCTCAGAAATCTTTTAGTGTTTCCAGCATATTTTATAGAATGAACAAAAACAGTTGAAGTTTCAAGATTTTCCCCCCAGCATTCCACTACTTTGGCGGGACTGTGCATTACATACTTTAATCTACACTTAATGGCTTGAGAGCCAGATACCATATGGTGTAGCAACCGCATATTATTCCAGCGCTCCAGGAAATACCATGAAAGCTAAGCTGCCAGCCGCTGATTAATTTGGGGTCACATCAGGCGCAATAAAAAAGGGCAGCCCGTTCTGCAGACTACCCTGTACATCCAACCCGAAGGAGAACTACTACTTCTCGTCCCCTTCTTTGTCTTTCTCGATTTTAGCTTTCTTTTTCTTGGGAGTTTTTGCAACTTTCTCTGGCTCAGGTTCTGAGACCTCGTCCGCTGCAGCTTTCTCCTCTACCGCCTCTGCAGCTGCCCGTGCTTCAGCTTCCGCTTTTTTCTCTGCTTTGCTCTTCTTCTTTTTCTTCTCGACAACTTCCTCCGCTACCGCCTCTTCCGCTGCCGGTGCTTCAGCTTCCACCTTTTTCGCTGGCTTGCTCTTCTTCTTTTTCTTCTCGACAGCTTCCTCTGCTACTGCCTCTTCCGCTACAGCTTCCTCTACTACTGCCTCCTCAACCGCTGGTGGTGCCGCTTCTACAGCTTTGCGGGGTTTGCGTTTCCTCTTCTTCTTTTTCACAGTCTCCCCGGTCATCAACTCGATGAGACTCAATGGTGCTCCATCACCAACCCGAAAACCTACTTTTACCGTACGAGTGTAGCCACCGCTGCGGGCCTGATATCGCTGGGCCAGATCGGTAAATAGTTTGTGAACCACACTCTTATCGCGTATGACCTGGAGTGCCTGGCGTCTGGCGTGGAGATCTCCCCTCTTGCCCAAGGTGATCATCCAATCAGCCCAGCGCCGAAGCTCCTTGGCCTTGGCATGGGTGGTATATATCCGTTCGTGATCCAGCAGCGAAGTCACCATGTTACGAAACATGGCCAACCGATGGCTGGAAGAGCGATTAAGCTTTCTCCCACTCTTGCCGTGTCGCATCTATTCTTGTTCCTTTCTCGCCTCTATTTCTTCCCTTGAGGGGAAGTTTTCTAACTTCATACCCAGTGACAAGCCCATTTCCGCCAGAATTTCTTTGATCTCATTGAGCGACTTTCTGCCAAAATTCTTTGTTTTTAGCATCTCCGCTTCGGTTTTCTGGACGAGTTCGCCAATCAACCGGATATTCGCGTTCTTGAGACAGTTGGCAGAACGTACTGACAATTCGAGTTCGTCCACCGAACGGAACAGGTTGTCGTTCAGTGTAGGTTCCTCTACCTCTTCTTCCGGAGCTTCGATCTCTGGTTCCTCATCGAAATTAATAAAGATGACCATTTGCTCTTTCATAATCTTGGCAGCAAAAGCCAGAGCATCTTCTGGAAGCACACTGCCATCGGTCCAGATCTCCATAGTCAGCTTGTCGTAGTCCGTAATCTGGCCTACACGGGCCTGACTCACCACATAGTTCACTTTGCGAATGGGGGAGAAGATAGCATCCATGGGAATGACTCCAATGGCAGCGTCCTCTTCCACGTTGCGTTCAGCCGGAATGTAGCCCTTCCCGTTTTTGATCAGCATCTCCATCTGTAGCCTGCCGTCTTTTGACAGAGAGGCAATGTGCTGCTCTGGATTGAGAATTTCCACCTCGGGCGGACAGACGAAATCACCTGCCGTAACCGTGCCCTCACCTGCTTTGTCCACCTCGATGGTTTTGTTCTCTTCTCCATGCAGTTTGAGTCTGACCTCTTTCAAGTTCAGGATAATATCGGTTACATCTTCCCGAACTCCAGGAATGGTGGAAAATTCATGCAGGACCCCATCTATTTTCACCGAGCTGATCGCAGCACCTTGTAGCGATGACAGCAAGATGCGTCTCAGGGCGTTACCAATGGTAATGCCAAAGCCTCGCTCCAAAGGTTCGCAGGCGAATTTTCCAAAAAACCTAGAAGCGGTCTTTGCATCCAGTTCCAAACGTTTTGGGCTGATCAATTCACGCCAATTTTTATGCATTGTAACTCCTCTTATGAGAACCCCAACCGGCCAAATGTGAGAAGCGAAGCAGGAGACAGATGCCGGGGATCAGGCCAGGGGGGCCGTCTATTTGGAGTAAAGCTCCACAATGAGCTGCTCCTGAATAGGCATGGTCAACTCGTCGCGAGCCGGGTATCCCTTAATTGTCCCTTTAAACTTGTCCTTTTCTATCTCCAGCCACTGCGGCACTCCTCGTCTGGCTACGGCCTCCATTGCCTCTGCAATGGGGACAATGTTCCTACTCTTCTCTTTCACCTCAACGGTGTCATGCTCTTTGATGAGATAAGACGGGATGTTCACCCGCTTGCCGTTAACGACGAAGTGGTTGTGGCGCACCAACTGCCTGGCCTGAGCCCGGGAATTCGCAAAACCCATGCGGTAGACCACGTTGTCCAACCGTCGTTCCAGGAGAACGAGAAGGTTCGTGCCGGTAACCCCCTTCTGCCGCTCCGCCTTGTGGAAGTAGAAGCGGAACTGACGTTCCAGCAGACCGTACATGCGCTTCACCTTCTGCTTTTCCCGTAACTGGATGCCGTAGTCGGAAAACTTCTTTCGACCCTGGCCGTGCTGGCCAGGAGGATAGCTGCGTCTTTCATAGGCACATTTATCCGAATAACAGCGGTCGCCTTTCAGAAACAATTTAAGGTTTTCGCGGCGACAGATGCGACATACGGATTCGGTATATCGAGCCAAAGTAAACCTCCTTACTTATACCCGTCTCCTCTTGGGGGGACGGCATCCATTATGGGGAATGGGCGTAACATCGCGGATAAGTGTAACGTTAAATCCGGCTGCCTGCAGGGCACGCAGGGCAGCTTCTCGGCCGGACCCTGGTCCTTTTACGTAAACCTCAATGTTCTGCACCCCGTGTTCTTGCGCTTTCTTTGCGGCGTCGTCTGCAGCAAGCTGCGCTGCGAAAGGCGTGCTCTTGCGGGAGCCCTTAAAACCCTGACTGCCAGCACTGGACCAGGCTATCGTGTTGCCATTCATGTCAGTGATGGTAATGAGGGTATTGTTGAAAGTTGATTGGATATGAGCAATACCGTTTTGTATGTTCTTGCGTTCCTTCTTTTTCCGGGAAACTTTGCCCTTTGCTTTGGCCATTTTTCCACCTGCCTTTTATTGCTTTTTACGTCGACCTATCATGGATCGCCGAGGTCCCTTACGAGTGCGGGCATTGGTATGAGTTCGCTGTCCACGAACCGGCAGCCCTCGTCGGTGACGAAGCCCTCGATAGCAACCCAGATCCATAAGCCGCTTGATGTTCATGGAGACCTCAGTCCTCAAATCACCTTCCACCTTGTGATCACTATCAATGACTTGGCGGATGGAGTTGATCTCCTCCTCGGTAAGAAGATCTGACTTGGTGTCGCGGTCCACATTGGCCTTGTCCAGAATCTTTTGCGATGTGGTGCGGCCGATTCCGTAAATGTAAGTAAGAGCTATCTCGATTCGCTTATTTTTCGGCAAATCAATGCCTGCAATACGTGCCAATGGTTATACCCTCCGTTATTATCCCTGACGCTGTTTGTGCCTCGGATTTTCACAAATAACACGTACGACGCCGTGGCGCTTGATAATTTTACACTTTCGACACATACGTTTAACCGAAGCCCGCACTTTCATAAACCCCTCTCCATCTGCTTAAAGCGTCTATTCCTCTCTCAGGAAAGTACCTGAGTGACCCGCGCGAAGATTTCTTTGATATCCCCTACGCCGTCAATGGGCCTTATCTTCCCTTGAGCTTTATAATAGTCAATGAGCGGCAGGGTCTGTGACTCATAGACCTCCAACCGTGAAGTCACGGTCTCGACGTTATCATCATCCCGTTGATAAAGTTCGCCGCCGCACTTGTCGCAAACCCCTTCTTGTTCCGGCGGATCAAACATAACATGGAAGCCGACACCGCAGTCGCGACAGGTGCGCCGTCCGGTAAGACGCCCGACCAGCTCCTCACTGGCCACTTCAATGCTTACAACGTGGTCGATCTGCGAGCTAAGATTCTGCAGCATCCCATCCAGGGCCTCTGCCTGTGGAACAGTCCGGGGAAAACCATCCAACATGTAACCCTTGGCGCAGTCAGGCTGTTGAATCCGCTCTTCGACGATACCAATTACCACCGAATCGGGGACCAGATCACCTTTGTCCATGCAAGCTTTGGCCTCTTTCCCCAAGGGGCTTCCCTCTTTGACGGCAGCTCGCAGAATGTCTCCCGTGGAAATCTGAGGAATCTGGTACTCTTCAACGAGCATCTTAGCTTGAGTTCCTTTTCCTGCTCCCGGTGGCCCTAGCAAAATAACGTTCATAAAATCCTCCATCTCCCTTAGTTAAGAAGATCTGTAACAGGAACTAAACCAGCACAAACCAACCACTGCAACGTTCGCCTCGCGAACTATTGTTACCGGTTAACGTCTACCCTTCATTCTTGATTTCTTAATGAAACCCTCATAGTGGCGAGTCATCATATGGGATTCTATCTGTGCCACCGTATCGATAGCCACACCCACCACAATCAGCAAGGCAGTACCACCAAAATAGAACGGAACCCTGAACTTCTGAATGAGTATAGTGGGAAGCACGCACACCGCTGAGACGTAGATAGCACCACCAAATGTTATTCGTGACAGCACCCGGTCAATGTAGTCAGCGGTACGCTTACCCGGACGAATGCCAGGGATGAAGCCTCCGTACTTTTTCATGTTTTCAGCAGCGTCTACCGGATTGAAAACCACTGCGGTGTAGAAATAGCAAAAGAAAATAATAAAGCCCACATACAGCAGACTGTAAACCAGCTTCCCTGGCGCCACTGCATCGGCAACCGTTTTCATCCAGGGAATCTGGATGAAGTTGGCAATGGTGGCGGGAAACATGATAATGGAGGAAGCAAAAATCGGCGGGATCACTCCTGCTGTGTTTACCTTGAGCGGCAGGTGAGTGGACTGCCCTCCGTACATCTTGCGGCCAACAACACGCTTAGCATACTGCACAGGGATCTTACGCTGGCCTCTTTCCACATAAATGATTACCGCCACCACGACAACCATCATCACCGCTATAATGAGTATCATAAAGGTGGAGATTGTGTCGGCTTTCCACATCCGTGCAGTGTTGATAATGGCAGCCGGCATGCGAGCAACGATGCCGGCAAAAATGATGAGCGAAATGCCGTTGCCAATCCCCCGCTCGGTGATTTGCTCTCCCAGCCACATGATGAAAGCTGTGCCCGCGGTAAGGGTGATAACCGTCATCAAGCGAAAGCCCCACCCTGGACTCAGGACCACCATCTCGCCCCCAGGTCCGCTCATGCCTTCCAGGCCGACGGCAATGCCAAAGCCTTGGATGAGACTGAGAAGCACCGTGCCATAGCGAGTATATTGGGTGATTTTCTTCCGGCCCGCCTCGCCCTCTTTGTTGAGCCGGTCCAGATAGGGAATGACCACGGTCAATAACTGGAGAATAATGGAGGCACTGATGTAAGGCATAATTCCCAGAGCAAAGACAGAAAGATTGCTGAGAGCACCGCCGGCAAACATGTCGAAGAGCCCCAGGAGAGTACCCTGTGCTTGGCTGAAAAACGCCTGCAGAGCCTCAGCGTTGATTCCTGGCGTTGGCACGTGCACGCCTACCCGATACACCGCCAGAAGCGCAAAAGTCATCAGGATACGGCGTTTGAGTTCAGGAATCTTCCCTATTGTCTGGAATCCACCAATCAATTGAGCTTAGCTCCCTTCATCCGGAATAAGTGCTTTCAAATCAGCCGAAGCTGTCTCCACCTTGCCTCCGGCTACCTCAATTTTTTTGCGGGCCGCAGCACTGCATCGGTCTACTTTCACCGTAAGCGCTTTGCTAATATCGCCCATACCCAGCAATTTGACGCCAGCCCATTGCCCCTTGACCAGTCCCCTCTGGCGGAGGATCTCTTCATCCACTACGCTGTCAGCATCAAAATGCTCCAGATCCCTGACATTGAACTCCGCGTAGACCTTTCTGAAGGGGTTATGAAAGCCCCTTTTGGGAAGCCGGCGCTGCAAAGGCATCTGACCACCCTCGAATCCTGGTGGCGTGCCTCCTCCCGAGCGTGACCCCTGGCCCTTGGTGCCCCGGCCAGCTGTTTTGCCACGTCCTGATCCCGGCCCACGTCCAAATCGCTTGCCTTTTTTCTTCGCTCCCTTAGGAGGTTTCAACTCATCAAGTCTCATCGCTAACCCACTATGCTCAATAGGTGGAACCTTGAGCGATCCCTTACACCTGAGATACTTCCACCATATGTTTCACCTTATGAATTGCCCCCATAATTTGAGGGGTATCATAGAGCGTAACCGTCTTGTGCATCCTAGTGAGGCCAAGGCTTCTCAGAATCTTCCGATGTTTTTCTGGTCTTCCTACCATACTGCGAATAAGTCTTACCTTGATCTCCTTGGACATACTGTAACCTCTTCCTGGTTCCGCCTTCCGACTAACAAGATTAATCCTTGATCTCATCGAGGGTCTTGCCGCGTCTCTTGGCAATCTCCTCTGGCTTGCGCAGCGTACGCAATCCCTCTATGGTCGCTTTCACCACATTGTGAGGGTTGTTTGAACCCAGACATTTGGTGAGGATGTTGTGGACACCGGCTGCCTCCATGATGGCGCGAACAGCACCTCCGGCAATTACCCCTGTTCCCTCAGAGGCAGGTTTGAGGAGCACAGTTGCTGCACCAAATTTACCCAGGATCTCATAGGGAATGGTGTTGTTGATAAGAGGTACCGCAAACATGTTCTTCTTGGCCATTTCCACTCCCTTGCGGATTGCCTCTGGTACCTCGTTCGCCTTTCCCAAAGCAGCGCCCACTGAGCCCTGCCCGTCACCCACTACAACGATGGCACTGAAGCTGAAGCGCCGCCCGCCTTTCACCACCTTGGCCACACGGCTAATGTGTACCACCTTATCAATTAACTGCAGCTCCGTTGCGTCCATTTCATACAAGGGCTTATCTCCTTTTTTAGCATTCAGCAATCAGCTTTGAGTCTTCAGTTGCTGACGGCTGAGAGCTGACAACTCCTAAAACTCCAGTCCTGCTTCCCTGGCCGCCGCGGCAAGAGCTCGCACTCGGCCATGATACAAGAAACCGTTGCGATCAAATACTACCTCGGTAATCCCTTTCGCTTTGGCCTCATCGGCAATCATCTTGCCCACCCTCTTGGCCTCCTCGATCTTACCCTTAACTTTTTCTTGTTGGCGAACATCTGGACGCAAGGTGGAGATGGCAACCAAGGTCACACCGTTGTCATCATCGATCAGTTGAGCATAGATGTGCTTAGTGGACCGAAAAACGCTAAGCCTTGGTCGCTCCGGACTTCCTGATATCTTTTTGCGTATACGTTTCTTCCGTTTGAGCCGTGCTTGCTGCCGAGGATTCATTCTCGATGCCATGTTTACACCTTTATCGCGATCAGCTTTCAGCTATCAGCGGTCAGCAACTGCTTTTATCCCGACTGAGGATCCAAAACTGCCAACCATGTTATAGACTTACTGTGGCTTTAAATACTTCCGTCTGTCAACAAAACTGACAGCTGACGACTGATCGCTGAATGCTTAATTACTTTACTCCGGCCTTACCAACCTTCCGCCGCACCACTTCGCCGGCATATCTGATGCCTTTGCCCTTATAAGGTTCGCAGCGGCGGAAGTCGCGAATCTTAGCGGCGGCCATACCCAGCTGTTCCTTATCAATACCGGTCAAGGTAATGCGGTTCTGTTTGTCAACTGCAGCCTCTATTCCTTTGGGCAACTTGAACTCAATGGGGTGCGAATAACCCAAACTCAGATGGAGGGTATCACCCCTAACATCGGCACGATAGCCAACGCCGCTAAGCTCCAATACCTTGGTATAACCATTGGTCACACCCTCCACCATGTTGTTGATCAAGGTTCGGGTCAACCCATGGAGCGCCCTCGCCTCTCTACCGCTATCCGCCGGACTCACTGTAATATTGCCATCGGTCATTTCCACCTTTACCCGCGGTGGAAGTTCGCGCTTGAGTGTACCCTTGGTCCCACTTACTTCGATCTCCGAACCCCGGAGATTTACTTTCACGCCTGCTGGAACTTCAACAGGTAGTTTACCAATACGAGACATGTAAGATCCTCCTCAGTGGATCCTGGTTTCCTTTTAGCCCCTACCACACCTTACAAAGAAGCTCCCCTCCGACCTTCTGCTTGCGGGCTTCCCGGTCAGTTAGGAGGCCTTTTGAGGTAGAGAGGATTGCGGTGCCCAAGCCATTGAGTACAGGGGGAATCTTATCGTGGTGCACATAAACCCTACAACTTGGCTTACTTATACGCTCTAGACCACCAATGACTGAAACATTATCTGCATCGTACTTCAGATAGAGTCGCAGTCTACCTTGTCTTTTATCCTTAATGAGCTTGTAGTTCTTGATATAGCCCTCTTCCTTTAGCAGTTTAGCGATGTTCAACTTCAGCTTGGAGGAAGGAATATCTACCTGTTCAAACTTTGCCATACACCCGTTGCGAATCTGGGTGAGTAAATCTGCGATAGGATCCGTCATCATGATGGAGATGCTCCTTTGCTACCAGCTCGACTTTATTACACCGGGAAGTTCACCTCGAAGGGCCATGCTCCGGAAACAAATGCGGCAGATGCCGAACTTGCGCAAGAAGGCCCTGGGGCGTCCACAAAGAGGGCAGCGATTGTATGACCGCACCTTAAATTTCGGTTTTCTTTCTGCTTTGGCGATAAGTGACTTTCTTGCCAAGGTTACCTCCTCCGTCCTATTAGTTTTTGAAGGGCATACCCATCATTTTCAACAGGGCCTTACCCTCTTCATCGGTTTTGGCTGTGGTGACTATGGTAATGTTCAACCCCTTGATCTTGTCAATCTTGTCGTACTCGATCTCCGGGAAAATAATGTGCTCTTTGATACCCACGGTAAAGTTTCCTCGGCCATCGAGAGATTTGTCAGACAGACCCCGGAAGTCACGAACTCGAGGTAGTGCCACGTTAACCAGTTTGTCAAAGAACTCGTACATCATTCCTTTTCGGAGGGTTACCATGCAGCCGATGGGCATGCCCTCTCTCAACTTGAAAGAAGCAATGGATTTTCGCGCTCGGGTGACCACCGGACGTTGTCCAGCAATGAGGGTCAACTCTTCCATTGCCGCATCCAGCACTTTGATGTTTTGAATGGCCTCTCCCAATCCCATGTTGAGCACGATCTTCTCCAGCCGGGGAACTTCCATTGGACTGGTGTAACTAAACTCTTTGGTGAGAGCAGGCATCAAGTCTGTCTGATACGTTTCTTTCAATCTGGACATCGAACGAACCCTCTATGTCTACCCCTGTTATTCTTTGTGACCTTCGTGGTGATTTGCTCGCCTTTATTCAATAATTTCATCGCATTTCTTGCAGTAGCGAACGCGCTTGCCGTCTTCGAGCACCCTCCGTCCCAGACGAGTGGGATCAGTGCATTTGCCACACACCACCATGAGGTTGGAAACTTGGATCGGGTTCTCCTTTTCCACGATACCTCCCTGGCGACTGTGTGCCCCTGGCCGCGTGTGGCGCTTGATAAAGTTGACTTTCTCCACTACGGCCCGGTCTTTCTTGGGAAAAATCTTCAGAACTTTGCCGCTCTTACCCTTTTCTTTCCCGGCAATAACCATAACTATGTCGTCTCTTTTGATATGGTATCTCTTTTTCTGTGCCATCAAATCTCCCTCTCGCTAGAGCACTTCTGGTGCCAGAGAGATGATTTTCATAAATCCCTTGGCTCTCAGTTCACGCGCCACCGGCCCAAAAATCCTGGTACCAATAGGTTCACGCTGTTGATTAACCAATACTGCAGAATTGTCGTCAAAGCGGATATAGGAGCCATCCCGCCGCCGAATTGCTTTCTTAGTCCTTACCACCACTGCTCTCATCACATCTCCAGGTCTAACCTTGGCGTTGGGAATGGCCTCCTTGATTGAGACCACGATGATGTCTCCCACCCGAGCGTAACGCTTGCGGGACCCGCCCAGGACCTTTATGCAATAGAGCTTCTTGGCTCCTGAATTGTCAGCGGCCAACAGCTTGGTTTCTGTCTGAATCATTGCTCACTCCGCTAGTGTTTCGATCCGCAGGTAGTGTTTACTCTCATGTTGCATAGAAGGACTAGGTGACGGCCTTTTCAACGATCTGGCTCACTCGCCACCGCTTGGTCTTACTCAAAGGCCTCGTTTCACGAATCACCACTCGATCGCCTCTTTTGCAATCATTATTTTCATCATGAGCTTTATGTTTAGAGCGTCTCCGTACGTACTTCTTATAGGTGTGGTGTTTGACCAGCCTATCGACTTGCACCACCACGGTCTTTTCCATTGCATCGCTAACGACAGTACCCGTTAGGGTCTTCCGTAGACCTCTCTCTTTCATGCTCTAGTCCTCATTTGCCCGTCGCTTCTCTTCTAAAACAGTTTTTACCCGGGCAATGTCTCTTCGGGTTCTTTTCAGTTGGGCTGTATTGTCCAACTGACCGGTGGCGTGTTGAAATTTCAGGTTGAAAAGCGCCTCCGCCAGTTCTCTTGTTTTTACTTCCAACTCTTCAACGCTCAGCTCACGGAATTCGCTAGCCTTCATCAACTTCCTCCCCGGCTGACGAATTTAGTGCCAAAGCCCAGCTTGTGGCCAGCCAACCTGAAGGCTTCCCTGGCCACTGGTTCAGGCACGCCTTCCATCTCGTACAGAATTTTACCAGGGCGAACCACTGCAACCCAGCCCTCAGGAGACCCTTTGCCTTTTCCCATCCTGGTCTCGGTGGGTTTCTTGGTAACAGGCTTATCTGGAAAAACTCGGATCCAAATCTTCCCGCCCCTTTTGATATGCCTGGTCATGGCGATACGCGCCGCCTCAATCTGTCGGGCGGTCATCCACGAGCCCTCAGTGGCTTGCAGGCCATAATCACCAAATTCCAGCTTACTGCCGCGATGGGCCTTGCCTCTCATTCGCCCTTTTTGTTGTTTCCGGTACTTAACCTTCTTCGGTGCTAACATATTTAACTATCCCTCTGGATCTGCTCAGGTAAGAACCTCACCCTTGAAAATCCAAACCTTTACGCCGATTACCCCGTACGTGGTCTTGGCCACCGCAGTGCCATAATCAATATCAGCCCTAAGCGTGTGCAACGGCACCCGACCTTCGCGATACCACTCACGTCTGGCCATTTCTGCTCCCCCCAAACGACCGGCACAGGCCACGCGTACTCCTTTGGCACCGAACTTCAATGACGAGCTCACAGCCTTCTTCATTGCCCGACGAAAAGCAACCCGGCGTGTCAGCTGGAGAGCAATGTTTTCGGCAACCAAAGTGGCATCCATTTCCGGCTTGCGCACCTCTTGGATATCGATCATTACCTCGCGTTTGACTATCTGTTCCAGCTGTCGCTTCAGGGCTTCGATTTCGGCACCCTTTTTCCCAATCACTATGCCTGGGCGGGCGGTATGGATTCTGATCCTCGCCCGGTCAGCCGCACGCGCGATTTCGATCCGAGAAATCCCTGCGTGGTAAAGCTTTTCTTTGAGGAATTTACGGATTTCAGCATCTTCATAAACGAGATTGGCGTATTCCTTTTTGGCAAACCAGGTGGAATCCCACGACCGGATGATGCCCAGCCTAAGTCCTATCGGATGTACCTTCTGTCCCAAACTTCACCTCCAAGGCAAATTGCCTAAAATGAACTAAAGTGAACTAAAATGTCTAAAGTGTCGAAATCTTCTTGTACTATCCATTGAATATATCTTCCGCTTTAAACCAAAATACGATGAACCGTGCTAAGCCTCATCGAGAATGACCGTGATGTGGCTGGAGCGCTTGAGGATCTTAGTGGCGCGGCCCATAGCCCGAGCCCGCCAACGTTTCATTGTGGGCCCCCCATCCACAAATATCCGCTTGATGTAGAGTGTATCTACATCGATATTAGGATTCTGCTCGGCGTTAGCCAGCGCTGACCTCAGTGTTTTATCCACCAAACGCGCTGCCTTCTTAGGCACGAATCTAAGAATCGTTAAGGCCTCCTCAACCGGCTTTCCCTTTATGAGTTCGGTGACCAATCGCGCCTTGCGCGGCGAGATTCTGACATATCGAGTAACTGCCCTGACTTCCATAATTCGCGTCCTATGGCCGGCTGGCTTTATCGCCGCCAGGTTCCTTACCTCTTGCCCTTCACACGACTCTTACGATCGCCCGCATGACTGTAAAATATCCTCGTGGGAGCAAATTCACCCAGTTTATGTCCCACCATGTTCTCGGTGACAAACACAGGAATGAACTTCTTGCCGTTGTGCACCGCTAGAGTCAAACCCACAAATTCAGGAACAATGGTGGAGCGACGAGACCAGGTCTTGATCATCCGGTGATCCCGGTGCTCCTGAGCAATCAGTACCTTCCTCAATAATTTTTCTTCAACAAAAGGACCTTTTTTTAACGATCGCGGCACGTTTGCCTCCTCAAACTTAGCGCACTACCTGGGGCGCCTCTTCACAATAAACTTGTCACTTGGTTTCGACTTACGAGTACGGTATCCCTTGGTGGGCATACCCCATGGGCTAACTGGATGCCGTCCTCCTGAGCTCTTGCCCTCGCCACCTCCGTGAGGATGATCCACCGGGTTCATGGCCACACCGCGCACTTTGGATCTGCGCCCGAGCCAGCGCGTACGTCCCGCCTTGCCCAGGCTAATGTTTTCGTGATCAAGATTTCCCACCTGGCCGATGGTGGCCTTGCACTCCAGCAATACTCTCCGCAGCTCTCCCGAGGGCAGCTTCAGCAAGGCATAACGACCCTCCTTGGCCATGAGCTGCACCCCAGTTCCGGCGCTACGCGCCAACTGTCCGCCCTTTCCTGCTTTCATTTCCACATTGTGGATAATGGTGCCCAGGGGGATTTTTTCTAAGGGTAGAGTATTGCCCGGTTTGATGTCGGCCGACTCGCTGGTAATCACCGTATCGCCCACCTGTATCCCCACGGGTGCGAGAATGTAGCGCTTCTCACCGTCTGCATAATGGAGGAGCGCAATCCGAGCAGAGCGATTCGGATCGTACTCAATGGTGGCCACCCGGGCTGGTATGTCGCTCTTGGCACGCTTGAAATCGATAATCCGATACCTACGCTTGTGCCCTCCTCCCCGATGGCGCACGGTAATCCGGCCATAAGAATTGCGACCACCCGATCTCTTGTGTGGCCGCAGTAGACTCTTCTCAGGTTTGGTGCGAGTAATCTCCTCAAAAGTCGGGTAAGTTTGAAACCGTCTCCCAGGTGATGTCGGTTTTACGGTTTTGACTGCCATAGATTTCCTCTCTTAAACGCCCTCAAAAAACTCGATCTTTTGCCCAGGTTTCAGAGTAACAACAGCCTTTTTCCAATGGCGCCTGCGGCCTTCGCTACGACCAAGCCGCTTGCGTTTACCCTGATAGTTCATGGTGCGCACATCCTCCACCTGAACCTTGAATATTCTCTCCACGGCCTTCTTGATCTCTATCTTGTTGGCCCGACGATCCACCTCGAAGGCCAGCTGATTGTTCATCTCTTTTATTATCGTGCTCTTTTCAGTAATCAGTGGTCGTTTGATAATCTTGTAGGCATCTTCCATAATTCACCTGTAGCCAAGCGTGCATAGCGTTAGGTTTCTGTTTTTTCGCTATGCGCTCTGTGTGTCTTTCCCGAGCAGGGCAGCCTCTATTTTCGGCACCGCCTCTTTTATTAACATCAGATGCTTATACCTGAGGATGTCATAAACATTCAGCCCTTCAGAGCGCAGCACCTTCGTATGGGGCACATTTTTGGCCGAAATTTCGACAACATCGTCACGCTCTGGAATCACCACCAAAACACTATCTATGTCAAAAGCCTGCAAAACTTCCGCAAAAGCCTTTGTTTTTATTTGATCAAGACCAAGCCCATCCAATACCACCACCTGATTCTCTTTACACTTGCAGCTCAAAGCCATCTTCAAGGCCTGCTTGCGGATCTTTTTGTTGACCTTGGGAGTAAAATCTCTCGGCTTAGGACCGAAGGTGACACCCCCGCCGCGCCAAAGCGGCGAAGACCTCGTACCTGCACGAGCACGTCCAGTCCCCTTCTGCCGCCAGGGCTTGCGACCGCCACCTTTCACCTCAGAACGTCCTTTGGTGCTAGCACTCCCGGATCTCCGCTTGGCTAGTTGCATGGTCGCCACTTCGTGGAGCAGGTGTGATTTGACCTGGACATCGAAAATCTCGTCGTTCAGTTCGATTTCACCTATCTGTTCGTTCTTGCTATTGCAAACGGCCACTGTTGCCATGACCAGCCTCTTTTCTTCTCTCTACCGTAGGAGCAGATTTTTCTTCAAAAACTACTTTGTTGCTAAAATTTGCCGCTTTTTTTGATAAACACCACTCCGTTCCGCCCGCCAGGCACAGCACCCCTAATGAGAATGATGTTTTCTTCGGGTCTGACGTCCACCACCATGAGCCCCTTGACCGTCGCCCTCCGATTGCCCATCTGACCTGGCATCTTTCTTCCTTTGATTACCCGGGCGGGCGTAGCGCTGCAGCCTATGGATCCCGGAGCACGCTTGTTCATACCTCCATGACTCATTGGGCCTCGAGAAAAATTCCAGCGCTTGATGGTGCCGGCAAAGCCTTTACCCTTGCTCTTGCCCACCACATGAACCAGCTCGCCCACCTGAAATATATCAGCGTTGACTTCCTGTCCCAGCTCAAATTCTCCTACATCGTCCACTCTCACCTCTCTGACCACGGCGAAAGGGCCTTTCCCGCTTTTCTTGAAATGACCCAGCAAAGGTTTCTTGGTCCGCTGGGGCTTCTTT
>Ga0210140_1000093_pt1 | contig 15762 bp, 17 predicted proteins | sample China_Bullhead_C_3_FD_184858 | JGI IMG/M metagenome (GOLD analysis project Ga0210140, IMG submission 184858) | Wetland microbial communities from San Francisco Bay, California, USA, that impact long-term carbon sequestration -... | ecosystem: Environmental > Aquatic > Marine > Wetlands ...
GTAGCGCACCTGGATCCTGCCTTCGGCCGTTTCGCTGGACGCGTCGTCGCCGGTGAATGACGTATGCGTAGCGTTGAGACCACCGGTCAACGAGAGCTGGTTGCGGTTCGTCTGCACGAGGTAGCGCCCGAGGGCCGCGCCAGCCGAGACTCGAGACTGGATACCGAGTTCATCGTGGCGCTCCCAGCCGGAGAACCAGTCCGTGAACCAGCGATTGGCGCGAAAGCGCTGGTAGTTGGCCCGGATGTTGGTGCGGTTGCGCGTCTCGTCCTCCGCCTGCGTGGTGTTGTTGAGGGTGGCCTGCAGGCCGACGAGGTATTGCCGCGTGCGGTAGGCAAGGTCCGCCGTCGTGCGCAGCGTGGTTACGTCGCTCGATTTTTCGGAATCGAAACCCAGGGCGAAAGAGCCGTCGAGCCGTTCCCAGAACGACTCTTCCGCATCGATGGGAACCATGCGCACGATCTGCGACGTGTGGAGGTTCATTTCGCCGTCCAGCGATATGACTTTGATTTCGAATCGGTCATTGGCGGAGTCGAGCGTTCCGAAATAGCGCCGGCCGTTGGAGTCCTCGACCTGCAGCGTCTGCTTGGTCGTGATGCTGACGATGTCTTCCCAGTCGATGGAAACGGTACCCATGGAATCCGTGCTGTACCGCAAGGCGCCGAATTCGAGTGACTTGATCTCGCCGGTGATCGTGTTGCCGTTGACCAGGAGAACGACGTCCGTCTTCGCGGCGTACGCCGCTGCCGGCAAAAGAATAATCACCGCGACGGCAATGAAAAGACTGCAGTTTTTCATGGTTTTTCAGGGCTCTCTTTTGGGACCGTATTAATACTACCTGTTCGGGTTTCGCCCGGTTGCTGTACAATTTGCCCTCTCCCCCCAATCCATACATCAATCGGGACGATCAAAGTGAGCTTCGAACAACAACTCGAGAAAGTCAGAACAAAACCCGGATTCATCGCAGCACTCGACCAGAGCGGCGGCAGCACGCCGAAGGCGCTTGGCCTTTACGGCATCGGCGAAGACGCCTGGTCGAACGAGGACGAGATGTTCGCGATTGTGCACGAGATGCGCACCCGGATCATCACCAGCCCGTCCTTCAACGGTGACCGCATCCTGGGCGCCATCCTGTTCGAGAACACGATGGACCGCGAGATCAAGGGACAGCCGACGGCGCGTTATCTCTGGAACGAGAAGAACGTCGTGCCGTTCCTGAAAGTCGACAAAGGCCTGGCGGACGTGGAAAACGGTGCGCAGGTCATGAAGCCCATGCCGGGCCTGGACAAACTGCTCGAGAAGGCCAAGGCGAACGGCGTGTTCGGCACCAAGATGCGCTCGGTCATCAAGGAAGCGAATCCTGCGGGTATCGACGCGGTCGTCAAGCAGCAGTTCGAGATCGGCCGCCGCATCGTGGCCGCCGGCCTGGTGCCCATCATCGAGCCCGAAGTCGACATTAACTGCCCGGACAAGGCAGAGGCAGAGGACCTGCTGCACGCCGCCATCATGAAGGAGCTCGACAGTCTCGGTAAGACTGAGCTCGTCATGCTCAAGCTGACGCTGCCCGAGAGGGACAACCTGTACGCGGACTGCGTTGCACACCCGAACGTGGTCAGGGTTGTCGCGCTCTCCGGCGGCTACTCACGCGAAGAAGCGAATGATCGGCTGAGCCGGCAGAACGGCATGGTCGCGAGTTTTTCGCGCGCACTGTCCGAAGGCCTGAGCGCCCAGCAGTCCGACGAGGAATTCGACGCGATGCTCGATTCGTCGATCCAGAGCATCTTCGAGGCATCGAGTACCTGAGTCGGGCCGGACTTGAAGTTGCCGCGATTTCGCTCACCCGTTTCCGCCTTTCGAGCGAATTCGCGGCAACCGGCGTCACGTTCAATTTAGAGCTTTTTCACCGCAAAAATTGCGACCTGGTCGTTTGCCTGCCGCGGCCCGGGAGGGCAATATTGCGCTGAATTTCGGGGGGTTGCCGTTGACTACGTACGAACAGCCGTCGGACAAGAGCTACACGATTGCCGTCTGCCTGTCGGCGATCTTCGGCGTTGTCGGCATTCAACACTTCTATCTCGGCCGCTATGTGGAGGCGACGATAGACCTCGTGTTGTTCATCGCAACAATCTACCTGTTCGTTAGCGGCCAGATCATCTGGGCCATCGGCGTCGGAGCGATAGACGCGATCCACACATTCATCGTAACCATCATGCTGCTGACGGGATCGTTTCGGGACGGTAGCGGCAGGCTGGTGCTCTATCCCGGACAAAAGCTCAATACTGGAGGGTCCGTATGAACGACGTCGCCGTTAGTGATAAAGGTTTCGTACCCACGATTCTGTTGTGTTTCTTCCTGGGTACGTTCGGAATCCACCGCTTCTATGTCGGCAAGGTGGGCACAGGCATCTTGATGCTGCTGACCCTTGGCGGCCTTGGGATCTGGACGCTGGTCGATTTCATCATCATCGTGACCGGAGGCTTCAAGGACTCCGCCGGGCGGTATATCAAGGCCTCGAACTGAGGGTTTCCTGCACGGCGGGCGGATACGGTAGCGTCTCCGCAACCTCCCATCCTTTCTCTGCGATCAGCGCATCGATTGCGGCGATTCGGTCAGCTATATGGGGATGGGACGCAAAAATCTCCGGGGGCTCGTCGTCGCCGTAAGCGACACCCAGCATTTCGAACAAGCGGGTCGCACCACCCGCGTGGCCGTAGTATCGCTGCAGCCCGGTTGCGGCGAGAACGTCGGCATTCTCCTCCTGCTCACGGCTGTAGTCGTTCAGCACCAGTCCCAGCCCGGCTTCGGCGCTGCTCCTCGGATCGATACCGCCGCTGCTGCGGACGGAGGAAACCAGGATCTGCAGCAAGATACCGCGGCTCGCACCCGACAGCGGATCGCGATTTTTTGCGTGGGCGATTTCGTGCGCCAGCACCATGGCGAGGCTGTTTTCGCTGTCGAGTTCTCGCACCAGGCTGTCGAGCACGAAAATATGGCCTCCCAGGGTCGTGAAGGCATTCACCGACGAACCTTCTATGACGAAGAACTTCAGCTCCAGTCCCGCTGGCAGCTCCATGGCCGCCGAAACCTGTACGCCGAGATTCTCGACGTAGGCCTGCAGCACCGGGTCGCCCCGCTGCAATAGATTGTCGCCGACCCACTCGACGTACGGGGCGATGAAGCGGCGTTCGCTCTCGTGACTGATGATCCTGATCCAGCTCGGGGCCGTCGCCACGGCGACAATGATCAACACCACGAAGAGCACCGTGCCGATCGCGACCCCGCGAAGGAATCGCTGGATGCGGCGCGCCTCTTCGTCGCTAACGCGGTGCGTGTACTCGGCCATCCAGGTCCACCAGCGAACGCAGCCTGTCGCGGCCGCTCGCCGGCGCCGGCGCTTCGATTTGCAGGATCTCCAGCATCAGCGGGTACACCTCGACAGCGCTGACCTCGTCGATCGTCTCTCCCCTGGGCAATCCGGGCCCTGCGGCGAGGAAGATGCCGTGCATGGCCTTGTCCGACGGTTCCCAGCCGTGGTCGCCCTTTTTCAGGCGCTGCACGGCTTCCCGCTCCACGACGACGCCGTAACCCGGCTCCGGCACCACGAAGATCTCCGGAAACCGCGGGCTGTCACCAATCCGCCACTCGGGAGGGGCCTCCTCACGCAACAGGGCGCGGCCATGCGCCCAGCGCTCATTGATCGTGTCGCGGATTGCGCGCGCCCGGTCCGGATCCGGCTGCTGCAGGTAGATCCACGCATAGGCACCGCCGGCCGTGATCTCGAGGCCGTCCAGGTCGATGTGTTCGCTCAGAACGAACGTCGTTTCGGAATCCACGTAGTTGGCCTGCCCGTGGTCCGAAACGACGAGCAGGTACACGTCGCCGGACAGGCCGAGCTCGCCGACCCCATCCAGCAGGCGCCCGATGTCGGCATCCACCGCCTCGACCGCCGCGGCCAGCTCGGGCGATCCGCGGCCAAAGTCGTGCCCGGCCGTGTCCACGTGCTCGAAATACAGCGTAATCAGGTGCGGCCGGTTCTCCGCCGGCATTTCGAGCCACCGAATGACCTGCGCCACGCGGTCGCTGCCGGGCACCGATGCATCGAAACTGTGCCAGTGACTCGGCGATACACCGGCTATCGCCGCCTCGGTACCGACAAAGTAATAAGCGGCCGCAACCAGCCCGTTTTTCTCCGCCTGGACCCAGATGGGTTCGCCGCCGTACCAGCGGCCGTCTTCCACGCTCTGGCGGTCCCAGAGGTGATACCAGTTTTCCCGGCCCGCATCGGGAAAGTGGTTGTGGACGATGCCGTGCTCGGAAGGGTACAGCCCGGTCGCGATGGAGTAGTGGTTGGGAAACGTGAGGCTCGGAAACACCGGCCGCAGCGACGTAGCCCGTACGCCCGCCCGGGCGATGCGGTCAAGCGCAGGAGTCGGGTAGATCGACAGGTAGTCCCAGGCAAACCCGTCGATCGAAACCAGTATCAAATACGGGATATCCGCCTTGTCCGGAGCGTTCCGGCCGCCGGTTCCGGCGGCCTCGCCGGGCTGCGCCTGGAGCCCCAGCGCGAGCATAAATATCGCCAAAATGGAAGTCGCAAAATCCGCGGTACCCTTCGCTGGCGTGGAATGTAGTCTCATGGCGAGATATTGTAGGCGCTTTGCGAATAACGCGCTTTGCGCGGCGCCTCAATAAGGAAATAGTCGTGTCTTCAGACTCCACTACGGTTACAGGCCCGTCGACGCAGGCATTTGCCGGCGATTCGCCCGCACAGGTCGCCAAGCGCCTGTTCAACGCCATGCGGCCGAAGTTCTTCCCGGCCTCCGTGCTGCCGGTGCTGGCGGGTTCGGCCTGGGGATTCATGGTCGCCGGCCAGTTCGACCTGTCCGCTTTCGTCCTCGCCCTGCTCGCCACCGTCTGCGTGCATGCGGGCGCCAACGTGCTGAATGACGTCGGTGACGATGCGGGCGGCACCGACCGCCAGAACGAGGACCGGATCTACCCGTACACCGGTGGCTCGCGATTCATCCAGGCCGGAATCATGTCCGCGAACGGCATGGCGCGCCTGGGCGTCAGCCTGCTGGCCGTTGCCGCAATCGCCGGCCTGATCCTGCTTCTCAGCAAGGGAGCGATGGTCCTTTGGTTCGGTATCGCGGGCTTGCTGCTGGCAGTGCTGTATTCGCTCGGACCTGTCCGGCTGGCCTCGATCGGCCTCGGCGAAATCTCCGTCGGCGTTGCCTTCGGCGTGCTGCCGGTGACCGGCGCCGCCTGGCTGCAGAGCGGCTCGCTGAGCGTCGAAGTGCTGCTGTTTTCCATCCCGGTCAGCGTCTGGGTCACCGCGATACTGCTGATCAACGAAGTACCGGACATCGCCGCGGACGGTGCGACGGGCAAGCGAACGCTGCCGGTCCGCTTCGATCTCGGCGGCACGTCAGTCATCTATTTTCTCCTGCACGCTGCGGGTGTCGCTGCTCTCGTCGCGCTCGCGCTGCGGGGCGGGTTCCCGGCCTGGGCGATGATCGTGCCCGTGCTGCTGCTGGCGCTGGCCTGGCAGGCCGCACGCGCCATCCGCACGGGAATCGCGGATCGCCCGGCCATGACGCGCGCGATCGAGATGACGCTGGGCATCCACACGATCGGATCGATCTGGCTCGCGGGTTGTGCCCTTTTTGTTGCATTTCTTGGCGCGTGAGCAGCGCATAAATGAACTAGGACGTCCCACAGCTACATGCGAATCAAAATCAGAAAAGGCCTGGATATCCCGATCAAGGGTGAACCCGAGAAGGCAATCAGCGACGGTTCGGAAATCAAGACGGTTGCCGCGGTTGCCACGGATGTCTCAGGCATACGCCCGCGAATGGCGGTACAGGTCGGCGACAAGGTCCGGCTCGGGCAGGTGCTCTACCACGACAAGCGCAATCCGGAAGTGCCGTTCACGGCACCGGGCGCCGGCGAAGTCATCGCCGTCAACCGCGGAGCGCGGCGTGCATTGCAGTCGGTGGTCATCCGGCTCGAGGGCGACGATGCGGAATCGTTCGACTCCTGGAAGCCTTCGGAGCTGGAAACGCTCGATCAACAGAAGGTGCGCACCAACCTCATTGCATCGGGCCTGTGGACGACGCTGCGCACGCGGCCGTTCAGCCGCATCCCGGCACCGGACGCGACGCCCGCCGCGATCTTCGTCACGGCTATCGACACCAACCCGCTGGCGATCGACGCGGCATTCTTCATCGAGCAGGACCCCGAGGCTTTCGACAACGGACTCAAGGTACTGTCGCGTATCGCGGAATGTCCCGTTTACCTGTGCACGGCGCCGGACTCCGGCGTCAGTTGCCCCCACCCGGAGCAATTCCACCACGTGGAATTCGAGGGTCCGCACCCGGCCGGCCTGGTTGGCACGCACATCCATTTCCTGAAACCGGTCAGCAAGCACAGGACCGTCTGGCACATCGGCTACCAGCACGTCATGGCCTTCGGCCGTCTGTTCACGACCGGGCGCCTGCCGACCGAGCGGCTGATCACGCTTTGCGGCCCGATGGCGCTGCGGCCGCGCGTCCTGCGGACCCGCATCGGTGCCAGCACCGTCGATCTCCTGAAGGGCGAGACCGCGCCGGGGAACCTGCGCATTGTCAGTGGTTCTGCACTGGGCGGACACCGGGCTGCCGGTCCACTCGCCTACCTGAGCCGTTACCAGACCCAGCTTACGGTGCTCGAGGAGGACCGGAGCCGCGAGTTCCTCGCCTGGATGCTGCCCGGCGCCGACCGGTATTCGCTGACGCGCGCCTTCGCCGGCAGCGTGCTTCACCGTGGCAAATTCCCGCTGACTACGACACAGAACGGCAGCCCTCGCGCGATGGTATCGACGGGTGCCTTCGAGAGCATCATGCCGCTGGACGTCCTTGCGACTCCGCTGCTGAAGGCGCTGCTCGTCGAGGACACGGACCGTGCGCAGGAACTCGGTTGCCTCGAGCTCGCGGAGGAAGACCTCGCGCTGTGCTCGTTCGTGTGCAACGGCAAACACGACTACGGCGCCTACCTGCGCATGAACCTCAATGAGATCGAGGTGAACGGCTGATGAAACCATTGCGCAAATTCCTCGACAGCATCGAGCCACTGTTCTCGCGAGGCGGTCGCTTCGAGAAATTCGAGGCCATCTACGAGATGGTCGATACCCTCTTCTACTCGCCCGCCGACGTGACGCGGAGTTCGCCACACGTCCGCGACGCCATAGACCTCAAACGCGTCATGATCACGGTCGTATTCGCCGCCACGCCCTGTGCCCTGATCGGCATGTGGAATGTGGGATTCCAGGCCCATACGGCCATGGCGTCGCTCGGCATCGAATGGGTCGACGGCTGGCGCGGCTCGATGATGGCCCTGCTCGGCGCCGGCTACGATCCCGCGAGTGTCTACGACAACTTCATTCACGGCCTGCTGTATTTCCTCCCGATTTACATCGTGACGATGGCAGCCGGCGGTTTCTGGGAAGTGCTGTTCGCGAGCGTACGCAACCATGAGGTCAACGAAGGCTTTTTCGTCACATCGTTCCTGTACACGCTGATCCTGCCGGCCACGACACCGCTGTGGCAGGTCGCGCTCGGCATCAGCTTCGGCGTCGTGATTGGCAAGGAAGTATTCGGTGGCACCGGCAAGAACTTCCTTAACCCGGCGCTGGTCGGCCGCGCATTCCTGTACTTCGCGTACCCCGTGCAGCTGTCGGGCGACGCGGTCTGGGTGCCAGTCGACGGCTATACGGCCGCGACGGCCCTGGCGGTCACCGCACAGGAGGGCATGTCCGGACTGCTCGCGAGCGGCCTCACGTACTCGCAGGCATTCATAGGCCAGATGCAGGGTTCCCTGGGCGAGACGTCGCTTGCCGCCTGCCTGTTCGGCGCCGCCATGCTGATTTACTCGCGAATCGCGTCGTGGCGCATCATTCTCAGCGTGTTTGCCGGCATGATCATCCCGGCACTGCTGTTCAGCGGCGTCAGCGATGGCTCCAACGCGATGCTGGAGATGCCGTGGCAATGGCACATCGCGGTGGGCGGCTTCGCCTTCGGAGCCGTGTTCATGGCAACGGATCCGGTGAGTGCGCCGGACACCATGATGGGCCATGTCATATTCGGACTGTTGGTCGGCGCCCTCACCTGGGTGATCCGTGTCATTAACCCGGCCTTCCCGGAAGGGATCATGCTGGCGATCCTGCTGGGCAATATCTTTGCTCCGCTGATCGACTACTTCGTCATTCGTGCCAACGTCAGACGCAGGGTGAAACGCAATGCCTGACGACAAAAAGACTGGTTTTTCACGCGACAGCATCAGTAACACGCTCATCGTCGCTATCGGCATCAGCCTCGTGTGCTCCGTGCTCGTCTCCTCGGCGGCCATCGTGCTGCGACCTCTGCAGGAGGCGAACCAGAACGAGTTCCGGCAACGCATCGTGCTCGAGGTTGCCGGGCTGTACGAACCTGGCGTGCCGGTCGACCAGCAGTTCAGCAGCATCGAAACGCGCCTCGTCGACCTGGAGACCGGGGAATACACCAAAGACGTGGACCCGCAGAGTTTCGACGCGGAAGCCGCGGCCAACGACCCGAAACTGGGTGTCGGCATACCGAAAGAACAGGACATCGCGAAGCTCGGCCGCCGCGCCGTCTACGCGCCGGTCTACGTCGTCAAGGAAGGCGACGAACCGCAGCAATACATCCTGCCTGTGCGCGGCAAAGGACTCTGGTCGACGCTGTACGGCTACCTGTCGGTCGAGGCGGACGGCAATACCGTCAGCGGGCTGCGTTTTTACGAACATGCTGAAACACCGGGGCTCGGCGACCAGATCGAGAAGGAAGGCTGGCTGGCGCAGTGGCCCGGCCAGAAACTCTACGACGAACAGGGCAAGCCGCAGATCAAGGTCGTGCGCGGATCGGTCCAGCCCGGGCCAGATGCCATCCACCAGGTGGACGGCCTGTCCGGGGCCACCCTGACCGCCAACGGCGTGACCAACCTGGTCCGGTACTGGATCGGCTCGCACGGCTTCGGCCCTTACCTGGCAAGAATTTCAAGCGAGGCGAATGACAATGGCTGAAACCCGCAAGATCCTCCTCGATCCGGTGGTCGACAACAACCCGGTGATGCTGCAGGTGCTCGGCATTTGCTCGGCACTCGCGGTAACGACCTCCCTGTTGCCGGCGCTGCTGATGTGCATCGCGATGACGAGCGTGGCCGCGCTGTCGGGTGCGGCGATCAGCACCATTCGCAATCGCATACCGAACAACATCCGCATCATCGTGCAGATCACGATCATTGCTTCGTTCGTCATCGTCGTGGACCAGTTACTGAAAGCCTACGCGTTCGAGACCTCGAAGCAGCTCTCGGTTTTCGTCGGCCTCATCATCACCAACTGCATCATCCTCGGCCGCGCCGAGGCGTTCGCGATGAGCAACGGTCCGGGCTTGAGTTTCCTGGATGGTATCGGCAACGGGCTGGGCTACAGCGTAGTGCTGCTGATCGTTGCAACGCTGCGCGAACTGTTTGGCGCCGGCAGCCTGTTCGGCGCGCAGATCCTGCCACTCACGTCCAATGACGGCTGGTATGAGGCCAACGGCCTGATGCTGCTGCCGCCAAGCGCGTTCTTCATTATCGGCCTGCTGATCTGGGCCGTTCGGACCGCGAGGCCGAAGCAGGTCGAGAAACCCGAATACCAGATCCACGAAGTACACCGTACCGAGGTGCTCTGATGGAACAATATTTCAACCTGTTCATCCGTGCCGCGTTCGTCGAGAACCTCGCGCTGACGTTCTTCCTCGGCATGTGCACTTTCCTCGCGATCTCGAAACGCGTCGATACCGCGATCGGGCTCGGCGTCGCCGTGATGGTGATCCAGACGATCACGGTGCCGGTCAATTACCTGATCTACTCCTACCTGCTGAAAGAAGGCGCGCTCGGCTGGGCGGGCCTTCCCGGCGTCGACCTGAGTTTTCTCGGGCTCGTGTCCTACATCGGCGTCATCGCGGCACTCGTACAGATCCTCGAGATGCTGCTCGATCGGTTCGTGCCGGCGCTCTATAACGCGCTCGGTATTTTTCTGCCCCTCATTACCGTGAATTGCGCGATTCTCGGCGGCACGCTGTTCATGGTCGAACGGCAGTACAACTTCGGCGAGAGCGTGACTTTCGGCATCGGCAGCGGTTTCGGCTGGGCCGTGGCCCTGATCGCTCTTGCGGGCATTCGCGAAAAACTCCGCTACAGCGACGTACCGGACGGTCTACAGGGTCTCGGCATCACGTTCATCATTGCCGGGCTGATGTCGCTCGGCTTCATGGGCCTGTCGGGGATTCAGCTTTGAACGCAACGATTACTACCCAGGTCATCCTCGGGATGTCGCTGTTTTCGGCGATCATTCTCGTGCTCGTGTTTATCATTCTCGCGGCCCGCTCGCGGCTGGTTGCCAGCGGCAATGTCAAGGTCATCGTCAATGACGAGCGTGAACTTGAATTGCCCGTCGGCGGCAAGTTGATGCAGGGCCTGGCCGAGGAAGGCATTCTCATTGCATCGGCCTGCGGCGGCGGCGGAACCTGCGGACAGTGCAAGGTCCAGGTGCTGTCCGGCGGCGGCGCGATCCTGCCGACCGAGACCTCCATGATCAACAAGCGCGAGGCGATCGAGCATTACCGGCTTTCCTGCCAGGTGGCCGTCAAGCAGGACATGAAGATACGCGTCCCCGACGAAGTCTTCGGCGTCAAGAAGTACGAGTGTGAGGTCGTCTCTAACGGCAACGTCGCCAGCTTCATCAAGGAGTTCGTGGTGAGGCTGCCCGAAGGCGAGGAAATGGATTTTCGCGCCGGCGGCTATATCCAGATCGAGTGCCCGCCGCACGATATCAGCTACAAGGATTTCGATATCGACGAGGAGTTCCGCAGCGAGTGGGACCATTACAATCTCTGGCGTTACGAGTCGCACGTCAAGGAATCCACGATGCGTGCGTACTCGATGGCGAACTTCCCGATGGAAAAGGGACTGATCAAGCTCAACATTCGCATCGCCACGCCGCCGCCCGGCGACGACAAGATCCCGCCCGGCATCATGTCCTCCTATATTTTCAGCCTGAAGCCGGGCGACAAGGTGATCGTATCCGGTCCCTACGGCGAGTTCTTTGCCAGGGACACCGACAACGAGATGGTGTTCATTGGCGGCGGCGCCGGCATGGCGCCGATGCGCTCGCACATTTTCGACCAGCTGAAACGCATCCATACGAAACGCAAGATGAGTTTCTGGTATGGCGCGCGCAGCTTCAGGGAAGCGTTCTATGTCGAGGAATTCGACGAGCTGGCCGAGAAGAACGACAACTTCACATGGCATCTCGCCCTTTCCGAGCCGCTGCCCGAGGACAACTGGGAAGGCTACGTAGGCTTCATCCACAAAGTGCTGCTGGATGAGTACCTGGCCGACCACCCTGCCCCCGAGGACTGCGAGTACTACATCTGCGGTCCACCCATGATGAACTCGGCGGTAATCGGCATGCTCGAAGACCTCGGAGTCACCCGCGATCACATCTTGCTGGATGATTTCGGCGGTTAACTCCAATGAGGCCCCTGACCCGCTGGATCATTGTCCCTGCACTGCTGTCTGCGCTCGGCGCATGCGGTGACTCGCCGCGCGAGCGGCCGGTCCAGGAGCTCGTCGGCTCGACGATGGGCACGACGTTCAGCATCAAGGTCGTTGCTGCACCGGAGAATCTCGACCTGCCCGCGCTGCAGAGCGATATCGAGGGCGCCCTCGATGGCATCAACCGCACGATGTCCACCTACCTCAGCGACTCGGAGCTGTCCCGCTTCAATGCCAGTGACAGCGTCGACTGGATCGACGTAACGCCGGAACTCTGCCACGCAATCGAGGCCGCACGGGTCGTCAGCGAGTTTACCGATGGCGCGTTCGACGTGACCGTCGGCCCGCTGGTCAACCTCTGGGGCTTCGGGCCCGCCGAGACCGGCTACGAGCCACCCGGCAACGATACTGTCACGCAGGCCATGGAGAACGTCGGCTATGCAAAGCTGCACGTGGACTGCACGATTCCGGCGCTGCGCAAGGAGACCCCGGGCGTCTACGTGGACCTGTCGGCCTTCGCCAAGGGACATGCCGTGGACGTCGTGGCCGGGCTACTGGACGCGCGGGCACTGCCGGACTATCTCGTGGAGATCGGCGGCGAGATGCGGCTGCGCGGTACGAATGCCCGCAGTGAAGCCTGGGCGATCGCCATCGAGACGCCGGACCGGACCGGGCGCTCGGTCCGGACGGTCGTGCACCTGAGCGACACGGCGATGGCGACATCCGGCGACTATCGCAATTTCTTCGAGCACGAAGGCCGTTTCTATTCCCATACCATCGATCCGCGCACGGGGTACCCCGTGGCGCATAATGGCGCCTCTGTTACGGTCGTCGCGGAAACAGCGGCGTTCGCGGACGCTGCAGCGACGGCGTTACTCGTGCTCGGCCCGGATGCGGGCATGAGACTCGCCGAACAGGAGAATATTGCGGCATACTTCCTGTTACGGTTGGGCAGCGAATTCGAGGAACGGATGTCGTCCCTGTTTGCAATGAAGGTCATGAAGAAATGAGCGTACTCGCCACCCTGATTCTGAGCTTCGTCATCGTCGCCCTGGCGGTGACGGCAATGGCCATCGGCGTGATGGCAGGAAGATCCCCGATCAAGGGAAGCTGCGGCGGTCTCAACGGAGGCTCCTGTGAACTTTGCAGTGGCACCGGCGAGTGCCGCAGGAAAGCCAAAAACCAGAGGTAACGATCATGCCGGTCAAGTCGATCAAAGTTAAAGATTACATGTCGGGGAAGCTCGTGACCTTCAAGCCCGATACCGATATCCTCGATGCGATTCACATACTCGTGAACCGCCAGATTGCCGGCGCACCCGTCGTGGACGACCACGGCACCCTGGTGGGAATGCTGTCTGAGTTCGACTGCCTCGACGTGGTGCTGGCAGCCGCTTACCACGGCCATCCCGGCGGACCCGTGTCGCAGCTGATGACGGCCGATGTGGAAACGGTCGACGCCGACATGAGCATCATCGATCTGGCCGAGCTCTTCAAGGCATCGGGCTTTCGCCGTTACCCCGTCATGAAAGACAACCGCCTCGTCGGCCAGATCAGCCGCAAGGACGTATTGAGAGCGCTCGGCAAGCTGTCGGTCGCGTCCTAGTCTCGCTCAGGGGGCTGCGGCCTGCCCCTGGCTGCCTGGCGCTCGCTGGGCCGCGGTTGCTTCCTTCAGCATCTGTATCAATTCATCGTCGCTGTAGGTGTATTCCTGGTCGGCGTTGAGCTCGGCCATTTCTTCGAGGATCTTGCGAATCGTCCACCCGGCTTCTTCCTCGTCCGAACGACAAGGTAGTTGGGCTTCGGCGTCTCATCGAACAAGGCGCTCATTATGGCTTCCGAAACTTCGTCCGGTTCCTTGTACATGCTGCGGTCCGACAGGTACTCGATGTGTCCCGCAAATCTTTCGGCGTACGGCGAACCCGGCTGCGCGAAAGGCTTCTTCGCAAGCATTTCCGATTCCTTGATGCCGATCTCCGACTTGTAGTTGCCCGGATTGATTGCGCTGACCTTGACGTCGAACAGCGCCATTTCGGCGGCGAGCGAGTCCGTGTACGCCTCGAGCGCGTGCTTGGTCATGCCGTACGGCGCCCAGAACATCCCCGACAGGATTCCTGATATGGAGCTGATGTTGACGATGCGCCCTTGCGACTCGATGATCAGCGGCGCGAACGCCCTGGTGACGCGATAGACGCCGAATACGTTCACGTCGAAGATCCAGGCAAGCTCGTCTTCGTCAATCTCGGTGATAGGACCGAGCGTAACGACCCCGGCGTTGTTGACCAGCCCGTACAAGCCCTTGCCACCCGCTCGCACGGTTTTCACGGCAGCGTCTATTTCATCCTGTATCGTCACGTCCAGCCGCACCGCCTGGATGTTCGGAATCTCGTTCAACGCGTCGAGATCCGCCTGCTTGCGGGCGCCGGCGTAAACAAAGTAGCCGCCTGCAGCGAGCTTCTCCGCCAGGTTGCGGCCTATGCCCGAGCTCGCGCCGGTAACGAGGATGGCCTTTTGCGCGGCACGCTCTTCGGTTTCGGCAGACGCGGGCTGGCACAAGCCTGACAGAAGAAAGGCCAGGATGGTTATTGCCGCGGTAATCCTGTATATCATCGTTGCTCCCTTGAGAGTGGTTTGGCGCCTGTTCAGCGTGTGCATGAAACGCGGGCAACAGGTGCGACCGGATGGCCGATCGATACCCGATTGTAGGGTAGCTTGCTGCCCGAGTACGAGACTGGCGAACCCCCTGACGAGATTCGTATGAGAAAGCTGACCGTAGCAGTAATTGCAGTATGCCTGGCCCCCGTTGCCATTGCCGTTGCGCAGGATCGTTCGTCCGAGCACGCGCGCAAGACCCTGGAGATTTATCGCACGATAATCGAGATAGACACCTCGAAACACACGGGCAATACGCCGAAGGTTGCGAAATATCTGGCCGATGAACTGGTCGCTGCCGGGTTTCCGGCTGAAGACGTAGAAGTCGTGATGAAGCCGCCCTTTGCCGCACTGATCGCAAGATATCGCGGCAATCTCAGCTCCGGCAAGAAACCGATACTCCTTCTCGGTCACATGGACGTCGTAGAGGCAAACCCCGAAGACTGGGAACGCCCGCCATTCAAACTCACGCAGGACGACAAGTACTTTTATGCTCGCGGCGCGATCGACAACAAGTTCGGCATCGCCCAGCTGACATCGACATTCATTCGTCTGAAAAAAGAAGGGTTCGTGCCAAATCGGGACCTGATTATTGCCTTTTCCGGAGACGAGGAAAGCGGCATGACCACGACCCGCATGCTGGCACACGAACGTCCCGATCTCGCCGAGGCCGAATTTGCGCTGAACTCGGATGCGGGAGGCGGGAACCTGGACAAGAACGGCAGGCCGATCACCTACAGGATCCAGGCGGCCGAGAAGACCTACGCAAGCTGGGAACTGACTTTCACCAACCCGGGTGGCCACAGCTCCAGACCGCGCCCCGATAACGCGATTTATGACCTGGCGGATGCCATCAAGAAGATCGAGGCGCATCGATTCCCGGTCCGCTGGAGCGAGATGACGCGCGACTACTTCCGGGTAACCGGCCAAAATCTGGGTGGGGAACTGGGTAAGGCGATGATCCGCTTTGCGGACAATCCCGAAGACCAGGAGGCATCCGACCGCCTGGCCATGGAGTCATCGTACGTCGGCACGACGCGAACAACCTGCGTTGTCACCATGCTCTCCGCCGGGCACGCCGAGAACGCCCTGCCGCAGTCGGCAACCGCGACGGTCAATTGCCGCATCTTCCCCGGCGTTTCCGTGGCGGACATCGAGGAGACCCTCAACAGCGTCGTCGGCAACCCCGCCGCGCGTTGGACGCTGCTGACCGACGCCGTCGAGAGCCCGATATCGGAGTTGCGCGAGGATGTATCAGCGGCTGTCGCAAAAGCCGTTCATGGCCGCTATCCCGACGTGCCAATCATTGCCTACATGGAGTCCGGGGGCACCGATGGGATGCACTTTCGAAGAGCAGGCATACCCACATGGGCCATCAGTGGTCGCTTCATGGACCCGGATGAAATGTACGCGCACGGGCTCAACGAGAGAGTGCCCATCAAGGCTTTCTATGACGCACTCGACCACTGGAGCATCATCCTCCGCGAACTCGCCGGGGACTGACCGTATCGAGTGA
>Ga0210140_1000101_pt1 | contig 14978 bp, 16 predicted proteins | sample China_Bullhead_C_3_FD_184858 | JGI IMG/M metagenome (GOLD analysis project Ga0210140, IMG submission 184858) | Wetland microbial communities from San Francisco Bay, California, USA, that impact long-term carbon sequestration -... | ecosystem: Environmental > Aquatic > Marine > Wetlands ...
AGCTCCAAAGAAATAGCGCTCGAGCATATCGTGCGACGAGGTAAAGGCAGCTTCCAACACCGCTCCCAGGCAGGGTTCCCTGCTGGCCAGATCCACGGTCAGAGCTGTGCCTAGTGAACGGCCGAAGAGCAGGATGTCACTTGGCTCAATGGACCGCTCTTCAACCAGATAATTCCAGGCACCCTGGGCATCAAGATAGGTGCCGGCTTTAGAAATCTGGCCTTCGCTAAGGCCGAACTCTCGGTAATCGAAAATAAAGATGGAGATATCCAGATACCGATGGAGGAGGGCAAGATTTTCCAAGCGATGACTTATGTTACCGGCGTTACCGTGAAACCAGAGAAGGGTGGTGTTTACCTTGGGATCGGAGGACGGCACAAACCAACCGTGCAGACGGGTGGAGTCGGCAGCCGGGAAAAAGACATTCTCGTAGTTTAGCTGATAGTCTTCCGGCGTCCCTTCAAGTTCCCGCATGGGGAAAAAAATAAGACCTTTTTCAGAGAGCATGGGTCATTCCAATCCCAAGTACAAAATGCCTAAAATACACTAAAATCTACAATCCTCTCCATGCCCTATGCTTTCTCACATCTAAGCTTCAGGGCTCAACAGCTTCTTGGCGTTTTCGTACAACTCCCTGAGTGATTCGTCGCTCAGCCAATAGGCTCTAGCTGTCTCGCTTCCTTTGGAGAACCGAAGCACTCCACTTTCAGTCTTTCCAGACGGAACTTCTAGCAGGGAAAATGTAGCAAGCTTCTCATCGTTTTCGGAGTAGAGAACCAGTTCTAAGACTTTGTTTTCGGCAGAAGATTGCGCCCTGGGGAAGTCACCAAGGAGGTACTCCAGTTCCTGTAGATTCCAGAGCAGGGAGTTGACCCTCCAGTTCTCTGGATCTTTGCGGTTTTTATCGCCAAGCCAATTCCAGGTATCCTCATTTCTCTCTAGCCTGGAAGCCTCGCCAGCCAACACCAACGCCAGAGCCTGGACCTGATCCAGGTCGAACACCAATAAGGTGCGGTCTTCCAGGTCGTTGAGAGTCTGAGGCAGTTCTGCCAATAGGTTCTCTTCCACCATGGTCACTCCAGGAATTTCCCCGCCTTTGGCGTAAGCGCCCTCGTCCTTTTTGATATTTCCGAGCAGCAAGGTCTCTGTTTTTTCTTGGGTGGAGATCTTGAGTCGAATTTTGGCAGGGTCCAATCCCAGGAGAGCAAGGTTGTCTTCCTCATTGTCCAGAAATCGTTTGGCACGTATCTGGAAAAGCAGACTGATAAACCGTTCCACTTTGGCAGTCTTGATCTTGACCTCAACCGCTGCAGGTGCCCGCCACAGTTTGTTTTCAGCTCGGGTCAGAATGAGCTCGTTCTTGCCACGACCAAGTTCTATCCGCTCGACCTCATCACTTTTTATGGTGAAAAATGCCTTACTGCGCAAATCAGAGAGACTCATGACAAATGATTGTTGTTGCGCCCCGGCGATCAAGACCACACGGTTTTCCTGGTCGCTGCTGGCGTAGTACTGATTTCCCACCACTGCTTTGGCCCCAAGGCGCAGTTGATGGCGGGAACCGTCCGCCAGAAAAGAGAGATGCAGCATTGGTTGGTCGAGACCATAAGGCTGAAGATCTTGAGCTGAAGCCTCTACCTCGCGCTCCATCTTCAGGGACTCCAGGGTGGTCAATAGACTTGCCACGGCTAACTCATCGCCCCTAGTATTTATGGGTTCAACGATTTGCCAATGGCCGTTTTTTGTCAGGTAGATGGGTGTGGCCTCGGCTCTCTCCAGTTGCAGGGCAGTGATTTGGGCTTTGTCCACCTGGAAAAGATGACGGGCAGCCTCTTCCTGCTCGATATGGGCCCTGCGGTCAACTACCTCGAAGTAGTAAAAATATCCGGCAAGTACCAAGAAAAGGGTAAGGTAGATGAGAGCGGTTCTTGTTCTCATCGATGTTTTCTCCGCAACTGAAATACTGCCAACCCGGATGCCACTACTACCGCCGGCATCAGCAGCAAACCTACCCAAAAAAGGAGTCGGTTCTGCGACCTGCTCAAGGTTAGTGGTGCGCCCGCTGTCTTGGGTCGTTGGATGCTGATGAGGTTTTCCTGTTGACCCAGGAAGTTGATGGCATTCAGGAAGAAGTCAGCGTTGCCCTGCAGGTTGAAGTAACTGTTGCTGGCGAAATCGCTATCACCAAACACCAGAAGATACGCCTGCCCTCCAGCGTCAGTAGCCTCGGCGGACTTACCACCTGGTTGCTCCTGGCTCTTTGGATCATTTCCCGGGTTTGCGGCTGAAATTGCAGCAATAACCGCAACACTGATGGGTCCCTTTCTGTCCTTGTTTTCATCAAACTTTGGTGGCTCTGTCTGCCCAAGGCGGAAGCCTGTTTCAGCCCAGGAGTAAGAGGAAGTGAAGGCGAGTTCAAGCAGCTCAATGGAGTCAGGAATCCCCGCGGCTGAGCCAATGGATCTTGTGGTGGGAAAGAAGCAGGCAACGTTAAAGCCGTCTGTGATCTTGTGAAAACCATACTCGGTAATAACCGGAATGAGATAGCTGGCTCCAAAGACTCGACTCATGGTGTCCACAATAATGTCAGGTGAGATGGTGATTCCGTATGCTTTAAGGAAGCCAGCCACACCGCCATCTGAGAATGGTTCGAGCAGGAACATGACACTGCCGTTTCGGATGCTATACTGTCGCAAAGCATCGAGTTCGGTGGTCAGTAAAGGCTTCTGCGGATCAGCTACCACCACGAGGGCAGCGTCATCAGGTATCTTGGGATCCACCAGTAAATTAAGAGTTTTTACCTGGAAGTTTTCTTTTTCAATGGCAGCTCTGGCCGTGGAATAGCCGTCCTTGTCGACATTGCTAATATCTCTCTCGCCATGACCAGCTAAAAAGTAAACCGTTCTCTGTTGCTCCTGAGTCAGCTTCAGGATGGCATTGGTAATGGTTTCTTCATCGGCGGTGGGTATGGTCTGAGTTTTGCCGAAACCTTCCAGTACCAAAGTCCCATAGGTGCGAATCTGATAATGTTTTGCCAGACTGGGATCCCGATCGGGATCGGTGAACTGATAGTTGATCTTCTTTGAGTAGTATCGATAGGTCTCTAGTAAATCGCGGGTTTGCTCCCTATTGGGGTCGGCTTCCTGATAAAAACCTTTGACGTTGATGTCGTCTTTCAGTGACTCTACAATTTTTTGCGACTGATCTGAGATGCTGTAGCGCTTGCTTTCGGTAAGATCCAGCCGCATTGGATGGCGCTGGCCAATAAGGGCCACAAAAACCAAAATGCCTAAGAAGGCAACAAAGCCCAAGGCGGTATTGGACAGAAGAGTAAGCTTGCCAGGCTTCTTGATCATTGCCGACTACCCCCTCCAGTGACGAGATTCTAGGATTCGAAGAGTGGTGAACAAAAAAAACAAAGTGAAAAGAAGATAGAAAAACACGTCCCGGGAATCTAAGATTCCCCTGGCAAAGCTGTCAAAATGAGTGAGCAGGGAGAGATATTTAAGGAAACTCCCCAGGGTGGGACCTACCAGGGTTTCGGCCCAGCCGATGATCCACAGCAGCAGCAAGGCTCCAAAAGCTATAGCCGCAGCGATTATCTGATTCTGAGTCAGCGAGGAGGCAAAAAGGCCGAGGCTGACAAAAGCGCTGCAGGTCAGCAAAAGGCCCAGATAGCCAGCCATGATGGTGGGCCAAGGGGGATTGGTGAAGGCCTCCAATAAGAACATGGCAGGCAGGGTGGCCGCCAAAAGAAGAGCCAAAACAGTGACGCCAGCGGTGAACTTTCCCAGCACCGCCCCCCGGTCAGAGATTGGGTAGGTAAATAATAATTCTACTGTGCCGGTTTTTTTCTCTTCGGCGAAAAGCCTCATGGTGATGAGTGGTACCATGAGCAGCAGAACAACACTGATGCTCCCAAAGAACGGCTCAAGTACCATGTCCGTGAGGTTGAGCTGTTCAGAGAGGAAGGGAGTCCTGCCGGCCTGAAAACTCAAAAGAGAGTAGTAGGCAACCGACGAGTAGAAAAAATATCCGACCAGGGCCAGAAAGATGAAGGCAACCACATAAAAGATAGGTGAAGCGAAAAGCCGATACAGCTCTTTGCGGTAGACAACGCAGGTTCCCTTCATTCTTGCTCCTCCCCGGCCTCTTCATCGGTTACCAGCTGCATGAAAATGTCCTCCAGGCTCAAGTCCTGCAGCTTGAGCTCGCGGAGTTGCCAGCCGCTCTCCACCACTGTGCGAGCCAGTTCAGGGCGCAAATCCTGGCCACGGCTGGTCTCTACGAGATAGCTGGACTCACCGTTCGTGGGCTTGACCTCCAAAACACCAGCCATTGCCTCCACCTTCTGCATAACCTCAGTCCTGGGCCCTTCGACCTCGAGATACACTTGCAGGTTTCGCTGTAGTTGAGCGGTGAGATTTGCCGGAGTGTCAGTCGCAACTATCTGGCCATTATTAATGATGAGGATACGTTGACAGATCTGACTCACCTCGGGAAGGATATGGCTGCTGAGAATGATGGTGCGCTCAGCACCCAACTTTTTGATCAGGGAGCGAATTTCAACTATCTGGGTGGGGTCCAACCCTATGGTGGGCTCGTCCAGAATAAGGATGGCTGGATCATTTAAAAGTGCCTGGGCGATACCAATGCGCTGGCGGTAACCTTTGGACAGATGCCCAATGAGCCGCTCGGCCACTGAGGTAACGGTGCAGACTTCCATTACCCGCTCTATCTCTTGCCCACAGCGAGCGCGGGAGACCCCCTTGGCGGCCGCAGCAAATGCAAGAAAACGGCGGGTGGTCATATCCGGGTAGAGGGGTACATTTTCGGGGAGATAGCCAATCTTACCCCGCACCTCTAAAGAATGCTGCTGGCAGTCTAGTCCAGCCACCCGAGCTGTTCCAGAGGTGGGTGGCATGAAGCAGGTGAGAATCCTCAGAGCTGTGGTTTTGCCCGCTCCATTGGGGCCGAGGAATCCAACGATTTCCCCTTGGTCCACCCGAAAGCTTACCTGGCGCAGGGCAACCAACGAGCCGTAGAGTTTGGTTAGGTTGTCCACCTCTATCACTTGGTCGAACCTCCGGTTCTCGCATAGCGCATAGCGCAAAGCGCAGAGCGAAAGAATTCAAATCAAAGGGAATAAGGGTCTTAGCTCTTTTTTGAAATAGCGCCAAATACCAAAAGGGCTTCAATATATTACAGAATCAACCGAGAATTATCTAACGCTATGCGCCATGCTCTTTGCGCTATGCGCTCCTATATAAAAATGGCGGTCCGGGGACCACCGAGTAAACCGAATTCCAGTCTCCTCAGCGAGCTGCGAGCTGGAAATCGGGTTGCTGGGTAACCTTTTTGGTTCCCACTGAGCTGCCGCAATATTGACAGAGATACTCATGGAGTTCACCGTCAGGGAGAAAAAGGAGAAGTTTTTGCCGAACCGGTGTTGCCTGGCGGCATTTGGGGCAGAATAGCGCAGTGGCCTGCAACTCATCAAACTGTTTATGCTGATTCTGCCAAACGTTCATCGTGGGAGTTCCTTCTTGACATCAGCCGCGGTTCGACGTCAGGTCTACAACAGGTCCTAATGCTTGTGTTTGGACTTGGACCGTTTTTCCTTATCCCCCCAACTCCAGAATTTTAAAGGCTTCTGAGAGGATTTCTTGCCATTTTCGATCTCGGCAAATTCTCGTAGAATCTCCTTCTGACGTTTGTTGAGTTTCACCGGGGTCTTAACCCGGATGTCTATCAATAGATCCCCACGGCCATATCCTCGCAGATTGGGTACTCCATCTCCCTTCAAGCGGATGATCTCGCCGCTTTGTATACCTGGTTGGATTTTTACGCTGCGGCTGCCGTCCAGGGTCTGGATTTCGATGGTATCTCCGATGGCAGCTTGAGCCATTGATATAGGGATCTGGCAATAGAGTACGGTGCCATCCCGTTCAAAAAATTCATGTGGATCCACGTGTAACCGTACATAGAGGTCTCCGTGGGGACCTCCACGATAGCCGCTTTCTCCTCGATCTGGAATACGGAGACGGGTACCGGTATCAACGCCTGCAGGAACCTTGACCAATACTTTCTTGGTTACTTTCTGTTGTCCGGAACCATTGCAACTGTGGCATGGATTCGTAATAATCCGGCCTTGTCCACCACAGCGATGACAGGTCGTGCTGATTCGAAAGAAACCCTGCGACTGCAAAACCTGACCCTGGCCCTGGCACATAAGGCAAACTTGCTCATCTGTGCCAGGCTCTCGCCCTGTTGCTCCACAAGGTTCACATGTTTCGTTGGTTGGTATCTCTATTTCCTTTTCGGTTCCAAAAATCGCCTCAGCGAAGCCGATGCGCAAATCGTAAAGGAGATCAGCGCCAGGGCGGGCAGTAGTCCTCTGGCCCCTACTGCGGTTACCAAAGCCGAAGAAGTCCTCAAATATGTCTCCAAAAGTAGAAAAGATGTCCTCAAAGCCACCAAAACCAGTAAATCCCGTGCCCTGCAATCCTTCGTGGCCGAACTGGTCATAGATGTTGCGCTTCTCTGAATCCCGCAGCACTTCGTACGCCTCAGCCGCCTCCTTGAAATTATCCTCAGCCTCTTTGTCGCCAGGATTTCGATCCGGGTGGTACTTGAGCGCGAGCTTTCGGTACGTCTTCTTTATTTCTTCTTCAGAAGCTCGACGATCAACGCCAAGAACCTCATAGTAGTCTCGCTTAATCATCAGATTGATTCCTTACATCTATCAAATGATAGTCCGGCTGAAGCAGGGCGGCCTAATACGTGCAATCCTCCTCCTCGCCTTCCCTAAAACTTCATGGAAAAGGTTGTTCGCTATTGCGATTTTTATAATCATCCAGCCTATATTTGTCAATGTTATAGCCAGCCTAGGAGAGCGTGCTGCTGGCTCTAAGAAGGGGTTTTTCTGGGCGGAAGCTAGCTAGTGGAGCACTTGTTCCTGGGCGGGAGATTGGAGAAGTTTCTCCACTTGGGCCACCTTTTCAGGGTTCTCTGCCTGCTGGTAAGCTGAACGAGCAAAGAGAAGCTTGCCGAGGTGTAAAGCGTTATCCCCCAATTGTATCCATTCTTCTGAGGACGGAGATTCTTCCACAATTTTCGCTATACGCTGGCAAAGAAAATAATCTCCCTTGGCAACACACTGTTCCTTGAGCTGTATCAACCCTTCAAAATGCTCAGCTTTCTCAAAAAAATCAATAGTATCGGAAAGGCGGTCCTCATGCAAATAGCGTTCACCCAACTTTATTAGTTCAGATTTGTCTGCCTTGCCGGAACTGAGCAGATCGCGTTTTTTCAGGCAACTCAGGAGTTTTTTGCCTGCCAACGCCAAAACCTCCGTTAACTCTCTGTCTCTCAGGTTGTCAACATCGAGCACACGAGCCGATGTTCATTTAGCCTTGTCGTCAGGACTATCTTCTTGTTCAACGGCTTCTTTAGCCTTATCGTCAGGGCTATCTTCTTGTTCAACGGCTTTTTTAGCCTGCTCGTCTCCGCTCGATTCATCTTCCTCGGGGGGTGCAGCTTCCTTTACGGTCTCCTTAGCAGGGGTGCCGGCTTCAGCAGCCTCAGGAGGGTCCTCCACAGCTTGGACGACAACCTCATCTTGGTCGATCTTGACGATGTTGTCAAAACTGATCTCTCCAGCAGCGATTTCCCTCAGCGCCAGCACAACCTCTTTGTTCTTGGGTGCGTCTACCAAGACGGGTGCTCCTTTGCGAAGCTGAATAACCCGCTTGGCACCAAGATGTACCAGCAAGAAACGATTGTTAACCTTTTCAAGACAATCTTCAATTGTGACTCGAGCCATAGTTATCCTCCTCGAAACAAGCATTTATAGCCGAGAAGCTTGAAGGAAGCAAGGGAAAAGTGGCTACTGCCTAGTCGTTTTCCATTTGCTGCCAGCTATCAAGTTGTTGAAAATATAAACCGCAGAACCGCAGAACAAGGAACCGCAGAATATCGAAGTGAAAAACATTTTTATATTTCTTTTAATAACTTCTGCTGTTCGAAATTCCTTGTTCGAAATTGTCCTTCGGACTCCCCACCCTGCGGGCGGGTCCCCAGTTTCGATATTCAAAATATAAAAGAGGCGGAATTCCACAGGGCAGGTCTGAAATCATAAATCACAATAACTAAGGTTTCAGTGTTCAGGTTTCAGCTTCTATGTTTCTTTTTCCTGACAGCCTGTTGGAGCGAAGCGGAAATCCCGTCTGAAGCGAAGCGGCAGCGGGGACACCTGACACCCGACACCTGATCGCTGACAGCTAAATAAAAGGGCCCAGGCAATCCGGAAGTTAAAGCCCGGGCGCCTGAGCCCGTTTCCCACCTGCTGAAATGATCTAATACATACCTTCCATCCCGCCACCTTGCGGCATTGCCGGCATAGCTGACTCTTTCTTGGGTTTTTCAGCTATCATTGCTTCAGTGGTCAGGAGTAGTGACGCTACACTGGCAGCGTTTTGCAGGGCAAAACGCACCACCTTGGTAGGATCTATCACACCTGCTTTTGCAAGATCTTCATACTTCTCGGTCTCAGCATTGAAACCGACGGATCCCTTTTCGTTCTTGACCCGGTCAACCACAACTGAGCCCTCATGTCCGGCATTATCAGCGATCTGCCGGACTGGCTGCTCCAGGGCCCGCTTGACGATATTCACACCGAAAGCTTCCTCAGCCTGGACTTGCAACTTCTCCAAGACTGGAGCGCAGCGAAGCAGGGCGACGCCGCCACCGGCGACAATACCTTCTTCAACCGCAGCCCGGGTGGCGTTCAAAGCATCCTCCACCCGTGCCTTCTTTTCTTTCATCTCAGTCTCCGTGGCCGCCCCAACGTTGATCACCGCCACACCGCCAACCAGTTTAGCTAAACGCTCTTGGAGTTTCTCGCGGTCGTAATCAGAAGTGGTCTCTTCAACCTGAGCGCGGAGCTGTTTTACTCGGCCCTCAATGTCCTTCCGGGTTCCACCACCATCCACGATAGTGGTGTTGTCCTTGTCAACCCGCAGAGTTTTGGCCGAACCCAGATCATTGACGGTCACACTCTCAAGCTTGATGCCCAAGTCCTCTGAAATCACCTGACCACCGGTGAGAATGGCAATATCTTCCAGCATGGCCTTGCGCCGATCGCCAAAACCAGGGGCCTTCACCGCACACACCTTCAAGGTCCCACGCAGCTTGTTCACCACCAATGTGGCCAGCGCCTCTCCCTCAATGTCCTCGGCAATGATCAAGAGCGGCTTGCCCATCTTGGCAACCTGCTCGAGAAGAGGGAGCAGGTCCTGCATAGTGCCGATCTTCTTCTCGTGGGTAAGAATATAGGGATCCTCCAGCACCACTTCCATGCGTTCGGGGTCGGTGACGAAGTAGGGCGAGATGTAGCCCCGGTCAAATTGCATGCCTTCCACCACCTCCAGGGAGGTCTCCATGGCCTTGGCTTCCTCCACCGTAATGACACCCTCTTTGCCAACCTTGTTCATGGCCTCGGCAATGATGTTGCCTATGGTTGCGTCGTTGTTGGCGCTGATGGTTCCAACCTGGGCGATTTCTTTTTGGTCCTTGGTGGGCTTGCTCAGTTTCTCGAGCTCTGCCACTATAGCAGCAACGGCTTTTTCAATGCCACGCTTGAGAGCCATGGGATTGTGACCCGCTGCCACCAGTTTGGAGCCTTCATGATAGATTGACTGTGCCAGGATGGTGGCTGTGGTGGTACCGTCGCCGGCCACATCCGAGGTCTTGCTGGCCACCTCTTTCACCATCTGGGCGCCCATGTTCTCGAACTTGTCATCGAGTTCGATTTCCTTGGCCACAGTCACCCCGTCTTTGGTAATGGTGGGGGAACCCCATGATTTTTCCAGTAGTACATTGCGACCTTTGGGTCCGAGGGTTACCTTTACGGCATCGGTCAGGGTGTTAATCCCTTTCATAGTTTTTTCCCTGGCCGCGCTGTCGTACTTAATTTCTTTTGCACTCATTGAACTATTCCCTCCTAGTTGTCGAGGACGACAGCCTCGAACTTACTTGATTATGGCAAGTATATCGTCCTCACGCATGATCAGATGTTCTTCGCCATCGACCTTGATGTCCTGCCCCGCGTACTTGCCGAAAAGGATCCGGTCACCTTTCTTAACAGCTAGTGGACTGACCTTGCCACTTTCGAGGATTTTACCCTTGCCAACGGCAATCACTTTTCCCTGTTGAGGCTTTTCCTTGGCAGCGTCAGGGATGATAATCCCGCCGGAGGTCTTATCCTCCTCCTCGACTCGTTTGACAATAACCCGATCGTGCAGTGGTCTCAACTTCATCAATCACTCTCCTTTTGTTATTGCACTCCATGAGGGTGCGGTCTGATGTTTATTCTGTGGGATGTGGGCCTGTGGTCCCTGCTTGTTAGCACTCACCAGTAATGAGTGCTAATATAGAGCAATTTACTCATTAAATAAAAAATTTCAAGTACAAAAAATCACTTTTTCAACTTTTAGTGAAAAAATATAGGAAAAATTTGCTGATAATCTTAATTTAAAGATGAGACATAAGGCGCAAGACGTAATGCATAAGGAGAAGATAAGTTTTCTTTTATTGTTTTTTCCTTGTGCCCTGTGCCTTGGGCCTTGAGCCTGCCGCGCACAGCGGGCCATTAAAATTACCTTGACAAGAAAATTGGCCTTGGGCATTGTTAGCGCCAACCATGTTCACGGCCAAGATCGAAGGACAGGTCGTGTCCAGAGTTGGTAGCAGTTGAAAATATGGGATCAGAAGAAAGCTATGGTTCAGAGATTGGATAACTGCATTTCACTTCGGCGCCAGGACGGAGGAATATTGGCGGAGATGACCGTCCAGGCAGGGCTGGAGCGTACCTGGCGGGTTCTAACCTCATTTGAGGAGATGGAGGCGCACCTGAGTGGTTTGAAGCGGAGCAGAATCCTCAAGAGAAACGGAAACCATCAGTTGGTGGAACAGACGGCAACAGTGGGGACCTCCCTATTACCATTGACTTTTAAATTGGTCATGGAGGTTGTGGAGGAGAGACCCTTTCTCTATTTCAACCAGCGTCTCGGCTCATTTACTTCCTTTAGTGGCCACTGGTGGGTAGATCCCGAATCAGGAGGGAACGGAACTCGGATCCACTATTACCTGGAAGCGAGCTTAGCTCGAGGGTGGAAGGGACGACCTTTTGAATATCACCTCCGAGGTATGATCCTTCAAAATCTGCAGGAATTGGCTCTCTGGATAGATAATGGGGGAATCTAGGGATTTGGGATTGGGGATTTCAGATTGCGGATTTGGCTTCGGGTCATTTGGCTGCGCCGTCATTAGGTCACTACGCTTCGCTGTCATTGGTTGTAATAGGTAGAAGACGGAATTGAGGAACTAAGGGATTCCGGATTGCAAATTTTAGTGTATTTTAGGCATTTTAGGCATTTACGACTGGGAATTGAGGAATTAACCGCAGAGTCCGCTGAGATCGCAGAGGATGAGAATTGTCAAAATTGAGAGGTGCGCATGCGCCGACACCGGCATGAATTTGTGGAAGAGTACGACGGGATGATGGCCTTCGGCTTTTCACGTGAGGAGGACGAGCGCTCCCTTATTGCATTTCTGCAAAAGTTCTCTGATGATGAGCTTATGAAATTGCTGAGCAGGCGGCTTAGTGACTCGGAGATCGAGGAACTGGTGGACCACCTCACCGGCCTGATGAAAAAGCATATGAGTGAGGAGGAGTATCACCACCATTTTCTCAAAGACTAGGCACTAGGCACCGGGGACATTGCGGATTTCGAATTTCGGATTGCGGATTTAAAAACAAGATGGCAGCAGGCAGATTTCATGCTTCAATTTTGTTTGTTTTTTTACTGACACCTGAAACCGGGGACCCGCCCGAAGGGTGGGAGTAGGAGGAACAAAGGATGGGGAGGCGAGTTCACAATTTCAATGCAGGGCCAGCTGCGCTGCCGTTACCGGTTCTTGAAGAGATTCAGGAGGAGTTTCTGGATTTCAAGGGATCTGGCATGTCCATAACCGAGGTGAGCCACCGCTCCAGTACGTTCGATGAGGTGATCAACGATGCGGCGGACCGGGTAAAACGGCTGCTCAATGCGGGTGAAGACTACAAGGTCCTCTTTCTACAGGGAGGGGCGAGCCTGCAATTTTCCATGGTGCCCATGAATCTACTTGCTGATGGCCAGGTGGCTGACTATGTCGACACCGGCACCTGGTCTACCAAAGCCATTAAAGAGGTAGAGATTCTTGGCAAGCAGGCAAGGGTGGCGGCATCTTCGGAGGACCAAGATTTCAACTATATCCCAAAAAATATTGCTTTCAATAAGGATGCTGCTTACGCTCACATAACCTCCAACAACACCATTCGAGGTACTCAGTGGCAGAGCTTTCCTGACACAGGCCTTGTGCCTTTGATAAGTGACATGTCGTCCGACATCTTGGGCCGCGCTTTCGATATTGCCCCATTTGGGCTCGTTTATGCTGGGGCCCAAAAAAATGTAGGACCATCTGGTGTCACCCTGGTAATCATCCGGCAAGACATGCTGGAAAGGGTACCGGGGGATCTTCCCACTATGCTGAAGTACACCACTTTCGCTGACAAGAACTCCATGTTCAACACCCCCCCTTGCTTCGCAGTGTATGTGCTGCAGTTGGTGATGAAATGGATTGAGGAATCCGTAGGCGGCCTTGCCAACATGGAGAAGCTCAACAGGCGAAAGGCCGCGCTCCTTTATGACTATCTGGATAAGAGTGATTTCTATAATGGCACTGCCGCGAAGGAAGACAGATCAATCATGAACGTCACCTTCCTTCTGAAGGATTCTTCTCTCGAGGGGACCTTTATTGAGGGGGCTCTGGCAAATGGTCTCGTCGGGCTCAAAGGCCATCGTTCTGTGGGCGGTTGCCGCGCTTCCATATATAATGCTTCAACCCTGGAGGCAGTAGAGGCTCTGGTGTCTTTCATGGCGGAATTTGAACGCAAACATGGGTAATTCCAGCAGGCAGTCGTGCTTTTCTACTACCGTATCAATGGCTCTCTTACAGTCGGTGGTCCCTGGTTTCGTTTTGTAGTTGAAAGGGCCCCGACGGGCATTCTCCTTAAAAGTAGCAAAGCTTTCCCACCTTCCCATCCCACCACGAAAATGTGCCTTCGCCTCATGCTGCAGGATCTGAAACAGAGACCCTGCCAAGACCTGGTGGACGTGGGCTGCGGCAGCGGTATTCTGGCGCTGGCAGGACTGAAGCTGGGGGTGAAACGTGCAGTTGCCGTCGATTTGGATCCTCGGGCAATTATCACCAGTCGTGAAAATGCTGAACTCAACAACCTGGAGCAGCAACTCCTGCTTGTCAGGGGTTCCACCGAGGCCGTGGACGGCAGCTTCGATCTGGTGCTGGCAAATCTGCCTATGCCGGTGCTCCGAGAAAAACTTCCTGAACTGTTGCGACTGAGTAGAAGTGGTGGATCCCTTGTGCTCTCAGGCTTTCAGGATCTGGACAGGTATGTGTTGGAAAAAGAGCTGAGCAGTCAGGGGCTCAGTGCCAACAGTTGGTTGAGTCAAGATCTGGTCTTTTTCGGAGTACCCCCAACCGGGAGCTTCACCTGGATGGCCGTTCTCGTGCATCGAGGGGAAGGGCTCAAGGCATAGGGTTGCCCCCAAAGGGGACGTTTGAAGTCTTTGCCTCATGCGGTAGTTTGCTGGAGTGTTGGAGTCTGTGAAATCCCAAACTCCAAGCACCAAATCACAAATAAATTCCAAATTCCAATATTGGTCCTCCGGACTCCCCACCCTGCGGGCGGGTCCCCAGTTTCAATGACCAAAACAGGTTTGGGATTTTGAGTTTTGGTCATTGTGATTTGTTTGTTATTTGATATTTGTGATTTGGGATTTTTGTTCGGCCTAGCTGTCTGCTGCTAGCTACCACAGCCCCTGTGCCTTGGGCCTTGCTCTTGTGGCGCAACTAAAACATGGATGGGATTTCAAAGCTTAAACGCTCAGTCGCGATTACTATTGCCGCCAAAACTAGACCCAGGATGACGATTATCTCTATGAGAAAATTTCTTATCTTTGATTTCATGACTAAATCTCCGGCCCAAGCGAAATTTAGAAGAGTAAAAGCATTAGTGCCATAGAAGTAAGCCCCCATCGAATGCTCATAAGACGGATAAGGCTTTAAGGAGAAATGATCTGAATGGCAAACCTGCACGCAGCAGTGTGCAGGCCTGCCCATAGCTGAGGGCAACCAGGGAGAAGGCTACGCAGCCTTTCTTGCTGGATGCTCTTCCAATGTCTGGAGGTCTACTACAGTTTTGGACTCTGTTTCTTGGCTTGGTGCGGTGTCTGCCAAAAAACCATTGCCGGCCGCACAGAGTCTACCCAACAGAATGCCAGCAGGAATGGAGATGATGAACCAAGTGATCAGAATAAGTGACAGCTTCATCGCTACTTTCCTCCTTCTTTCGAGGCAAGGCAACAGACTGAAGCTAAATGCTTCTGTTTGGCAAAGATGCAATCAGTATGCCTAGCCCGGATATTTCATGAATTGCTGTCGCGAGACCACGAAGGTGGGCTTGCCACCGGGCAACCGCAGGGGATTGGTTCCGAGGCGTACCTGAACGGTACGTCGCAGGGGCCGACACCCGAGGACGCCCGGAAGGACGGCCAAATCCGTGGTCGCAGCAAGTAATTCATGAAATATCCGGGCTAAAGATGGCCCACATGGAGTGTTGGAATAAAAAAGCGGAACCGAAGTTCCGCGTTTGTTGATTAAAACCAAGATATAGTAATTCCATCTCAAGAGAGAAAGTTTAGAGTATGTAATTCACATTCTCCAAAGCAAAAGGCAGAGTCCAAGATGACTCTGCCTTTTTAGATTCTTGAGAATTGAACTACGTTATTTTCCGAACTTCGTTTTGAATCCGACGAGACCAACTACGCCAGCCGCATTTATTTCGTCTCTATTTG
>Ga0210140_1000102_pt1 | contig 14964 bp, 10 predicted proteins | sample China_Bullhead_C_3_FD_184858 | JGI IMG/M metagenome (GOLD analysis project Ga0210140, IMG submission 184858) | Wetland microbial communities from San Francisco Bay, California, USA, that impact long-term carbon sequestration -... | ecosystem: Environmental > Aquatic > Marine > Wetlands ...
CTTCACCGGTGTTGACGGCGCGGCGCTGGGGCAGATGGTGCGCAAGCTCGAGGACGCCGGCGACGACGCTGACCCGCAGCAACTGCAGCTGTTGTTGCAGGAGGACCTCGAACGCCTGGTTGCCGCGGGCTTCGAACTGCATTTCGACCGTTTCGACTTCGACCTGCCGCAGGGCCCGGTATCGCTGAAGATGCGCTTTGCGGTCGACGAGTCCGACCCTGTCGGTTTCGACATGACGTCACTGCTGATGACGCTCGATGCCGAAGCCGACCTGACGGCAAGCGAGGGCTTCGTCGACTATGCGATGGCGGTAAACCCGGACGCGGGCGCCATCATCGGCATGGGTTACCTGAGAAAGAAAGGCGACGTCTACGAGATGCGCGCCGAATACGCAAAAGGCCTCCTGACCATAAACGGCGCGCCGATGCCGATACCGATGGGCGGCCCGCCTTCCGATTCAGACTAGAGCTCCAGCTCCTCCGCCCGGTGGCAGGCGACGCGCGCGTCGCCGACCTGGCGCGCGCGCGGCGGCTCGGTCCGGCAGCGCGGCAGCGCGAAGCGGCAGCGCGGATGAAATGCGCACCCGGGCGGCGGATTGATGATCGACGGCATCTCGCCGCCCAGCGACAACTTGCCGCCGGGGGACACCGGGTCAGGCACGGGCACGGCATCCAGCAGCGCTCGCGTGTACGGGTGCCGGGGCCGCGCGAACATCGCGGCGCAGTCCGCCAGCTCCACGAGCCTGCCGAGGTAAAGCACCATGACCCGGTGGCTGATCGAGCGGACCACGGCGAGGTCGTGAGAAATGAACACGATGGCAAGCCCGGTCGCCTCCTGCTCGCGTCGCAACAGGTCGAGAATCTGCGCCCGCACCGAACCGTCCAGCGCCGCCACCGCCTCGTCGCAGACCAGCACCTTCGGGTTCACGATGAGCGCCCGGGCAATGGCCGCGCGCTGCGCCTGCCCCCCTGAAAGCTGGTGCGGGAAACGGGTGAGCAGTTGTTCGTCGAGGCCCACTCGCTGCAGCGCTTCGGCGACGCGCTCCTGCCGGCCCCTGGCATCGAGCTCCGGCGCATGGACGGAGAGCGGTTCCGCGATGATGCTCTCGATCCGAAGCTGTGGGTTCAACGAACCCGCCGGATCCTGGAACACGAGCTGCAGATCGCGTCGTATTTCCACCGCGCGCGCCTTCGCCGGCCCCGCGATATCCTTGCCCAGGAACGTCACGCGACCCGCGCGCATCGGTATTAGCCCGAGAACGGCGCGCACGAAGCTGGACTTGCCCGACCCGGACTCGCCGACCACGGCAACGGTCTCGCCGGCCATGAGCTGCAGATCGAGATCCAGCACGGCATGGAGTTCCGCGCGACGCTCCGCGTAGCTGACCGAAACGGCCTCCGTTTCGAGCACCCGCTCCGCGGGCGCAGGCGCCGGGCGCGTGACGCCGTCGAGTCGCGGCGCCGCATCGATCAGCTTGCGCGTGTGCGCTGATTGCGGTTCCGAGAACAGCTTGCGCGTGGGTCCCTCCTCGGCGAGACGGCCATTGTCGATAACCAGCAGCCTTTCGCAATGCCCGGCAATGATCCCGAGGTCGTGGGTAATCAGCAGCAGCGCGGTTTCTTCACGGATGCGCTCCAGGAGCTCCAGGATCTGCGCCTGGACCGTGACGTCGAGCGCGGTCGTCGGCTCGTCGGCGATGAGCAGGTCGGGGTCCGCGATCAGCGCCGAGGCGATCATGACCCGCTGCCGCATGCCGCCGGACAGCTGGTGCGCATACGCGCGGAACTGGCGCGCAGGATCCGGCAGCCCCACGCGATCGAGCATGTGCATCACGCGCTGGTCTGCCTTGCGCCCGTCGCTGATGCCGTGGCGGAGCAGCACGCGCCGCAGCTGCTTGCCAATCGGGATATAGGGATTGAGCGCCTGCATGGGGTCCTGGAACACCATGCCGATGCGTTCTGCGCGCAGCCGGTCGAGCTGCCGCTCGGCGGCGTCGACGATTTCGCGGCCGTCGAAGGCGATGCTGCCCCCGACTATCGCGTTGCCCGGCAGCAGCCCCATGATCGCAAGCGCGGTCTGTGTCTTGCCGGAGCCCGATTCGCCGACGAGGCCGACCGACTCGCCGTCACTGACGCTGAACGACAGGCTGGATACGACCGCGGTGTCGCCATAGCGAATGCTGAGATCCCTGACCTCGAGCAGGCTCATTCGGACCGCCTCGAGTCGAACAGGTCGCGCATGCCGTCGCCCAGGAAATTGAAGCACAGCAGGATCACCGCCAGCAGGGTCGCCGGGATCAGCAGCAGCCAGGCCGCCCCCTCCATCTGGTCGGTGCCGTCGTTGACGAGCTTGCCCAGCGAGGTTTGCGGTTCCTGCACGCCGAGCCCGAGAAAACTCAGGAACGACTCGATCAGGATCGCCTGGGGAATGGTCAGCGTCACGTAAACGATGACGACGCCGATGAGATTCGGGGCGATGTGCCGCAGGATGATTTTCGGCGTCGAAACGCCGAGCAGTTGCGCCGCCTGCACGAACTCGCGCTCCCTGAGGCTCAGGGTCTGGCCGCGCACGATACGCGCCATGTCCAGCCAGTTGATTGCGCCGATGGCGACGAATATGAGCAGGAAGTTCCGCTCGAAGACGACCAGCAGCAGGATCACGAAGAAAATAAAGGGCATCGCGTAGAGAGTGTCGACGAGCCGCATCATTACTGCGTCGACGCGGCCGCCAACGAAGCCCGCGGTAGCTCCGTAAAGCACGCCGATGACGAGGCTGACGATGCTTGCGACGATTGCCACGGCGAAGGTCACCTGTACCCCCATCATCGTGCGGACGAACAGGTCGCGGCCAAGGTCGTCGGTGCCGAATACGTGCCCGTCGGCGAACGCGGGCGAACGAAGAATGTTGTTGAAGTCGGCGGTCAGGTATTCGTTGGGGCTGATCCATGGCCCGATAACGGCGACCAGCCCAATGGCACACAGGACGCCCCCGCTGACCATGACGGTCCTGCTGGTGCGCATGCGCGACCAGATTCTCGCGGCCAGGCTCACCGCCGCCGAATCCTGGGATCGATCGCCCCGTACAGCAGATCGACGATCAGGTTGAGCAAAACGATCAGCGCAGCGTAGAAAATCACGACGCCGAGCACGAGCGTGTAGTCACGGTTGAGCGAGCCTCTCACGAACAGCTGGCCAAGCCCCGGGATGCCGAAGATCTCCTCGACGACCACGGAACCCGTCAGGACAGCGGCCACCGCGGGACCCATGTACGACAGCACGGGCAGCATCGCCGGCTTCAGTGCGTGGTAGCGGACGATCGCCGCGGTTCCGAGACCCTGGGCGCGAGCCGTGCGAATGAAATCGCTCGACAGCACTTCGATGAGGCTCGCTCGCGTGAGCCGCGCGATGTAAGCGATTTGCGGCAGTGCCAGCGAGATGACCGGCAGCAACAGCCGGCTGCTGCTCTCGCTGCCCGTCCAGCTGGCCGGCAGCCACTGCAGCTGGACGGCGAGCAACAGCACCAGCAGCGGCGCGATGACGAATACCGGGATCGAGATGCCCGTCATCGCAACCCCCATCACGATCTTGTCGAGCGCGGTATTTGGCCTGAGCGCTGCCACGACGCCCAGGCTCACGCCGGTGACCGCCGCAAGCAGCATCGCCAGGACCCCGAGCTGCAACGAGACCGGGAACGAGCGGCCGATAAGTTCGCTCACCGTGTAATCGCGGTAGCTGTACGACGGCCCGAAATCCCCTCGCACCACCCCGCCCAGGTATCGCAGGAACTGCAGCGGCAGCGGTTCGTCGAGGTGATAGGCCGCGGCGATGTTCGCTTCGATCTCGGCCGGCAGCGCACGCTCGTCGTCAAACGGCCCGCCCGGCGCCGCGTGCACCAGTAGAAAAGCGAGAACGATGACAAGGAATAGTGTCGGGATCGCCCCCAGCAGTCTGCGCAGCGTGTATCGCAGCAAAGCGTCGTTCCCTTATGGGCGCGTGTCCCCTTCGACGGCGCCGAGACTCAGGTGCTGACTGTAATGGTAATTGAGGGTGTTGTCTTGCCAGCCCCCGACCTCGGGCTTGACGAGGTGCTTGCTAACGTAGAAATACAGCGGAATGACGGCGTGGTCGGCCAGCAGCACGCGCTCCGCCTCCTCGAGGTACAGCCTGCGGCGGGCGAGATCGACCTGCTCGCCGGCCGACCGCAGGAGTTCGTCGTATTCGGCATTGGAGTAGCCCGGAATATTCGCGGCGCTGTCGCTCTGCATGATCGCGAGGAAGCTGTTTGCGTCGTTGTAGTCGCCGAACCAGCTCGAACGGAACAGCTGGGTGACCTCGCGCTCCCGCATCTGGTCGAGCAACACCTGGAATTCCACGTTGACGATCGTCGCTTCCGCGCCGAGTACGTCGCGCCACATCGCCTGCGCCGCCAGCGCTATCCTCTGGTGCGTGTCCAGGGTGTTGTAGCGCAGCTCGAAGCGCAGCGGCTTTTTCTTGCTGTAACCGGCTTTCCTGTAGAGGCTCTGCGCAATCGCGTTGCGTTCCTGCCGGCTTAGCCCGGCGTACGGCAGCTGCACGGGTTCGTAGTTGTCCACGCCCGGTGGCACCCAGCTGTAGGCCGGTGCTTCGCCGCGGCCCGTTATTCGCTCAACGAGAACCTTTCGGTCGATCGCCATCGACAGTGCCTGGCGCAGCTCCGGGTTGTCGGCGAACGGCGGCCGCGTCAGGTTGAAGCCGTAGTAGTAGACCCCGAGGGTCGGGGCGACGTGCAATTCACCGGCGTAATCGGCGCGGATCTGCTCGAAGTTTTCGGGCGGCACGGTACTCGTTACGTGAAGCTCGCCGGCACGATAGCGGTTGAACTCCGCCAGCTCCTGCGTCACGACGTGATAGCGAACGTGGTCGATCGACGTTTCGGCATCGTTCCAGTAGTGGGTGTTTCGCTGCAGGTCGATCACCGCGCCGGGCTCCCAGTCTGCCAGCGCGTAGGCGCCGTTCGAGAGGAGGGTGCCGGGTCGGGCGAAGGCGTCACCATGCTGCGCGACTGAACCGCGATGCACCGGAAACGTGCTCGGGTGGGTAAGCAGGCTCAGCAGGTAGGGCGTTGGCCTTTCCAGCGACACGACCAGCGTGTGCTCGTCGGTCGCCGCGACGCCGAGTTCGTCGGGCTCTTTGTCGCCGGCCACGATCGCCGCCGCATTGACGACGTTGCCCAGTTCGGCGGCATAAAACGCCGCCGTTGCCGGGTCGACCAGCCGTTGCAGCCCGAAGACGAAATCCGCCGCGGTGACCGGGTCGCCGTTCGACCAGCGAGCGTCCTCGCGAAGACGAAACGTGTAGGTCAGGCCGTCGTCCGACATTTCCCAGCTCGCCGCCGTCCCGGGAACGAGCTCGCCGGCCGCCGTGTAAGTGACGAGGCCTTCGCCGATGTCCCGCAACACGTCTGCGGCCTGGGTACTGCGGCTCTTTTGCGGGTCGAGTGATTCAGGCTCTGCCGCCAGCGCACGGTTCAGGGCCGGCGGGCCCGAGCGGGATGCCTCCTGATCGCTGCCGCCTCCGCTGCAGCCTTGCAGGATAAGCGCCGCGCCTGCCAGCAACACGAGGATCACCGACAGCAGTCGAATTGTCTTCATGGGTTGTCCCCGGTCAGGCGCTTTTCGCGAGCTGGCGCTTCTTCAGATGAATGAGCAGCAACGATACGGCGGAAGGGGTCATGCCTTCAAGGCGCGACGCCTGGCCGAGCGTGGCCGGGCGCACGGACTCCAGCCGCTGCCTGGCTTCGTTGGAGAGGCCGTCCACGCTCGCATAATCAAGGTCTGCGGGCAGCCTCAGCTGCTCCTGCTTCGCGTGTTTCGCGATCTCCCGGTGCTGCCGGTCGATATAGCCGGCGTACTTCGCGCGCACTTCGATGGCGAGCTCGACCTGCTCCGCCTGCTCGGCGGTCTCGAGCTGGCCGGCGTCCATCGGCCCGACAGCGCCCAGGCTGGTGACCGCACGGTAGCCGAGCTCGGGCCGGCGCAGCAGGTCGGAAGCCGTGCTCTCGCGCGCGAGTTCGCGGCCGAGTATCGAGCGGTCAGCCCCACTGAGTTCCGTGGGCCGCAGCAAAATACCGTCGAGTCGCTGCTGCTCGCACGCAATTGCCTCCCGCTTGCGCTCGAACAGCGCCCAACGCCGCTCGTCGACGACGCCGAGTTCGCGCCCGACCGGCGTGAGCCGCTCATCGGCATTGTCTTCACGCAGCGTCAGCCGGTACTCGGCTCGACTCGTGAACATCCGGTACGGCTCGCTGACGCCGCGCGTGATCAGGTCGTCCACCAGTACGCCGATGTAGGCCTCGTCGCGCCGCGGGTACCAGCCGTCCTGGCCGCGCGCCGCGCGCGCGGCATTGATGCCGGCGAGAATTCCCTGCGCGCCGGCTTCTTCGTAACCGGTCGTGCCGTTGATCTGCCCCGCGAAGAAGAGCCCGGAAACGTGCTTCGTTTCCAGCGTCGGGCGCAGGTCGCGAGGGTCGAAGTAGTCGTACTCGATGGCATAGCCCGGCTGCGTGATGCGGGCGTTCTCGAAGCCGACGATCGTGCGTACGAAACGCTCCTGTGTTTCTGCCGGCAGGCTCGTCGAGATGCCGTTCGGGTAGACGATGTCGGTATCCAGGCCCTCGGGCTCGACGAAGATCTGGTGCGAGGACTTGTCGGCGAAGCGCACGATCTTGTCCTCGACCGACGGACAGTAGCGCGGCCCGACCCCGTCGATCTTGCCCGAGTACATCGGCGACTCGTGCAGCGAGGCGCGAATGATGTCGTGGGTCTCTTCGCGCGTCTTGGTGATGTGGCAGCAAACCTGCCGCGGATGTTGCCTGCGCTCACCAATGAAGGAGAACACCGGTGCCGGCGTGTCGCCAGGCTGCTCCTGCATCATCGTGTAGTCCAGCGTCCTGCCGTCGAGCCGCGGCGGCGTGCCGGTCTTGAGTCTCGCCACCCGGAAGGGCATTTCGCGAAGCCGCTCGGCAAGCCGGATCGAGGGCGCATCGCCCGCGCGCCCGCCCGGTCGCTCGGTGCTGCCGATCAGGATGCGCCCGCCGAGGAAGGTGCCGACGGTCAGCACGACCGATGACGCAAGAAACGACGTCCCGTCCGCGGTCACGGCGCCGGCCACGCGGCCGCTTTCGACGATCAGGTCGTCGACACTCGCCTCGACGATCGTCAGGCCGGGCTGGGCCTCGAGCAATGCTCGTACAGCGGCCTTGTAAAGTTCGCGGTCAGCCTGCGCACGGGTGGCTCGCACCGCCGGCCCTTTGCTCGCGTTCAGGGTCCGGAACTGGATGCCGGCGCGGTCGATGGCGGCCGCCATGACGCCGCCCAGGGCGTCGATCTCGCGCGTCAGGTGCCCCTTGCCGATCCCGCCAATCGCGGGGTTGCAGCTCATCTGTCCCAGTGCCGAGCGCTTCTGCGTGACCAGGAGCGTGCGCGCGCCCGCGCGCGCGGCGGCCGTGGAGGCCTCCGTCCCGGCGTGACCGCCGCCGATCACTATGACGTCGAAACGATTGCGCATGAGCAATGCTGGTTAAAAAATGAGCAACACAGGGCGGCGCATTTTAGCGGCCTTTCTTTACATGAGGAAGCTGCATCGCCAAGATATCGCGGCTTTCTCGACCCCCGGACCCCGATGCAGAAGAGCAGCAGTGCCCTATTGTGCACCCTATTGGTGCTCGGCCTTGCCTCCGGCGCCAGCGCGCTGGAGCTCGAGGACTGCCGCATCAGCGCCGGGCCGGCCTTCCCCGGGATCAAGGCGCGCTGCGGCATGATGCTGCGGCCGGAGAATCCCGCCGACCCCGATTCGCCGGCCATCGAGATCTCGGTGGCCGTGGTGCCGGCGCTGGACCTGAAGCCCGAGCCTGACCCGTTCGTGCCCCTGGCTGGCGGGCCGGGTGGCAGCGCCATCGAGTTCTATTCCGCCTACTCGGGCGCTTTCGAGCCCGTGCGCCGCCACCGCGACATTCTGCTCGTCGACCAGCGCGGCACGGGGTCGTCGTCACGCATGGACTGCGACGTCGACGAAGACATCATCGAGGGCAGGTACAGCGAGGATCAGGTGCTCCGGGTAACGCGGGACTGCCTGGCCGCGCTGCCCCATGATCCGCGATTCTTCACGACCAGCGTCGCGGTAACCGACCTCGAGGCCGTTCGCGAGGCACTCGGCTACGGCGCGCTCAATCTCTACGGCGTGTCGTACGGCTCCCGGGTGGCGCAGCATTTTGCAAAGCGCTACCCCGGCTCGACACGCTCGATCGTGCTGGACGGCGTGGTGCCACCGCAGGTGCTGCTGGGGCCGGAGATAGCGAGCGAGGCGCAGAAAGCGCTGGACGCGATTTTTGCCCGCTGCGCGGCCGACGACGCTTGCGGCGCACGCTTCCCCGACCTCGCGCAGGGGTTTCGGCGGCTCAGGAACGACCTCGAGATACAGCCGGCTAGCGTCGAGATTCCGGACCCGGTCACCGGCCAGCTCGAGACGCTGGACTTCGGGCCCTCCGAGCTGGCGGGCGCGGTGCGCATGCTGGCCTATAACGCGAACTCCATCTCGATCCTGCCGCTGCTGGTCCACGCGGCGGCCAGCGGCAACCTCGAGCCACTGGCGGCGCAGGCGCGCATGATCGCCGCGCAGATGTCCGACGCGCTTGCCCTCGGCATGCACAACGCGGTCATGTGTTCCGAAGACGCGCCTTTCTATGACAGGGAAACGATCGACCGCGACGCACTGGAAGCAAGCTACATCGGCATCGTGCAGCTCGACGCGATCGAAGCGATGTGCTCGGTGTGGCCGGCGGGTCCCGTCGACGAGGACTTCCGCGCACCGCTGGCAACCGATATACCGGTGCTGTTGTTGTCGGGCGAAGCCGACCCGATCACGCCGCCCGAGTATGCCGAACTGGCGATGGTCGACCTCGCACAGGCCCAGCACCTGACGATGGAAAAACAGGGGCACGGCCAGGCCGCCGTCGGCTGCACGCCGCGGCTGATCGGCCTGTTCGTCGAGGTTCCCGGGCGCCTGCCGGACGACGAGGTCAGTTGCCTCGAACGGAGTTTCGTCATGCCGTTCTTCCTCGATTTCACGGGGCCCGCGCCATGATCCGGGTCGAAGGCATTCACAAGTCTTTCGGCAAGGTGCATGCCGTGCGCGGCGTGAGCTTCGACGCTCCCGACGGCAAGATCACCGGGCTGCTCGGCCCGAACGGCGCCGGCAAATCCACGACCCTGCGCGTGCTGTACACGGTACTCAAGCCGGACGAGGGCCGCGCCCTCATCGATGGCGCCGACGTCGTTACGCAGAGCCTCGATGCACGCCGCCGCATCGGTGCGCTGCCGCACGGCGCGGGGCTCTACCCGCACCTGACGGCCCGCGAGAACGTCGCCTACTATGCGAGGCTTTGCGGCATCGAACCCGGGGCCATCGACGAGCGCGTCGAAGACATCATCCGCCTGCTGGAAATCGGCGACTTCGCGGACCGCCGCACAAAGGGTTTCTCGCAGGGACAGCGCACCAAGGTCGCGCTCGCGCGAAGCCTGGTGCACGACCCGCAAAATATCATCCTGGACGAACCGTCGAACGGGCTCGACGTAATGGCCACCCGTTCACTCCGGGACCTGATACTGAAGCTGAAAGATGCCGGGCGCTGCGTGCTGTTTTCGAGCCACGTCATGCAGGAGGTCGCGGCGCTCTGCGACGACATCTGCATCATTGCCAACGGCAAGGTCGCCATCGACGACTCGGCCGATGGCATCCGCGAGCGCACGGGCTGCGACGACCTCGAGGACGCCTTTGTCGAGGCGATCCGGATGGTGGAGCCGTCGTGATGCGAACCCTGCTCACGGTATTCCGCAAGGAGGTGCTCGACAACGTGCGCGACCGCCGCACGCTGGCCTCTGCGCTGATCATGGGGCCGCTGTTCGGGCCGCTGCTGTTCGCGTTCGTAATCAACCTGTCCATCGAGCGTTCGCTCGACGACGCCGAGCGCGTCATCGAACTGCCGGTGATCGGCCAGGAATACGCGCCCAACCTGCTGCGCTACCTCGAGAGCCGCAACATCGACGTCGTGGACGGCCCCGCCGATAGGGGTGCGGCACTCGACGCCGTCGTCACCGGCACCCACGATGTCGTCGTCATCATCCCGCCGGAGTTCGGCGAGCAGTTCACCGAGGCCGTGCCGGCGAGAGTCGAGGTGATAGCGGACCAGTCGAACTCGCAGGCAGGCCGGCAGGCCCGCCGCGTGCGTGGCGCGCTACATGCTTACAGCAGCGAACTCGCGTCGATCCGCCTGTCGGCCCGCGGCATCAGCCCGCTCGTCCTGCGGCCGCTGAACATCGACGACGTCGATGTGTCGACGCCGAGCGGCCGTTCCGCGATCCTGCTCGGCATGATGAGTTACTTCTTCATCTTCGCGCTGCTGATGGGCGGCATGTACCTCGCTATCGACACGACCGCCGGTGAACGGGAACGCGGCTCGCTCGAGCCGCTGCTGGCGCTGCCGGTTACCCGCAACCAGCTGCTGTTCGGCAAGATCGCCGCGACCTGCGTATTCATGGCGCTGTCGCTCTGCCTGTCGCTGGGGTCGTTCTTCGTTGCGCTGAAGTTCATGCCGCTGGACGAGCTTGGCATGACACCGAACTTCGGGCCGCTGACGGTTGCAGCGGCATTTCTCGTGCTGTCGCCCTTCATACTGCTGGGCGCTGCCGTGATGACCCTGGTTGCCTCGTTCACGAAGAGTTACCGCGAGGCGCAGACCTGGCTCAGCGTCGTGCTGCTCGCACCGACGTTGCCGATCCTGATCGTCAGCATCCTCACGCTGCGGCCGCGCCTCGAATTCATGTTCGTGCCGAGCCTGAGCCAGCACCTGCTGCTGATCGACATGGTCAAGAACGAGCCCCTCGATCCGCTGCACGTGGCGATCTCAGCCGGCAGCACGCTGCTGCTCGGCGGGCTGCTGACCTGGGTCTGCGCACGGCTCTACCGCCGCGAGGGTCTCCTCGGTTGACAATCCCGGCCAATTGCCCAACATGGGCGATCCGGGCACAACGATAACTATTATGTCCCTGTTCTCCGAGCTCAGGCGCCGCAACGTTTTCAAGGTCCTGCTGGTCTATCTCATTGCCGGCTGGCTGATCGTCAAGCTCCTCCACCACCTGCATCCGCTGTTGGGTATGCCGCACTGGATCGAGAAGCTTGTCGGCCTGATCCTGCTCATCGGTTTGCCGCTGGCGCTGTATTTCGCCTGGATTTACGAGATCACGCCCGTCGGCCTGAAAAAGGCCGTCGATGTGAACCAGACCCAGTCGATCGTTTACAAGACAGGCCAGAAGCTGAACGCGGCGCTCGCCGTAGTGACGGTGCTGCTGCTGGCCGCGGTGATCGTCGGCCGCCTGTTCCCGGAGCCACCGGCGTTGCTCGACCTCGGCCCCAAGATGGTGGCCCCTGCAACGCCCGGGGTGCCGGCCGGCATCCGCAGCGTAACGCTGGACAACGGCCTCGAGATCATCGTCTGGCCGGACCACGACATACCCAACGTGGCGCTCTACTATTTCGTGCGCGCGGGCGGGCGCAACGAGTACCCCGGCATCACCGGCCTGTCACACTTCTTCGAGCACATGATGTTCAACGGCACCGAGGACCTGGAGCCCGGCGAATTCGACCGCATCATGGAGGCGGCCGGCGGCCAGAATAATGCCTACACGTCGAACGACGTTACGGTCTACCAGGACTGGTTCCCGCGATCGGCCCTCGAGGTGGTCTTCGAGCTCGAGGCCGAACGCCTGCAGAATCTCGCGTTCGACCCGGAGGCGGTCGAGAGCGAGCGGGGCGTAATCGTTTCAGAGCGCCGCACGACCGTCGACAACAACAACATCAGCAGGCTGCTGGAGCAGATGCGCGCGACGGCTTACGTCGCACACCCCTACCAGTTTCCGATTATCGGCTGGCCGTCGGACATCGAGTCCTGGACGGTGAACGATCTCGAGCGCTACTACCGGACTTACTATGCCCCCAATAACATCACGATGGTGGTCGTCGGGGACGTAACGCCGGACGAAATACTCGACCTCGCGGAGGACTACCTGGAAGACCTCGAGGCACAGGATCCGCCCGCCGATGTCCGCACCGTGGAGCCGGAACAACAGGGCGAGCGGCGCTTGGTCATCGAGACCGACGCGCGTACGCCGATGCTGCATATCGCGTTTCACGCCGGCCGCGCGGCCGACCCCGAAACCCTGGCGATGAACCTGCTCCTCAGCATACTCGTGGACGGCGATTCGTCCCGCCTGCACCGGCAACTGGTCGAAGAGGAACAGCTCGCGATTTCGATCGGCGGCTTCCAGTTCGAAGGCTTCGACCCGGGGCTCGTTTATTTCTACGCGACGCTGCCGAGCGGCGGCGATCTCGGCCTGCTCGAACAGCGCATCTTCGACGAACTCGCGCGTATCGCCGCCGAAGGTGTCAGCGCCGAAGAGCTCGCCAAGGCACGCAACATCATGCTGGCCGACCTCTGGCGCTCGATGGCAACCATCAACGGCAAGGCCGAGGGGCTCGGCGCAGCGGCCGTGTTCCGCGGCGGCTTCGAGAAGCTGTTTGACCTGCCCACCGACATCGAGGCGCTAACCGCCGCCGATTTGCAGGCCGTCGCGGCGACCGTTTTCCGCCGCAGCAACGCCACGATCGGCTTGCTGTATGAGCCGGCCGTGGAGGACGAAGAATGAGGTTCGCCCGCAGCAGGCTGTGCGTCACCGTCCTGTCGTTCGCGCTGCTGTCCGGCACGGCATTCGGCGCCGGCGTTACGCTGCCGGACTTCGAGCGCGTAGAGCTCGCCAACGGCACCGTGCTGCTGCTGAGCGAGAAGCCGGACGTGCCGCTGGTTGCCGTGACGGCGATTTTGCGCGGCGGCGCGGTCGTGGACCCGGAGGGCCGCGGCGGGCTGGCCAGCCTGCTGGCATCTCTGCTCGAGAAAGGCGCCGGCGACCGCGACGCGGCGCAGTTCGCCGAAGCGATCGATGCCACCGGGGGCATGCTTTCCAGCCGCGCGGACCTCGAGACCATCACGGTTTCCGGCAACTTCCTCGCCCGTGATGTCGACCTGATGGTCGAGCTGCTGGCCGATATGCTGTTGCGGCCGAAGCTGGAGCAAGGAGAGTTCGAAAAGCTGCGTGAACGCGCCATCAACTTCATTCGTGCCGCAAAGGACACCAACCTGAACGCACTGCTGCCGATTTATGGCCAGGCCTTCCTGTTCGGTGCTCACCCCTATGGCAACCCCGTGAGTGGCAGCGAATCGTCGCTCGCCGAAATCCGGCACGAAGACGTGCGGGATTACTATGAGCAGCAGCTCGGCGGAGACCGGCTGGTCATCGCTATAACCGGCGATTTCGATGCGGCGGCGATGATCGCAACCCTGACCGCCGCATTCGGCGACTGGCGACCGGCTGCAGCGCCCCTGCCGGAGGTGACGCGGGCCGCGCCGCAAAGCGGGCGCCGCGTGTTGCTGATCGACAAGCCGGGCGCTACGCAAACGTATTTCTGGCTGGGCAACGTGGGTGTCGCGCGCGACTACGAGAACCGCGCAGCACTCGACATCGCCAACACGGTGTTCGGCGGCCGCTACACTTCGATGCTCAACACCGACCTGAGGATGAAATCCGGCCTCACTTACGGCGCGCGATCGCAGCTTTCGAAAGCATCGCAGCCGGGCTCGGCCGCCATCATCTCGTACACACCGACCGAGACCACCTTCGAAGCGATCGACATGGCGCTCGCCGTGCTCGGCCGTCTGCTCGAGACCGGTGTGGACAAGGTCACGCTCACCTCCGGACGCAACTACATCCTCGGCCAGTTTCCGACTGCGCTGGAAACCGCCGCGCAGCTCGGCAGGCAGCTGGCGGCACTGGCCGCTTTCGGTCTCGACGTCGGCTATATCAACGGCTACGGCGAGGCGCTCATGGCGACCGACACGGCGACGGTTGCCGCGGTGATCGGGGCCGTCTATCCGTCGCCGGACGATCTCGTTTTCGTGCTGCTCGGCGATGCCGAAACTATTCGCGAGCGGGCGAGCGAGTACGGTCCGCTCATCGAGATGTCGATCACGGAGCCGCGCTTCAGGGCACCCCCCGCGGACGACGACGAAGAGTAGCCGCGGGTCTGCCCGTTTATTTGCCGATACAGAATTCGGAGAAAATGCGGCCCAGCAGGTCGTCGGCCGTGTATTCGCCGGTGATAGTGCCCAGCGCCTGCTGGGCCAGGCGCAGTTCTTCGGCCAGCAGCTCGCCGGCGCGCGCTTCACGGAGAGCCGCCCTTCCGCCTTCGAAGTGCTGCTGCGCATCGCGCAGCGCCGCCACGTGACGGTGCCGCGCGGTGAAAGCACCCTCGCCGAGATCGCGGAACCCCGCAAGCTCACGGATGCGTGTGCGGAGTGCGTCGAGTCCCTCGCCCGTTTGCGCCGACAGGTTTACGACGGTCGGCTCGCCTGCGGCGATCCCGGGCCGCTCACCGCTAAGATCAATTTTGTTGCGCACAATCGTGACCGGGATGCCGTCGGGCACGGGCTCGGTGATGCGCCCGGGAGTCGCTTCGCTCGCATCCTGGATCCAGAGCACCGCGTCCGCCTCCGCCATCGCTTTGCGCGCCCGGCGGATACCTTCTTCCTCGATACGGTCCGGGTTGTCTCGCAAGCCTGCCGTGTCCACGAGCTCGACGGAGAGGCCGTCGATGTTGATGCGCTCCCGAAGCACGTCCCGTGTCGTACCGGCGATCTCGGTCACGATCGCCGTATCCTCCCCGGACAGGCGGTTCATCAGGCTGGACTTGCCCGCATTCGGCTTACCGACGATGACGACCTGGTAGCCGTCTCGCAGCACACGCCCCACGGTCGCGCGCGACAGCAGGGACTCGAACGATGCCGCGCAGCGCTCGAGCCTCGCGGCAAGTTCGTCGTCGG
>Ga0210140_1000104_pt1 | contig 14881 bp, 15 predicted proteins | sample China_Bullhead_C_3_FD_184858 | JGI IMG/M metagenome (GOLD analysis project Ga0210140, IMG submission 184858) | Wetland microbial communities from San Francisco Bay, California, USA, that impact long-term carbon sequestration -... | ecosystem: Environmental > Aquatic > Marine > Wetlands ...
AGGGTATAAGTTCCAATAACCCCCTGGTCAGTAACAGACTAGGGACCTATTTACTGGGTACATGTTAGTAAAATGAAACCATTTCATTTTACTATGCTAATGAGCATCTCTTCTCAGGTACACTAGCGATATTATCACTGTCATTCATTCATTTTTTATCATCATAACCCTTCCAAATAGTTCAATATAGAGATGCCCACAGGTTACGAAAATGTTATCACTCGGTTATGAAAATGTTATCATCTATACTTATACTATCGCATTAATAAATGGAGATACCATGAAAGATGAAATAGTAATATCTGATAAACAAATAGAAAAACTTGCTAAAAGAGTTGCTAAAACTTTTTCGATAGATGAAGAAGAGGCTATAAGTACAATTTATGAAGAGTGGGATCTGGTTGAACAACTTTTTCATGCACATACGAAAGTAAAAGCGGTACACCGTCATCTTGTTGAAGAGATCAATTATGCCTATAGGATAGCCTAATGCAAATCAGTGTAGAAAATTATATGGTACATCATTACCCTGCTATTGAGACTTTTCCAAATATAGCAAAAAAAGTATTGTTCAGCGGTATGAAAAAGTTGTTTCATGAAAATGAGATCAATACTTTTATGTCAGAGAATGCACACAAGGATACTTTTTCTTATGTAGAAGCGATCATTGATTATTTTGATGTCTCTATTGGGCTGAAGACCAATGAGCTGACTCGTATCCCTGCATATGGACGTACTGTTATCATAGCGAACCATCCATTAGGGGCACTGGATGCAATGGCGTTGCTGCATCTGCTTAAAGATGTACGAAAAGATATCAAGATCGTTGCAAACTCTTTTTTATCGCAGTTTGATAACCTAAAAGATATTATTATCCCCGTAGACAATATCAATGGGAAAATGGACAGAAAGACAGTTAAACGTATCTATAAGGCTTTAGAATCAGAAGAAGCAGTGATCATATTTCCTTCGGGAGAGGTAAGTCGTGCAAAGCCCAATGGTATCAAAGACACACCATGGAAAAGCGGATTTTTAAAGATCGCGTCCAAGATGCAAGCACCTATCCTTCCTATTTACATTAAAGCGAAGAATTCTAAAAAATTTTATCTGCTCTCTATGATCAATCGTTCTTTGGCAACGGCAACACTTCCACATGAGATGTTTAAAGCAAAAGGAAAAAATATTGAATTTACTATAGGTAAAACAATTCCTTTTGATGCCTATAATTTATCAAATATTTCACGCAAAGAGAGAGTAAAACTGCTAAGGAAACATCTCTATAAAGTATCAAAAAATCACAAACCGATCTTTGCAACCTATAATGAGATCTCTGTAGCAGAAGGGAGAAGTGAGCTTAAAATCGAACTTAAAAACGGTTCACTTTTAGGGAAGACAACAGATGGTAAAAGTATCATTATGTATGAATCTGAAAAAGAAAATTGTGTCATTAAAGAGATAGGAAGATTAAGAGAGATCAGTTTTCGCCATGTGGGTGAAGGAAGTGGTAAAAAACGTGATATTGATGGGTATGATTTCTATTATAAACATCTGGTGATCTGGGATGATGAGGCGCTGGAGATCGCAGGGGCATACCGTTTAGGCGTATGCAGTGAGATCATTGAAGATTTTGAGGTCAGTGGTTTATATACGAGTACACTTTTCCGATTTGATAAAAAGTTTGAACCCTACTTTGAAAGAGGCATAGAACTTGGAAGAAGTTTTGTGCAGCCAAAATACTGGAACTCCAGAGCACTGGACTATCTTTGGCAGGGTATTGGGGCTTATTTGAAGAGACGTCCGGATATTAGATATCTTTTTGGTGCAGTGAGTCTCAGTGATACCTTTAACCAAAAAGCACAGGGGTTGATGATCTATTTTTATCAAACCTATTTTGGTGCACATGAAAAATCGGTACAACATAAGGCACCATACTCTATGGTTCAGTGGGTAAAAGAACATTGTGAAAATGTATTTACGGGTAAAGATTACAAAGAAGATATGAGAGTACTTAAGGATGAGTTGAGATTCATGGGGTATACTATTCCTACACTGTTCAAACAGTACTCTGAGCTTTGTGAAGAGGGCGGTGTACAATTTTTGGATTTTGGCTATGACAAAGACTTTAACAATTGTATAGACGGCTTTATCGTGACGGATTTAAAATTACTCAAAGAGACTAAAAGAAAACGATATTTTTCCAATTGATTACATTCTGTAACCAAAATGTTTCCAAGTTGTTTTATACTTCGCACAATCCAAAATGGATAACATATTTCTTAAGGAAAAAAAACCATGACATTGAAAAAAATTCTTACAGCAGCAGTGGCAGCTTCAGTAGCACTCTCAGCAGTAAATGCTGATGAACTTAAAGGTAGAGGTGCATCATTCCCTGGACCTGTATATAAGGCTTGGACAGCAGAGTACTATGCTGCAACAAAAAATCAAGTGAACTATACACCAACAGGTTCTGGTGACGGTGTTAAATCTATCACTAAAAGAATGGTTGATTTTGCGGGGTCAGATAAACCGCTTAAGCCAAAAGCACTTAAAAAAGATAAACTTTATATGTTCCCTACAGTCGTAGGTTCAGTGGTTCTAGCGTATAACCTTGATGGTGTGAAAGACGGTGAGCTTAAACTTAGCCGTGCAGCGATCGCAGGTATCTTCGGTGGAAGCATTACGCACTGGGATGATAAAGCGATCATGGCACAAAATGCCGGTTTAAAATTACCACATGAGCCTATCACAGTAGCAGTAAGAGCAGACAAGTCAGGTACAACATTTAACTTTACATACTTCTTGAACAAACTTGATGAAAACATCAAAGTAAGTAAAAAGCCAACATGGAAAGCAGCAAAAGTAGTAGCAGGCAAATCAAACTCAGGTGTATCAGCAAATATCCAGCAGATCAAAAACTCTATCGGGTATATTGAGTATTCTTACAAAGAAAAATTAGGACTTGCAGCAGCACAGATAGAAAACAAAGAGGGGAAATACATTAACCCGACATTAGAGTCTTTCCAGGATGCAGCTAAATATGCAAGCTGGACAGCGGAGAATGATTTCTATGCAGTTATCGGTGATCCGGCAGGTGCAACTTCGTATCCTATCGTTGCTGCAACATTTATCTTGCTTCCAGAAGAGAAAATGGAGACAAACAAGCAAGTGACAGCATTTATCGACTGGGCGTATACAAATGGCGATAAGGCGGCAACTGATCTTGGTTATGTACCACTTCCGGCATCAACAAAAGATGAGATCAGAAAATATTGGGAAGCTAAGAAGATCAAATAAATTTTCTTTAGGAATACCTTCTTTAGGGCAAAGCCCTAAAGTCTATATTAACACAGAACTTTCTTCACATTTGAACATATATTATATATGTATAAATGCATGACATACTGCTAACGAGGCATCTGCGATTTATAATATAAATGTTATCAACTTACAGTATAATTTCAATCACATAATTACGAAGGCAAATAATGGGTGGTAAACTCTTTAAGAATTTTTCTTTTTTCTCTGCAACACTCTCCTTTTTTATCCTTGTAGGGATCTTTGCTGTACTTTTTTCTTATGCACAAGATGCATTACATGAATTTGGCTTTGATTTCCTGTACAATGAAACTTGGGAAGCAGATGAAGATGATGAAGGTGGTATCTTTGGCGGATATGTACCTATTGTGGGTACCTTGCTCAGTACGCTTATTGCTATGGCCATTGCAACGCCATTGGCGATGGGGATCGCTATATTTTTAACAGAAATTGCGACTGAAAAATTGGTAAAACCCGTCTCTGTAGCGATCGAACTGCTTGCAGCCATTCCGAGTATCATTTATGGGATGTGGGGGCTTTTTTACTTTGCTCCTATTGTACAGGCAACGGTAGGGGGGAATGGTGTCGGGCTTTTGACGGCAGGAATCGTGTTGGCGATCATGATCATTCCTTTTATGGCAGCGATCACGAGAGATGCGATGAATACCGCACCTTCAGTCCTGAAAGAATCGGCCTACGCCATGGGTGCAACGAAGTTTGAGGTGATCAAAGATGTGGTGATGCCTTATGCTAAGGGAGGGATCATCGGTTCGATTATCTTGGCGCTTGGACGTGCGCTGGGTGAGACGATGGCAGTGGCATTCCTTATCGGTTCAGTGATGAGCATACCAAGCAGAGTGACGGACCCTACGACCTCCATCCCGGTTTTACTTGCAAATAACTTTGCAGAAGCGCAAGACCTTGAGATGAGTAGTATGTATTACCTTGCACTTATTTTATTTGTAGTCAGTTTTGCCATTATCTCTGTGGCTAAGTTCTATTTTCTTGGAAGAAAAACAGTATGAAAAGGGCAGCATTATGAATAGACTCATACTCAATAAAATCATTTTGATCCTCTCCACGCTTTCCGCAGTGATAGGTATAGGGTTTTTATTTTGGATACTTGTGACTTTGAGCTATAAAGGCATCACAAGTCTACATTTTAATACTTTTACCAATGACTTGGTAGAAGGAGGAATAAGAAACCTTCTTATAGGGCAGTTTACCATGGCACTTATGGCAAGTGCTTTGGCTGTACCGCTTGGTATGATGGCAGGTATCTACCTTCGAGAGTACAGTACCAATGGCAAATTGGCCTCTGTGATAAGAAATCTTAGTGATGTGATGATGTCAGCACCATCCATTGTGATCGGTGTATTTGTTTTTGCTTTGTTTGTTGATCCTTTTGGCGGGTATAACGGTTGGGCAGGTATCGTTGCCTTGGCCATTATGATGATACCCATCATCATCAGCACTACAGATAACATGCTGGCACTGGTTCCTAAGGAACTTAGAGAAGCGGGTATCGCTTTGGGTGGAAGCAAGCACAAGATCATTTTGCAGATAGTGATTAAAGCAGCTAAAGTAGGGATAACAACGGGTGTTTTACTCTCATTTGCACGTATCATCGGAGAGACTGCACCATTGCTCTTTACATCGGCGAATAACCAGTTCTTCACTATGGACCTCACAGAGCAGTTCCCCTCTCTTACAGTCAGTATCTACAACCTTGCAACGTATCCGGATGCGGAGAGTCGGGAGTTGGCATGGGCAGCATCTTTTGTACTTACAGTCATTGTGTTATGCATCAATCTACTCGGTCGATATATGACAAGAAATAAAAAATAATAGAAAAGGTCAGAAAATAACATGGCAGAAAATAACATTATAATGGATATTAAAGATTTTTATTTTACCTATACCGGTGTGGATGAACCTTCATTAAAGAAGATCAATCTTCCTATAGAGAAAAATAAAATTACAGCGATGATCGGTCCTAGTGGTTGTGGTAAATCCACACTTTTGCGTGCCATGAACCGTATCCATGATCTCTACCCTGGAAACAGTTATGAAGGTGAAATCAATCTTTATGGCAGTAATAATGAAAAACAAAATATCTTGGATCTCAAAAAAGAGAATGATTTCATCAAGTTGCGTCAACAGGTGGGGATGATCTTTCAAAAACCCACACCGTTTCCTATGAGTATCTTTGATAATGTGGCCTATGGGCTGAAACTTGCGGGCATTAAAAATAAGACTGAGATAGCAGAACGTGTAGAAAAAGCCCTTAAAGATGCAGCTATTTGGAAAGAGACAAAAGACAGACTGAATAAAAGTGCACTTGGACTCAGTGGTGGGCAACAGCAGAGGCTATGTATCGCTAGGGCTGTGGCACTTAAGCCGGAGGTTTTACTTTTTGATGAGCCAACCTCTGCACTTGACCCAATCTCAACAGGAGCGATCGAAGAGTTGATCGCTGAATTGAAAAAAGATGTCTCTGTGGTGATCGTAACACATAATATGCAGCAGGCTAGTAGATTGAGTGATTATACGGCATTTATGTATCTGGGCGATTTGATAGAGTATGACAAAACAGATAAGATCTTTTTGAATCCTTCACAGAAGTTGACAGAAGATTACATAACAGGCAGATTTGGATAAATCTATTTGTCTGGGGCAAACTTTAGTGAGAGGCACCCCAAGGGTATTTCCTGCGGGCAATTGAAGAGGGGCTTTGCTCATTTTCAAGGAGAAGAAATAAACAAGATTTGGATAAAGGATAAAATATGTTACCAGGATATCAAGATGCAAGACATGCGGTAAGAGCAAGTGTACTTCAAGTATTGGAAGACCTTGCAACAGCAAATAAAGAGGGACTCGAAGCACTTCAGGCTGCCGATACAGTGAAATTCGAAGAAGCGAGAAATACACTTAAGGATATTAGCAAAGAAACAGAGAAGATAGATAATGATATCGTACTTATCTTTGCAAGATATACACCAGAAGCAAGAGATTTGCGAGAGTTGGTTTCTTATTTGAAGATCACTTCCGATTTGAACCGTATCCGTGCAAATATCAACAATTATCTTAAAAATATGCAAAGTATGCTCACAGAAGAAAATGAAAATATTGTGCAATTGATCCAAGACTCATTAAGCATTAACCGTTGTACAGTTAATGCCTTTGAACAAGCTATGGAGATGTTCCAAACCTTTGATGATAATGACAAGATCAAGGCATTAGCGGTCAAAATACATGTAGAGTACAGTAAAACAGATGACATTTATACACTGATTGAAAAAGAAGTGATCCAAAACATAGGCAGTGCTGAAGGACTTGCTGAAGAGTATTTTAACCTCTTGAAATATATACGTAAAAACCTTAAGATCATAGACCGTTTAGACAGTATTGCACAGCGTGTCATATTTGCACGTATGGGTGGAAAACTCTAGATATAAATTTCAAGTGTATGCTATAATGCATGCATGGAAAATGAAAATATAGAAATAGTTGTCATCGAGGATGAAGAAGATATACTAGAACTTATAGAGTATCATCTGAGTAAAGAGGGATATACTGTTACAGGCTTCCTTTCCACAGAAAATGTAGAACAGTTTTTAGAAGAAGAAAATCCTTCACTTATGCTTGTTGACCGTAACCTTCCAGGGATGGAAGGAAGTGAATTTGTTGCCTACTTACGTGAATCAGGGTATGATATCCCTGTGATCTTTCTGACTGCACAAGACACAGATTACGAACTTGAAGAAGGTTTCGCAGCAGGCGGGGATGACTATATTTGTAAACCTTTTTCTCCTAAAGAGTTGACACTGCGGGTCAAAGCCTTACTTAAACGGTCGGGAGTCCTGCAAAAACAAGAACGTATAAAATATAAGCACCTTACTATAGACTTGGTCAAAAAAGTGCTTAGTGTGGATGGAGAGACAGTCTCTCTTACAAACCTTGAATTTAAACTACTGTACACTTTTATGAAACATATCGATCAGGCACTTACAAGAGATTTTCTTCGTGATGAGGTATGGGGATCTGATGGAGAGAGTGTCAATGACAATGCGGTGAATGTTGCTATTAACCGGCTTAAAAATAAAATAGACCCCCAAAATGAACAGAATTATTTCCATCCCGTGTGGGGAGTAGGGTATAAGTTTTCCTAAAAACATGTACCCCAAGGGCATTTTTTCCCTTCGGTCACGGCACAATTTGAATAGTAACATTTTTTACAAAAACATGACAATTTGACATGTTTTTCCTCTCTTTGACCTTAGACACGCTACACTTCCAGTATGAATAAATTAGAAACCCTTGAACACTATTTCGGACACAGCACTTTTAGACCTTTGCAGGAAGAGGTAGTGGATGCTATTTTGGCAAAACAGGATGTCTTGATGATACTCCCTACGGGCGGCGGGAAATCACTCTGTTACCAGCTTCCCACTCTTCTGATGGAAGGCATTACCGTGGTGGTCTCTCCTTTGCTGGCACTGATGCATGACCAGGTAGTCGCTCTTAAGGAAAATGGTATCGCTGCAGAGATGCTCTCTTCTATGCAGGATCTCGAAGAGAGTCAGAAGATAGAAGCCCGTCTGAGATCCGGTGAGATAAAACTGCTTTACGTGGCACCCGAACGCCTTACCAATGCCTATTTTCTAAACTTGCTTCATCAACTTCCTATCAACTTTTTCGTGATCGATGAAGCACACTGTGTGAGTGAGTGGGGACATGAGTTCAGAGAAAATTACAGACGTCTCTCTTTACTGAAAGAACAGTTTGCCACCACACCTATCGCAGCATTTACAGCCACTGCGACCCATGCGGTAGAGAGTGACATCGCAAGCAACCTGGGGTTACAAGATCCTAAACGTGTGAGAGGTTCGTTATTTCGTGAAAACCTGACCATTAATGCTCGACACCGTATCAAAGATGGTAGAGCACAGCTGATGGAATTCTTGAAACTGCATACAGATGAGTCTGGCATCATCTATACCCTTTCACGAAAGTCTACCGAAGCGGTAGCACACTTTTTGCAAAGCAAAGGTATCGAAGCCAAAGCATATCATGCCGGACTTCCTACTGAAGAGAAGAACCGCACGTATGCAGATTTTGTAGCTGACAGGGTACAGATAGTGGTGGCGACTATTGCTTTTGGTATGGGGATAGACAAGAGCAACATCCGTTTTGTGGTACATATGACCATGCCAAAGACATTGGAAAACTATTATCAGGAGATAGGACGTGCAGGAAGGGATGGATTAGCCTCTGAAACACTTTTGCTCTTTTCTGCACAGGATATCGTGCAGCAAAAAATGTTTATAGAAGATCTTCCGGAGACACCTTACAAACAACATGCATTCAATAAGCTGGACAGCATGGTCCGCTTTGCGAATTCTGAAAATTGCAGGCATCAGAGCATTGCTGCCTATTTTGATGACCGTATGGAAGTGTGTGGAGACAAATGTGACAACTGTACCGCACCTGCAAGTGAAAAGATAGACATTACCACAGCAGCACGTATGCTGCTCTCGACTATTTTACGTACAGATCAGAGTTTTGGTTTACACTATGTGATAGATGTATTGAAAGGGAGTAAAGAGCAGAGGGTATTGCAAAATGGGCATGATACACTTTCTGTCTATGGTATAGGAGATGAATACAGTAAATCACAATGGTTGACAATAGGTGACAAGTTATTGGAATTGAATGCGGTTGAGATAGGGGAGTTTAAAGTCTATCGGTTGACAGCTTTTGGTATAGAAGTCATCAAAGGTGCACATCAGATCGAACTTAAAAAAGAGAGACTTACCGTACAAAAAGCCGAGACGAAAAAGAGAGTGACCTATTTTGATGATTATAATGTGGAAGTATATGACAAGCTCCGTGATCTGCGTACACAGATAGCCTCTGAAAAAGGGATACCCCCTTATATCGTCTTTTCAGACAAGACCTTAAAAGACTTAAGTATGAAGGTCCCGCAAGATAAAGAAGCCATGCTTGAAGTACACGGCATTGGGGAAGTGAAATTTGAACGTTACGGGAAAGAGTTTTTGACTCTTTTGAATGATGCACAGTAAACCATTATGTGGCATAGATGAAGCAGGCCGTGGTCCTTTGGCCGGTTCATTGGTGATAGCCGGCGTGGTGTTGAAAAAACCTATTGAGGGGTTGATGGATTCTAAGAAGCTTACAGAGAAAAAGCGTGAAGCACTTTACCCGATCGTGATCGAAAATTCAGCGTATCACATCGTCTCTTTTTCGGCCAAAGAGGTCGATAAGATGGGTATCTCTAAATGTTTACAGGTAGGTTTACAAAGTATACAGAAACATTTGTCTGAAGTTGAATACCTTTTTGATGGCAACAGCAGTTTTGGGGTCGAGAACATTAGTACGATGGTCAAGGCAGACACGAAAGTAGCTGAAGTGAGTGCCGCAAGTATCTTGGCTAAAGTCACACATGACAGAGAGATGATAGAGATGGCAAAAAAATATCCCGAATACGGCTTTGAGAAACATAAAGGGTACGGGACCAAAGCACACATTGAGGCTTTACTCAAATATGACCGATGTGAAATGCATCGTAAAACGTTTAGAGTGAAAGGTTTGGATGACCCGGTATTAAAATTCTAAAAGTTTACCGTTTATCTTCACGGAACCATCCAGTATGTTGATATTATAGATTCTCTGACCCTCTGATCTTTTCGGTCTATACATCATATATCCTATCATGAATTCAGGATCTTCTTTAAGCATAGTAAGAATCTCTTTCGACATGGATAGGTGTATATCCCCATCTATTTTATCTAGAGCATGTTTTGGTTTCATACCTAAACGGTGAATATCCAAAGATTCATCTAGATTCAATGTGGCAGTAAGGGTAAATCCATACATCTCTTTTCCATGAAGTGTGACTTTGTCAACAGAAAGCATTGGTATTTCAAGATGTATCTTATTTGAAACGAGTGTTTCTATCTGTGTATCAATCTCTTTTTCTTTATTTGGATCTGTTTTTTGTAGTTTTTCCAACGTAGTTACATTAATGTTACTTATTTTCATATCCATGTGTAATGTCTGCATCGCAAATTTTTCTTTTTCAAAGAGGAGTTCAAGATTTTGTATCTTTGCTTTGAGCGTTTCTGTAGCCAGTCCATCTTTTACAGTGGATGTAGAGTGTAGAACCATAGTATCTGCAAGAAGGGAACCTTCAGCTTCCTCATCGATCTCTATTTTCTTTATGCTGTAGTCTGTCATATAATCATGAGCTGTTGGTCCTGCAAGCGCATAATGGCTTTGATACCCCGAGATCGTTCTGTTTAGCGTATCACTCATATAGAGGTGAAGTGTCTCAAATCTCTGCATATACTGAACGATTTTTTCGTTTTTGATATCTCCTGAAAAGTGCAGTCCCTGGAGTATAAGTTTGACTTCTTTCCCCCCTTCTATTCGCTCGTTAATGTCTTTGATATACCCTTCGAAGGTGGTGGTACTGTGGACGATATCGACATGCATAAGGAATGTTTTTTTCTTGATCATATCTTTAAGCTGTGCTAAGACTTTTTTGTCATTTTCAGTAGTGAAGGCTGTGGTTAAATAGGTTGGCAGGGTAAGTGGATACACTTCCAAAGCGATCATATCTTTTAAGTACGTTACATCAGTACCTATCTGCACACCTGTGAGCTCTTTTGCTTCTTCAACAGTAACCTGTATCCCCTTTTGCGTTAAAAACAGAGCAGCTTTTTGGGGATCATTGATTTGGATCACAAAGTGTTCGGTATCTTTTTTGATCTTTCTATCTGAGACGGTAAAGCCATTTTTTTGTATATCAGTGAGCTGCAGATTCACTGTTTCTTGTAATCTGTTTAGGTTTTGAACGTGTTCCGTATGATTAAAATAGTAGAGTACGGCAACAAAGACCAGTACAAGAAATCCAAAACCTAATTTTTTCCGGCTCATTATTGCTCTTTGTATATAGTAGTGAGGTGGTCCATCTTTTTGCCCATGTTAAGCAGGGTCATATCAGCAAGTGTCAGTGCCATCATGGCTTCACATACCACAGCACCTCTAATGGCTACACAAGGGTCATGTCTCCCTTTGAGGTTACATTTGACCTCTTCATCATGCGTTGTGATCGTTTGTTGTTCTTGAAAGATGGAAGGTGTCGGTTTGAAGTGGGTTTTTACGATGATCGTATCCCCATTGGAGATACCTCCCAGCATACCGCCTGAGTGATTGGAAGTAAAGCCATCCAAGGTAATTTCATCATTATTCTCACTCCCTTTTAAGTGGGTACTGGCAACACCATCTCCTATCTCTACCGCTTTGGCCGCATTGATGCCCATCATTGCTTCTGCAAGTATGGCATCGAGTTTGTAGTAGAGGGGTTCACCCAGTCCTATAGGTACGCCTGTGGCAGTCGTAAGTACCACACCCCCTACAGAGTCATGATTCTCTTTTGCTGCCAAGATCGCAGCTTCCTGTGCCGCTTCCTGTGCAGGGTCAAGGGCGTACATCTTGGAACTTTTTGCATATTCAAAATCTTGTACGGACCCTTTGATACCATCGACTTCACAGAGACCACTCTGTATAGAAACACCCAGTTCTTTAAGCATCAGTTTTGCGATGGCACCACCTGCCACACGTGCAGCAGTTTCTCTAGCTGAACTCCTTCCCCCGCCACGGTAATCTCTTAACCCATATTTGTGAAAGTAGGTAAAGTCTGCATGTCCGGGACGGAAGAGGTCTTTAACATTCTCATAGTCTTTGGATTTTTGATTGGTGTTGAAGATGATCATTGCGATAGGGGTACCTGTACTCACACCTTCAAATGTACCAGAAAGGATCTCCACTTTATCCGCTTCTTTACGCCCTGTCTCGAGTTTGGATTTACCGGGTTTTCTTCTGTCCAGTTCACTTTGTATAAATGCCTCATCTATCTTCAGTCCTGCAGGTACACCGTCAAGTATGCAGCCTAGTGCCTTTCCGTGAGATTCACCAAAAGTAGTGAGGGTGAGTTTTTTTCCAAAGGTATTCATGCTTTTAATTCCTTTAATGCAAGTTCAGCTGCTTTTTGTTGTGCTTCTTTTTTACTTTTACCTTTTGCTGTAGCAATGGTTTTGTCATCGAGTGTCACTGCAATGACAAACTCTTTTTTATGGTCCGGACCTGAAGAGTCTAAAAGCGTATAGTTGGGTGTCACTCCATGGGTTGCCTGTGTGAGTTCCTGTAAGGCAGTTTTGTAATCTTTTGAGAGAGAGTCAAGGTCTATTTTTGGGTGACACTCTTCTAAGAGTTTGATAGATATATCTTTGGCCGTAGCTAAACCGGCTTCAAGGTAAATAGCACCGATGATCGCTTCAAAGGCATTGGAAAGTAATGAAGGTTTGTTGCGGCCATTGTTGTTCTCTTCTGCCAATGAAAGGTAGATGTAGGAACCAAGGTCCAGTTTTCTTGCTAAAAGTGTAAAACCGCTTTCATTGACAAGTGAAGCACGGATCTTTGAAAGTATCCCTTCATTTGAATTTGGGAACTTGCTAAATAGGTACTCTCCTACAATGAGGTCCAGTACGGCATCTCCCAAAAATTCAAGCCGCTCATTATTGTAAGGCTTTTTGTAACTTTTATGTGTCAAAGCCTCAATAATCAATTGCTTGTTTTTAAATGTATAGTTCAGTCGTTCTTCCAGTTGACTGTAGTCATTCATAAATTTCTCCTATAGTGTTAATTTTATTCTTTCTGCTTCGTTACGGGCCAGTTCGTCGCAACGTTCATTTTCCGGATGACCATTGTGTCCCCTGACCCATGTACCACGTACATTATGTGGACTCGATATCTCAAGATACTCTTTCCATAAGTCTACATTCTTTACTTTGACAAAGTTCTTACGCACCCAGCCTTCCAACCATTCATTGATGGCTTTGACCACATAAGAACTGTCAGAGATGATCTCTACATCACAAGGTTCTTTAAGAAGCTTTAGCCCCTCTATCACAGCTTGAAGTTCCATTCGGTTGTTGGTGGTATGTGCATCTCCGCCAAAGTACTCTTTACGGACGCCTTTAAATTCCAAGATACCTCCATAACCACCAGGACCAGGATTTCCCAGACTAGAACCATCAGAGTAAAGAGTAATCTGTTTTCGGGCTTGATTTTGCAATTTTTTCCTCAACTTTAACAGAATTTATCGCCATACAATTTGGACAGCGTTTGAAAGAAACAGGGAAACTCTGTTTACATTTTTGACAGAGATAAGAGAAAACCAAATCCCCCTCTTCAAAGCCATTTTGTTTTGCTGTCGCTAACATATCTACACTAAAAATACCACTTTGGGTTGCAGGTTCTTGTAAATACCCTTTCGCATAGTAAAGTGTTTGCAGCTTCTTATTTGATGTGATTATATCTAAATCGAGTTGTGAATTTGGTAAGAACCAAAGGACGTCAAGAAGCTCTTTGATACGTTCGGGATCAATGCTCTCCCAGGCACTTTTGGTATCAAGCAGTAAAAGTGCTTTGATGATGTGTCTATAAAGACTTGGTTCTTCTTTTAATATCTGTTTGAGTCTCTGTACTTTATCGGGTATGGCTAAGGTTTTATTTGCAAGGAGTTCTGAAAAATCCAGGAATTTTTCAAGTGATCTTGTCTCTTCTCCTAACATATTGAGAGGCCCTAAGACCTCTTTGGCTTTATCGTATTTTTGCATGATCTCATACACGATCCCCAGTTCATAAAGGGCTTGAACATTACGAGGTTTTTTACGTAAAACTTCTGTGTAAATGGACTGGGATCGTTCTAGAAATCCTGCATGAAGATAGGTACTCCCCAGACGTTCCATCAGTTCTATTTTCCCTGAGTCATGGGTAATATTTTTAATGAGGAAAAGATAAATACTAATGGCTTTGTGGTACTCTCCAGCATTTTCAAATGCTTTTGCCAGAAGGGTAAGTGGTTTAAGCATATGAGGTTCGAAAGGCATGTCTGCTGTTTCTAAAGCACATTCAGCAGTGTCAAATTTTTCTAAGAACTTGAGCAGGTTCCCTTCTTCTTTTTGCTGCTTATGCAGTCCCCATCCATAAGTAACAAGGGCTATGATAAGAGAGATCACAACAATAAGCATAATACTGAAAAGAGGGTCATTATACGCAGGTAATATATGTTCCAAAAAAATCCTTAAAAGACACAAAGCAATGGGGAAAAGATTAAAATCACCTCTTACATCCGCTTTACTCTGTTTACGTCCTTAAATTATATCTAATTAGATATAATTTTAGTATGATAGATAATGCCTCGATAGAATCCTTAAAAAACAGTATTGACATTGTAGATGTGATCGGTAGCTTTATAGAGTTACGTAAAGCCGGAGCCAACTACAAAGCAAACTGTCCTTTTCATGGAGAAAAAACCCCTTCTTTTGTCGTCAGTCCAAGTAAACAGATATATCACTGTTTTGGTTGTGGCGTAGGGGGAGACAGCATTAAATTTGTGATGGAGTTGGAAAAACTTTCCTACCCTGAAGCGATAGAAAAGCTTGCTTCTATGAATAACTTTTCGTTGACCTATACC
>Ga0210140_1000112_pt1:0-7500 | contig 14585 bp, 8 predicted proteins | sample China_Bullhead_C_3_FD_184858 | JGI IMG/M metagenome (GOLD analysis project Ga0210140, IMG submission 184858) | Wetland microbial communities from San Francisco Bay, California, USA, that impact long-term carbon sequestration -... | ecosystem: Environmental > Aquatic > Marine > Wetlands ...
CCCTATGCTTTTCTTGCAACGGACTACGGAATACTGACCACGGACAACTAACGCTGCGCAGCAGCAATTGCGTTTTTCGCGTGGATACAGTAAAAGAGGAATCATGAAGGATACTGTTGCCCTGGTCCTGGCCGCTGGCAAAGGGACCAGGATGTACTCAGACCTCGCAAAAGTTTTGCACCCCATCTGCGGTCGGCCAATGCTCTCCTACACGCTGATAGCCTTAGAAGAGCTTGGGTTTGACAGGGTGCTGGTGGTGGTGGGGCATCAGGCTGAGCGCATAAAAGAGATTTTCGCAGACGCCCGGGTGGAATGGGTATTGCAATCCCAGCAACTGGGAACCGCGCACGCAGTCCAGTGTGCCTTACCCCATTTGATCGATCATGGTGGAGCAGTCTTAATCTGCTGCGGTGACACGCCGTTGCTTACTGCAGAGACATTGCGTCTGTTCCAGATCGAGCACATGAACCGTGGTGCCGACCTTAGCGTGCTGAGCATGCTGCTCGACGAACCTGGAAGTTACGGCCGGGTGGTAAGAGATTCTGGGGGCGAGGTATCGGGAATCATTGAGGCCAAAGACGTCAGCGCGCAGGAGCGCACTATTAGAGAGGTGAACACCGGAATCTACTGTGTCAGCGCCGACCTCTTGCGGGCAGTGTTACCGGATGTCGAAAATGCTAACGTCCAGGGCGAGTACTACCTTACAGATCTGGTGCAGATGGCAGTCGGGCGAGGCTGGAACGTGCAAGCTGTGACTGCTTCCGATCCCATGGAATTTATGGGTGTCAATACCAATGGGGAACTCGAGGCTGTCGAAGAAGTTATTGCTCAGCGCATTCAAGGACACTAATTGTTCTGTGGGAGCGACTTTCCAGTCGCGATCTAGTGGCTCGGCAATCAGCAATAGTCGTGGCTAGAAAGCCACTCCCACAGAAAATGCATTATACCTAGAACTAGTATTAGAGGTTGGAAATGTGCGGTATCATCGGACATATCGGTCAGAATGACTGTGTATCGCTGCTGGTGGAGGGGTTGAAACGGTTGGAATACAGGGGCTACGACAGTGCCGGTATAGCGGTGGTCAGTGAGGGCATGATTGAGGTTCGGCGCTGTCAAGGAAAGCTCACGCAACTTGAGGCACTTCTTGAGGAACAGCCGGTGAGCGGTTCGGTAGGTATCGGCCATACCCGCTGGGCCACCCATGGTCCTCCTTCGGATATCAATGCCCACCCCCATAAGGTTGGCCCCGTCGCGGTGGTTCATAATGGCATCATAGAAAACTACCTTCCCCTGAAAAGGCAACTCATTGAGATGGGTTGTCAGATTAACTCGGAAACAGACACCGAGATTGTGGCACAACTCATTAATAATGAGATTGAAGCCGGTGCTCCATTCGAGGAAGCCGTGACCGCAAGCCTCCGACTTATAGAGGGATCGTATGCACTGGTCATTTTAAATGAACGGCAGCCGGACAAACTCATCGCAGTGCGGAAAGAAAGCCCTCTGGTTCTCGGACTGGGATCTGACGCTTTACTGGTGGCCTCAGACATCCCTGCAATTTTAGGTCATACCAGGGAAGTGATTTTTCTAGACGATGGTGAGATGGCTGTTCTAACCCAGGACTCATTCGAGATAAGAGGGCCAGATGGTGAAAGTCGAGAGAAGGAGGTAGCTCACATCACCTGGAACCCGGTCATGGCTGAGAAGGCCGGGTACACGCACTTCATGGAAAAGGAGATTTACGAGCAACCTCGTGCGGTTATTGATACGTTCCGCGGCCGCATAAGTGAGTCTTCCGGTGAGGTTTTTCTGGATGATCTCAATCTGAAAGACGAATTTATCAGGTCTTTGGATAAAATCTTCATTGTGGCGTGTGGCACTTCATATCATGCCGGTTTGGTGGGGAAGTTTTTACTGGAGTCTTTCTGTGGTTTGCCGGTGGAAGTGGAGCTGGGTTCAGAGTTCCGCTACCGTGATCCCATAGTCACTGCAAAGACTCTGCAAATTCTCATTTCCCAGTCCGGTGAAACCGCGGATACCTTGGCTGCTCTGCGAGAAGGTCGCACAAAAGGGGCATTTCTTCTGGCCATCTCAAATGTAGTGGGAAGTAGCCTAGTGCGGCAGGCTGATGGTGTTCTCTACACTCAGGCCGGTCCTGAAATTGGCGTTGCATCCACCAAGGCCTTCACTACCCAGTTGGTCTCACTCTACTTGCTAGCCCTCTATCTGGGCGTAAAGTTGGGGAAGCTCACTCTGGAGGAGAGTAAAGAGTGTATTTTGGAGTTGGTGAAGCTGCCGAAGAAAATGGAGACTGCCCTCGGTGAAGACCAGTTGATACGAGCCATTGCCCGTGAATACGCCAATGCGCGAGATTTTCTCTATCTAGGACGCGGAATCAATTATCCCATTGCCTTGGAAGGGGCGTTGAAGCTCAAGGAAATATCATACATTCATGCAGAGGGGTATGCGGCTGGTGAGATGAAACACGGACCAATTGCCCTCATTGACGAGCACATGCCGGTGGTGGCAGTGGTCAACCGTGGCTTGACTTTTGAAAAGATGCTTTCAAATATAGAAGAAGTCAAAGCTCGCCGAGGAAAGATTATTGCAGTGAGTGACGATTCGGGTGAGGATCTTGCCGGGAAGGTTGACGCTCTCATTCCAGTACCGGCGACAACTCCGTTTCTGGCACCGATTCTGTTCACCATTCCCATGCAACTGTTGGCGTATCATGTCGCGGTGTTCAGAGGAACTGATGTGGATCAACCGCGCAATTTAGCAAAAAGCGTTACGGTCGAGTAAAATACTGCGCCCAGAGCACAAAGTACTGGTCACAACGGAAGCCTAGGTCATTAGGCCACTTAACGTGGCCGTCACTACGCTATGCTGTCATTTGTGGTCATTTATTGTAACAACCTAATGACGGCCGTGAGGCCTAGTGACGGGCGTCAGCCCGAATGACAGCGGAGCGCACCTGCGCGAAGCGTAATGACCATAACGGGCCTTGAGCCTTATGCCCTGTGCCTTGTGTCTAGTTTTTACTTGCTTGACTCAATGAAGAGTGGGAGATTAGAATATCGGTATAATCTTGGACGTACGGCTGCGGGAGAGTGTTATATGGACGAGGAAAATACTACCTTTCAGGGCGCTACCATAGATATGGATGAAGCGCCGGTTGAGCAAGAGACCCCGTTTGACCGGCTGGAATCGAGAATTGACACTCTGATAGAAAAGTATGAACAGCTGGTAAGCGTGCACAGTCAATGTGAGGAGAAAATGGCAGGGCAAGAGGCGCGCATCCGGGAGTTGGAGTCGAAACTGGGAAACTCGGAGCAGCAGAGATCGGAAATTCGTACTCGCCTGGATGCAATGATAGATAAACTCGGCCGTTTTTCCTAGGGAGGCGCGATTTGGTCCAGCAGGTGAAGGTAGGGATTCTGGGTCAGGAATATACCATTCACACCAAAGCCGATAAGGCATACGTGGAAAGGGTGGCCCAGCATCTCGCCTCTAAATGCCAAGAGGCACAGAACAGGCTCCGCTCTTCTTCCTTGGCGACCATTGCTCTATTGGCTGCTCTGAACATTACGAGCGATTACCTCCAGAAGGAGGAGGCCTACGAGCAATTGGTCAATCGGATCGAGAGTAAGCAGAAAAAGCTCTCATCCGTATTGTCCAAAAGCCTTTGATGTCCCTGCGGTGTTGGTGATTGGCAGCTCTTTTGCGGGTCCAACATTGCCTCGATGAGGGGTAGTTGGGGAGGGCAGAGGGCAGCCGCTCGACCGCATTGAAGATAATGAGGAAAAAAGTTCGCAAATAGTGTATTGTAAGAAAAACAGTGCCCCTGCGGTGTTGGTGATTGGCAGTACGTTCTTGAGCCAACATTTGAAGAACGGGGACCCTTCCTTGGAACGGTGTGTCGCGTCGGCTTGTACGAAGCGCCTAAAGGACCAATAGGGACCCCACCTGGTCGAACCAGGTTCAAAACAACCTGCCAACACGGCACGCTTGCGGGGGATTTTTTTTATCTTGCTTAAATCATTATTTTTCGCTATTTTTTCTATACCGCTCAAGAGGTTTCCTTGGCGGATTCCTTGTAGGGCGGAGTGATGGTACATATCCGGTGTTTTTTGACTAAAGGGGTCGGGGATCGGGTCCCTGCCCAAGGCTTAAATGGGGTAACTCGTAACCATCGCCGTTTCATGTGAGAAGATTTTTTGAGCCTGCCTTTATAGGCGGCGTGCAAATAAGCTGGCGATTCAGCGGCTTGCCCAAATCCTCTCAACAGCTGTCAGTAGAGACAAGCTGTTTAAATAAAAGCCTTTTTAAGGGCCCAATGTAAAGAAAGCTTGAACCAATCATCAGAAAAGAGGAATTGTAAACCCCTTCAATAAGAATGTTTATTTCGGGTGTCATCTGCGGAGAAAAGTGGTTTGAGGAAACCGCATTCCTAGTGGACACCACCACCCTACCCTGAATTTCTCACCGGAATGTTCCGTGGCCTTGTTTGACGGCCTTGCGCTTCCCTACGTGTTTGTTTGCCATTAAGCCTCTGGAGCGCAGTTTCTGTGCTGATTGGGAGCAGTTTGCGCTCTGTTTCTAAAGAGTTACACAGTCCCGGTATGGGTGGGAGTTATAGCTATGACCGCTACAACAATGTTATTGATCTTGGCTGGAGCCTTATTTGGTGCTCTGGTGGGAGCCATCATCGTCAAGAAAAGTATGGAAGCACGAATGGCATCCGCCACAAATGCGGCCCAGAAGATCATCGATGACGCCACGAAGGAAGCTGAAACCCTGAAAAAGGAGGCGACACTTCAAGCGAAAGACAGTCTGTATCAAATGAAGGTTGATTTCGAGCGGGAGACCAAGGACACTCGGAGAGAATTACAAAATGCTGAGCGCCGGATATTGCAAAAAGAGGACAATCTAGAAAAGAAGAGTGAGCTTTTTGACAAAAGGGAGAGTAGTCTGGCCCAGAAGGAAAAAACTTTCCATAATCAAGAAAAGGAGCTGGCTGAGAAGGACGCGACCCTGGATAATCTCATCCAGGAACAGCGGACCCAGCTCGAACGCGTCGCTGGAATATCATCCACCGAGGCCAAGGACATGCTGGTAAAGTCCATGGAGTCTGAGGCGCGCCACGATGCTGCCAAGCTTATAAAGCGGATTGAGGCAGACACTCGAGAATCTGCTGCAAAACAGGCAAGGAAAATCATATCCTTGTCCGTCAAGCGCTACGCTGGGGACTATATAGCGGAGAAAGCAATTTCAGTCGTCGCTCTTCCCAATGAGGAGATGAAGGGAAGAATTATAGGCCGCGAGGGACGCAATATCAGAGCCATCGAAGCCGCAACCGGTGTTGATCTGATCATAGACGACACGCCGGAGGCTGTAATTTTGTCTGGATTCAACCCTATTCGCCGCGAGGTGGCGCGCTTGGCGCTGGAGCGCTTGATTAGTGATGGTCGAATACATCCAGCCCGAATTGAGGAAATTGTTGAAAAGGTAAATCAGGAAGTGGACAACGCCGTTCGGGAGGCTGGAGAGCAAGCAGCTTTTGACGTCGGGGGGCACGGTATACATCCTGAAATGATCAAACTGTTGGGAAAATTAAAGTACCGGACCAGCTACGGCCAGAATGTGTTGCAGCATTCATTGGAAGTCTCTTTTCTTTGCGGCATCATGGCCGCAGAACTTGGGATGAATGAAAAGCGGGCAAAGCGAGCCGGCTTGCTGCACGATATCGGCAAGGCAGTTGATCATGAGGTGGAAGGTCCGCATGCGACCATAGGTGCTGAACTAGCAAAGAAGTATGGAGAATCGTCTAAAGTGATTCACGCGCTTGCCGCTCACCATGAGGATGTAGAGCCAGAATCAGTTTTGGCGGTATTGGTGCAAGCGGCTGACACCCTCTCAGGAGCACGGCCTGGTGCCCGCAAGGAGTTGATGGAAACCTATGTGAAGAGACTGGAGGAACTGGAGGAAATTGCCAATTCCTACCGAGGAGTGGGTAAGTCCTATGCCATCCAGGCAGGCCGTGAACTGCGTATTATAGTCGAGAACGACAAGATTTCCGATGAAGAGTCGGTGATGTTGAGCCGGGACATCGCCAAACAGATTGAGACTGACCTGAGTTACCCCGGACAGATTAAAGTGACTGTCATCCGGGAAACCCGGGCAGTGGAATATGCGAAATAAGAGGTTAAGCTGGTTGAGCCGGTTAACTAATGCCCATCCGGAAACCGCTTTTATAGGTGTCATTCTGAGGAGTCCCGCCGAGGCGGGACGACGAAGAATCTCATAATTACTGGGTCCGCAGAGATTCTTCGCTTCGCTCAGAATGACATGGAGGAGTTTCCGGATGAACACTAACTATTTGCTAGAACCACCTGATAACAGGTAACGGACAAAACTGGTCAAACTGGCCAAACTGCCGAAACCGAAAGATTGTTTTTCATGAGAGAGAAGGGACCGGGATTGGTAAGGATTCTCTTTATAGGAGATATCGTTGGCAAGCCTGGTAGATTGGTGCTCAGGGAGCTCTTGCCACAATTGATAGGAAGCCGGCAAATAGATTTTGTAATTGCCAACGCTGAAAATGCCGCTGGTGTGGCGGGGTTAACCCCGAAGGTGGCCGAAGAGTTGCTGGAGACTGGCATCGACGTGCTCACCTCCGGAAACCATATCTGGAGAAAGAAAGAAATTGAACCGTACCTGAAAAACAGTGAGAGGGTGCTGAGGCCGGCTAACTATCCACCAGGTGTGGTGGGAAAAGGAGACGCGGTGCTGTCCACTGCGGGCGGTATCGCCGTTGGCATTCTTAATCTCGAAGGTCGGGTGTTCATGAGACCTCTGGAGTGCCCTTTCAGAGCGGCCAATGATCTCGTAAGTAAACTGTCAGAGAAAGCTACCATCCTCATAGTGGATTTCCACGCCGAAGCAACCTCAGAAAAGCAGGCACTGGGGTGGTATCTGGATGGGCGGGTGAGTGCGGTTGTAGGTACTCACACTCATGTGCAAACAGCTGATGAGCAGATTCGCTCATCTGGTACTGCTTACATTACTGATGTGGGCATGACCGGGCCAACAGACTCCATCATTGGTATCAAGAAGGAAGAGGCCATTGCCCAGCTCATCACCCAAACTCCGAAAAAATTCACCGCGGCGAAGGGGGACCGCCAGTTGCAGGCAGTCCTTCTTGATGTCTCGCCGGATGATGGACGCACTAAAATAATTGAACGCATCTGCAAAAAATTAGATAGCTAGCGGGCAGCGGATATGATGATGGTTATTCGTTATACGTTATTAGTTATACGAAAGAATCATTTTTGATGACTTAGAATGTTAACACTGACAAAGAGTTCCTTGAGGACACTCGAATAACGATTAACGAATAACGGATAACGGGCTTGTCTTGCCATGCGCCTTATGCCCTAGGCCTTGAGCCGAATCATCAAATGGAGGATGTGGAAGTTGACAAACGTTTATGACATTCTT
>Ga0210140_1000112_pt1:12500-14585 | contig 14585 bp, 8 predicted proteins | sample China_Bullhead_C_3_FD_184858 | JGI IMG/M metagenome (GOLD analysis project Ga0210140, IMG submission 184858) | Wetland microbial communities from San Francisco Bay, California, USA, that impact long-term carbon sequestration -... | ecosystem: Environmental > Aquatic > Marine >...
AAGCGTAACAGCTCACTGGTCAAGTGAGTCTGCGCCGAAAATTCAACGGGGCTCAAGCACATTACCGAAGCTGCGGGTTTCATCCGCTTCACTAAGCCGATGAAGCGATTTTTCGTTGAATTTGCGAGGTCCGACTTCTCGGACCGAGCAAAATTCTTTTGGCGAAAGAACCGTGAATTTGCGAGGTCCGGCTTTCCAGGGCCGAGCAAAATTCTTTTGGTGAAAGCATCTTCTTTACCTGATTGGTAGGGGATTGCTTCACCGGTTTAGTGAAGCGGATGGAGCGGTAGGGGAGCGTTGTAGTAACCGCTGAAGGCACACTGTAAGGAGTGCTGGAGGACCTACAAGAGACTATGCTGACATGAGTAGCGATAATGCGGGTGAAAAACCCGCACGCCGTAAGCCTAAGGTTTCCTGAGTAAAGCTAATCTTCTCAGGGTTAGTCGGTCCCTAAGCCGAGGCCGAAAGGCGTAGGTGATGGAAAACAGGTTAATATTCCTGTACCACCAAACAGGCATTTGAGTGATGGGGGGACGTAGAAGGGTAGGCCATCCGGGTGATGGACGTCCCGGTTTAAGCTGGTAGGTGGAGGCTCTAGGCAAATCCGGAGCCTCGTTAACACCGAGAAGCGATGAGGAGGGATTTATCCCACAAACTGGCTAATCCCACGCTACCAAGAAAAGCCTCTAGCGAGTCCGTTTGGTGACCGTACTGCAAACCGACACAGGTAGGCAGGGAGAGTATCCTAAGGCGCTTGAGAGAACCCTGGTTAAGGAACTCGGCAAAATGACACCGTAACTTTGGGAGAAGGTGTGCCCTCATTAGGTGAAACGACTTGCTCGTGGAGCCGAAGGGGGTTGCAGAGAATAGGGGGTTGCGACTGTTTACTAAAAACACAGGACTCTGCGAAGTCGTAAGACGATGTATAGGGTCTGACGCCTGCCCGGTGCTGGAAGGTTAAGGGGATGCGTTATCCCGATTCGTCGGGAGAAGCGTTGAACCGAAGCCCCAGTAAACGGCGGCCGTAACTATAACGGTCCTAAGGTAGCGAAATTCCTTGTCGGGTAAGTTCCGACCTGCACGAATGGCGTAACGACATCCCCGCTGTCTCAACCAGGGACTCAGCGAAATTGTAATCTCGGTGAAGATACCGAGTACCCGCGGCAAGACGGAAAGACCCCGTGCACCTTTACTATAGCTTGGCATTGGCTTTTGGGCTAGCATGTGTAGGATAGGTGGGAGACGTTGAAATGGGGACGCTAGTTTCCATGGAGTCAACCTTGAAATACCACCCTTGTTATTCTAGAAGTCTAACCTTGGCCCGTTATCCGGGTTAGGGACAGTGCCTGGTGGGTAGTTTGACTGGGGCGGTCGCCTCCTAAAGCGTAACGGAGGCGCGCGAAGGTTCCCTCAGGCTGATTGGAAACCAGCCGCAGAGTGTAAAGGCATAAGGGAGCCTGACTGCGAGACCTACAAGTCGAGCAGAGACGAAAGTCGGTCTTAGTGATCCGGCGGTTCTGGATGGAAGGGCCGTCGCTCAACGGATAAAAGGTACGCCGGGGATAACAGGCTTATCTCCCCCAAGAGTTCACATCGACGGGGAGGTTTGGCACCTCGATGTCGGCTCATCGCATCCTGGGGCTGTAGCAGGTCCCAAGGGTTGGGCTGTTCGCCCATTAAAGCGGTACGTGAGCTGGGTTTAAAACGTCGTGAGACAGTTTGGTCCCTATCTGCCGTGGGCGCAGGATATTTGAGGGGATCTGTCCCTAGTACGAGAGGACCGGGATGGACGAACCTCTGGTGTACCAGTTGTCACGCCAGTGGCACCGCTGGGTAGCTATGTTCGGAAGGGATAACCGCTGAAAGCATCTAAGCGGGAAGCCCACCCCAAGATGAGATATCCCCTCTCTCTCGCTTCGGCGGGAGAGGCTGAAGGCCCCTCGTAGACTACGAGGTTGATAGGTCGGGTGTGTAAGCGCAGCAATGTGTTTAGCTAACCGATACTAATTGGCCGTGCGGCTTGACCATAATCGCTAGGTTACTAATCGATGCGGTGGCCAGTACCCTATTCATTTAATGCAAAGA
>Ga0210140_1000117_pt1 | contig 14385 bp, 15 predicted proteins | sample China_Bullhead_C_3_FD_184858 | JGI IMG/M metagenome (GOLD analysis project Ga0210140, IMG submission 184858) | Wetland microbial communities from San Francisco Bay, California, USA, that impact long-term carbon sequestration -... | ecosystem: Environmental > Aquatic > Marine > Wetlands ...
CATTAGAGATAATGCATAGAACAGAGAGCATGGGGGAGGTGGCACAAGGCTCAGGGCACAAGGCGCAAGGTAGAAGAATCTAGGAGCTAGGAGTCAGTAGAACTGAGCATGGGGCATAGGGCATGGAGCATAGAGTAGAATTTCGGATTTCGGATTGCGGAATTCTAAGAAATAGCTTGACAAAAAGGGGAAAGAGGATTAGTAACGCAGTGCATATTTTTTATTTGGAAATAGGAAAAGAGATTGGACGACCCGTCTAGTAATAGTTGTACCTTAGTTGTAGTTCAGATGAGCCAGCAAGATCGAGGGCTCGGTTTGGTACGTCTGAAGTTTGTTTCTAAACGGCCCTGATGGGTCCTTTCAGATTTGTGCCTACAAGCCCCGAGACCTTAATGGTTCGGGGTTTTTTTATTGGATCAAATTCTAAATTCTACAATCTGCAATCTTAAATCTACAATGAAAGGGGGTGGTTACCATGAAAGTCGTAAAGATCAGGGGAAGGAACCGGATTGATGTGAAGAAAAGGGTCCTGGACTACTACTTTTGCAATCGAGACCAGTTGGGGGGATCCTTGAAAGAGTTCTTCAAGCGTTGCATTATCGATCCCAATGGCAAAACCGTTATCATTAGGGGACAATGATGGACACATCCGACTCAAGTAACGAACGGACGAAGGAAGGGGATGGAAGCTAGGCTTTATCCCCTTCCTTCTTTTTTCGCCTTTAATCCCTGCCAAGCTAGTACCCATCCTGCAGAAATTTTACCATTCAGCCCTCAGCCAGATCCGGTCAGCAGTCGTTTTTCATATAGGATTAGAATCTTTCCTGTGCCTCAATTTTAGGCATTTTAGCTCACTTTAGTACATTTTAGGCACTGTCTTCAGACACGCTTTTCTATTGACATGACTGCAATACTTTGCTAATCATTTCACATCTTACTTTCCGAGTCACACATCACTTTCCAAGAGTTAATAGGGGAGAGACCATGTACATCGGAGAACTTCTGTGTTCGGGGCTAGCTCGGAGCGTCCAGAGCCTGTTGCCTTGGGATATACCATGGCACGATCCAAGCCACGTCGTTTTTTTTGTTGCTTTCTATGGTGCGCTTGGAGCAATTGGCATGGGTACCATGGTAGCCCTGGGTCGAACTCTTCTGAACCTTTTCAAAAAGGACTTGAGTCACTAAATAGACAGCTATAAGAATTTGCTAAAAAAGCCGCAGGTGGGAACACTTGCGGCTTCTTTATTTAGTCATAGAAAACCTGGACCACGAGGCCAAGTCAAATTTCAACGGTTGTACCGGTAAAGATGGCTAGTGGTATTGGAGTATTGCAAAATATCAAATTTCAAGCACCAAATTACAAACAAATCTCAAATTCCAATATTGAAGCTCCCTGCAGTAAGCTGCAGGGAATCTTCGAAATGTAAGGTATTGATACCATTTTATTGTAGTTCGCTCGCTAACCCTGCAGCAAGCTGCGGGGAATGCGCTCGCTGGAGCATTTTCAATGACCAAGACAAAAAACAGGTTTAGAATTTGAAATTTCGGTCATTGTTATTTGTTTGATATTTGTGATTTGTGATTTGGAATTTTCAGTGAATCTAGCGCTCCGGCAGACTCCCGCATGAGGTAAGGACCATTGAAGCCCCCTACTTCTCTTGTTCGAACAGCTCTGGCTGTTGGACCTGCCGGTTAGGAGCTAAGTTGAAGTGTTCGTAGGCGAGTCGGGTGGCCATGCGCCCCCTGGGGGTTCGGTTCAAATAACCTTCTTGCACCAAATAAGGTTCATAGACATCTTCCAAAGTGTCCCTTTCCTCACCCACTACGGTTGACAGGGTATCGACTCCAACGGGACCACCGTCAAATTTTTCGATGAGGGTAAGGAGAATCTTACGGTCCATTTTGTCCAGTCCCTTTTCATCCACCCCGAGCATCTTTAGGGCGGCATCGGTTACTGGTCGGTTAATAACGCCGTCAGCTCGCACCTGGGCGTAATCACGTACCCGGCGCAGGAGCCGGTTGGCCACTCTGGGCGTGCCCCGGGATCGCCGGGCGATTTCAAAAGCTCCACTCTCATCAATGGAGATCCCGAGGATTCTGGCGGCGCGGCTGACAATAAGAGCGAGCTCCTCCGGGTTATAAAAATCCAAACGCAGTACCACGCCGAAGCGATCACGGAGAGGCGGAGTCAGGAGCCCGGCACGGGTGGTGGCGCCCACCAGGGTAAACTGGGGCACGTCCAACCTTACGGTCCTGGCACTGGGCCCCTGGCCGATAACGAGATCCAACTGAAAGTCCTCCATGGCAGGGTAGAGGACTTCCTCCACCACATAATTCAACCGGTGAATCTCATCAATGAACAGGACATCGCGAGATTCCAGGTTGGTGAGGATGGCGGCCAGATCTCCGGCCCGCTCCAGCACCGGCCCCGAGGTCGTCCGGATGTTAACATTGAGTTCTTGGGAGATTATATGGGCAATAGTGGTTTTACCCAGGCCAGGAAAGCCGTGGACAAGAACGTGGTCAAGGGCCTCATGCCGGCCCCTTGCAGCTTCAATGAAGACTTTCAGGTTGTCTTTAATCCCTTCTTGACCGACAAATTCAGCAAGGCTGAGAGGGCGTAGGCTGATGTCGAAGCCAACCTCTTCGTCCCTTTCTTCTCCATTGAATAGCCGTTCTTCCATTTGTTCGTCCGTGGTCCGTGGTCCGTCGTCCGTTGTAGCTCACTTCGTTCGCAGCATAGAGCATAGGGCATGGAGCATGGAGAGGCAATTTCGAATTGCGAATTTCGAATTTTCAAATCCGCAATCCGCAATCCGAAATCCGAAATCCGCTCACGCCAATGCGCGCAGCGACTCCTTCAGCAACCTCTCTAGGGTCATTTCTCCTTGCAGCCGTTGTTGAACCTGGTCAATAGCCCGCTGAGCCACTCCCTTTTTGTAGCCCAGATTAACGAGGGCTGAAACGGCATCATTAATCAACGCCTCAGCAGCTGCATTCTTGACTGACAAAACGATATCTCGATCTGCTGCCAAAGCGGGCAGTTTGTCCCGCATTTCCAACATTATGCGCTCTGCGGTTTTACGCCCGACTCCCGGTATGGAAATCAGCCTGGCGAGATCGCCTTGCAGCAAAGACTCGGCCAGCTCAGCGGGACTAATCCCGGAGAGGATGTTTACCGCTAGGCGAGGCCCAATTCCGGCCACGCCCATAAGACGAATAAAAAGCGCTTTTTCCTCTTGCGCCTGAAAACCATAGAGCTGCAGGGCATCTTCGCGTACGTGGGTATGGATGTGCAAAACCACTGTATTTCCAACATCGGGAAGTTCGTAGAAAGTGGTGAGAGGCACGTGGACTTGGTAGCCAATGCCATCTACGTCAATAATAAGGTGTTCCGGTGACTTGAAGTGGAGGCGCCCCTCGATATGGGCAATCATCGTTGACTCCCGTGAATGAGCTTTCCAATTCCCTGGCAACAATGTAGATGGCAAATGGCGACGGCTAGTGCGTCCGCTGTGTTGGACTCAGGAAGTTCGTCAAGACAAAGAAGGGTTCGGACCATTTCCTGGACTTGTGTCTTATGGGCTCGGCCGTATCCCACCAGTGCCTTTTTTACTTCCAACGGAGAATATTCGCCAATGGGCAGATCAGCGTTTAACCCAGCCAAAATAGCCACGCCCCGGGCATGGCCCAATTTCAGTGCACTCCTGATGTTGCGGGATACAAAGAGGTCTTCCACGGCCATAGCCCCAGGCTCGTAACAGGCTATGACCTTCTCCAGTTCCACATATATTCTTTTCAGCCGCTCGTGAAAAGACATCCGGGCGGGAGAGGCAACCCGGCCACTGGCCACATGACACAATCGGAGATTGACCTGTTCCACAATGCCATAACCGGTAACCGTGGAACCCGGATCTATGCCTATTATTCGCATGATGGCTTATCTAGTTGGTCAACTGTTATTGGTGATCTGCTTTTAGGCACAGGGCTCAAGGCATAAGGTAAAGTTTTTTGTAACTCTATTCCTTGCGCCTTACGCCATGCGCCGTATTGTTTTTGACACCTGACACCTGAAACCTTAACTCCTTATACCTTACCTCTCACCAACCTATGTGATCCGTTGAAGAATCTCGTCTGGAATATCGAAATTGGCATAGACCTTCTGGACATCGTCAGCGTCCTCAATGGCATCCATCAGTTGGAGTACCTGAGCAGCCTGGGCCTCGTCATCCACCTGTACGGTATTCTGGGGCATCATGGTTATTTCTGCCATGGTGTATTGTAGTTCCTGGTCGTCGAAGGCTTGCTTCACTGATTCAAAGGAAGCAAGTTCGGTGTGGACTTCATACTGATCCTCAGTGGTAATCACATCATCGGCGCCCGCTTCCAAGGCCACCTCCAAAATTTTGTCCTCATCTACCAGCTCTTGTTCAAAAACGATTAGTCCTTTCTTGTCAAACATCCAGGCCACGCAGCCGGCCTCACCCAGGCTGCCCCCGCGTTTGTTGAAGACATAGCGAATATCAGCAGCGGCGCGATTCTTGTTGTCGGTCATGACTTCGATCAATAAGGCCACACCTCCCGGAGCATAACCCTCGTACACATGTTCCTCGTAGTTGACCCCTTCCAGTTCGCCCGTACCCTTCTTAATGGCGCGCTCGATGTTATCTTTGGGCATGTTTTCAGCTTTGGCAGAAGCGATGGCCTGCCGCAATCGAGGATTAGCCGAGGGATCGCCACCACCCATGCGGGCGGCTACCATCAGCTCTTTGTTTATCCTGGAAAAGATTTTACCCCGTTTGACGTCAGCGGCACCTTTTTTGTGACGAATACTGTGCCATTTCGAATGTCCGGACATTTCGGTTCTCCCCGATTGAACTCAGATTGTTCTTATCGTAAAGGTATTCTGTTCTTTGGTTATTTGCGGTCAAATTGGTCGCCGTTTCCCCGTGTCTCCGTTGCTCCGCGTCATTATCGCAATAGTTACATTAAATACTAAGCCTTTTTGTCCATGGCAACGAGAAAAATTTCCTTGCTTTCCTTGCGAGTGGCTCGAGGTTTGATGCCTTTGACTTTGCCGAATCTGCTCTTGAGTTCTTTGACCATTTCGTCGAAACCAGAGCCCTGGAAAATTTTCCCCAGGAAGTGACCACCAGGCACCAACAGGTCCTCGGCTAGAGCCAAAGCTTGCCGAAGAATTATAGCCGAGCGGTTGCTGTCCACGGAACGAATTCCGGTAGTGGCTGGTGCCAGATCACTTAGCACCACATCGAACTCTTTGGAGAAGTGATGAAGGTCGGCGGGCGAAAGTTCAAAAACATCAGCCTGGATAAACTTGACATGAGGTGGCAACTCAACAGAGATCTTGCGGGTATCTACCCCCACCACCAAACCGCGTTTTCCTACAACCCGGGCACAGTATTGCAGCCATGATCCTGGATGACAGCCCAGGTCGAGGACCCGCTGACCTGGTTTCAATAACCGGACGCGTCGGTCAACCTCTTCCAGCTTGTAGACTGACCGGGCAATAAAACCTTCTTTTTTCGCCCGGTGGAAATAGTGATCTTGTGGCTGCCATTTTGTCATTGGGGATATCAGCTTTCAGCAATCAGCCACCAGCGGGATGAAAAAAGACTCCGCAAATAAAACAAAGAGCTCAAAAATCTCAGATTTCTTTTGCTGAAGCTCTAAGTGAAGCCCTAATGCTCTAGATTAGAGAAAGATTTTTAAGGTGTTATTTTAGCTGAGAGCTGAAAGCTAACGGCTGAAGGCTTTCGTTTTTCTTGTAACATGAAGCAAAAGGTCTTGTAAAGGAGCAAGCCGGAGGTAGGAGACAGCAGGCAGCGGGCAGCCGTTTCAACTAGGCACCCCTTCGACAGGCTCAGGACAAGTAGACACTAAGCACTAGGCAAAGCGGGACGACGCGGGGACGCGGAGAAACGGCGAGACGGAGATTAGAGGTCAGAAGTCGGAAGTCAGAGGTCAGAAGACAGTGGCCTTTCGGCCAGTTTGAGGTAGGAGGAGCGGCCAGGTCCGCCTAGCGGACCTGCCCTTAAGGTTGGAAGCAAAAGCATTTTCCTTCATGATTTGTTGCCTCAAACCTCCAACTTCAAAGCGTAATGGTTTATGCCAGAGAAACTCAGGGAGACTCCAACCTGTCGATTCGGGTATGCACGAACTCGTTCGTAATCGTTATCATCAATTTTTCTTCGAAAAACAGCGAAAAACTTTGTTTGGTTGTGTTATCTGGTAGTTATGGAATAATTTTCCTATTTGAAGAGTATAATCGGATAATTTAAAGTTTGCTTTTTGAAGGTGATGTGGATATCCTCCGCCATGTGTTAGCACTCATCTTGGGTGAGTGCTAACACTTTGGGAACTCATCACGCCTGGATCTGCGGTTTTACCAACAGCTGAAAAGGAGTCACAAGACATGAAGCTACAACCATTGAACGATCGTATCATTGTCAAACGCACTGAAGAAGAGGAAGTCACCAAAGGAGGTATCATCATTCCCGATTCTGCCAAGGAAAAACCCATACAGGGAAAAATCTTAGCGGTGGGCACCGGCAAGGTCATGGAGGACGGCAGCAAGCTTCCCCTAGATGTCAAAAAGGGAGATACCGTACTCTTTAGTAGATATGCAGGAGCAGAAGTGAAGATCGAGGGTGAAGACTTGTTGATTATGCGCGAAGACGACGTGCTGGCAGTGGTGGAAAAGTAGGCTGCTTGCCGCGGAAATTTACCAAAACCAATTCACCACAAGGTCCCTAAAAACTCCGCCATCCTGAGGCAGAGACTGTCTCTCGACCTAATCATCCACTTCTGCGGAGAATGAAAAAAGGGATCCGGAAAAAGAAAGAAGGAGTCTAAGAAATGGCCAAAGAATTGAAGTTTCGATCAAAAGCGAGGGAGTCCCTGCTTAATGGCATAAATGCCCTTACCGATGCGGTGAAGGTGACCCTCGGACCCAAAGGTCGCAATGTGATTCTCGAGAAGACCTTTGGTTCCCCTACCATCACCAAAGACGGGGTGACTGTGGCTAAGGAAATAGAGCTTGAGGACAAGTTCGAAAACATGGGCGCCCAGATGGTGAAAGAGGTGGCTAGCAAAACCTCGGATGTGGCCGGCGACGGCACCACCACAGCAACATTGCTGGCGCAAGCCATCTTCTTCCAGGGTTCTAAGCTGGTGGCAGCGGGCCACAATCCCATGGGTATCAAGCGCGGCATCGACAAGGCGGTTGCTGTTGTAGTAGCAGAGCTCGAGAAGATGAGCAAGCCCACCAAGGACCAGAAAGAAATTTCGCAGGTTGGAACCATCAGCGCCAACAACGACGCAACCATAGGCAACATCATTGCCGAGGCCATGAACAAGGTTGGCAAAGAGGGTGTTATTACGGTGGAGGAAGCCAAGGCCATGGAGACCACCCTGGAGGTGGTAGAAGGCATGCAGTTTGACCGTGGCTACATCTCGCCCTACTTTGTCACTGACCCCGAACGCATGGAAGTGGTGCTGGAGGATCCCTATTTTCTTATCCATGAGAAGAAAATAGCAAATATGAAAGACTTGTTGCCCCTATTGGAGCAGATAGCCAAGACGGGCAGGCCACTGATGATTATTGCCGAGGATGTTGAGGGAGAGGCTCTGGCCACATTGGTGGTAAACAAGCTGCGTGGAACCTTGAAGGTGTGTGCGGTGAAGGCCCCTGGTTTTGGCGATCGGCGCAAGGCCATGATGGAAGATCTTGCCATTCTCGTTGGAGGTCAGGTGGTTGCAGAGGACTTGGGCATTAAGCTTGAGAATGTGAGCGTCAATGATCTGGGTACGGCCAAAACACTGCGGGTTGACAAGGACAACACCACCGTCGTGGATGGAGGTGGTAGCCGGAAAGACCTGGAGTCCCGTGTAAAGCTGATCCGCGCTCAGATTGAAGAAACCACCTCTGATTGGGACCGCGAGAAGCTCCAAGAACGGCTGGCCAAGCTCATTGGCGGTGTGGCGGTGATCAATGTTGGGGCTGCCACGGAGACCGAGATGAAGGAGCGGAAGGCACGGGTGGAGGATGCTTTGAACGCCACCCGGGCGGCCGTGGAAGAGGGCATTGTGCCTGGCGGCGGCGTGGCTCTGCTCCGCTGTGTTTCGGCCCTGGAAAAAGTCAAACTGGAGGGCGAGGAGCAGCTTGGAGTCGACGTCTTGAAGCGGGCCCTGGAGGAGCCGATACGGCAGATTGCCAATAATGCCGGACACGAGGGTTCGGTGGTGGTTGAGCGGGTCAAGAACGAGAAGGGAGCCATCGGTTTCAATGCGGAGACCGAGAAGTATGAAGATCTGGCCAAGGCAGGCGTTATCGATCCCACCAAAGTGGTGCGTTTTGCCCTGCAGAACGCTGCTAGTGTGGCTTCGCTACTCTTGACTACCGAGGCCACAGTTGCCGAAAAGCCCGAGGAAAAGGAAATGATGCCGGCGATGCCTGGAGGTGGCATGGGCGGCGACATGGGTGGCATGGGCGGCATGGGCGGCATGGGCGGCATGTATTAATTTGCCGATTTCGCTGCCCCAACAAGGATGACTCAAAAACCCACATCCGCAAGGATGTGGGTTTTTTATTTGGTAGTTTTAAAACCCACCTGCTGTGCTGGTGGTATAGTTAAGCGTTGCTTGTGGAGTGAGTATGCTGCGGTGATCTTCGGGAAGACGACCGCGCAGCAAAATCCCCCTCGGTCCCCCTTTAGAAAAGGGGGAAGATACTTGTTTGCCTGTGAGAAATCCCATTTAATGCCCCCCTTTTGTAAAGGGGGGTTGGGGGGATTTCGTTTACGGGCATGGCTTTCGTCTTAGCAAAAGTATTGTTATCTGAATCGCCCCTAAGGGGGCGCCACCCTTTCGGGTTGGCTCATGGACCAAAGCCCCCCCGGCGTCGGGGGGGATGCTCTAATTCTTAGCAACTTTCTCCTTAAGTTTCTCCACCAATCCCTCGTAGGAGGAACTCAGAATAACGCTGTCAAATTGTTTGCGGTAGTTTTTGACCAGGCTTACCCCCTCGATGGAAATGTCATAGATTAGCCACTGAGAACCCTTCTTCTGGAGGCGGTATACTACAGGAATATCAGTTTGTTTGGAGGTATAGATTCTCACCTTCACCAGGCTGTACTTCCCTTTCACTTTCTCACCATCGTAGTTAACCTTGTCCCCTGAGTAATTCTCAATCCTATTCATGTAGGCCTGCTCGAGAAGATCAGTAAACAGGGGAACAAACTCTCTTTTTTCCTCATCGGTTCGCTGCTGCCAGTGCTTTGCCAGGGAGCGCCGCGCCATCTCTCGCCAGTCAAAACGTTCACTTGCGGTGTCACGAAGCAATTTCCTCCGTTCTTCGGCCTTGGCCGGATCTTTGAGAGCTGGATTTCCTAAAATATCAATCATTTTATCGATGGTCAGTTTCATCTGCTCAGTGGGTTCTCCAGCCTGGGTTGGAGCAGCCAGACCAAAGATCAACAGGAATAGAAAAATGGTTCGAGCGAAAAGGTTTTGCCACATTTATTTCTCCTCTGTAAATCTACTCGACCTTGCCAAAGACAAACTGGTAAATTAAATGCGCGAGTCCCACTGCTGGCTGAGTCTCCCGAAGTAGACCTGAAGGGCGCCATAGAAGCCAGCAAATTCTCCGGCAATATAGTCATTTAAACCATAAAAAACAAGTGAACCGCTTTTTTTACTGACCAAAGGTTGGGTTAACCTTTAATGTTGGTTGATTCTTCCTTTGACACAAATGTTCCAATATAAGATATAGTCTTCTCTGTCATGCTCCGACTGTCTTACTTCCTCGGACAATTGCCACTGCTAAGGAAAAGGTCTAACTTGTCCTCGGCTCTGAAAGACCAAACACCATGGAGATAATTCTGACTCTTTTTGCAATAACTGGAGCCGCCATCTGGCTGACCATCCTGCTTTTGCCCTGGCGTCCCTGGAGTACGAACGAGGTTCTGGATGTTTCCTCTCCTTTGCCCGAAGTGGACCTAGGTGACATCACCGTGCTTATTCCCGCCCGCAATGAGGCTGAGACTATAAAAGCCACCTTACCAGCCTTAACTGCTCAAGGCAGAGGTCTCAATATCATTCTTATTGATGATCAGTCAAGCGATGGTACTGGTCAGGTTGCTCGTAAAGCTGTGGATGAAAACCTCCTCATTATAAAAGGAAAGTCTCTTCCTTCCGGCTGGACCGGAAAACTCTGGGCCCTCGAGCAAGGTAGGAGTCACATCAGAACCTCTTTTACCCTTTTACTTGATGCTGACATTGAACCTTTGCCGGGCATCATCGGAGAGCTGAAAAGAGCCATGCAGGAAAGAGATGTGCAACTAATCTCACTCATGGCAGAGTTGCGCATGGATACCTTCTGGGAGAAGCTGTTGATGCCAGCCTTTATATACTTTTTCAAACTTCTATATCCCTTTCGTCTGTCCAACACCGGGACTTCCAGGGTTGCTGCCGCAGCCGGGGGTTGCATCCTCTTGGAGACCCGGCTTCTGCATGAAATAGGAGGATTCGATTCTTTGCGAGGAGAATTGATTGATGATTGCGCCCTGGCGCGAAGGATCAAGACACTGGGCTACAAGACATGGATCGGTCTCACCCATTCGGTGCGTAGCATTCGCCCATATGAAAAATTGAGGACAATCTGGGAAATGGTGGCGAGGACAGCTTTTACTCAACTGAACTACTCTGGCCTTTTGTTGGCCTTGTGTACAGCCATAATGGTGTTGAGTTTTGTGGTACCAGGACTGGGGCTTTTCCTGCCAAGTGGCATGGCTAAATTCTTTTCAGCCCTAGGTTTGGCCATCATGATCCTGTGCTATCTGCCGACACTCAAATTCTACGGACTGCCTGGTCGGTGGGCTTTGGCCTTGCCCCTGATCGGCATTCTCTACCTGGCCATGACCTGGACATCGGCCATGCGGTATTGGCTGGGTGGAGGCTCGCACTGGAAGGGCAGGGCCTACTCCCGATTTTAGATTTTAGAATGCAGATTTAAGATTTAAGAGTTTAGAACCTCGCGGTAAAGAATGCATGCGGCCTCAATCTGCAATCTGCGATCTACAATCCGCAGTAACCTTTATTTGGCGTAATTCTGAATCTTCTCATTCAGTTTCTTTAGTAGGGCATCGAAACCATTTTTCTTGAGGTAAGAGGTGTAATCTGCCCTTTTTAAGGAGAGATCGCTGACGCCTTCTGCGATGACATTGATGATGAGCCATTGATCGTTGTTCTGGTGTAGAATGTAGTCTAGTTCGATCTCTTCTCCGTTCGCTTTGATAAGTACAGTCTTTACCAGAAGGTGGCCCCTTTTGAGTTCCTCTCCTGAAATCGTCTTGAAACGCTCGCCGGAATAGCCGTCGAAGCGGTTGGCATAGGTGGCGATGCTCAATTTACTGAAGGCTCTGATAAATTGAGACTTCTGCTCTGCAGTGAAGCTCCTCCAGTACCTGCCCACCACAACCTTTGAAATGTAAGAAAAGTCATAGCTGGCGGTAACAGTCGGAGCAAGCCGCTGGTAGCGACCTGCATATCCGAGCTTCTTGGCTTGTTTCATGACAAAGAGCAGCTCGGCGTGGAGAACTTCCACCACCTTAGCCGCAGTATCGGCAGCGGGTGCTACCGCCGGCACAGACAAGGTTAAGGCCAAACAGGTTGTTACCAGTATCTGCACCCAGTGTGGTCCATATCTAGAGCCAAGAGTTTGCCTAAGATATATGAAATCCCAAACTCCAAGCACCAAATTACAAACAAATCTCAAATTCCAATGCCAAATGACCGAAACAGGTTTGGAATTTCTATTCCTCCAATACTCCAGCACTCCAATACTCCAGTACTCCAATCAATCGCCTTCTAGCTTCCTGCCGGATGTTCGATTTCTTTCTCGTCGCAAGACTCAGATGCAGTTGCAGAACCTTCCACAGATAAATCGGGTGCCATGGGGCCATATGTGCGCGGCCCGCGGAGGGAGACCCATAGGGCTTTCAGAGGATGTGCAAGCATGTCGTTAACCGCACTCGGCTCAAATCCACTGTGGAGCATACATTGGGCACATTTGGGATTGCGCCCGGTACCATACCTGTCCCAGTCTGTTTCTTCTATGAGTTCCCTGAAACTGGAAGCATGGCTTCCATCCTGCAATAAATAACAGGGACGCTGCCAGCCGAAGATGTTACGTGTTGGGTTGCCCCAGGGGGTGCATTGGTAGTCTTGGTTGCCGGCCAAAAAATTAAGGTAGAGAGTGGTGTGATTGAATTTCCACTTGCGCTCCTTACCTAGTTTGAAAATGTCCCGGAAAAGTTGTTTGCTGGCAGTGCGCTGCAAAAATACTTCCTGCTGTGAGGCACGTTCGTAACTGAAACCGGGGGCAATGGTAACTCCCTCTATTCCGAGACCCATGGCGAAATCAAAAAACTCGGCGGCTTCCTGGGCGCTCACCCCCTCGTACAGAGTGGAATTTATTGTAACTCTGAAACCCTTCTGGTTTGCTGATTTGATAGCATCCACTGCCAGATCAAATACTCCTTGCCGACAAACGAGAGCGTCATGTCGTTCACGATTTCCGTCAAGGTGAATTGAAAAAGTAAGGTATGGCGAGGGCGCATAGTCCACAAGATGTTTTTTGAGGAGCAAACCATTGGTGCATAGGTAGACAAACTTCTTGCGACGAGTAATCCCTGCAACTATCTGAGCCATCTCTTTGTGGAGCAGGGGTTCACCACCGGCTATGGAAACTACAGGGGCGCCACATTCATCCACCGCTGCAAGACACTCTTCCACACTGAGAGTCTTGTCGAGAATTTCCTCCGGGTGCTCGATCTTACCGCAACCAGCACAGGCTAGATTGCAGCGAAATAGAGGCTCCAACATCAAGACAAGGGGATAGCGTTTTTCCCCGCGCAGCTTCTGCTTAGTGATATAGCTGGCAACACGGTACTGTTGGATTAGAGGAACAGGCATTCTGAGCCCCCCAGGTGACAGTGGTCACAAATTTTTTATTTTGAATATCGAATATCGAACAAGGAATTTCGAACAGCAGAAGTTTTCGAAAGCAATGAGACAATGTTTTTCACTTCGATATTCTGCGGTTCCTTGTTCTGCGGTTCTGCGGTTCATATTATCAAAGACTTGATAGCTGATAATTGTTTGATGAGTGCTGACCGGGGAGACTGGGTTCAATTTTGTAGCCCTTTCAGGGGCAGCCGAGACCCGGGTCCTTCCCCGCATAGCGGGATCTTCGATGGACCCCGGATTCTTTACTCAGAGATATGCTGATTTGGGTAAATGAAAGCGTATGGTCTCCTGTTTACCCTCCATCTCCCGCACGTGCAGTTTGCCAAAGTCGCCCAATCTGTCCAGAACCTCTTGCACCAGTATTTCAGGTGTTGAGGCTCCAGCGGTGATCCCTATCCTCGCCTTGTTCGTGAACCAGGCGGGATCAATCTCTTCCCCGTCCTCGATCAAGTACGCAGGCAGATCATTCTGTGCGCCTACCTCGCGAAGACGGTTGGAGTTTGAACTGTACCGAGCCCCCACTACCAAGAGCAGATCAATCTCTTGAGCCAGTAACTTTACAGCGTTCTGTCTGCTTTGGGTAGCGTAACAGATATCCTTCAAATCAGGCCCAATGATAGGGGGGAAACGTTTTTTCAAAGCGTCTATAACGTGGCGAGTATCGCCCATGCTCAGAGTCGTTTGGGTGACGTATGCCAGACGATCAGAATCTCTGACATACAGTGATTCAACTTCAGCCACGCTTGATAGTATATGGACCGTCCCATCGGTACGCCCCCTGGTCCCTTCCACTTCCGGATGGCCCGGATGACCGATGATAATAATCTCCATGCCCTGGCGACTGTGACGCTGGGCTTGTCGATGTACTTTGGTGACCAGGGGACAGGTGGCGTCGATAGCCCGCAGATTTCGTCTTTTCGCTTGCTGGACCACTGCGTTGGACACGCCGTGGGCACTGAAGATGGTCACGGCAGACAGGGGCACTTCCTCTAAATCTTTGACGAAACGGGCACCTCGCTCTCGTAAGTCGCCAACCACATGCCGATTGTGGACGATTTCATGTAACACGTACACCGGGGTGCCATGGAGTTGGAGCGCGCGGTCCACGGTCTCTATGGCACGCACCACTCCTGCACAAAATCCACGGGGTTTAGCCAGTATCACTTGCATCGTCTACCCTTTGCCTCTGAACTGTAGCCGAGACCCTAACATAATAATTTAGGGAAGCATAGGGCATGGAGCATGGAGCATAGGGAAATAAAGCTGGCAGTAGTGCTCAGCGCTCATCGAGCTTCGCGTCATGTGGCTGCGCCGTCATTGGGTCACTACGCTTCGCTG
>Ga0210140_1000120_pt1 | contig 14221 bp, 10 predicted proteins | sample China_Bullhead_C_3_FD_184858 | JGI IMG/M metagenome (GOLD analysis project Ga0210140, IMG submission 184858) | Wetland microbial communities from San Francisco Bay, California, USA, that impact long-term carbon sequestration -... | ecosystem: Environmental > Aquatic > Marine > Wetlands ...
AAATATTTCATGAATACTTATTTTGTAGATTCTTTAGTTATAATAATTAGATTACAACATATGTTTAGGGGAAGATAGATTATGGATATTACACAACTAGAAGAGCGAGTAAGACTGAATATAGAAGTAGCTATTAAATTGGGTTTTTTGGGAATAGTTATTTATTTCTCTTATTTGATCGCTAAACCTTTTTTGCCCATAATTGTTTGGGGGATTATCATCGCTATTGCAATCTCTCCACTGATAGATAGTTTGGAAAAACGCTTTGATCATCGTAAGAAAATCATTATTGGATTTACAATAGTTATTATTGCAGCATTGGTATTACCAACGTATATGCTCTCAGAAAGGGTGATCGAATCTTCCCAAACAATTGCACAGACATTAAAAGATGGAAATATAACAGTCCCACCACCGACTGAAAATGTAAAAGAATGGCCTCTTGTAGGTAAAAAAGCATATGCATTTTGGGACTCAGCATCAAAAAATATCAAGGAGACATTGGCACCTTTCAATACTGAAATTAAAAAATTGGCTAAAAGTGTTCTCTCAGGATTGGGTAGTGGTCTTGGTACCATTTTGATGTTTGTTGGTTCGATGATCATTGCAGCAGCTTTTCTTATAGGAAATGAAAAAGCTATAAAGTTTTCTGATGGTCTTTACCGTCGTATATTTGGTGAGAGTAGAGGTACAGAATGGGCAAAACTATCTACTTTGACAGTGCGTAGTGTTGTCTCAGGTGTACTTGGTGTTGCAATTATACAAGCATTATTTGCTTTGATAGGCTTATTGCTGATGGGTATTCCCTTGGCTGTTATATGGGCAGTTATTATTATGTTTTTAACGATTATTCAAGTACCTGCGCTCATAGTTATCGGACCGATCATTGCTTATGTTTTCTCTCAAGGAAGTGGTACTGCTGAAATTATATTTACTGTTTATATGCTTATCGTGGGAGCCAGCGATGGTGTTTTAAAACCTCTACTGATGGGTAGAGGTGTAGATATTCCTATGCTTGTTATACTGATTGGTGCGATTGGTGGTATGATTTTGATGGGAATGATAGGACTCTTTGTCGGGGCTGTGATTTTTGCTTTAGCCTATAAACTTTTTGAGCTTTGGATGAGTGAAGTAGAAGTTGAACCTGTTGAAGAAAATTAATTTTTGTTACTTTGGCGTTACATATGAAAACAATCACTTATGAAAATAATTTTACCTATCTTTGTATAGCCTTAATAGCCTTACTTTTTTCTGCAGCTGTAGTACAAGAGTTTCCCAATACTTGGGGAGAAGATTTTTTTTCATTTGTCTCTATTTTGATGCTCATGGTGAGTATTAAAAGTATGAAGACTGAAATCGCCTGGAAAGGTATGGTCTATGTCCTGATTGCTTTGCTGGTTGTATTTACTGTGATTTCAAAATTTTTTGTATTTCCAGCTATACCCTATCTGATACTCTTACTTCTACTTTTCTTTTTTATGGGTTCATTTAGCTCATCTTATAAAAAAATACTCTTTGAAGGAAAGGTGGATAAAAACAAAATTGTAGGTTCTCTTTCTTTATATCTACTTTTAGGTTTGATATGGACTGTAGTATATTTACTTTTATTACAGATAGATCCCCATGCATTTTCTGGTATGGAAGCAGCTACCTGGCAGGAGAACTTTTCTACTGTTGCATACTATAGTTTTGTAACTCTAACGACTTTGGGGTATGGTGATATCTTGCCAAAAAATCATTTGGCAGAGTTTTTTGTCTATATGGAAGCGATCATTGGAGTGTTCTATATGGCTATTATTGTTGCTACTCTTATTAGTCTGGGGATTGCCAGAATTGAGAAAAAAGATTAACCTGTGGAGTCAAGTATAGAAAAGAAAGTTACACTGTGGGATTCGTTTTCCAACATACTTTTCTTTTCACTTTCTGATAAACTAAAATTTTCTATCAAAGCATCTTTGAGTATGGCTCTGGCATATTTGATTCCTCTTTCTCAAGGCTGGTCACAGGCTTCAACGGCAGCTATTACTGTGATGCTTATTGCGGCTATGGGTTCAGTCAGTGAGTCTGTACTTAAAGGTGCGATGCGGGTAGTTGGTACTGTTATAGGGGCGATTATAGGTATGACACTTATTGCTCTTTTTCCACAAGATAGGTTCATATATCTGATCACCTTGTCTATCATTGTTGCTATTCCACTCTATTTAGTACGTGCCTATAAGGGTGATCCGAGTATTTTTATGTTGAGTGCAATGACCATGATGCTAGTGTTTAAAAATGGTGAGGTTGATGATGTTTTTATCTATGGATTAGATAAAACCTATATGACTATTTTTGGTATTATGATCTATACGATAGTGGGTGTATTTATATGGCCGGTGAAGATTGAAGATACAACTACAGAGAATGCATTGAATCTTACTGAGGCACAGTTGCAACTTTTTTTAGACAGAAATTCCTCCCAAGAAAAACGTGAAAAATCTTTAGCGATTCTGGTAGAAAATGAAACCCTACTGGTAAACTCTACTATGGATACAGGTACGGCTTCTATTGATATGCTGCAGTGGAACAGCATGATATACAACTATAAAAGTATTAACGAATATCTTACCCTTCTCTCTATGCATGATAAAGAAGAGTATACAGATAACCTGGATCTCTATGTCTCGAACTATAAACTGTTGGAGAGTGAGGTCATCCAACTCTTCAGCGAGATTAAACTTTCATGGGCGACAGAGCAACAGATCAAGATACCTAAAGAGATCACACTCAAATATCAAGCAGAAAAGATCAAAGAGTTATCTCAACTTGAGAGAGCATCATTTATTACAACAATGCAAGATATGCAAAAACTGCATAAAGTGCTTTGTAAGTTGGCTGAAAAGTTAAATCGTATACATAATCCTTTACCCACTTTTTTTGAAAGTGAAAATATACCTCAGAATAAACGTTTTCTTTGGGGGGATATAGAACATTTAAAAGGTGTTTTGGTGACATTTATTATCTTTTGGGCAGCTACCTTCTTTTGGATACAGTTTAATCCTGCTGGCGGATTTATGATAGTAGCATTGGCTACTGGGCTTAGTGTGTTAACTACATTTACCCCTATTAAACCATCTATGCTTATTGTGGTGTTTTCTATCTCTTTTATATTTGCTACATTTATGTATGTGTTTGTCTTGCCCAACTTACGTTATGGCTGGGAGTTGGGACTTTTCATTTTTGTATATAGTTTCATCTCTTTTCATCTTGTTAATCCTAAGATGACTATCTTCTTTTTATTAGGTTTATTTACCTTTGGTATTGCGAATACGATGTATTATGATTTTGGCATATTTCTTTTGATATTATTGATGTTTTATCTGTTTCTCATACTTCTTCATATTTTTTATTATATACCTTTTTCTACGAAGCCTGAACACTTATTTATCATGATGAAAAAACGCTTTTTCAGATTTGCTCAAAAGATGCTGGAAAGAGGACGTAAACAACAAGAAGGTAAAGTGTCTTATCTTGTTCTTTTAGCAGCTAAGTACAGTGAAGTGCATCTTATGAGCACTGTAAAAAAGATGCAACTTTGGGCAAATGGAATTGATGTCAAATATTTTGAAACAATGGATAAAGAGAAGCTTCTTGCTTTTACGAAAGAGTCTGAAAAGTTTGCTTATTTGGTGGAGCTATTGTATCATAGAGATTTAATGATGAAGAACAATCCTTTGATGCAAATATTGAGTAAAAAGTATACTTTACCCTATTTCTCTGATCTCTTAGGTGAGTATGCGAAGGGGAAAGAGGGAAAGGATATCGATACCTTTTGGAAAGATAAGAAACAGACAGTGTACACTGTTGAAGAGACTTTATCTAAAGTATTATCAGATATTGATTTTGAGTTATATAGCAGAAACGATATAGCAGAGTTATATGAAAGTATTTCTTTACGTAGAAATGTATGGCTATCTCTTTTTAGCTGTCAAAAAATAATGGAAGAGCTTGACTTTAGTGCACTTAGACAAAGTAGGTTCTAATGGGACAGAGGAAAATAAATGAAGAGTAAATTATAATGCGTAAATTACCAAAAATCGGGCTTTCTGCACTTACTGTAATTCTACTTAGCGGTTGTGTAAAACTCGGTCCGAACTATACAGGTGTTGATACACCTCCTCTTCCTGAAAAATGGACGAAAGGCAAGAAAGCAAACAGTGAAGCACTAGCACAGTGGTGGAAAACCTTTAATGACCCTACACTCAATATATTGGTGAAAAGAGCCTATGCACAAAATCTTGATATCAAAAGTGCCGGTTTACGTATTCTACAAGCACGTGCAGCTTTGGGTATAAGCGAAGGACTTAGTTTCCCTCAAATCCAAACTCTTTCAGGTAATGCAGCAACAACACGTAATAATGCTAACAACTTTGAAGTGGCCAATTTGAACTTTGACCTAGGATGGGAGATGGATATCTGGGGTAAATATGCAAGAGGTATAGAATCTTCCGAGGCAAACCTATATGCAACGCTATCTTCCTATAATGACATTATGGTTTCTGTTATTGCAGAAGTTGCACGTAATTATATTAACTATCGTACAGCAGAAGAGCGTTTGGCCTATGCTAGAAGAAACGTGACCATACAAGAACGTGTGACGCAGATGACAGAAGTACAATTTAACTCAGGTAATGTTTCAGAACTTGATATGCAACAAGCAAGGACACAGCTCTACAACACACGTTCAGCCATTCCTTCTTTAGAAATTTCAAAAATAAAAGCGCGAAATGCCATTTCCCTTTTATTGGCTATGAACTCCAATGAAGTGACTAAACTACTTTCAAGCGGACGTAGTAAATATGCCGATGCAACAAGAAAATATATTGGTTTGGACAAAAAAGGTACAATGCAGCTAAAAGGGAGCAGCAAAGATCTCTTAAATGTTCAGATGATCCCACGTGCACGTTTAAATCCATACAACAAAATAGATGCAGACTTGATCACACGAAGACCGGATATAAAACTAGCAGAATATCAAGTGCAGTCTAACAGTGCATTGATAGGTGCAAAAATGGCAGAACTCTATCCTAGTTTCTCTTTGTTTGGAAATATCGGGTATAGCACCAATAATGCTACTGGTTCATGGGTATCGGGAAGTGATGCTTTAGGTATTGCTATAGGACCGGCATTTTCATGGAATATTTTCCAATATGATCGTATAAAGAATCAGATACGTTTACAAGATGCTGTGTTTGAAGAGAGTTTGGTGAATTATAATAAAAAAGTACTTTCAGCTGTCTCTGAAGTTTCTGATGCACTCAATAGCTATATTTTAACGAAAAAACAGCAAAAAGAAAACAGAAAAGCGGTAGATGCCACAGTGCGTGCATTTAACATATCGGTCATTCAATACAATGATGGGTTGGTCAGTTACCAACGACTCCTTACTACTGTTGAGAAGTTGACCTCTACACAAGACCTATATGCTTCTATCAAAGGTAGTCTTGCTATCAATGCTATTTTACTCTACAAAGCGTTAGGTGGTGGCTGGCAGATGAGCAAAGGTAAAGCCTACTTATCTGAAAAAACTGCTGCTAAGATGAAAAAACGTGTGGACTGGGGTAGATACCTTGATGCAAAGATGACACGCCTTCCCAAAGGAATGACAAATGACTAATCCTTATCCTCATGAACTTTCATTTGGCGATGTTTATTTCTCACCTATGTTATTGGTGATAGTTATATCTTTTTTAGCTGCAGGCATTACAGTAATAGTGTTAAACAAGTTAAAATTGTCGCGTTTTATCGTTGCACCATCTTATGTTTTTATAGCAATCATGGCACTTTATATGGTTTTGATAGACACATTTTGGATTAGATTTTAAAGGTTAATAATGAAAAAAATAATAAAGATTTTACTAACATTTGTAATTTTGGGAGCTGCTGCATTTTTTGCGTACAATAAATACAAAGACTATATAGAGAATCCGTGGACCAGAGATGGACAAGTACGTACCCAGGTGATACAGGTAACACCACGGGTCAATGGTATGGTGACAAAGATACATGTGGTAGACAATCAAAAAGTGAAAACAGGTGACCTTCTGTTTGAAATTGATCCATCACAGTATCAAGTCAAATTAAATCAGGCAGAGGCAAGGCTTAAACGTACACGTGAAGCAGCAAAAGGTAAAAAGATCGAGTTTGAGCGTGTAAAAAACATCTATGAAAAAGACAGAGGTGCCGTATCACAAAAAGATCTGGTTCGTAATGAAACCAATTATTATAAGTCTTTAGCAGACATTGATTCTTCTGAAGAAGCTGTCAACACAGCAAAGCTAAATCTCTCATATACAAAAGTGTACGCAGAAGTAGATGGATATGTCTCAAATATTAATTTCCAGATAGGTTCACAGGCATCAGCAAACAAGCCTATTTTGGCATTGGTAGATGTAAACTCATACTGGGTTTTTGGTTTTTTTCGTGAAGATGCCATCCCGGAAGTTAAAGTAGGAGACAAGGCAGTAGTGACACTTTTGGCGTATCCCGATACACCCTTGAGTGGTAAAGTAGAATCTATAGCATGGGGGATCTCTCACTCTGATGGTAACCCTGGGAACAATCTTCTCCCTAGTGTTAAGCCGGTATTTCAATGGATTCGTCTTGCACAAAGAATACCTGTACGTATCAAGTTAGACAATATACCTGAGAATGTCAAGTTGAGATTTGGATTGACTGCTTCAGTGTTGGTTCTAAAGCGTACAGAAGAGAAGAAGTAGCTTAAATATTGATCCTTATCCAATAGGTTTGTCTGTAATATTTTTACTATTTGTGAATGAATTGTAAGAAGATTATACTGAATATGATTAGTTAATACTTTGGCAGAGTCTATCAAATTTGTACGTTAATAGTATGCCAAAGTAGTCTTAGGGTGGAAATATATTTTTATTTTGTGTTATTTGAAGATATATCGGTGATTTAAGAGTTTGTGGTACCGCAGGTCGGATTCGAACCGACACGCCCGAAGGCAGAAGATTTTGAGTCTACCAAGTCTACCAGTTCCATCACTGCGGCATACTACATAATAAAATGCAGAAGGGATTTTACATACTATGTGCTTAAAGAAGGGTTAGAACATTACAAATATAATCGTATAAAATGTGGATAATATAGTCCAATCAAGATATTAGATTTATATTAACAGTGTAAAATGGAATTTAAAGCAACTCTTGGAGATAGACAGTGATGAAAAAAGTATTGGTGATCGGCGGAGGTTATGGTGGTCTGAGAGCTATAGAAAAGCTATCTAAATATGAGGATATAGCTATCACACTGATCGATAAAAATCCCTATCATTACTTACAAACTGAGGCTTATGGTTATATCGCAGGTCAATTTGATATGCATGATATTGCAATCGATCTGCAAAATTGGTGCGAAGGTTTTAAAGAAAGAGTAGAATTCATCCATAAAGAGGCTACTTCTATAAACTTTGAGCAGAAGAGCGTACATTTGAATGGGACAGATCTATTTTATGATTATCTCATCATTGCTACAGGTGCAAAAACAAACTTCTTTTCATTTATCGAGGGACTAAGAGAGAACAGCTATGGTGTGAAAAATTTGGAAAGAGCGCACAATTTCAGAATGGCGTTTGAAAACCTTATCTATAAAAAATTGCAACATAAAGATGGCTCTAGCGAAGGGGAACTTAACATTGCTGTTGGAGGAGCAGGACTTAGCGGAGTAGAAGTGGCTGCTGAGATGGCTTATGTACTGGATAATTACAGTAAAACGATCGGAGATACAGCAAAAGAGATACATATTTATCTTATCGATGCAAGTGATACCATACTTCCGGGTATGGGACAATACAGCATTGACAATACCAAGAAGAGATTAGAATCACTGGGTGTCAAGATCCTTACAGGCACTTTTATCAACACTGTTGACGCTACACACGTACATTTTAAAAATGGTGAAAAATTATCCTATAGTTTCATGATCTTTACGGGTGGGATCAAAGCATCATCACTCAATGATACGATCAAGAATGAGAAAAACAGTATCAATCAACTCATCACTAGCCCAGAGCTTAATGTTCAAGGTCAAAAAGATGTTTTTGCCATAGGTGATTGTGTGGAGATCAAAGACACTAAAGGTAACATTTTGCCTCCAACCGCACAAATTGCCGAAAAAAGTGCAGAATATGTAGCAAAAACGATTAGACAAAGAATAGACGGTGAGCAATCTCAGGCATTTGATGCTGATGTTTCGGGTGTCTTTATCGCATTGGGTGGAAAATATGCAGTAGGTGAAATGTTCGACTATATCAAGGTTAAAGGGTATACTGCCTATCTACTTAAAAAAGCGATCACACATGCGTATTATCTGGGACTACGTTTACGTATCAATACAGGGTTTAAAAATCGTATAAAAAAGAGTCGGTTTCGTGCATAAAATATAGAGAAGAGATAGCAGGATTTGAATATATTGTTCTTTTATTATGAGCGTAAATATGACATTTTGACCCTTTTTCATAGGGATTTATTTTAATTTGTTATAATATCTTCATTATTTAATATTAATTTAGGAATAACATTGAAAATCACAATTATTATTACGGCTATACTTTTTATTTATGCTGCATTTTCTACTATCTTCCATGAAACAGCACTGGTGGGTGATATCGGGAAAAAAATAGGAGATACCAATCTCTATTTATTCGGTCACCTTGCCTATATCAATATTTTTGTTTTATTTTATCCTCTTTATAAACTGTATAGTGATAACCGAGTAAGAAAAAATATTGATTTTTATTTAGGATGGATGCTTTTTTTCATCGCCCTGATACTCTTTAGTGCTTTGGTTCTGGAAGTCCAAGACAGAGGTTTTATAGGTACACAGATCGTGGAATTTTTATACCCGCTTATCGGTAAAGCAGGACTTTGGCTGTTTTGGTTGATGATCATGGCACTCTCTTTGGTGTTCATCATAGATGATGACTTCAACTTCTCTAGATTTAAGATGAACAAACCTAAGTTTTCAGTCTCTTTTTCATGGTTAGGAAGCACTTTTTCTATGCTGGGGAAAGTGTTAAAAAAGATATTTACAAACCCTTTTTCTTCACCTTCTCTTGAAGATGAAATGATGCCTGTACTCGATCTTGCAGAAGAAAAGCCAAAGAAAACACGTGTAAAAAGAAAGCCGGATTCAAAAAAGGTTTCAACAAAAACAGAACCAGAAACAGTCCAAGCACTGGATGAAGTGGATGATCCTGTACTTAATGAAATACTCGAACTTGAACATGAGATGGAAATGAGCATTTCTTCAGAGAAAGGCGCCGCAAGTAAGTCCCATGTAGAGATCATCAATGAACTTGAAGAAAATTCTAAACTCATGGAGCAGATAGATAAAGGAAAAGTAGATAAACCTAAAAATTTCAAACTGCCTAAACTAGATTTTTTACAAAAAGCACCTAAAACGACAAAAAAGGTCAATGAGGCAGAAATTGACAGAAAGATAGAAGAGCTCCTCGCAAAACTTGAACAATTTAAAGTAGAAGGTGATGTGGTACGTACCTATAGTGGACCTTTGGTTACGACATTTGAGTTCAAGCCTGCCCCCAATGTTAAAGTTTCTAAGATCTTGAACCTCCAGGATGACCTTGCTATGGCACTTTCTGCTGAAACGATCCGTATACAGGCACCAATTCCCGGGCGTGATGTCGTGGGGATAGAGATACCAAATGAAACTGTAGATACCATTTACCTTCGTGAGATACTTGAGAGTGATCTCTTTAAAAACTCTAGCTCTCCTTTAACTGTAGCTTTAGGTAAAGATATCGTAGGTAAACCGTTTATCACAGACATTAAAAAACTTCCGCACCTGCTTATAGCAGGAACCACGGGATCTGGTAAATCAGTAGGTATCAATGCGATGATCCTTTCTTTGCTTTACAGAAATGATCCTGATCAGTTGAAGCTGATGCTTATTGATCCCAAGATGCTAGAATTTTCGATCTATAATGATATACCGCATTTGATCACACCTGTCATCACGGAACCTAAAAAAGCCATTGCAGCACTTGCCAATATGGTAGGGGAGATGGAACGTCGTTATAAGTTGATGGCAGAGAACCGTACAAAAAACATTGACAATTACAATGAAAAAGTAAAAACTGATGGTTCTGCAGAGCCTTTCCCTTTCATCGTTGTGGTAATAGATGAGCTGGCTGACTTGATGATGAATGGCGGGAAAGAGGTAGAGTACTCCATCGCAAGACTTGCGCAGATGGCAAGAGCGAGTGGTATACACCTTATTGTTGCAACACAGAGACCAAGTGTGGACGTTGTGACAGGGCTCATCAAAGCCAACCTTCCTTCTAGACTGAGTTATAGAGTAGGTCAACGTATAGACTCTAAAGTGATCTTGGATGCAATGGGGGCAGAAAGTTTACTGGGACGCGGTGACGGTCTTTTTACTCCTCCTGGTGCTACGGGACTGGTACGTTTACATGCACCATGGAATAAAGAAGAAGAGATCGAAGAGATCGTTGAATTCCTGAAAGCTCAACGTGTACCTGAATATGATGAAAGTTATCTTGTTGCAGGTGGGGTAACTGCCAGTGAAGGTGAGGGGGGAGACATCGATCTTGATCCTCTTTATGAAGAGGCCAAATCAGTGGTTTTATCAGATAAAAAAACATCTATCTCATATCTGCAGCGTAAATTGCAGATAGGGTATAATCGTTCTGCAAACATTATAGAACAGCTTGAAGCAATGGGTGTATTGAGTGCACCAAATGCAAAAGGTAACAGAGAAATCGTCTAATTTCTCATTAGAACCTAAAAAGAGACTTAAATGGTCTCTTTTCCTGTAACCATACGATACAAATAAATTATCTATTTCATATCTTCATCTTATAGAATAGTAAATCAACCTTTTTTTTGTTAACATACCTCACAAATTATAAACTACAGGAGACCATAATGGCCTTATTAGAAGAATATAAAGCTCACACAGCTGAGCGTGCTGAGTTAGGTGTACCACCACTTGCTCTTACAGCAGATCAAACAGCAGAGCTTGTAGAGCTACTTAAAGCATCTAGCATTGATGATGCAGCCTATGCAATGGAACTATTTGAAAACAAAGTTCCAGCTGGTGTGGATGATGCAGCATACATCAAAGCAGCATTTTTAAATGATATTATACAAGGTAACGTAACTTGTACGGAGATTGATGCAGTAAAAGCTACTGAAATTTTAGGAACAATGTTAGGTGGATTTAACGTTTCACCTCTTGTTGATGCACTTAAATCATCTGATGCTGCAGTTGCTGAGTCAGCAGCTAAACAACTTAAAAATACACTTCTTGTTTATGATTCATTCAACGATGTGAAGAAACTAATGGACGAGGGTAATGCTCTTGCTAAAGAGATCGTTGAATCATGGGCAAATGCTGAGTGGTTCTATAACAAACCGGAAATGAAGAAAGAGATCACACTTACAGTGTACAAAATTCCAGGTGAAACAAACACGGATGACCTTTCTCCAGCATCTGAAGCATTTACTAGAGCAGATATTCCTCTTCATGCAAACTCATTCCTAGTAAATAGAATGGATAACCCACTAGATACTATGAAAGAACTTAAAACAAAAGGACATCCACTAGTATATGTTGGTGATGTTGTAGGTACAGGTTCATCAAGAAAATCTGGTATCAATTCACTTCAATGGCATATGGGTGAAGACATTCCTTATATTCCAGGTAAAAGAACAGGCGGTGTAGTTATCGGTGATATCATTGCACCAATTTTCTTTAACACGGCAGAAGATGGTGGATGTATACCTATTCAAGCACCTACAGCAAATCTTAATACAGGTGATGTGATCACACTTAAGCCTTTTGATGGTGTGATAGAAAAAGATGGAAAAGTGGTTTCTGAATTTAACATTGAACCAAATACACTTCCAGATGAGATGAGAGCAGGTGGTCGTGTACCACTCATCATTGGTAAAGGGCTTACAGCAAAAGCTAGAGAAGCACTAGGTATGGATGCTGGTGACATTTTCATGAAACCTGCTATGCCAGAAGATAATGGTAAAGGCTTTACACTTGCACAAAAAATGGTAGGTAAAGCAGCTGGTCTTGAAGGTGTTAAACCAGGTGTTTACTCTGAGCCGGTATGTACTACAGTTGGTTCACAAGATACAACAGGTGCTATGACAAGAGATGAAGTAAAAGACCTTGCAGCACTTAGCTTTGGTGCGGATTTTGTATTACAGTCATTCTGTCATACATCAGCATATCCAAAGCCTGCTGATATTAAATTACATCATACACTTCCAGACTTCATGACTGAGAGAAAAGGATTTACTCTTAGACCAGGTGATGGTGTTATCCACTCATGGTTGAACAGAATGTGTCTTCCAGATACTGTAGGTACTGGTGCGGATTCACATACAAGATTCCCAATTGGTATCTCATTCCCAGCTGGTTCTGGTCTTGTTGCATTCGCAGCTGTTACAGGTATGATGCCTCTTACAATGCCAGAGTCTGTACTTGTAAGATTTACAGGTGAAATGCAACCAGGTATCACACTTAGAGATATGGTAAATGCTATTCCTCATCAAGCGATCAAAGACGGTCTTTTAACTGTTGAAAAAGCAGGTAAGAAAAACATCTTTGCTGGACGTGTACTTGAGATCGAAGGTCTTGAAACATTAAAATGTGAGCAAGCATTTGAACTTTCTGATGCATCTGCTGAGCGTTCAGCTGCTGCATGTACTGTTAAGCTTGATAAAGAGCCGATCATTGAATATCTTGAGTCTAACGTTGCACTTATTGAAGAGCTTATCGCTCAAGGTTATGAAGATAAAGCTACACTTGAAAGACGTGCTCAAAAAATGAGAGATTGGATTGCAAACCCAGTACTTCTTGAAGCAGATGCAGATGCAGAGTATGCAGCGGTTATCGAAATCAACATGTCTGAGATCAAAGAGCCAATCGTAGCTTGTCCAAATGACCCAGATGATGTAAAAACATTGACCGAAGTTCACGAAGCAGGACTTAGAACAGAAGTAGATGAAGTATTTGTTGGTTCATGTATGACAAACATTGGTCTATTTAGAGCGAATGCAGAAGTACTTAGAGGTGAAGGTCCAGTTGATACAAGACTTTGGATATGTCCTCCAACGAAAATGGATGAGAAGACATTGACTGAAGAGGGTTACTACTCAGTATTCGGAATGGCTGGTGCGCGTATTGAGCCTCCAGGATGTTCTTTATGTATGGGTAACCAAGCAGCTGTTAAGCAAAATGCATGGGTATTCTCTACATCAACAAGAAACTTCGACAACAGACTTGGTAAAGGTTCACAAGTTTATCTTGGTTCTGCAGAGCTAGCTGCTGTGGTTGCACTTAAAGGTAAATTACCAACTGCTGAAGAGTATTTAGCAATTGTTTCAGATAAGATCAAGCCAGAAATGTCTGATGATATCTACAAATACCTAAACTTTAACAAGGTTTCTAAAGAAGATCTTGAAGCGATGGTTGAGTAGTCAACTTCATGTTTTTCTTCACTTTCCTACCTTTTGAGGGTAGGAAACAATACTCTCTACATTATATTTTTCCTTCTTACCTTATATCTGACAACATATCTTTCTAATACTTGAAATATTTTCTTAACTCATTATATAATTAAAATTAATGTTATATTATTTTAGTTACAATAAACTGAGTCACAAATCATAAATTAAAGGAGTTAAAATGGGTATGTTAATGATTGCGATTGCTATAGGTTATTTTGGCAGTATTGTTGCTTTTCTTATTATGGAAGAGATGTCGTTAAAAGACTCTGATTTTTCTGATATTAAGGACGCTTTTACAAAAGAGCTTAGTTTGGATGAGAGTTTATCAAAATATGGTACCATTAAATATATGGCCATGTATGTTGCTATTGTAGCTATTATTGGATTAGTAGTCTCAACACAAATTCTTATACCAAATGGTTTTGGCTTAGGATTTAACATGGCATATGTATTTTTACCTTCGCTGATCGGGTCGCTTATTATTTTATTGGTCAAATGGAGATTCCAACCTCTACTTAAACTCATTTCATCATTTATGTTTGGAGCAGGATATATAGGGGCATCTGCATTTGCAGTTGCTGCTTCACATCTTTTCTTAGCTTAATATGCTTTAAAGATATCCTCGAACTCTTCGGGGATACGGCAAGGTT
>Ga0210140_1000122_pt1 | contig 14166 bp, 13 predicted proteins | sample China_Bullhead_C_3_FD_184858 | JGI IMG/M metagenome (GOLD analysis project Ga0210140, IMG submission 184858) | Wetland microbial communities from San Francisco Bay, California, USA, that impact long-term carbon sequestration -... | ecosystem: Environmental > Aquatic > Marine > Wetlands ...
ACAGAAATTGTTAGATCTGGCTCGTGTTGAAGGTGATGTGGAGGTGGTTCTTGCGGAAGAGTCTTTTTCCAGGATTTTGCACAAATATTCAGTCGATGCCACCTGTGTTATTCTTGGGTTCGAGTTGCCGGAACAGGCGGGTGAAGCTGAATGGCATGATTGTTACAGGTCTTTTGTTGACGGGATGCCGACCATGATTCTGGTCAATTCGCTGGGCGGCGAAGACTTATTTGTTTAAGGCGAGCTAGGTTTGGTGATTAATGGAGTATTGGAGTGCTGGTAATCCATTATTCCATCACTCCATCACTCCATAAAAAATGTATATAAACTTTACTTCCCAGCCACTGCTTCCAGGGCTTTTTTAATACCGCCGGGTGAACTCATGATCTTGGTAAAGCCGTGGGCGCCGGCCATTGAGGTGTCTGGAAAATGGACGGCAATGCGGTAGCGGCCGCGCAGGGCTAAGGCCTGGTTGCCCTGCACCATTATTTCATAGGGCAGGTAGGGGGTTGAGCGGATCTCCTGAAAATCAATGATATCCAGGATTTCCTTGTCAGTATCCTTGTCACCGGAATCAGGACCGTCACCCTGAGTGATTCCCACGCCGAATACAGAAATATCCTTGCCGGGCAGGTCGATACGGTAAACTTTTACAGTGCCGCCTTTGCCCGCTGCCAGGTTTGCTTCAACGGTGTTCACACCGGTCTCGTAATCCGGATAGGTGTTCAGCACGTCTATATCGTCGAAATAGGGCATGAGCATTTTGTAATGGTATTTGCCGGGCCCCAGTTTTTCCTCCTTGACGCCTTCAGCCCCGAATTCCTGTTCATGCCCAAGAGCTGCTGCAAGTTTTGCGGAAACGGATTTCAGCTTGCCCAGTCCATATGCTGTACCCAGGTAAGCTGGATTCATGTAGGAAAGTTGCAGCGCGCCATTTACCTCTGTTACTGCCACGCGCTGGGCCGCTCCAAAACCGCCGTTTTCCGCCGCGGCAGCCGCAGCGCTCAACTCAGGAAGGCTGGCACAGATGACAGTGGCAGCGGGAAAAGGCACATAACTGCCGACAATGGTGAATCCCTGATCCGTCAGCTGTGCCTTGGCATATTCCACAACATCCGCCATGCTTCCCGGCGGGGTTTTGCCAAGCACAAAAGGTTTGAGCACTTCAGCCTGGGCCATGGAAAAAAGGGCCAGGACCAGAAGTACGATGAAAAGAGAAATTTTTGTTTTTTGTCGAATCATTGTTTGATCCTCCTCAATAATCCTGAAGGGTAGGAAAGGTCTGGTAAAGAAATGGCTTTAAATAAAAAGGGGGGCGTTATAAAACGCCCCCCAAGGGTATAAGTAGGGGGTAATTATCCCCCAGGGAGGGTTCTTAAAATTTCCACGAATAGCCGAGACCAACTTCCCACTGATCCATGGTAAGAGTGATGTATTGCGGTTCACTCGCCGGGTTTGCCAAGAAGTTCATACCTGTAACATCATCATTGCTGAAAGCATACATGAGCGAGAAATCAAGTTCGCTCTGGTTGGCAAAGGTATAGGTGAGTCCAAAAGTGGCATGCTGCTCTATAACACCGGGTGCCAGGATGTTGAACAGAACTTCATTGGCAGGTATGGGCTGATCACCGTATGAGTAACCAAAGCGGTACGTCCACTGGTCGGAACGGGCCCACTGCAGACCGATTTTAAACACAGTCATATCTTCCCAGCCAAAACCGGCGCCATTATCAGTACCCAGTCCGTCTGTCACAAGATTCATCAGCAGGGGATTGGCAATTGAATTAATATTGCTGTAATAGATGCGCTGAACATCTAAGGCGACAGTTACTTCCGGGATAGGCTTGACAGCGATCCCGGCAGTCCAGTTGGCCGGAATGTCAAAATCACCCTGCTCGGCAAAAAGGCCGGCATAGTCGTCAAGTTCATCCATGTAGATCTTTGACTGGTAGGAAAGCCCGATGCTGATCTGCTCTGTGAGCTGGCCCAGGTAGCCGACCCTCATGCCAAAGCCATAGGATGAATCATGGCCATTGCCGGAAAGTTTACTGGGAGCGCTTGAATAAGGCGCAAAGGAAGTCACACCCTTGGCTTCAAAAAACTGGGCTGCTATGATCGGTGTAACACCAAAGGAGTGGCCATAACTTAGCTTGGTCGCTAATGTAGGTGCGATGAAGAGCTGCATGAGGTCAACACCGGTTGAAGAACTTGAATCATCATAATAGGTCATTGTTGGATAATCGGTGTTCATACCACCGTTGCCATACACGGCAATACCGAAAGCGGTCCGGTTATTGAGCTGGTAACTATAACCCAAATTAGGAATAAAGAAATATTCTGAATCGCTTTCAACCGTACCTCCCATCAATTCAAAAAATGGAGGTCCACTGGTGGGATTACGGGAGACACTGTATTCCCTTCTAGGGCTGAAGACCGTCAAGCCAAGATCAAACCGGTTGCCCACCTCGGTGAGACCGGCAGGGTTTGTCGAAGGCACCATGGCATCCAGGGGTGCCGCCACTCCGGCACCGGCCATGCCTTTGTTCTTGATGCTGTAACCATGGCCAAAATAGCCATTGGTGGCATTGGCATCATTGGTAACCAGTAAGCCGGCAGCCATGATTGCTGCAGAGCCGAGCAGCAGGTTCCTCAATCCGATACGTTTTTTCTGCTTCATCTCCTTTTAAACTCCTCTTTGTATGAGTTGTAAAAAACAATCCTGATGCCGGAATTTCCTGCTGCCGGCATCCTCCTCCCCTCGTTTTGATGAAATAAAAAATTACTATAACAAATTAACTTGCTTTTTTCTTGATAAAAAAGGTGTACACACCATCTGCTTCTGACATTTCCAGCAGTTCATTGCCGGTTCTTTTGATCATGGCCGGCAGGTCAGACTTGGAGCCGGCATCGGTAAGATCGACACGCAGGATCTTGCCGCCTTCAATTTTGTCCAGGGCCTTTTTTGTTTTCAAAACAGGCATGGGGCAGTTCAGACCTTTCAGATCTGCAATCTCATCCGGGGTTATATCAGACATTGTAATTCTCCTTATAGTGTTATTGTTTTTCTGTTTTTAAGTTTATTTTTATCTGGTTAAACAAACAAGTTTATATTTGCATCCAGGCCAAAATCGAGGTAGTCGGCTGCACCGCCCACTTTTACTCCTTCGATCAGGTCAGACTGGGTCAAACCTGTCATTTCCAGGGTCGGAGTGCAGGCCACCATTTTTACATCCATTTCAAGGCAGACTTCCATCATTTCAGGAATGGACGGCCAGTTGATCTTGCCCATCATTGATTTCATCATCATTGTGCCCAGGGCGGTCATGCCCGGCAGCATGCCGATAATGTTCGGCATGGGGACAGGGGACGGCATGGCAGGATTAGCGATGGGCGCCACTTTCAGGTTCGCATATTTGTGCTTGTTGACGATATCAACACCATAGAAGGTATAGAATATCATGGTCTCTACATCCATGGCAGCAGCAGTAGACGCCAGGATCAACGGCGGATATGCCATGTCAAGCGTACCCTTTGATGCAATGATTGCCATTCTTTTTGGTTGTTCGTCACTCATAGGTTTTCCTCCTCAAGAATTATTTACCTAATTTTATTGATTATTATGAATTGAGTTGTGCCTTCAGGGCTTCCATTGAAGAGCGTAAGGTTTCCAAAGCGTTTATAACACCATTGCGCTGGGCCGGGTCTATCTGGCCCAGAAGCTGCTGGTGGAGCTCAAACATGAATTCCTCAATTTCCCGCACCTTGCGTTGGCCGGCGGGAGTGAGGTTAATGAGCTTGACCCTGGCATCGTTTGGATCGGGTGATCTCTGCACCAGTCCTTTTTTTTCCAGATTCTCGATAATGACAGTTGCCCTGCTTTTGGCAACCTCGAGCAGACCTGCTATCTGGATGCCTGTCAGGTACTTATGTCCTTCGAAGAGCATAAGGCATCTGAGCTCAGCCTGGGGCATTTTAAAGGCCTTTGCTTCATCAGAGTAGCGTTCCTTGCAGCAGTTGTGCAGTTCGCTGATCAATTCCTGCAGCTTGTTCGCCTGGTACTCCAAAACACGAATATCGATTGTTGTGTTGACATAGTTCATATTGTTAACTATAATTAAAAGAGAAATAATTCTTTGTCAAGAAGAAAGTTAACAGTTTTTACTTATATGATATACTTCCTTGTTTTTCTGTAATTTTCTAACAGATTGCATTTGCATGAAAAAAAATGTCCAGCCGTAAAATTATTTTTAATAATGATAATTAATTCTATTATAAAGTAAATGCTATGAACTATATATTTTTGAATTCTGGAGGAGTATTATGGAACTGAAGAATACGGATAGCGGGAGTTGGAGTCCCTACATTGCCGGAGGCCTTAGCGGGCTGGTTATTATTGTTTCCGTGTTGTGGACAGGACAGTTTTTCGGGGCCTCCACTTCATTTGTCCGTTCCGCGGGGATGCTGGGAAAAACATTTGAACCTGAAAGAGTCAAACAACTTGAATATTTCATACGCTACCTGCCCCAATTTGACTGGCAACTGATGTTTGTTATCGGGATTTTTGTGGGATCCCTCATTGCTGCAGTATGGTCCGGATCATTCAAATGGCAGGGGGTTCCTGATATGTGGGCCGAACGTTTTGGTACGAGTCCCGTGAAAAGGGGGATAGTTGCGTTTATCGGCGGTATAATTGCCATGTTCGGCGCCAGGCTGGCCGACGGCTGCCCAAGCGGTCACGGTCTTTCCGGGATGATCCAGCTCGCTGTCAGCGGACTCATTGCCATGGTATTTTTCTTCGTTGGCGGCATCATTATGACACGAATTATCTATTCCGGAGGTAAGAAATAATGAATATGCTCATTATGGGACTTTTGACCGGCATGCTCTTCGGCTTTCTGCTGCAGAAGGCCAGGGTAGTACGCTATGATAAACAGATAGGTGCGCTGCGCTTCCAGGATATGACCATTGTCAAGTTCATGTTTTCTGCCATCATTGTCGGTATGGTAGGCATCCACTTCTTAGACTTATTTGGTCTTGTGCAGCTTCTGTATAAACCGGTTGTGCTGGGTGAAAATATTACCGGAGGCCTGCTCTTCGGTCTTGGCTGGGGCTTGTTGGGGTACTGTCCGGGCACCCAGGGAGGTGCACTTGGAGAAGGGCGCTGGGATGCACTCTGGGGTATTCTCGGCATGATAGTCGGTGCCGGCCTGTATGCAGAAAGCTATCCATTCCTCATGAATAATATTCTTAACTGGGGAAACTTCGGCTATCTCACCATTCCGCAGCTGATCGGGGTCAACCGTTGGATTGTAATTATAGTTTTCGTTGCAGGTGTCTTGGCACTTTTTCGCTGGTTTGAGAAAAAAGGCTTATAACCCGCAAATATTTTATGATTACATTACGAATACTCTTAAAGTATTTTTTTACTTTGAAAAAGCCTTTCCTGTGCGGGAAAGGCTTTTTTTATGCGGAATTCGCTAATGCTTACCTTAACGGTATGATTTGAAAGCCATTACAAATAGGGTGCTGAAAGAAAACGTTTTGCAGCAAACCTGCAATACCATGGAAAATGGGTATAAATACCTAATAAAAGTTGATTTTAATAAGACTCTTTTGTTAGAATGCTGCTGTCCCAAAATCACAGAGAAAACTGCAGTGGCGTTCCCAACCCTGTTGCCTTAAATGATTGGAGAAAGAAGAATGAAGATTTCAATAAACGGCATGGAAATAACGGCCCAGGAGTCTATAACAATCCTAGAAGCGGCAGAACGGGCGGAAATTTATATTCCCACACTCTGTCATGTCAGAGGGAAAAATGGGGAAAATCGCTGCGGGCTCTGTGTTGTTGAGGTGGAGGGAAATGAAACCCCGGTACGTGCCTGTGACACGAAGATTCTGGATGATATGCGCATTACCACTGACTCGGAAACGTTAAAAGTGCTGCGCAGTGACCGGCTGGCCATTCTTGCCGAAACCCATTTCGGCGACTGCAAGGCACCCTGCAATCTAACCTGCCCGGGCCAGATCAATGTGCAGGGCTATATAGCCCATGTGGCCAAAGGTCAGTACGAAGAGGCCCTGCGCCTGGTCATGGAACGCAATCCTTTTCCTTTTTCTGTGGGCAGGGTCTGTCCCCGCTTCTGCGAAACAAAGTGTCGACGTGTGCTGGTGGAAGAGCCCATTGCAATCAACCATCTGAAGCGTTTTGTTGCGGACTGGTGCATGGCCAACAACATTGATCTGAGAATCCCCAGAGATCCTTCTACCGGGAAGAAAGTCGCGGTGGTAGGTGGCGGACCTTCCGGTTTGACAGGTGCCTATTTCCTCGCCAGAAAAGGACATGAAGTAACCGTCTATGAAGCTGAATCAAAGCTGGGCGGGATGCTGCGATATGGTTTCCCGGAGTTTAAAATTCCCAAGGCCGTTCTGGATTATGAAATAAATACTCTGCTGCAGCTGGGTATCAATGTGGAAGCTGGCCAGAAATGGGGTGTGGATTATACACTGCAGGATCTTAAGGATAAGGGTTTTGATGCCATTCTCCTTGCAATCGGCAACCCGGAGGATAAACCTCTTGAAATACCGGGCGAATCCCTGCCAGGTGTCATGGGAGCGTCCGAATTCCTGAAAAAGATTACCACCGGTGAAGATGTTGATTATGGCAAACGGGCTGCTGTTCTCGGTGGCAACAATATCGCCGTAGAATCTGCCCGGGCACTCATCAGGTCAGGCGTGGACGAGGTGACAATTATTTATCCGCGGCCCAAAGAGGAAATGCCTGCCCATCAAAGGAATATTGAAGATGCCGAACACGAAGGCGTCAAGTTTCTGGATATGGCTACACCGCTGGAGATTGATGCAAAAGACAGCGGTCTGGATATTGAACTTGTCCGCATGGAACTCGGTGAACCTGACAAGCGGGGCAAGCGCAATCCGGTAGAGATCCCCGGTTCGAATATGCACCTGCACGTTGACACGGCGATCTATTCCATGGGGAAAGTGGCAGCGAAGGATGGATTTACCGGTGGTTCCCTTGAGGAATCCCTTGAATTAAGCCCGGCTGGAAACATCAATGCAAACCCCCGAACTTTTTTAACTAACCTTGAGGGGATATACGCAGCCGGTGACGCGACCAGCGGCCCCCGCTCCGTAATCCAGGCAGTTGTTGGAGCCCGGAGGTCGGCGGAAAATATTCATGCCCAGATTATGGGAATCGAAAAAGAGGCAGGTGAAAGCCGCTTTAATTTTTCCCGCGGTAAATCTTTCAATGATGTTGACCTGCAAACTTTTACAGGAGTGAGTTCTGCGCCGCGTGCGAAAATGTCCCAACGGCAGGCGCAGGAAGTTGTGCGCGATTTTGCCGAGGTCAAGCTCGGTCTCAGCGAGGAAATGGCCAGGAAGGAGGCTGAGCGCTGTCTTTCCTGCGGTTGCACTGCCTTTGACCGCTGTGACCTGAAAAGGCTCTCCATTGAAAATGATATCAATCTCAATAAAACCGGTATGGGCAAAAAGCCTCTCTATGAAAAGGATGCGTCTCATCCGGCAATAGTCGTTGATCTGAACAAGTGCATATTCTGCCAGCGCTGCCTGAATTCCTGCGAATATGAAGCCCTGGAGCTTTCGGCATCGGGCTTTGATAAGAAGGGCAGGGCAGACTCCATTACCCTGGTGTTCAATGAGAAATGCGTTTCCTGCGGCAAGTGCGTTGATAACTGCTCTACCGGTGCACTCAACAAGAAAGAGCAGATCGTGCCCATGGTCAATGAAGCCATTGAAAAGGTGCGGACCACCTGCCCCTATTGTGGCACAGGCTGCCAGCTTGAGCTGAAAGTAAAGGGTAATACTCTCATGGAGGTAACTGCCAACCCTGATCAACTGCCCAATTACGGAGACCTTTGCGTGAAAGGGCGATTCGGTCATGCGTTTATCGGCCACCCGGACAGGCTCACAACCCCATTGATGCGAAGAAAAAAGGGTGAGACCCTGGAACCGGTCAGCTGGAATGAGGCCCTTGATTTTGTGGCTGAAAATTTCAGGAAGGTTCTTGCGGACAAAGGCCCGGATGCTTTTGCAGGTCTTTCTTCAGCCCGCTGCACCACTGAAGAGAACTACGCCTTTCAGAAATTCTTTCGCCAGCTGATCGGCACCAACAATATTGATCATTGTGCCCGCTACTGACACAGCCCCACGGTGACTGGTCTAGTCACGGTACTTGGTTCGGGGGCGATGAGTAATGATATAGCCGGCATTGCAGATATCGACGCTATGCTGGTTATCGGTTCCAACACTACGGAAACTCACCCGGTAATCGGTTTGCGTATGCAGCAGGCAGCTAAAAATCACGGTACTGAGATAATTGTGGCTGATCCCCGCCGCATCAAGCTTGCTGATCATGCCCGTTTGTGGCTGTCCCATAAACCCGGTACCGATGCAGCGTTGATTAATGCGATCTGCCATGTCATTGTGCGCGAAAATCTTGTTGATCAGGATTTCATCAAGAACAGAACCGAGAATTTTGAAGTCTTTGCCGCAGCCGTTGCCGAATGTACTCCGGAATGGGCTGAGAATATTACCGGGGTGCCGGCAGCAGACATTGAAGAAGCGGCAAAAATTTATGGATCGGCCAAGCGGGCTGCTATCTATTATACAATGGGCATAACCCAGCATACATCTGGAACTGACAATGTAAAGTCCCTGGCCAACCTCGCCCTTATGACCGGCAACCTCGGTAAGCGCAGTGCCGGCCTGAATCCTTTGCGCGGTCAGAATAACGTTCAGGGCGCCAGCGATATGGGATGTGCGCCTGTTGTTTTCCCAGGGTACCAGCGCGTTGACAATGATGAGGTCAGGCAGCGCTTTGAAGAATTGTGGGGCTGTACTCTGTCGGGCAAACCCGGCCTGACCGCCACTGAAATGTCTGAGGCCATGATTAACGGCACCATCGAGGCCATGTGGATCATGGGTGAGAACCCGGTTATGAGCGATCCGAATTCGAATCATGCCCGCAAGGCGTTTGCAAGCCTTAAATTTCTTGTGGTGCAGGATATTTTTCTCACCGAAACGGCTGAACTTGCAGATGTGGTGCTGCCGGCGGCTGCCTATGCAGAAAAGGAGGGGACGTTCACCAACACGGAGCGCAGGGTACAGCGGGTCCGGCAGGCGCTGCTGCCGCCGAAAGGGGCCTGTGATGACCTTTCTATTATCCAATCGGTTGCCGATCGTTTGGATCCCAATCGGGAAAGCACTTCGGGAAGCAATTTTCATCCGGGTACCGAAAGAATGGCTGTATCAAAAGCGGAGGAAATCTTCAATGAAATTGCGAAGGCCTGGCCGGCGGTTGCAGGCATAAACTATAAACGTCTTGAAGACAGCGGCATTCAGTGGCCCTGCCCGGCAGAAGACCACCCCGGTACGCCCGTACTGTTTGAAAATGGATTTCCCCGTGGTCTAGCCAGTTTTACCGCGATTATCTGGAGAAACCCGGAAGAACTGCCGGACCATGAATATCCCTTTGTTCTTACCACCGGCCGGGTACTCTATCAGTATCATACCGGCACCATGACCCGCCGTTCCAAGGTGCTGGAAAGCGCAGATCGTGGCCCTGTAATTGAAATGAATCCAGATGATGCCGAGCGGTTGCAAATTAAAGACGGCGAGCAGGTAAATGTTGCGTCGCGCCGTGGTAGAATCACGCTTCCGCTTCTGGTGACGGATCGAATCAGCCCGGGGGTGACATTCATCCCCTTTCATTATAAGGAGGCTGCTGCCAATCTGCTTACCAATGATGCCCTTGATCCGGACTGTAAAATTCCGGAGGCCAAGGTATGTGCGGTCAAGGTGGAAAAGAGAGAATAGTTAAAAAAAAGCAGCGTAACTGTTAACCGGTTACGCTGCAGTATGTTACATCAGGATGCCTTTTACAGGATGATTAGATTATTCTGTTTTGTGCCAGGTATCAGACGCAAGTAGGGTCAGAGTCGCGCAGCAGCCCCAGGGTCAGATTCAAGAAATCCGCCTCTGTAACAATCCCGACAAGCTTGCCATCTGACACAACCGGCAGGCAGCCATACTTGTGATCGAGCAGCTTGGCAATTGCAGAACAGACATCCATTTCCGGATCTGCTGTCAAAACATCGGTTTTCATTGTGTTTACAATGTGTATATGACGATCCAGGTATTCCTGTTCGTCCTCGTCAACTTCGGCCAGATGCGAGATGGTTTGCGCCAGGAGATCCCTATGTGTCATTAAACCGACAAAGGTATTATCCCCATCAACAATCGGTACATGCCGTACGTGCTTGATGCGCATCAAGGAACGGACGAGTTCCAGGGTCTGGGTGGCATGCAGCACAAAAACCTCCGTGGTCATTATATCTTTTACTTTTAGCATTCCATTCTCCTTTGAACAGAGTGAAAGCAGCCCAATATACTAGGTTAAATCAAAATTTATGCAGCAATGGAAAGCACTAACAGCATTTTTTAGCGCCCGCATATAACTTAGTGAAGATAGAGTGCAACTGTCAATGAAAAATACGAGTTTAGACGGGACAATTCCGGCTTTCATGGAACCCCGGCAACTTTTTTAATTCCGATAAAATATTGTCGTTATGCTGCTTTGAACATTATTGCCGCTGGACGCACTTGGCATAGAGGTCCATGAGCTTTCTCTCGGGGTCATAACGGCTTTTGAGGAAGAAATATTCATCTTTATTGTAGATATCCCAAAACTGTTCCGGGGGATAATAGGCCTCAGAATATAACGACTTCATACCGCCGAGTTCGCGTACCTTTTTCTCCACCAGCCTGTTGTAATGGCCCGGCCCCATTTTTTCCCGACTTTTTATCACATTCCAAAAGCCAAAATTTACATATAATTTTTCTGGGTCCATGGGATACAGGGAAAATCCCGCGTTTTGCTTCAGGGGGCGGATGGGGCATACCCATACAGGCATAAACTTGATACTGTTAAAATAAAAGTCGAGAAAGTCAGAGCAGCGGTCCAGGGGTATTTCAACATCCTGAATTACCGCTTCGCTGTGAAATCCCTGGAGTAGATCCAAATAGTATGCAATGTTATATTTTCTATTCCAGCGCATGATTTTTGTGTACGTTACAGAATTTAGGCGCTTTGGGCCAAGGAAACGCCTTACGATCGGCTTATCTGCGAATATATACTGGGAACACCAGAACCAGTCAGTATCCCAGCGCCAAACATAATCCTCGACCTTCAGGTAATCTGAATCCCGCTCCCGGATGGAACGGTAGTAGATGTTTTTATAGGTGTAATCGCTTGTGTAGGGTGCTGAATCTGTGAACTCACCTACAGTAAGATAATATTCATCCGGACCGAAAATCGTGCCGTCGATGAAATCAATATTCTGTTTGCAACGATATTCCAGGTCGGCAAAATACGCGGCAGCATCCTTGTGCCGGATATGAGTCAACCGCACGTATGGTTTAACAGGCACAACTTTGATTTTCAGTTTTAAGGCATATCCAAGGGTGCCATAAGAATTTGGGAAACCGAAAAACAACCTTTGATGCTCGTTTTCTGGTGTGCAGGTCAGGGTGGTTCCATCTCCCAGGAGAATATCCATCTCCTGAACTGTTTCGTGTACAAGGCCATATTTGAAAGAGGAAGATTCGATTCCTATACCGGTGACTGCGCCTCCAATTGTGATGGATTTAAGCTGTGGTACTACTGTTGGCATGACACCGTGTTTCAGACATTCGCATGTCAAATCAGCATAAGACGTCATACCCTCCACTTCGGCAAAGCCATTTTCGGAATCCACATTGATGACCTTGTTGAAAGCCCTGACGTTTAAACCAGGTCCATGCATGGGCTCACGTTTACGGAATAAGTTGGAAGTATCCTTGACCAAACGGATATTGGCACCTGGTTGGTGCTGAAGAGATGCGATCAGCTGCAGCTTTTTTTTCTCATACGCTGCAAGATTGGCTGCACGGTTCATAGTAAGGCTATATGCGCTAGCGGTTAATATGATGAGGCTGGTATGAAAAAAAGATGCGCTGGTATGGCCGGAGGAAAAAGCCTCCCTGTTTCTTGACTGGATGACCTGACCCAATTAGGCCATGGCACTGAGCACCTTTTCTGAGAGTGAAACATTGCGCTCAGCGAATTGATTCATAACCGCCCGGTATTCCGTCTTTTGACATGACAATCTGCCAGAGTTGAATACGTCGTGCCCTGAATGAGCCTGCCAGGGAGAGAAGATAATATTTCCACATGCGGTAAAATTGACCGCCATATTTTTTCTCGTAAAGTGGCCATTGCCGGTCAAAGTTTTGGTGCCAGGCCATCAGTGTCTTGTCGTAATCAGGCCCGAAATTATGCCAGTCTTCCATAATGAACAACCCTTCCATTGTTTCACCAAGCTGCTTGACAGAAGGGAGCATGCCATTGGGAAATATGTACTTGTTAAACCAGGGATCACAGTGTGTAGTGGAAACATTATTGGCGATGGAGTGCAGCAGAAACAGGCCGTGTTTTTTCAAACATCGGTGCGCGACTTCCATGAGTGAGGCATAATTTTTGTAACCGACATGCTCACATAAACCAATGGCGGCAACCTTGTCGTAAGCCCCCCTGGCGTCTCTGTAGTCAGCGAGATGAATAGTAACCGGGAGCCCCTTGTTCCTGTTTCGCGCATAATTTACCTGCTCCTTGGAAATATTGTAGGCATCAACTGCAACTCCGTAATTTTCTGCGGCAAATTTTGCAAAGCCTCCCCAGCCACATCCGAGTTCCAGCACTTTTTCGCCTTTTTGCAGATTCAGTTTTCTGCAAATGAGATCGAGCTTTTGAACTTGTGCCTCATCTAATGTTTTGGCCTGTTTCCAATAGGCACAGGTATATTGCATGGTGTTGCCCAGCATCATGGAGTACATATCATTTCCCAGGTCGTAATGGACATGTGCGACTTTATGGGCCCGATTTTTTGACTGCTGGTTGATAAGCCGTGCCTTACACATGTCAACCATGCTGGGCAAATTGTTGTTTTTATTGTCAACACTTGATGTATACAGCTTGAAGACTAACTGATCCAGGGCCTTCGTATCCCACCAGCCATCCATGTATGATTCGCCAAACCCCAGTGACCATTTTAATAAGACCCGGTTGTAAAACCGGTCGTCATGCACCAGGATATCCCAGTCATTTTCTCCCTGTACCGTGATGCCGGCATCATGCAAAAATTTTGTAATTCTATCTTTGGCAAAATCCTTGATTAACAGGTTCCCGATAGAGTGCTGCGACTTCTGAACCCGCTCCGAAGTACTCTGTTTGCTTAATTCCATTTTACCCTCACTCAGCCTGGTTTAAAATGATTGCATGCGCACAGTAACCCTTTTGCCATGAGACTCCAGCATTTTTAAGAAAAAATTGAGCGCGAAATATTTTCTCAGAATGGAGCTAGTACGATCTTTGTTTTTAAGAATATCAAGATTGGCATGGATTTGCCAGGGATGCTGTCGGGTTTCAACGTCAGCATAGGTGAAAAACTGATCAATGCGGCTGTGAAATTCATTCTTTGGCTCACTCAGAGTTTGAGAACAATTCATAGGCATTCACCAATAACTGAAAATTTCAATGAAATGGTATCATTAACATATAAATTTACACAAATAGATTATAAAAATCAAGAGCGACATGTGGTGGTACTCTTGAGAAAAGGATAGTTATCTTCGGAGATTTTCCAGTGACATCATGCTACCAAATCCTGCAATGATGCCGATAGGTGCCAGGCGTGATCTGAGCTTGGCATGTGTAGCAGGAGAGATTTCATCACTGATGATAAAAAGCATGGCGCCTGCTGCTGCGCCAAGTTAAGGGCTCATTGATCTGTCTGGCGCACTATTAAAGAAGAGGGAGGGAAGGGCGCCGGCACCGGGCAGAACCTGCAAGAAAATGGCGATTAGGCCTGTTGCCACTAAAGATATAAAGAAACCCAGACGAAAAAAGTGGCAGATTAATTATGGAAAGAGTTTGCTGGAAATATATTCGGGATAAATTTCAGTCAAGAATCTTTATCCAGTAGTAATACATCCAGGCACCGTATTCTGATAAAACACAGCGTATCTGCCGGCCAGTCTTCCACCAGGCTTCAGGATTAAAGGGATCATTTTGGGCCGGGGCAACATGAA
>Ga0210140_1000124_pt1 | contig 14035 bp, 14 predicted proteins | sample China_Bullhead_C_3_FD_184858 | JGI IMG/M metagenome (GOLD analysis project Ga0210140, IMG submission 184858) | Wetland microbial communities from San Francisco Bay, California, USA, that impact long-term carbon sequestration -... | ecosystem: Environmental > Aquatic > Marine > Wetlands ...
AAGACAGAAGTGCACTGCTTAAAGTCGCTCTGGATGCACACCCTAAAGTGATGTTTGGTTCAGATTCTGCTCCACATCCGAAACATGCCAAAGAGTCTTGTGGCTGTGCAGCAGGTGTCTTTACTGCACCCATCGCCCTGCAGGTCTTGGCTGAACTTTTTGAAAATGAAAATGCACCACTGGAAAATCTCCAAGCTTTTGTTTCAGGTAATGCCCAAAAGATCTACGGTGTTACCCCTGTAAGTAAAACAGTTACCCTTGAGAAAAAATCGTTCACCGTACCTTCAGATTACAATGGCGTAGTCCCTATGTATGCAGATGAAACATTAGCTTACAGCGTTAAAGAAGTAAGTAATGGATGATCTTTTCATAATACAGATGTAAGATATATGGAATACTTCTTGCATTGCTAATATTATGGTAATCTAGGTCGCTATGACGATAAAAAAGATGCGTTTAAAGCACTTACTCAAAAATAACCTGCTAACATAAAACAAATTAATAAGGATAGTCAATGATTGCAAACAATATTGAAGAACTGATAGGGAACACGCCTTTAGTCAAGATCAATACACTTTCAGAAGAGACAGGCACAACTATCTTAGGTAAATGTGAATTTATGAACCCTACCTCTTCGGTGAAAGACAGAATCGCTTTTAACATGATCAATGAAGCGCTAAAGTCAGGTGACATAGATCAGAACACTACCATCATTGAGCCAACAAGTGGAAACACAGGCATCGGTCTTGCGGCCATCTGTGCGTCAAAAGGCCTTAAACTTATTTTGACAATGCCTGAGTCTATGAGTATAGAGCGTCGTAAAATTCTTATGCACTTAGGTGCAGAGCTTGTTCTTACCCCAGCTTCAGAAGGTATGGGCGGGGCTATCTCGAAAGCATCTGAATTGGAAAAAGAATTAGACAATGCAAAAGTACTTCAACAATTTAACAATCCGAACAATCCAGATATTCACCGAAAAACAACTGCCTTTGAAATACTGAATGACACAGCAGAAAATCTAGATATCTTTGTAGCTGCTGTAGGTACAGGCGGGACACTGACCGGTACTGGAGAAATACTCAGAACAAAGATACCTTCAATTGAAATCATCGCAGTCGAACCTTCAGATTCTCCTGTCTTGGAAGGAGGACAGGCGGGACCGCATAAAATCCAAGGTATTGGTGCAGGGTTTGTACCTGAGATACTCAATACAGAAATTTATGATGATATCATTGCAGTAAGTAATGAAGCCGCTTTTGCCATGGCACAAAAAATTGCAAGAGAAGAAGGCTTACTTGTTGGTATTTCAGCAGGAGCAAACCTGCATGCAGCCTATCTCATTGCCAGCAGACCGGAAAACAAAGGTAAAACCATCGTGACGATACTCTGTGATACCGCTGAACGTTATCTCTCTACGGAACTCTTTGACACTTAATGTCGAAAGAACAGTCAGCAGCACCTCTTTTACTTGAAACGATCAAGATAGAAGATGGGGAAATACATAACCTCAGATACCATCAGCAACGATGTACCAAGAGCCGTCAAATACTCTTTGACTGTCATGATGCACTTGATCTCTCTTCCTTTATAGATGCACCCAAAACGGGCTTATATCGTTGTCGTATCCTCTACGGGGAAGTCTTCCACTCTATAGAGTATATACCCTACACTCCAAAAGAGATACAAAGAGTGAAAATCGTCTCCTCAGACATTGAATACAGTTTAAAATATGCCAATAGAGATGCTTTAAATGCCCTGCTTGAATCTAACAAGGATGTCGATGAAGTGATCATAGAAAAAAAAGGTTATCTGACTGATACAACCATATCCAATATTGCTTTTTTTGATGGGGTACAGTGGGTGACACCGGTCAAACCTCTGCTTGAAGGTACGATGAGAGCCAAATTGATCGATGAGGGGCTTCTCCAACCCAAAGAGATTAGAAAAGAAGACCTCCAAAACTACTCACAAGTAGCTTTAATGAATGCTATGATAGGATTTAAAATTCTAAATATCGAACCATACAAAATACCATAAAGGGTGCATAATGACCATTAACCTTTTACAAACGCCTGAATATCGTACACTCATCCAGTCACATATCTTTGAAACCATTAAATTTTTATTTAACAAAAATCAAGAATTTGCATTGGCCTGTGAAGTGAAATACATCACATTTACACCTGAACTACCCTCAGAGATAAAAGATAAATTTGATGATACTGTGCTCTTTATCTTGAGTGGTTTTACCTTTGAAAGTGCTCAATTAGATGAAGAATATTTCTCTTTTGAAGCAGGGTTTGGAAGTGATAATTTCGGTTCAACGGTATCCTTACCTCTACTTGCTATCAAACAGCTCTTTTTAGGAGATAATCCCATCGTCATCAATCTTGCAAATCCGGTGATAGAGAGTGAAAAGAAAAAAGAAGCAAGTGCGTCCAAAAAATCTTCAATGGAGGCACTTTTAAAGAATCCTGAGAATAAAAAACTTCTCAAGAATAAAAAATAGATCTGGTCTTAGCAGCGGCCTGCTAAGATGTAATTGACTACATTGTCTACATACGCATTGTGTTTATTTTCTTTAGAATAAACAATGTAAAATTTACGAGCCATAGTATAACCTCTAAGTCTTGCTTCAAAAAGCTCTCCATTGGCTACTTCATCCATAATAGCATATTTCGATATGATAGATACTACCGGTCTTTCTGGATTTTTGTCACTTTTCTTGATCGTTTGAAGTACAGTAGCAGAGTTATTTACTTCGCTTAATACGTTAAAACTTTTACACGAAACACCCAATTCATCAAACACTTCAGAAACAACGCGTCTTGTATGTGAACCCTCATCACGACAGATCCAATCAAAGTCATAGAGTTCTTCTGTTTTCAATGTTTTATGTATAGGCACATTACTCACTACGACAAGTTCATCTTCCAACCACTCTCTGTATATAAGGTCTGGATCGATGATAGGTGATTCGATCAGACCTACATCTAACTTTCTGTCTTTAAGTTTTTCTATGATGTTATCACTTAGGTCGATATCTAAATTCACACTGTTGTTGATCGCTTCACCGATCGTATTAAGGCATTGACCAGGAATAATGTATGCACCTATGGTATAGGAAGCACCTAATCTGAATGTGATCTCTTTGTTGATGATCTTAAGTATATCTTGTTCTGAAGATAGTATCTCTTTTTCAAGTCTTGTGGCTATCTTGTAGAGCTCTTCACCCTCATTCGTGAGTTTAATACCGTTCTTTTTACGTTCGATCACCTTACACCCAAGATATTTTTCAATAAATTTGATCTGCTGTGTAACAGCCGGTTGTGAAATTCCTAACTTAGCAGAAGCTTTAGAAAAACTTCTCTCACGTGCTACAGTTAAAAATGTTTCTAATTTTACAAAATCTTTTAACATTTAATAATGTCCTTAGCTCTAAATTAATTCTTAAATATATTCATAAATAAATTAAGAAAGTTATTATATCTAATTATACTTAATTAAACATAAGTTGTTCTTATTAGAATAATTTTATTTACTGTTGTATTAAAATTCCGTTTTTTTACTTTATGGCACTTCTAATCAATTAAAAGGTATAATTAATACTATATAGGAGCACAATAATTTTCATGGAAACAATTTTAAATGCATTAAACCCATCACAGCGTGAGGCCGTTGAACATATTGACGGTGCGATGCTTATCCTTGCAGGAGCAGGCAGTGGAAAGACCAAAACACTCACGACCAGACTTGCTTACCTTGTAGGTGAGGTAGGCATTGATCCGGCAAACACTTTAACACTTACTTTTACCAATAAAGCTGCTGCGGAAATGCGTGAGCGTGCCCTTAAACTGATGCCGGAAAAAGTCTCTTATCCTCCACTCTTATGTACCTTTCACAAATTTGGCTTACTCTTTTTAAAATTTCATATCGAAAAACTGGGTAGAAACAATGCCTTTGTGATCATAGACAGTGATGATAAAAAACGTCTTTTACGTTCCATAGCCAAAGAGTTAAAAGTCGACCTCAACATCTCATTTATCGCTTCTGAGATCTCAAAATACAAGAACTCACTTCTCTCCCCTGAGCTTGTGTTAGAAAAAGCTGAGCTTCCTGACTACAAACAAATCGCCAATATTTATGTCAAATACCAAGCGAACATCGAAGAGAACAACCTTGTAGATTTTGATGACCTCCTCATGCTCACCCACAAGATACTCAGTGAGAATGATGAACTTAGAAAAGAGACAAGCCAACGATACCAGTACATCATGGTAGATGAGTACCAGGATACCAATGAACTGCAGTTCCAGCTCCTTGAACTGCTCTCCTCTGAACATAACAATCTCTGTGTGGTAGGTGATGATGATCAGAGTATTTACGGATGGAGAGGTGCGAACATTCGTAATATCTTAGAATTTGCAAATAACTTTGAGACATGTAAAACCGTCAAACTTGAAACGAATTACCGTTCCACTGAACCCATACTCAAAGCAGCCAATACGCTCATAGAACACAACTCCACACGTTTGGGTAAAAAACTCACTTCGCATAAAGGGTCTGGACAAGAGGTCAAACTCCTTCACTCGCTCGACGAGTCTATGGAAGCCAAAGCCATCGCACATGAGGTCCAAAAACTGCTTGATGAGGGTGTAGATCCAGACGAGATAGCCGTACTCTACCGCATCAATGCACTCTCGCGTTCACTGGAAGAAGGTTTTACAAAAGCAGGTGTAGGTTTCAAACTTATTGGAGGCATGCGCTTTTATGAACGTGCAGAGATCAAAGACCTCATCTCATACTTAAGGGTTCTTTCCAATCCACATGATGACTTTTCTCTCATACGTATTATCAACAAACCCAAAAGAGGTATTGGAAAAGCATCTATCGACAAGCTGCAGAAAGCTGCTTTTGATGCCAAAATGTCACTTTTTGAATATATAAAGAAATCGGTACAGGGAGAACTCCCTGCTGTCGTCAGTAAAAAAATAATCACAGCTTTAGAGAAACTTGTCGAAGATATCACTCACTTACAAGAAGCCTTGGAAAATGAACTGGGTAACTTCATTACACTTTTTGAAGAGCGTATCAAGCTCAAAGACCATTATGCTGGTATGGTGGACGGCTTTGACCGTATCTTGAATATCGATGAGTTTTATGGGTACTTCAGAGATGCAGTGATCAAAAACCCTGACCTTACACTGGATGAGTTTCTCAATGACATCTCACTGCAAAGTGACCAGGACCAGGTTGAAGAAAATACCATTACCATCATGAGTATCCATGCGGCCAAAGGACTGGAATTTGAACACCTTTTTGTCATAGGACTGGAAGAAGAGTTCTTCCCTCTGCTGGGTGAAGGTTCCAACATGGAAGAAGAACGTCGTTTGGGCTATGTAGCGATCACAAGAGCCAAATCAGATCTGACCCTGTGTTATGTCGACAGTCGTTTTTACAAAGGACGACGTAAAATGATAGACAAGAGCCGTTTCTTGGGTGAAGCAGGACTCATTCAGGATACAAGCCTTAAGATCACTAAAAGTTCCGCTTTTAAAAAAGGTGACCTGGTTAAACATAAGATCTTTGGTATTGGGCGTGTACAGGCTGCGAATAAATCCGGTAAAGAGTACAAACTGCTTATTAACTTTGGCGGAAACAAGAAAGAGATACTGAGTTCATTTGTGCAAAGTATTTAATCTTATATATTTGTAATTTTTTTAATTGCCCTCTATCTAAACTGTGGTGGTGTTTCTCCCTTCATTTTTTAGAAAAACGAAGCAAAAATCGTCGTATCTCTCGAATCGCTTTGCTTACAAGGACGTTCAAAACGACAAGGCACACTACGTGTGATTAAAAGTGAATACTAAAGGAAATCAACTGTGAATCGATTATTTGTCGTAAATAAACCTATCTTTCGTTCTTCTAATGGATATATGGGCTATGTCAAACGCAAATACGGAACAAAGAAAGTGGGATTTTCGGGTACGCTTGACCCCTTTGCGACAGGATGTCTCATTGTTGCTACAGGACAATACACCAAACTCTTCCAATACCTCAATAAAACACCTAAAAGCTACAAAACTACGCTATGGCTAGGGGCAAACTCTCCAAGTCTTGATATAGAGAAGATAGACAGCATTAAAGAAGTATCTCCCTTTACAGAACAGCAGGTAGAAGAAGTATTGCTCTCTCTTAAAGGTGAGCTAACCTATTACCCGCCAAAATTTTGTGCCAAAAAGATCAATGGCAAACGTGCTTATGAACTTGCACGTGATGGTCAGGAAGTCGCACTGAAGACCATCACCTCCACTATTTACGACATAAAACTGCTGAACTATAACCATCCGTTTGTACACTTTGAAGCCAAAGTGAGTGAAGGTACTTATATACGTAGTCTAGGAGCCCTTATCGCAGATAAACTTGGGGTAGATGGTACACTCTCAAGCTTACACCGTATCCATGAAGGACAATTCTACTTTGATGATGAAAAAGCCTTGAATCCCTTTACGCATTTAGCCATTCCTTCTAATGTTTATACGGGTGAAGAAGAATATATGGAACTAGGTAAAAAACTCTCTTTGGAGTATTTTGAAACAAAAGAGGATGGTGTCTATCTCATTGAGACTTCAAACTTTTTTTCTATTATCGAAATCATGGGTGAAGAGGTCAAATACAGATTTAACCGTATACCAAAGTTTGAAGCATGCTGATCTAACCAGTCAAGCTCTATGAAAATCAGAACTAACGACACTGCAGTGAGGTTTTACTGCCAATCTTTTTTATAGTATAATATGCATCCAATTTTTATAAGAAGGGTTTCGTGATATGGGTGGTTTTGAAGGTGGTGATGAAGGTGGATACTGGGATATCGATGATCTTCCCACGTGGATGAATAATGGAACTGACAATAAATCTAACAGTAGACCATCAACGATAGAAAAAACGGATTCAGGATACAGTATCAGAGCCCATGCCAAAGTCAATATTTTTTTAAAAATTACCGGACATGAAAATGGCTATCATACCCTGCTCTCCCGTTTTATGCAGGTTGAAGACCTATATGACACTATTGCCTTTGAACCCTGTGAATGTAATACATTTACCATAGAAGGATGCGAGGGTGTACCTCTTGAGTCCAATACGATATACAAAGCCTACAAAGCCCTTAATGACTACACCGGTGATCTTGACATCCTAAACTTCTTTTATAAACATAAAGTCGTCGTTACCAAACGTATTCCAAGTCAGGCAGGTTTAGGCGGAGGAAGTTCTGATGCCGCGGCCTTCATGCGTTTGGTCAAAGAGGTATGCAACCTTCTCATAAGTACTAAAGAGCTCGCCAAACTCGGAAGCACGATCGGTGCAGACCTTCCTTTTTTCATCTACAACTACGCCTCGGCAAACGTCAGCGGATTTGGGGAAATTGTTGAACCTTTTGAGGAGGAACCTCTCTCTTTAGAACTTTATACTCCTGAGATAGGGTGTGACACTTCTGTCGTCTATAAAACATTTAAAGAACATCTTCTGGATGATATTACCCTCAGTTCTTTCATAGGATGGGACAAACTTGACTCAAAAACTTTACTCGAACACATTGCAGACCCTATCCTATTGAATGATCTTTATAAGGCTGCACTCATCGCTTATCCTGAGCTAAAAAAAGAGGCTAAAGAAGGATGGTTCTTTTCAGGGAGTGGAAGTACATTTTTCCGCTTGGCCTAAAAGTGTTCCCTATCGATCAATTTATAGCATTGAATAGGTTTCTTTTTATTCAAAAAATAAACCATTAACCTATACTGGTTATAATACGCAAATTAAATAAAAAGAAATAATCGTGTCTAAACTCCCCCAATATCCTTATAATTTCGATGAACTCAAAGAACAAGTACGTAATGCCGGTCTGCTTGAGCGTGTTCCTGTTCGCGGTAGCATAGAAATGATCGCTATTCTTGTCTCTATGACAGCTGCACTTGCAACTGCATTATTTTGGCATCCCATACTTTTAGGACTCTTTCTCACTTTGCTTTTCACACGTGCCGTATTTGTCTCTCATGATATCTTACACACGCAGTATTTTAAAAATAAATCCCTTTCCAAAAAGCTCAGCTATCCTTTTTCAGCACTCATACTCAGCAACTCCTCTTCATGGTGGGACCATAAACACAATGTCAACCATCACACCTACTGTAACATTGTAGAAAAAGATGCAGATATCCGTGCACTTGATGGTGCATTTACACCGAACAAAGGGAATAAACCTTTTATCAAAAAGCATAAACATATCATCTTTTGGGGAGCATTGTTTTTTATGTTCCCTGCATTTATTGCACAGTCATACAAATTTGTGATCACCCGAAAACTCTGGGGTGAATTTGCACTGATGCTGCTTCACTGGCCGCTCATCTGGGGAACATTACTCTACCAGATAGGTGCAGTTGATACATTTATCGTAGCACTGACTCTCAATTTTGTGCTCTCTCCATGGCTTGCTTTTGGCTTCATTACCAACCACTTGGGTTGTGAAACATTAACTGAAGAGGAAGCCAAAAATGTTTCTTGGATGGAATTGCAGATGAGGGGAAGCCGTTCTTTAAAAGGCGGTTTTTTAATACACTGGTTCTATGGCGGACTCAATACACAGATAGAGCACCATCTCTTTCCTAAAGCACCCCGTTTTAATCTTCTTAAAGTACAGAAGATGACAAAAGAGTTTGCCAGAAAGTACAATATACCCTATTTTGAAACGACGCCTCTGATGGCCTATATACAGATCAATAATGCGTTAAAAGAGTATTGATCTTACATGCGACTCTTGCAAAGAAGTGCTAACACTCTTTTTCTTTCTTCTTTAGCATGAGCAAATACAATGCTTCAACTTTATCTCTTGCCCAAGGTGTTTTTCTTAAGAATTTTAAACATGAATTGATACTCGGATCATAATTAAAACATCGTATATTTACAAACTGTCCCAACAGTTCCCAACCGTACTCTTCTTGCAACTCTTCAAGTATCTGTTTGAGTTTAATACCGTGCAAAGGATTGTTTTTATGTTCATCACTCATCACTTATCTCCATCCTTTGAATTTCTTTTATGATCGAATATTGACCTTATTGCATACCAAAATGGTTCATAGAGAATTTTACTCTCTGCGTCACAGATAAATTTGCTGGTTGCTTATCAATCACATCATAGCGTTTTACTGCACCTGTTCTATTGGCAATTTGTATTGCCAGTCCGGGACGGGCATTGAGTTCCAGGATCAAAGGCCCTAAGTTTTTATCTAGTACAATATCTACTCCCAAGTATCCCAAATGGGTGACTTCATAACAAGATGCTGCCAGAGTGAGTATCTTCTCCCAATACGGTATTTCAAGCTCTGAAAAATCATACTTTGTATCTGGATGATGTGTTACGGGCATACCATGCTGTACAGAAAAAAGTGACTTTCCTGATTTCATATCAATGCCAACACCCACTGCACCTTGATGTAGATTCGCTTTGCCATCACTTTCACTTGTCGAACATCGTAACATAGCCATGGTAGGAAACCCCTTATAAACTATGACTCTGATGTCTGGAACACCTTCGTAACTGTAACGTTCGAAAATAGGGTCAAATTCTACCAATGTCTCTATCATCGCAACATCAGGTTTTCCTCCAAGGGAATAGAGTCCACTTAGGATGTTTGAAATATCACGCTGAATGTCTCTGAGTTGCAACCTCTGCCCATTTGCTTTAATGAATTCGTCACCTTCACGTTTTATGATCACCAAAATACCTTTCCCCCCACTTCCTTGCGCAGGTTTGAGAACAAATTTATCAAGACTGGCTAACATATCTTTTAGGTTACGCAGTTGTGACTGGTGTTCGATAGTTACAAGTAATTTTGGTACGGATATACCTGCATTTTGGGCAACGACTTTGGTCTTGAGCTTGTTGTCTACTAAGGGGTAATACTTACGATCATTTTGTGCTCCAATATAATGGATGTTACGTTTATTCATCCCCAATATGCCCAGCTTTTTAAGCTTAAAAGGATTAGCAAACATAATATCAGTCCACCATGGATCTAAAACGGATCAGTTCGCTTATACGGTAACCACTATAGCGTCCCAACATAATGATGACTGCCAATACTACCAGAAGTAATTCTGGAAAGTTAAAAGCAATATGCGAAACAAAAGGATATGTCATTGCAAAATAGGCGAAAACAGCTACTATCAAAGATCCACCACCTTGAATAAACACTTCTTTAGCTCCTTCTTCTTCCCAGAGTATAGACATCCTTTCTATCGTCCAGGCCAAGATGATCATAGGGAAAAAAGTAACCGTGAGTACCTCTTTGATCCCTAGTTTAAAACTTAAAATACTCATAAATGACATGATCATGATAACCACGATCATCACAGCGGAGATCCTTGCCACCAGTAACAGGTTAAGACTGCTTAGATAAGAGCGAATAACCAATCCTGTCCCTACGATCAAAATAAACATTATCAGTCCGGCAAACAGTGTCGTTTCCATAAATGCCAGGGCTATCAATACAGGCATGAATGTCCCTGATGTTCTCAAGCCTCCTATGATCCTTAATAATACGACTACCAATGCACCAAAAGGCACCAGTAATATATGTCTATATGCATTTTGTTCTGAAACAGGTAATGAGAAAAGTGAAAAGTCCAATATAGCAGCTTTTTTTATAAGCTCTTGTTTTTCAAGAAGATATTCTACCGGTACTTGACGTTCATTGAGTGAAAAGCTAATATGGGATTTTGTTGCCCCAGTTACTTCAATCACTGAATCACCGCCATGTTGCCAGATAAAAAAGTTTTTATCCCTTGTAACTTTTCCTTTTTTTAAATCATACAGTTGCCATTTCTTTCCATCATATACTTCAAGCATAGGCGTCAATGCAATATTGCGTCGTTCACTTTCCAAATAGAGTCCATGAATCTTTCGTACCAATATTTTTCTATATCGTAAAAGGCGAGAGATTATTTCAAATTTGTTTTCTCCTCCTTGAGCAAGGAGTATTTTCACTGCTTGAGAGGGTTCTTTTGCATTAAAATCATTGATCAATTGTGCTGCAAATGAGTGGATATCTGCAGATCTCAAGCGAACATCATCAAGAAGATTTTTTGCGGTATTTCTCAATGTATCAGGAAGATCACTCAGTGTTTCAACCTTTTGTTCATAAGGCAAAAGAGGCAATTTGGGTTTATATTCTCCTGGTTCCATAAAGACTTCAATAGAATAGTAAAGTATTTGAGGTCCTACAACATTTCGTTTGCTCCATTCTGCCCTTTTGCCTGTTTCTGTCTGTGCTTCAGTATAGCCAAAACCTGATGATGCTACATCTTCAGAGAGTATTTGTATTCCTTCTTGAGGCTCTGGTAAAGCCATGGATACCAGAACAGGTTTATTTTTACCTTCAAAAGAGATCTCCGCTCCTATTTTATAGACTGAACGTTTTTCATGCGGTAAGAAGGGTATGCCAAGTACACCGACCTTATACCAGACTATAAAAAATCCTGTAAACGCTAAACTGAAAGTGATCAATAGTACTTGAAATCTTCTAGACATGAAATTTCCTTGTTATTTAGGTAAAGACATAGGTTTAAATTGATATTTTTTTGCAACATCAACCATAAAAAAATCGCGTAAGAAATTACGTCCTATAAGTACAGGGTATTTATAGTCATCTCTATCACTCAAGTTCACAGAGATAAGCTGAGATACATTACCAAGTATGATACGCATCTTTACAACATAACGATCTTGTGACTCTGCTCCATGACGCTTGATCTGCACTGTTTTGACCACTTTTCTCTCGATCGTATACTCTTTTTCCCCGAACACATAGACAAACTTCACCCACTGTTTTCCATCACGTTCAAAAGGGGTGATGTCCCGTGCATCGATAGATGTTGTTTTTGCCCCTGTGTCAATACGCGCTTTAAGTACCACATTGGGAGGTACAAGTCTAACATACTCCAGCGCACCGATAATTTGCTTAGAATCCGGTTTCTCGGTATTTAGATTGACATACGTGTTTTTTTGTTCCATTGAGAGTGCTGTATCTTCTTTTGCTTCAATAAAAGATGCTGTACAAAACAAAAACAAAAATAATACGCTGTAATGCCATCCTCTTGGTAAAATCATTCTGTGCTCCACATATTAAATATTCCTATCATTATACCATAGAAGAAGATACAGTATACCTCATACCGTAGTGATATTTTCATGTTATGATAAGAGCGTACAACTACCTTATGTACAAGACCTCAATAAACGACCTTCTCCCATCCAAATCCTTTGAACAATCTCTGCCAAGTATCATCCAATGTGGCATCTATGACTAACTTTTCTTTAAGTATAGGATGGTTAAAAGAGATCCTGTTTGAATGCAATAGGAGCCTATAACATTCGTACTTTTCACGGAAAAGTGTATTATGTTCACCTCTCCCATGTTTTGTATCCCCTACGATAGGATGAAATATATGTTTCATATGCCGTCTGAGCTGATGTTTTCTTCCTGTTTTTGGAAACAGTTTTACTAAAGAGTAGCGGGCAACAGGGTAACGGCTTACAGGGAAAGGAAGTTCTACTGTAGCCAAACGTTCATACTGTGTTTGCGCCTCTTGTGTCTCTTTGGTAATACCTTTTTTCTTTTGCTCTTTGGTATCTAACATCTGTTTGAGCGGATAGTCTATCAGTGATGCATCTTCAGTAAAACCGCGTACTACAGCAATGTACTCTTTATGTACCTGTGATGCGCGGAAAAGGAGAGACATCGTCTGAGCCATTTGCGCATTCAATGCAAAAAGCAATACCCCTGAGGTCGGTTTATCCAAACGATGTATGGGATAGACATACTGCCCTATCTGATCACGCAGCAACTGCAATGCAAACTGTGTTTCATGTTTGTCTATGGGAGACTTGTGTACAAGCAGACCTGATGGTTTATTGATAGCAACCAAATATTCATCTTGATAGAGTATTTCCAACGGGTTTGTTTCTACATTATCCATAGTGAATTATATGATATAATTCTGGAAAATATAGACTAAAGGACCGATTTGGCTATCAACATCATAGCACAAAACAAAAAAGCCCGGCACGATTATGAGATACTTGAGAAGTTTGAAGCTGGCATTGTACTCTCAGGTGCTGAAGTCAAAGCACTGCGTGCCAAACGTGCTAACCTTGCAGATGCTTTTTGCCGATTTATCCAAGGCGAACTGCATCTGATGAATGCCCACATTGCGCACCTTGAAACAGCAAGCAAATATTTTACCCCGGATACACGTGCACCAAGAAAACTGCTTTTACATAAAAAAGAGTTGGAAAAACTCTATGTCAAAGTACATAAAGACGGCCTGACCATCGTACCGCTTATGATCTATTTCAATGAACGTAACATTGCCAAAGTGAGCATCGCGATAGCCAAAGGTAAAAAACTGCATGACAAACGTGCCGACATGAAAGAAAAAACACTCAAACGTGAAGCACAGCAAGCGATGAAACACAGAGAATAGATGAAAGATCTTGCCCCACTGTTAGCAGAATATAAAAGTGTTGTACTTGGAACTCAAAGCGGTAATGGCTATCCCTTCTCCTCTTACGCACCTTTTTATTATGATGGGGAACAGATCTATATCTTCATCTCAAACATTGCCACACATGCAAAAAACATACAAGCCACATCTCAAGCTTCTGCACTTTTTATAGAAGATGAGAGCAAGAGTGAGAATATCTTTGCAAGAAAACGTATCTCACTGCAATGCGATGTCACTTCTGTCTCTAGAGATGATGGGACATTTAACACGGTAATGGAACATTTTCAAGATAAATTTGACACTCATATGGTCACCATGCTCATGGGTATGCAAGACTTTAATCTTTATGCACTCACGCCCATTTACGGTGAAGCGACCTTTGGATTTGGAGAAGCTTATCATATAGGCGGAACGAAAATGAATGAACTGGTAGCACGAACCGGTGGCAGTGGCCACAAATAGTTTTTACTCT
>Ga0210140_1000133_pt1 | contig 13714 bp, 14 predicted proteins | sample China_Bullhead_C_3_FD_184858 | JGI IMG/M metagenome (GOLD analysis project Ga0210140, IMG submission 184858) | Wetland microbial communities from San Francisco Bay, California, USA, that impact long-term carbon sequestration -... | ecosystem: Environmental > Aquatic > Marine > Wetlands ...
GCTCTTGACCCCTGGACGGAACATGGCGGCGGTAAGCACCACAACCCCTTCAGTTATATCCCACTCTTGTCGCAGTTGCTTTCTGGATCTTGCATCAAAAATGAACTGCTCCGGCAAGATTCCGGGCACCACGTAGGTGAGACTCTCTTCGGGCACTATCCTGCCCAGATTAACGAAATCTTCTTTTCTGTTGGTGAAAACGTGGTCGGCAGCCAGAAGCGCTCGTCGGTTCAGGACAAAACCGGCCCACGTCTGCCAGCGTTTACGCCTTTTGGTGGAATAGATGCCCTGAAAGATCGTGTAAGGCAGCCTCAAGCGGCGACTGCAGTCGGGGCCAAGGAGATCGGGTGCTTTGTAGTAGCTGTGGTAGGTTAGCCAAAGATTAGGGTTCAGTTTCCGACAGCGCTGCAGCGAACGACTGCGAGCCCTGAGGAACTGAAGCCAGCGCCAAGGCTTCCAGTAAATCCAGCGGGTTCGGAACTGGCTGATGCTTTCCAGACGATGACCACGTCCCTGGAGAAACTGATAAAGTCCAGTACCAATGACCAAATCACCAGAAGGATGTGGGTGTCCCAATGGTTTTAAAGGGGCATAGAATGCAATGTTTAGTGACTGAGACATATTTGTACCGAAGATTTAATGGCTACTTCGTACCGGGTGGATTCGTTCAGGTCTCCCGAGATTGGCGAGACGGGGAATTACTACTTAATATTGGCACACAGGTCTGGCCAGACCTCTCGTTTTGCCCGTCTTGCGTCACAAAGCGCCATGGACTACCTGCGCCCTATTCCTGCTTGTTCAAATACTGCGGCCAGCTTTTGAATCAGCTTGCGGTTATCGAAATCTTCCCTGACTTGTTGGCGCGCAGCGGTGATGATGCGGTGACGCAAATTCTGATCAATTAACAATCGGACCATACCTGTGGCCATTGCTTCAGGTTGACCAGGTTCCACTAGTAGTCCGGTGCGACCGTCTTCCACAAGCTCTGGGATAGCTGAGACTCGGGTGGCCAACACCGGCACCCCCATGGCCATACTCTCGAGGAAAACATTGGGAATGCCGTCCCGGTCACCGTTACTGGCCACCTCGCAGCCCAAGACGAAAAGATCAGCTTGCCTATACTCATCAATCACCCTGTCGTGTGGCTGGGTCCCCAACCAGTGGCAAGAATCACCAAGTCCTAAATTGTGCAGATGATTCAGAATTGATCGCCGATCTTCCCCATCACCAATCAGAGTGTAGCGAAACGAGTATCCCTGGTCGAACAGAAGGCGCAGGGCACGAATCACCGTGGGTAACCCCTTCTTTTCAACCAGGCGGGCAATGCTCAGTATCCGGTACGGAGGTGAGGGTTGCCGCGGTTCGGATGGCCTATTAAAAAGTCTGGCGTCGATGCCGTGATAGATACAGTGAATGGACGGACCCTCGGGAGTCAACTCTTCGAGAAAACGACGGTTGTACTCGGTGCAGGTCACTACGAAGCTCGCCAGAGCAATTTTCTCCTTCAGTTGTCGGGGGGCCGAAGTATAGATATCCTTGGCGTGGGCGCTAAAACTGAATGGTAGGCCGCTCAGCTTGTTGGCAAACAGGGCCACCGAGGTTGGCGAATGGGCAAAGTGAGCGTGCAGGTGACAGACGTTCGTGCCGGGAAGCAGGGCGTGAACCAGATATCCTGCCTGGAGTAAGTGTTTAATGGTGGCGACTTTCCTTGAACGGCGCAAGCGAGTGAGCATGATCCGGAAGGCTTCAGAATAGGCCTCAGGACGCTTTTTTGCCAGCAAGAGGTTATGGTAAAGTAGACGAGGCAACGGGACCAGAAGGGTTTCGGGAAGATAGTCTACCGAGGCCCGAATTTGTTTTACACTTTCGTGGGTAAATTGCTCCCGCGGCTGACGCATGGGAAAAAGGTGGAGCGGGAAACCGAGGTTTTCCAACAAGTTAATCTCATTGGAGATGAAGGTCTCACTAATACGGGGATAACCTTTAAGTATGTAACCTATTACTCTCTCTCGGCCTTCAGTCAATTTTCTTCATCCTTACTATCAAGAATGCGTCGATTGGACCAGTGGCGCGGAACCATCCGACCCACCAACTACTCCAAAAAACATAGCTTTTGATAGTATCACGCAGGACCTCGCTCAGTCCAGGGAGGATAACCAGCAGCAGTTCAGGGCCATTTCCTCGCGGTTCGCCGCAAGGCAATAGCGTGACCCTTTACCTCATGCATCTGCTCGGCGCAAATCGTTAATTTTCACTTACCAGCTGTTCTCTTTTCTGCTAAGTTGGCCAAAAGAGGTAATAGCTATGCTCCACGACAAAGAAAAGCGCCAGCGTCCAAGAGCCAGAGTCAGCTGGCAAGTGACCATAAAAAGCAGTCAAGGAGACCTCAGCGGAGAAACACTGAATGTTACTGTAGATGGCGCCCTCGTCCTTTGCAGGGAGCCGCTTGAACCAAATGACACCATAGAGATGGTTATGAATGTACCTGCCCTAGTCAGTCCATTAATAATCCCTGCACGAGTCATCCACTCAAACATTTGCAACCCCGAAGATGAAACTCTTTGCTATGAAATAGGCGTTCGCTTTACCGAGATCTCAGAAAAAAACAGATGGCTGATCTCAGCTGCAGTCCAAAGAGAGTCTGGGGTGATGTTGATGCCGTAGAGACCTATAGCTTTTGCAGGAAAGGAGCTACCCTAAAAGTCGGGCTAAGACAACTCGCTGAGACACGTTGAAAACAATAAAAAAACCCGCCGAAACGGGCCATCCAACTTGCCTGGGTCCAAACTCTGTGCTTTTTCCTAGCCCGGATATTTCATGAATCACTTGCTGCTATCACGGATATGGCCGTCCTTCCTGGCGTCCTCGGGTGTTCCTTCGACAGGCTCAGGACAGGCTCCCCCTGCGACGTACCGTTCAGGTACGCCTCGGAACCAACCCCCTGCGGTAGCCAGGTGGCACGCCCATCTTCATGATCTCGCGACAGCAATTCATGAAATATCCGGGCTAAAGCTGTACTACCTTTCTCTCTCTGATAACCTCTCCCCGGAACTCGGCCAGCCTCTGTCGCATGACCTCAAGTCCGGTAAGACGAAATTGCCGTATCGCCCGGTGATAGGGCTGAGGATCATCAAGCATGGCCAGCAGCTTGTCTTTCAATAGGCCGGGACTTACTCGGCGCCAAGGTATAAAATCCGCCAGGTTCCGCTCATGCAAAATCTCAGCCCTGATCAACTGCTCTCGGCGCGGTTGTTCTCGAGGGATTATGAGAGACGGTTTTACCTGGCTCAGAATCTCGCAAACCGTATTGTACCCCCCCATGCTCACCACAACATCGGCAGCCCCGATCAATCTTTCCATGCGTCTATAGAACCGGTAGGAACGCACCGCAAGACTTCTGCTTCTATTGAAAATTTCAGCTCTCATTTTCTTGGGCATGAAGGGCCCGGTAACCATCACTGTGCGAAAAGGAGGTGGTCCTCCCCACTCTTCCAGCATTCTGAGATATGCATCCATGTGAGCATAGCCGTCGCCACCGCCCCCGGTTGTGACCACCACCAACTTCTCTTCAGGCTCAAGCCGCTGCTCCCGGCGCACTTCGCGCACCTCTCCAGGTTTGGTCACCCGGCGCGGAATATAGCCGGTAAATACTATCTTCCTGCTGATATTTTCCGGGATATCATACTCACGAATCGGGTCATAAAAATCCTGATCGCCATACACCCAGATTTCTGAATAGTATTGTTCCAGCACATCATAGACGCCCTTTTCTTCCCAGTCTTTCTGCGTACTGGCGGCGTCGTCCATGATGTCCCTGAGGCCGAGAATGGTGTGAGTGTTTGGGTGACAGCGTTTTAGCCACTGCAGGGTCGGGACGATCTCCCTTTTGAGGCCCAAAGGAGCCTTGTCAACAATAAACAGGCGTGGTTGGAAGGCCTTGGCAGTGCTGGTAATAATGGTTTGTCTGATTTTTAAGGCATGGCGGGTGTTTATTTTGATGGAGAGGGGAAGGTACTCCTCATTAGTCATCTTGATCATTCCGGGCACCCGGACAAAATCGATCTGTTGGGGAAAACTGAATCGACCGACTATTGGACTCCCGGTGAGAATGATGGTATTGACATTGGGATCTCGCAGGTGGGAGGCAATGGCCAGAGTTCGACGGATGTGGCCGAGGCCATAGGTATCGTGGGAGTACATCAGAATATTATAGGTGGACTTGCGGGCCATGCATACTTCCAATCAGATCTCTGTTGACGGAGTATCGCTAATGAAAGTGGTGTCTTTTGAGGGCCCACTCAGCTCATCCCGACAAACATCGCGACTCTACTAGAATACCCCTAAAAGGTCAAGTGGAAGCCCTCTTGACTGTAAAGCAGGCTCTCCTATAATCATAGCTCAAAGAGCAGCGAGACCAGAGACAATAGCGTTACTATTTTAGACAATAAATTTTATCCCGTCTCGCCAAGAATTGTGCTCAGTACTTAGTGCTTAGTGTATAATCCTCAGTACTCATTCTCGGAGGGATTTCTCTTATGGCTGCTGTACAGCTTGGCATCGACAACCTGCTAGCAACCCAGCCAGACTGGCTGCGAAGCGCACGGATCGGCTTGCTCGCCAACCAGGCCTCAGTGGACAACCGTCTCCGCCACACTCAAAATCGACTGCTCGAGGCCGGAGCCAATCTCACTGCCATTTTTGCCCCTCAGCATGGTTATCTTGGTGAACAGCAGGCCAACATGATCGAGTCCGATGATTTTATCGACAAGCACCTGGACATCCCTGTTTTCAGCCTTTACAGTGCGACCCGGCAACCCACAGACGCTATGCTCTCACACATTGACATCCTCGTCGTTGATCTACAGGACGTTGGTACCCGAGTTTACACCTTCGCCACCACCTTGGCCTTATGTATGGAGGCCGCCAGGGATCACGACGTTAAGGTGGTGGTTCTGGATCGACCAAACCCCATCGGCGGCAAGCGAAGTGAAGGAAACCTTCTTGACTCTGAGCGCAGCTCTTTCGTCGGCCGTTTCCCGATCCCTATGCGCCACGGTCTTACTATAGCAGAGCTAGCGCTCCTTTTTAATGAAGCCTTTGACATCGGCGCTCCTCTGCAGGTCTTTCACCTCAATGGCTGGAGACGTTCGATGCTCTATGGGCACACCGGTCTGTATTGGGTTCCACCTTCACCCAATTTGCCCACACCAGAGTCAACCCTGGTGTACCCTGGCCAGGTTATACTGGAGGGTACCAATCTCTCAGAGGGCAGGGGCACCACCACACCTTTTGAGCTTTGGGGTTCCCCATACCTTAAACCTGAACTGGTTACTGAACGTCTCGCCCAGGAGGACTTGTCCGGCCTGATATTGCGCCCTGCTCGCTTCACGCCCTCATTTGACAAATGGGCAGGTCAGAGCTGCGCTGGCTTTCAAATTCACGTGGCCGATCCTGAAATGTACTACCCTTATGCCGCCTCTCTCACCCTAGTGCAGGCGGTTCTGACTACACACCGAGACGAATTCCAATGGGCCTCGCCACCTTACGAATATGAGTTCCACCATCTACCCATAGAGATCATCCTCGGCAGTGGCAACCTGCACGCCCAATTGGAGGCAGGAGTTCCGGTAAAAGATCTGGAGCGAAGCTGGGAACCCCAGTTGCGTGAGTTTCGCAAACTTTGTGAGCCCTACTTGCTCTATTCCTAGCCCGGATGTTTCCGAATCCTACTGTGCGCTGGAACAGGTGAATATTGGCAGAGCGGATGGCTTACTACTTGCATCACTTAGCGATTGGCTGCGAGCGTTGGTGCACTATCTAGCTATGATGGTAGGACTAAGATTTGTCATTACAATAAATTTTTGATTATACAAAGAATTCTTATTTATAAGAGCAGTTGCTCTTTCTCTTTCTACTGATAACCGAGGCAACAGCTATGGGTTGCGTTTATCACCCGGATCGAGACTCTGTCGCTTACTGTGATCATTGCGAAGCCGAACTTTGTGAAAGCTGCACCCTCCGCGTTGAGGGCGGTCGCTCTGTTTGCCACCGCTGCCTGCTGGCTCTTTCACTCAACGATGTCAAGAGTGAAACCACCATGCGCGAGCAGGAAGAAGAGGATCAGCGCGTCGGTCTGCATAAGAAGTGGCGCCCCACTTACATTGAGTCAGTGCTCACAATTGGTTTGGTATTGGTACTGGGGCTTGTGGGACTCAGGTTTTATTGGGATCGGACCGAACTGAAATCAGCGATTACTTTGGATGTCACCGACCCGGTGGAACTGCTCGCAGAATTCCAGGCAATACTGGCCCATTATTCGGTGGCGAACGGCAATCGTTACCCTGACAGCCTCCATGAGCTCTTGCCCAGCTATCTTAATGATGCAGCAGAGAACCGCAGGATGTTACGGTATCTTGACTACAACCTCAATGAGCGCGAAGGCTATCTCCTCCGCATTAAGCCGGAATCAGCAATTTCAGGAGAGAACTTAATTGCCACCGCAGAGGATATTTACTCTGTCAGGAAGGGAAAATAGCCAGTAATGTCCATGCAGCACCAGTGGTTTCGGAGAAGTAATGGTTTGACCATATTGGAGCTTGTGGTCACTTTAGGAGTGGTGGCTGTTCTTGTGGCCGTGGCAATTCCAACCTTTACCGCGTATTACCGACATGAAAGCAAAGTTGAATGCCAGGCTTCAGTAGTGAACTTCCTTAATGCTCAGAAGATGTACTATCTGGACAATCAGACTTTTTATCCTCTCAGGCCCGGCCAGAAAACCAACAATGAGGGCGTAGTAGTAGTCATCGGCTGGGATCCAAACAGCCGACCCGCCCCAGCAGAAAGATACCTACTTCCAGAACTAGCTATGGAATTCAAGCCTGATAGCCATCGTGGCTACAGAATAAAAGCGGTAAACGTGCAAAAGCGAGACATGTTCAATCAAGCCCTGTTTTTTACCTTACGGACCAACGAAGGTTTCCACAACGACGGACTGACCGACTACGAATACACCTTCAAGATGTTCAATCGGCAAAACCCAACTGGTCAGCCTGAATGGAGTACTCACGGTCAGTGGATGATCCGCAACGGATTCTGGTTCGACATTTTTGGATGCCCAGCATGGCAGTGGGCTCCTGCCTGCCCAAGATAATTTCCTCTGGCCCGGATATTTCATGAATTGCTGTCGCGAGACCGCGAAGATGGGTGTGCCACCTGGCAACCGCAGGGTGTTGGTTCCGAGGCGTACCTGAACGGTACGTCGCAGGGGCCGACACCCGAGGACGCCAGGAAGGACGGCCAAATCCGTGGTCGCAGCATGTAATTCATGAAATATCCGGGCCAAGTCCTTTTCACTGTGTCAACTTTGGCTAATTTTGTCCAGAATCCGATCCATATTCCAATCCACCGGTAACCGGACTGCCTGCCCTGCCCTGGTGCGATAAAGCAGATAACCGTGGCTGAGACCAAATTCGAAGAGCTCTTTGGTAATGGCCACGTCTTCTTTACAGTAGTCTGTTACCGCATCAAGATTTCCCTCCCGGAACCAGCGCACCGCCTGGATCCCGTCGGCAATCTTGGCTTTTCCCAGAGTCTGTTCTGCCAAGTGACCCAGGCTGAGGCGGAACCCCAAACGGCGGTGAATATCTTCCAGAATGTCAAAAGTGGGTAGGGTGCGAAAATCCAGAGCGGTGTAGGCTCCCAGCACCCGGTAATCAAAGCGCTTGATATTAAATCCCACCACCAGATCGAAGTTCTGAAGTCGTTCAATCAGGCTTTCCACCTGCTCTTCGGTAAAAGCTTCGTAAATATCGGAGCGACTGTCATATAACACTGCCACTGCTAACCTCATGAGGTGGACATTCCCCCACCCCCCCACTTCGTCCGCCAGTCGCTGGGTTTCGATATCAAATAGGCCCACAGCCGGGTCGCTGCCATTGTCTTTCCCCACGTCCTCTTCCAATACAGCCACGAAATCTTCCCCTTGTTTCCTCGATTCCACCTTCAGCGTAACCTCGCCGAGTAAACCCTTTACCAGAAGCGAGGCAGCGGTCTTGTCCAAGGGTTTATTGCCAGCGCCACACTTGGGTGAATGAATACAGGAAGGACATCCCGAATCACACGGGCAGCGACCGATCAGCTCCCCTGTCTTTACCAAAAGTTCCTCTATCATTTCGAAACCACGAGCTGCCAGCCCTACCCCGCCCGGGTATCCGTCATAGATGAAAACAGCGCTCTTTTGCGTCTGCGGATGGAGAGGCACGGCAATACCACCAATGTCATTGCGGTCACACAATGCAAAAAGGGGAAACATGCTAATCAAGGCGTGCTCCAGGGCGTGAATGCCACCCATAAAGTGAAGTCCCCGCCTTAGTATCATCTCCTGCAAGATATCTTCGATTTCCAGCCAGAGCCCGACGGTTTCAAAGCTCTGTGGCGGCAGCTCCAAAGATAGGTTGTCCAGCAACTCTCCACTGTATAAATTACGCTTCTCATAACCTACAACTTGCTCGGTGACCCGTATGCGGCCCAAGCGCGCTATAAAATTGGCAACCGGACGACTGCGTTCCACCGCCAATATCTCAGTCTCCTTTTCACTCAGAGCCCTGGTATAGTAGCGGGCCTTAATTGCTTTAACGAACACGTTCTGTCGCTCCAGATCAAGCCGGGTTACCAGGTGCTGCTGCCCTCTGTGGAGATAGATTGCCCCCTGGTGGCATTCCTTAAAAACTCTCACGCCATCGTTCTTTCCCACCACCTTATCACTGGACTCGTCAAAAATAGCATAGCCCGGCCCCACACTCCGTATATTCACCAGACGTTGCGGCTGTCGCCTGGCAGCATACCAAACATCACCCTCGGCGCTTCGCAATAGATCGCCGCTGGCCTCAAGGACCGGCGCCCTGGCAGCTAGAATGCCGCCACGAGCATAGAGATCATCACTTTCACGCAAAGGGATCTCTGCAGCAGCACAAGGAAGATGAGCGTCCAACACCTCAGAATTATCTGGGTCCACCACTGCTGCCTCGAAGGGTCGTTGAAAAAAGTCCCCGGGGTGGCGCATAAAGTACTGGTCGAGAGCATCTGGCTGGGCGATCAGAATCACCAGTGAATCTCGATTTCCCCGCCCTACCCTGCCACTGCGCTGCCAGGTGTTGACAATAGTCCCTGGATAACCTACAAGGATGCAACTATCCAGGCCGCCAATGTCGATGCCCATCTCCAGGGCGCTGGTGGAGATCACTCCAGCCACAGAACCGCTGGCCAATCCTTTTTCAATCTCCCGCCTTTCCTCGGCAAGAAAACCGGCACGGTAGGAGCTCACTCTTGTAGCAAGCTCCGGGGCGGCCTCAGCAACATTCATGTGGAGGATTTCAGTAAGCTTGCGCGCTTGAGTGAAAGCGATGGTCTTGAGCCCCTCTTGCAGAGCCTTTACAAACAGACGTCCAGCCACAGTGGTGGCGCTGCTGTCAGGATTAATGAAAAAGAAATGCCGCCCTGCTTGAGGGGCGCCGTTTTTTTCAACTGCCCGGAACTCCATTCCGGTTAAGCGATTGGCGAAATCTCTTGCATTGGCAATAGTAGCTGAAAGCAGAATGTACCTGGGCTCGGACCCATACAGCTTACACACCCGCTGCAGCCTCCGCAGAATCTGAACCAGGTGTGAGCCAAAAATACCTCGGTAGGTATGTAGTTCATCGATTACCACAAGGCGCAAGCTTCGAAAAAAATCTTCCCACTGCTGATGGAAAGGCAAAAGTCCCAAGTGGAGCATATCCGGATTGGAAATGATCAGGTGGGGCAGGTTCTCTTTTATTCGGCGGCGCCGACTCGGAGGGGTATCCCCATCGTACACGGCAGCTTCAAGCTGCAGTTCGCTTGGCAGTTCCTGATTGAATGAGACGAAGGCCTGATATTGATCTTGCGCCAGGGCTTTAAGGGGAAAGAGGTAAAGGCCGTGACCATTCTTTTCCTTACTCAGCAACTCTACCAGGGCAAGGTTGTAGATCAGCGACTTACCGCTGGCAGTGGGTGTGGCGATAACCACATTCTCTCCCTTTCGAAAAAGGGAAAGACCTTCGGCCTGGTGCTGGTAAAGCCTGGTAATGTCCTCTTTGGCCAAAGCTGAGCGCAAGGACGGGTCAAGCGGTGGATCGAGGTTTCCATAGATAACACCACCGCTCGGAATGAATTCATGATGCACCAACCGGGCGCCTGGGAGCGGAGCGGTTTTCAAGTATTCGATGAACCTTTGCATACTCACCGACCGTTCAAGTCGTTAAAATCGTTAAAGTCGTAGAAGTCGTTAATTAGTTGATTGGAGAATTAGAAAATTAGAAAATTAGTTGAAACCGCAAGATCGCGGCTGAAAGCCGCTCCCACAGTAGAATCTCTGTCTTCTGCCTTCTGTCTTCTGCCCTCTGTCCTCCGTCTTCTGTCGTCTGTCTTTCCCTATGCTCCATGCCCTATGCTCTATGCTCTCTGCCTTAGACAAACAGGGGCACATGAGTAAAACTCTCCACATCCACGAGTCCCTGATCTGTCAGCTTCAGTTTGGGTATGACCGGCAAGGCCAGAAATGAGAGAGCCATGAAGGGATGCTCCAAAGTTGCCCCCAACTCCAGGGCAGCTTGATTGACTTCTTTTTTCCATGCCACCACCTGTTCCAGAGAAGCGGCTGTCATGAGTCCGGCAACAGGCAGCGGTAGCTGCGCTTGAACCTGACCATCACTGACCACCACCAGTCCACCACCCAGTTCTCTCAAGGTGTTGGCGGCAACTACCATATCCGAATCACTTACTCCTACCACAATCAGATTGTGAGAGTCGTGAGCCACCGTGGAAGCAAGCGCCCCCTTACGCAGGCCGAGACCGCGAACAAAGCCAAACCCTTTGCGACCACTACCCTGGTGCCGTTCAATCACTACTATTTTCAGCAAGTCACGATTTGCATCGCTGACAGCCTGACCCTGACGGTCTGCCACAGTAACTATCTCTTCCTCGGTTATAAGTGTATTAGGAACGGCACGGATGGCCCGCACCTCAGAACCCTGAACCTGCAGGCGCAGGTCTTCCTCTTTCAACTCCTCGAGGTTCATGGAAATCAGTTGAACCTTTGCCGCCACCGGTTTCTTGGCCAGCAAGCATTTACCATCTTCTGCTACCAGCTTTCCTTTTTTGTACACCCGACCGATTTGCAGCGGCTGCAAGGAATTGAGCAACACCATATCAGCCTGATATCCTGGCGCGATAGCTCCCAGGGTGCGCAGGCCGAAGTAGCGGGCCGGATTAAGGCTAGCCAGCTGGATGGCGGTTATCGGGTCGATGGACAATTCCATTGCCCTCTTCAGGACCCGATTCATGTGCCCTTGCTCCAGCAAATCTTCTGGATGGCAGTCGTCACTGACTAGCATGCAGCGCTGTTTTGTTTGAGCGGTCACCAACGGAGCCAGCGCCTCCAAGTCACGGGCCTGACTCCCTTCCCGCAGCATAATGTGCATCCCTTTACCGAGCTTTTCCCTGGCCTCTTCAAGACGAGTGCACTCATGATCTGAGCCAATTCCCCCGCATAAATAGGCATCTAGTTGAGCACCGCTGAGTCCCGGGGAATGTCCATCAATAGTTTTGTCCAGAAAACGCTCAAGTTTGTCCAACATTGCCTCTTCCCCCATAATCACTCCGGGGAAATTCATCACCTCCGCGAGTCCCAAAACCCTGGGATGTTGGGCTAATTTCTCAATGTCGTTGGCGCTCAATTCCGCTCCGGCTGTCTCCAGGTGAGTTGCGGGCACACAAGAAGGGGCCATATAGAAAACCTCGAGCCCGATGTCCTCGCTCGCCTCAAGCATAAATTGAACACCGGCAACACCTGCAACATTGGCAATCTCATGAGGATCAGCCACCACGGTTGTGGTCCCGTGGGGCATTACTGCCCGAGCAAATTCGGCTGGTATAAGCAGACTGCTTTCCAGATGAAAATGGCCATCAATAAAGCCTGGGGAAAGTATACCGCCATCCAGTTCGACAACCTCATTGGCCTGACGCTCCCCAAACCCCACAATCACGCCATCGAATACGGCAACGGAGGTTGAGGCCAGCTCCCCCGTGAAAACGTTGACCACTTTTCCTCCCCGAAAAAGGAGATCCACGGGCCTGTCACCCCTGGCCGCCTCAAGTCGCCTGGCTAGTCGCTGCTGCCACTCAGTCATTTCTTAGCTCCACTTCAGCTACCCAGAATAGATCGGAAGGTCTAACCACAAAGGACACAAAGGAGATAACGCAGAGCGCTAAGCGCAGAGCGTTTGGTGAACAGTGAACGGTAAACAGATCTGTTCTGCAACTGTTTACCATTTACCGTTTACTCTTTTTTTTGCTATGCGCTATGCTCTTTGCGCTATGCGTCAGTTGTGCTCTTCGTAACCTTCGTGGTTCAATACCCCAGGTTCACTTCGCCTGAAAGCGGGCTCACTATAACAAAATTGCATCGGCCCAACAACTGAGTAAATCCGATCAAACGTTGGCTACTGTTGGCTAAAACTTTCACCAATAATAATACAGATAACATATTGATGTTAAAAGAAGAAAACACATTTTTACCCATTTATGGTCAAACCACTTTTGGGTAAAAAATCCCACCATACTGCTGGGATGTTACACTGACTTCACCATAGCGGGGATGGGCACAGTCAGACAAGTACTCCAGCCCGGATATTTCATGGATCACTTGCTGCGACCACGGATATGGCCGTCCTTCCTGGCGTCCTCGGGTGTCGGCCCCTGCGACGTACCGTTTAGGTACGCCTCGGAGCCACCACCCTGCGGTTGCCCGGTGGCACGTCTCGCGACAGCAATTCATGAAATATCCAGGCTAGAGCTGTCCGTAGGTTGGCTGATCGGTTCCTATTTTGATTGACAGAAGCTGAAAGTTTGCTAAAATGAAAAAAGGTTTAGTGCTGTGAACCCCAGGCTCACCGGCAAGGCGAGAGGGGGGTGGATATGGACTACAATGAAAGGATGATCATCAAGACCGTTGAGAGTCCTTGCCGCGGTTGTTCGAGATTGGACGAAGATAGAGAACTTTGCATGCGAGACTGCGACAGACTAGACGCTTTTCAGAAAGCTATGGTCAAGTTCCACGAGGACAAGGTGCATTGGTTCTCAGCACGTCTTCGTGCTGCCTAAACCTACCAACCCCTCTACAACCTCCCTAGCCCGGATATTTCACCGTGGCGCCTGGCGCTCTGCCTCCTCAGTGGAGAGTACCTTTTCCTTCTTCCTCTTCAGGCCTATAATACGACCATGCATGCTCGCAATGAGGGCAGGCCAAGGGCATTTTCTCGCCGGACTCAGCGGTCATGCCCTCGAGTTCCAGGTCAAAGTAAAAGCTTTCGCCGCACTTGGCGCACTGCAAACGATCCATTTCCCTCTCCCAATATTACGGGTGTCAGGTGTCAGGGAAGAAAAACAAAAACACTGAAACCTGAAACCTCAGTCTTTGTGATTTGGAATTTCTATTCCTTCAGTGCTCCTCTAGGCACTCTTTGACCAAGCGTGCCGTGTGTTTGCAAAACGACAACCCAACGTGATTTACTATTCGAGTCTCTATATTCTCCGCTCCGTCGCCGCTGAGTTTGGCAGATTCATTGGGGAGGACCAAGTTGTCTACAATAGTGTAGATGGCATAAAAGCGGCCGCTTTCCGGCATCTGAAGTTCCAG
>Ga0210140_1000136_pt1 | contig 13559 bp, 11 predicted proteins | sample China_Bullhead_C_3_FD_184858 | JGI IMG/M metagenome (GOLD analysis project Ga0210140, IMG submission 184858) | Wetland microbial communities from San Francisco Bay, California, USA, that impact long-term carbon sequestration -... | ecosystem: Environmental > Aquatic > Marine > Wetlands ...
TAGCACATCCCCAAATGATGAAAGAAAGAATGGATAAAATGCATGAAGGAAGTACCGATGGAACACTTACAGGACAATTTAACGGTATGAAATGTGCACCCGGGAAATGCGGTTAAATATTATTGAGGCTCTAATACTATTTCACATGTAGTCAAACCTTTTTTGAAACATTGACTATACTGTTGTGCTATCTCCACACGCTCTTTGGTAGTCGGATGGGAAGATAAATAATCGAAAATATCCTCATCAGGATCTTTGCCGTTCTTATCATTTTTGCTTGATTGATCCATATAAGACATCATACGATTCATAATATCTGAAAATGCCATAGGATCAATCTTAGCGGTAAGCATCTGCTCAAATGCATAGCGGTCTGCTTCAGATTCATGACCACGAGAATAGCTGCTGCTTACAAGAAGTGAACCTAACCCTACACCCATATCCGCTAATCCATTACTATCTCCCACAATCATCATAGTAGCCACAGTAATAAATGTACTCTCTATCACCATCTTTAAAGTATGACGATGAACGACATGCCCCATCTCATGAAGTAAGACCGAATCAATTTCATCTTGATCCTTTGATAACTCTACAAATTTATCTGTCAGGATGATATCTCCTGAAGGCAGTGCCAATGCATTAGGTATACTTAAATTACCATCACTCCATAAACGAAAATGCAGTCTGTAGTCTATCTCTTTATCTTCACTTAACGGGAGTAATTTAGATTCAAAATGTTGGCGTATTTCTTCCATTTTAGCTTGAGATATTTTACTTTTTTCAAATATATACGCATCAAGAAACTCTAACGTATGTGTGGCTATCAGATTATTGGTCTCATGTGGCAACATATATGCTATCTTTGTACTGCTCCATGGCACACCCCATTTAAATAATCCAAATGTAGTCAATGCCGTAATCACAAGTGCGACAAAAACCCATCTCATCTTCGACTCTAGAGTATGGATAAAGTCATTACTGAACAACTGTTTTTTAAATGTATTATCGATAAAGTCATTATCTTTTGTAGCAAAGATGGAGCCATCTTCCAGTGTGATCTTCCGTTCTGTGTTTCCCAGTCTATTCCCTACGTTTAATGCAGAGAAACTACCTTCATAAGCAGCACCATTTTCTATCTTGATCAGAAAGGTATGTTCAGAGGTTGCAGCAAGTGTCGCATCCAAAGATGCTGCACTTCCCTGTGCATACCACTTGCCTTGTATCATATTTCTAAAGTCCCAGTCCTACATCAACATCAAAGGCATCACCAATCTGTTCTCCCAATGATGACAATTCGTTTTGTTTTTGTGTCATATATTGATCAAATCCTGCATCAGCATACACTTGTGTATTTTCCAGCATTACCTTCGCTACTCTTACTTTTGCCCATGGCATAGCAAGACCTAATGTGGCGATAACAGCTAAAAAGTTTGTTATCATGATCCATGCAAATTGCTTTGCTTTGAGTGTAGAACCAAAGGTAATTTCATCATCTAAAATAGTATTTTGATACACATAGGTACGTTGTCTTGTCATAGAATATGCCATAATGAACATCGAAGCAAGTATCATCCCTAAGTAGGCTAATCCTACAATAGGCATGATAGCAGCCATCTTCGCCTGCATCATTTGAGGATCATTTGCTGCTTCTTTAAGAGAAACAAGTGTTTCAAGTCCTACCGTTGCATAGACTAAAGCACCTATAACTAATGCTGTGGCAAACATGGTCAATATAGCTATACCAACCGTTTTGAGCATAATAGTCATAAACTCTTTTGTCTTCACATTTGTTTGAAATATACCTTGTCCATAACGTGAGAGATTGATGATATATTCAGTATTTTTCTTTTTTATAAAAGAAACTGCAAAAACAATAAAAGTTAAAAATACAACAAATGAGATCACAGACGTTAACCCCATACCTAAAATAGGCATCAATACTTCTACACCAATAGCCAATACCACATATCCGATCATTAAAAGAACAGGATAAACAAAGAAGTTCATATAAGAATCACGAAGTTGACCTGCAAAATCAAAACGCACATTGGAAAAACTTGTCATACGCATATTGAACATCATACTTCTCCATATGAGCCAAGGTATAGCTATGAATAAAGCACCAATTAACATGAGACTTCCTATAGGTGATACCTGCTGAATGACCACATATACAATAAAGAGTGTCATTGCCACCAAAAAACCTATAAAAAGTTGTTTCCCTGTTGCATGGTACTCAAAATTTCTATCATTGAGTATAGAATTGGCATAAAAATAACGACGATTACGTACCTTTGCCCATGGATAATAGAATCCTAGTGTCACTATAGTTAAAAGTACATTCACGATCCATATTTTGAAATACTCTCTACCGCTCCCCTCAAATTTTAATGATTTCATCATTTATCCTCCCTAAAAAAATTTGTCTATGAGTCTATCATATATTTAATTATAACTTAAGCTTTAAACATAATAAACCCAAAAAAAATTTCAATTCATTATCCTTTTCCCTTCTTACTATCAATTAATTCATTTTTGATGTGCTCCTCAGCTCTTAGTTCTATCAGATCATCATGTACCATTCCAGATCAAAACCAAAACCTTACACCTACCATTACACTGGTTTCATCTATAGGATGATAGTCACGTGTATTTCCAAATGTTTTTTCCCATGTAATACCGATATAGGGTGCAAATTCACGTATAAATTCATAGCGCAAACGTAATCCTGCTTCTAGGTTGGAAAGTCCGGAACCAATGTGCATATCCGGATCGTCTTTTGTGTAGAGATCTGCTTCGAGTGATGGTGTGAGTATCAGTTTTTGTGTCAGCAGTGCTTCATACTCTGCCTCTAAACGTAATCCGACATTTCCCTCTCCATTGACAAGCAGAGCTGCTCTTGTTTCAAAGTAGTAAGGTGCCAAACCTGAAATCGCGATCTCTCCCCATGTTTTGGATGCATCATCATTTTTGTCATAAGCTACCCCTATCTGTGCATCCCAAAATGCTGCGATAGCCCTGGAGTAAACCAATTCATTTTGGCTTGACTCCAAGCCACCTGAAGTCGCTTCCCCTTCACTATAGAGGTAGAGTTTATTGATATCGTAGCCTATCCAAAAGCTGCCTTCCCACACTCTGGTATTTTCGTCATTGTCAAGTATTTCCAATCTATCCATAATGAATATAGTGACCAATGGATCATCCTCCATGTCTGCATGTACAGATTGTCCCAGTGCAATTATAGCTATCAATCCGAATACTATTTTTTTCATCACCACTCCTTTATGCTACTACCACTTTTCTAAACATACCGGCCATGTGATAAAGCATATGACAGTGGTATGCCCATGCACCTCTGGCATCAACCGTAACCCTGTAACTTATCTTGGCACCTGGCTGAACTACGACTGTATGTTTTCTTACCAAATGGTTATCGTCACCCGTTTCCAGATCACTCCACATACCATGCAGATGCATAGGGTGGTTCATCATGGTATCGTTGATAAATGTAATACGTATACGTTCACCATAGTGAAATGCCAAAGGTTTGGAGTCAGCATACTTGATACCATTGATAGACCACATATAGCGTTCCATGTTGCCTGTGAGGTGTAAAATAATTTCTCTGTCTGGTTTTCTGGCTTTACGAGTCGAGTATCTGTTCTTCAGGTCTGCATAGGTCAGGACTTTTCGACCATTGTTTCTCAGCCCTACTCCTGGATCATCCAGTCTATATTTGGGTGATAGTGCCTTCATAGTCGTATGTAATCCGTGTTTCATAGGCAGTTGAGTGATGGGGTATCTCTGTGATTCCATCTTTACATATTTATCTTTTTTCAAGCCTTTTTTAGAAGACATCATCATACCTGAACCGCATTTCATGCCTTCGCCGTGATCCATTTGGGCCATATCCATTCCCATATCGGTATGGATAAGTACTGGTTTGGGATCCATGGCAGGTGCCTTTACCAACATAGAAGTTTTCGGTGTGAGAGACCCCATGGCATACCCTGAACGGTCGATACTCTGTGCAAATATGGCATAGGCTTTATGAACCGTAGGCTCTACTATGACATCAAAGGTTTCTGCGACACCAATGCGAAACTCCTCGATGCTTACAGGTTTGACATGATTTCCATCTGCAGCGACTACGGTCATTTTGAGTCCGGGAATACGTACATCAAAGAATGTCATGGCCGCAGCATTGACAAAACGAAGACGTATCTTTTCCCCTTTGTTAAAAAGTGCTTTAAATTGGGTCGCAGGATTTTTCCCATTCATCAAGAAAGTATAAGTGTACCCTGTGACATCAGAGAGATCCCGGTCATTCATACGCATCTGGTTCCACATTTTTCTGTCAGAAAACGCATTTGAGAAGCCTTTCTCTTTCACCTCATCGAGGAAAGTACCTACTGTTCTTTGAGAAAAATTATAGTAGTGGCTCATCTGTTTGAGTTTTTTGTAGATCGTATCTGGTTTCTCATCACTCCAGTCAGAGAGCAGTACAACATAGTCTTTGTCATAGGCAAACGGCTCTTTTTTCCTTGGCTTGATGACGATGGTGCCATAAACGCCTGTTTGCTCTTGAAATCCTGAGTGACTGTGATACCAGTATGTCCCATGCTGCTGTACTTTGAAGGTATAGGTAAAAGTCTCTCCCGGAGCAATACCGTCAAAACTCAGACCGGGAACACCATCCATACCGGTAGGCAAAATAATGCCGTGCCAGTGAATAGAAGAGGTTTTTTTCAAATGATTTGTCACATGCAGTGTGACAGTTTCACCTTCCCTCCATGCCAGGGTGGGACCCGGTATCTGTCCATTGATGGTAGTAGCTACAGCATTTTTTCCTGTGATGTTCACCGGAGTATAGTCAATATCCAGGAAAAATTCATTTCCCGTAAGGATATTACGGTTGTTAAGTTGTTTTGACCTTGTTCTGGCCTCTGCATCAGTTGTCGTAAGCGTTAGTAGTGAAGTGACAGCCAACCCTTTTACAAATGTTCGTCTTCGCATGATACACCTTTGTATTATTTTTTCTTTAGTGCATTGGATTTCTCTTCATACTCTTGTGTATCTATTTCACCATTGGCATAACGTCTATCAAGGATATCCTGTGCAGAGGTGTGTTTATCTTCACTTTTGTTATTCTCTTTCAAAAAATAAAAGACAAGTAATACGAACAATACCGGTATGATCCACATACCAAATCCCATACCCCAGCCATGTCCTATATAATCCATTTTTTATCCTTTCTGAGATCTTTTTGACTCGAGTATAGTACAAAGGTGTGTACTTTATGTGCATCTCTCCTGCACACGATTTACACACTATCATATTACTATTAGTTATATCAGAGTCATGAGGAAATGTAATGGGTGCTATAGTCAAAGATGTGGTGTGTGGAATGGATACTTCAACAGATTCTGAATTTCATACAGAACATGCTTCAACCAACTATTATTTTTGTTCACAACATTGTCAGGATAAATTCAATGAAGATCCTCAAAAATATATTGAAGTAAAAGATTGGAGCAGTGAAAAGCAGAAAGAAAAAACAGATGAAAAAACTGTTGCGCTCTATACCTGTCCTATGCATCCAGAGATCCAACAAAAAGGGCCAGGCACTTGTCCTAAGTGTGGAATGGCACTTGAACCTATGGTAGTACAAGATACTGCCGATAATCAAGAACTACATGATATGACCCTTCGTTTTAAAGTCAGTGCCGTACTCGCTCTACCTGTATTTGTCTTGGCAATGACCGCAGACTTACTACCTTCACTCTTACCTTCATGGCTCTCTATGTCCCTTGTTCAGTGGATCATGTTTGCCTTTGCTACACCAGTTGTACTTTGGGGCGGTTGGCCATTTTTTGTGCGTGGTGTAAACTCTCTACGTACCTTGAACCTCAATATGTTCACACTGATCGGACTTGGTGTGGGTACGGCATGGCTTTACAGTATGGTAGCATTATTGTTACCTCAACTATTTCCCCCAGAAATGAAAATGGAGAACGGATTAGTACATATCTATTTTGAAGCTGCAGCGGTTATCGTAGCCTTGGTCTTACTCGGACAGGTCCTTGAACTACGTGCACGTTCACAAACAAATACCGCCATACAAATGCTTTTAGGTTTAGCTCCCAATACAGCGCGTATCGTGAGAGAAGATGGAAGTGAAGAGGATATACCTTTGGAAAATGTACAGGTCGGAGATGTACTGCGTATCCGTCCAGGGGAGAAGATACCTGTTGATGGCATAGTGACAGGTGGTGAAAGCAATATAGATGAGTCTATGGTCACAGGCGAATCTATCGCTGTTGAAAAAAAAGAAGGCGACAAAGTGATAGGTGCCACGGTCAATGCAACAGGATCACTCCTGATCAAGGCTGAGAAAGTCGGTGCAGATACCCTGCTCTCTCAAATTGTAGATATGGTGGCCCATGCACAGCGTTCACGTGCACCTATTCAAAAATTAGCAGATGTGGTTTCAGGTTATTTTGTACCTATTGTAGTTTTTATCGCAGTATTGGCATTTTCAGGATGGTATATGTGGGGACCAGAGCCCCGCTTAGCATATGCCATAGTAAGTGCTGTGTCGGTACTCATCATCGCCTGTCCCTGTGCTTTAGGACTTGCAACACCCGTTTCCATTATGGTGGGTACAGGTAAAGGTGCTTCTGTAGGGGTGCTTATTAAAAATGCAGAGGCATTGGAAATTTTAGAAAAAGTTGATACGCTTGTGGTAGATAAAACAGGTACACTCACCGAAGGAAAGCCTAAGCTAATGACTGTCGAAGTAGAAGAAGGGATAGATAAAAATACCCTGCTTTCCGTAGTAGCCACCATTGAACAGTCCAGTGAGCACCCATTGGCAGAAGCCATTGTAGAAGATGTAAAAGAACGTGGACTTCATTTAAGTAAAACAGAAGATTTTAACTCTGTTACAGGGCAAGGTGTAACGGGTGTTGTAGATGGGATAAAAGTGGCTATAGGAAACTCTAAGCTTCTAGAAGGTTTGGGCATAAAAACAGGTCATTTACCGGCACTATCTGAAAAGTACCGAAAAGAAGGACAAACAGTAATGCTCATAGCTTTGGATGGAAAAGCAGCAGGAGTGGTGGGAGTCATGGATCCTATTAAAGCGACAACGCCTGAAGCCATAGCGCAGCTCCATAAACAAGGTATCGAAGTAGTCATGCTTACGGGTGACAACCAAACCACGGCACATGCGGTGGCCAATAAACTCAATATTGACAGAGTTCAAGCGGATGTTTCTCCAGAAGAGAAGTCTACCATAGTATCCAAACTCCAATCTGAGGGTAAAGTGGTGGCCATGGCAGGTGATGGTATAAATGATGCGCCAGCTTTAGCCAAGGCACATGTAGGTATTGCGATGGGTACAGGAACAGATGTAGCTATGGAAAGTGCTGGCGTGACTTTGGTTAAGGGAGATTTGACAGGTATAGTTAGAGCCATCAAACTCAGCAAAGGAACGATGAGGAACATTCGACAAAATCTATTTTTTGCCTTTGTCTATAATTCGATGGGTGTACCTATCGCGGCGGGGGTTCTCTACCCAGTCTTTGGGATACTCTTGTCTCCGATGATAGCGGCTGTTGCAATGAGTTTTTCATCCGTTTCAGTGATATCAAACTCTCTACGACTTAGAAAGCTAAAATTATAGTAGCCATAGCGTATGCTATATGACAATGAAACTGAGTAGGAAAACCTTATAAAGTTATCTATTTTATAAGGTTTTTGAGATGTGTATTTTTGCTCTATAGTCTATGTAGTTTAAGCTTTTGCCGGGTCTAAATGAACATCCATTTGCGGATAAGGGATCGAAATACCTTTTTCATCAAAGGTTAACTTCACTTTTTCAGTTGTATCAAAATGGACACCCCAATAATCTGAAGCTTTCACCCAAACACGTACTGTAAAGTTCACAGAACTGTCACCTAATTCTCCCACACCGATAAAAGATGCAGGATCTTTCAATATACGAGCATCAGCATCGATGATCTCCTGAAGCGTTGCTTTTGCCTTTTTTAAATCATCATCGTAACCGATACCAAAGGTAAAATCTACACGACGTTCTTCTTTTTTTGAAAAATTAGTGATATTCCCAGAAGCAATGGTACTGTTAGGAATCAAAATCACTTTATTGTCTGGCGTTAAGAGCGTAGTATTAAAAAGAGTGATCGCTTCTACAGTACCGCTTTCCCCTCCCGCAGTCACAAAATTTCCAACTTCAAAAGGACGGAAAAGTATGAGTATCACACCCGAACCTATATTTCCAAAAGTACCCTGCAGTGCCAAACCAACAGCCAAACCTGCAGCACCCAATATAGCTATAAACGATGTGGTATCTATACCTAAGTTCTTGACAGCTGCCAAAATAACAACTACCATAAGAAGTATATCAACACTATTTGCTATAAATGCACTTAATGTTCGATCGATCGCACCACGTTCCATCACTTTTTTAAGGAAAGCAGAAAGTTTTTTTGCCACCCATTTCCCAATAACAAAAATGGCGATTGCACCTATGATCCTCACACCATATTCTGCACCATATTGAATGGCCATATCAACATATTTATTTACATCTTCATTCATTGATTCCCCTTTTATTTCTCGATTTGCTGCATAGTATACTGCATTATATAGCTTATTTCAAATCCATACAAATGGCAGTTACAAAGATACACATTTTTCTAATGACACTTAACCTTATAAAATTATATATTTTATAAGGTTTTTATTTGTATAGAATATTCATTAAATCATTTGAGATTTTTATTTTTTTATCTAAAGTTTCTCGTTTCATAATTCAATAATACCAATTTTTAATAATAATAATATTAAAAATAGATAATTTATAGAACAATAATAGTGTAGATATAAAGTTTAAAAATCTTTACAATACCATAAAAAATAGAAGGAAATCCAGTGAGTCAAAAAATATCAAAAATTTTAATAGCCAATCGCGGTGAAATTGCACTACGTATCATAAGAGCATGTAAAGAGTTGGATATAGTCAGTGTATGTATCTTCTCTGAAGTAGACGTGAATGGGTCTTGGCTTAGAAAAGCAGATGAAGCATATCCTATTATGGGTAATCCGATCGAGGCATATCTTAATTATGAACGCATTATCTCTTTGGCCAAAAAAGCCGGTTGTGATGCAGTGCATCCAGGATATGGATTTTTGTCTGAAAATGCTGACTTTGCACGTGCATGTCAAGAGGAAGGCATCATATTTATAGGTCCAAGTCCTGAGCATATTGCACTCTTTGGAGATAAAATTGCCTCTAAAAATGCTATGGAAGAGGTGGGTGTCCCTGTGCTTCCTGGTACCGACAAACCCCTTAGTGGTTTTGAAGAGGGTGAGCGTGCTGCTAAGAACATAGGATATCCTGTCATTATAAAAGCAGCTTTTGGTGGTGGTGGTCGTGGTATGCGTATTGTGTATGAAGAAAAAGATTTTGCAAAGTCTTTTAATGATGCGCAAAGTGAATCACGCAAGTTCTTTGGCAGAGATGAAGTGTTTATTGAACGTTATCTGGAAAATCCACGGCATATTGAAGTGCAGGTCATTGCTGATTCTTTTGGAAACGTAGTACATTTGGGCGAAAGGGACTGTTCAATACAAAGACGGAATCAAAAAGTAGTTGAAATAGCGCCTGCACCAAACCTCAAAGATGAAACAAGACAAAAGTTGTTTCAAGTTTCCATAGAAGCCATGAAAAAACTGGGTTATGAAAGTGTAGGAACGGTTGAGTATCTTGTTGACACAGAAGATAACTTCTTTTTTATGGAAATGAATACCAGATTACAGGTGGAACACCCTGTAACAGAGATGATCACAGGGTTTGATCTTCTCCAAAGGATGATAGAGATTGCAGATGGGGACAGACTTCACTACAAACAGGAAGATATTCTTTTTCATGGCTATTCCATAGAATTCAGAATTAATGCAGAAGATGCTTCAAGAGACTTTGCTCCACATCCGGGGACCATAACAGAATATCTTTCACCCGGTGGTCCGGGAGTACGTTTGGATACTATTGCATACAAAGGGTATACCATTCCAAATTGTTACGATTCTATGGTGGGTAAACTCATTGTATATGCAAAAAGTTGGGAAGGTGTGGTCAAAAAAGCACAAAGAGCTTTGTCTGAATACATCATTGAAGGTGTTCCCACAAACATTACGCTGCATCAACAGATAGCAAAAGACCTTGACTTTAAAAATGCGAAATTCGATACAGGCTATTTCGATAAAAATCTTTCAAGTTTCAATTTGGAAGTGATCAATGCCCGCCAGAAAGAAGAAGAGAAGATAAAAGTATTGAGTGACCTAATCGAATCCATTAAAAAGCATAATATACCAGTAAGACATTAAAGAGTGTGAGTTTAGGTTCAATAATAGAGGTGAAGATTTATACAAATTACTGTTAAAAATCGTCAGAAAATCACCTCTAAACTACGATGCCCCTAAATTAACACATATGATGAAGGAAAAAATGAAAAAAGTAATGTTACCATCTTTTATAACATCAACAATGATCATGGTTGGCGGAGATATCGTACCAGTTTATCCAATAGCGTCAAAAGTAAAGAAAGAGTGGGGAGGAATTTTTGGTCAGTCCAGAACTTTATATGTTAGAGTACGATAGAGAGCATATTCTTCATCCTTATGCACCCTCAAACTTATCATCAAATATGACATTTGTAAAATCAGCGAAGGGAGTGTACCTTGAGCTGGAAGATGGGAAGAAGATAATAGATGCAATGTCATCATGGTGGTCAGTAATTCATGGTTATAATGTAGAGTCGTTAAATAATGCTGCTATAGAGCAGATTACAAAAGTATCTCATGTTATGTTTGGTGGAATTACTCATGAACCAGCTATAAGGTTGGCAGAAAAACTTATTGAGATTACAGATAAGCATTTAGACAGGGTCTTTTTTAGTGATTCTGGTTCAGTGGCTGTTGAAGTTGCTTTAAAAATGGCATTTCAATACTGGAATTCACAGGGGAAAAGCCAAAAAAGTAAGATCCTTGCATTCTCAAAAGGGTATCATGGTGATACGTTTGGAGCCATGAGTGTATGTGATCCTATCACAGGAATGCACTCAGCATTTGAAGGGATTCTTCATAAAAATATATTTGCAGATTCTCCGAGGTGTCCTTATGGTGCAAAGTGGGATGAGAAATACATTTCCGATTTTGAATCGAAGTTGGAGCAAAACCACAAGGAGATAGCTGCAGTCATTATTGAGCCTATAGTTCAAGGTGCAGGTGGCATGAACATCTACTCACCTTCATTCTTAAAATCCGTAAGGGCTTTATGCAATAAGTATGATGTTTTGTTGATACTAGATGAAATAGCTACAGGGTTTGGCAGAACAGGAAAATTATTTGCGTATGAGCATGCCAATATTTCCCCAGATATTTTATGTGTTGGTAAAGCGCTAACGGCTGGATACATGTCTCTTGCAGCTACACTCACAAGTAAAAAAGTGATGCATGGTGTTGAAGCAAATGGAAATGTACTTATGCATGGACCAACTTTTATGGCAAACCCTTTAGCTTGTGCAGTTGCAAATGCTTCTCTTGAACTACTACTAAATTCTCCATGGAAAGAAAGAATACAAAACATTCAAACACAGTTAAATGAAGAGTTGACAAAATGTGAAGAGCTTATGATAGTAAAAGAGGTTCGTACTCTTGGGGCGATTGGTGTTGTAGAGTTAAACGAAGAAGTTGATTTGGATTTTATGACTCCGGCATTTATAAGAGAAGGAGTCTGGGTAAGACCATTTTTAAATCTCGTCTATATTATGCCTCCATTTGTGATAACAAAAGAGGAGTTAACTCACTTGACTACAGCCATTTTTAACGTAGTCAAAGCGTATGAATGTCACATAGAAAATGCAAAAAAGTCTAGGGAGGTCTCTAACTTTTCGCCATATCCTTTATGAAATTAATTTCGTAAACTAGTATTCACAAATTTACAGAAAACTTTTGACTCTCTTCATCAGATAAAATTCGGAGCATCATTTGCAAAGAGGATAATATCACCTGCCCGCGTCACTTCTCCAAGTTTTGCTTCTATCTGAGATTTATCTGTAAGCATAATTTTCTCAGGAACATTAAGTTCTTTATCAAACTGGGTAGCATTTAACTGTCCAGTAATAATCGTAATATCAAAAACACTGCTAATAGCATTGATTAGTTCGGCATTAAGCTCCTTGGTGCTTTCCACAAGCCCTGGAGTCACAATCACTTTTCGTCCGTTATGAAGTGAACAAAGACGTATTCCTTCCAACATCCCATCGATGTTTCCATTGTAGCTATCATCAAGTATGATTTTCCCACCCACATCGATCCGCTCAAGACGATGTTCAACACTTTTAAGATTTTCTACTGCTTGCACAATTTCTGACGCATGCATGCCCATCTGATCTGCTATTAAAATCGCCGCATTAAGATTAATAGTCTGAAAAGCGCCCAAAACCGATGTGTGGAAATGGTATAATTTCCCGCCAACAGTAAGATCAAAGTCCGTCCCTTCTAGGGTCGCATTCATATTTAAAAGTTCATCCCCGAAAAGTGTTACTTTTGGATGCGGTTGATCCGTTACCGAAGTATGAACAAATGCTTTTTCAAGTCGATCCGAATGGATAAGCTCTAATTTCGTCCGCTTAATACGATCAATTGTTTTAAAATATTCTATATGTTGTGGGCCTACTTTGCCAACAACAACAATCTGAGGGTGTAAAAACTGAGCAATCGAATAAATATCCCCTTCTAAGCGTGCACCTGCTTCACAGACATAAACCTGCGTATCGGAAGGAAGTGACTGATTGATATCCTTGATAATCCCCGCCAATGTATTAACACTGCGTGGAGTAGCATACACTTTGTATTTTTGACTCAACAATTGTGCTACAAAATTTTTCATCGATGTTTTTCCATAGCTTCCTGTAATACAGATGATGGTTAGTTTCTTCATTGAAGCGATTTTTTTCTTTGCTTTACGTTTATAGGAAAGGAACAAAAATTTCTCTATTCCTCCTGAAAGTAAATACGCAAAAGCCAATGGTAAAAATACACTATAAACAGTGCTGATCTCTTTTAATACAAATAAAAAATTTAAAAAAAATTATCTACTAATATTTTGGATGGAATTATAACCAAGATTCCTTATGATTAATTCTGATTTTTCTTTTATTTTCATTATTATCAACCTCTTTTTTATTGGTTTTCGTGGCCGACAATGCCCCATTAAGAAAATTAAGTTACTTTTCACTGGGCGCTGTCATAGGCGGGGATACCGAGAGAATACCCTCCGTCCACAATCAAAAGGGATCCCGTGGTATAGCGGGCCGCCTCCGACAGGAAGTACAGCACCGCCTGGACGATGTCCTGCGGGTCACCCTCCTGCTTTAATGGTATCCTGGCAAGTTTTGCCCGGTGCGCCACCAGAGCCACCGGATCGTTCAATTGGCTCTGAACACGCTCGGTTAAAATCAATCCCGGCA
>Ga0210140_1000137_pt1 | contig 13547 bp, 17 predicted proteins | sample China_Bullhead_C_3_FD_184858 | JGI IMG/M metagenome (GOLD analysis project Ga0210140, IMG submission 184858) | Wetland microbial communities from San Francisco Bay, California, USA, that impact long-term carbon sequestration -... | ecosystem: Environmental > Aquatic > Marine > Wetlands ...
ACCGGCATCCGGTAACCCACAGGGGCAAGTTCAGCAAGCTGCCGGGCAAGTTTAATTCCGCCTGCATGGGTAAGTCCCAGCATCGTTGTGTGTGCAACCCTGCCCATCTGGTCCGCTATAGCCCCGTCAATTACCGGATGCCGGTGTCCATGGACATTGGCCCATAAGGACGAAATCCCGTCCAGGTAACGCCTGCCCTGTTCATCCTCCAGCCAGCACCCTTGTGCTGCAGCGATTATCAAGGGTGAATGCTCGGCAAATTCCTGCATCTGGGTAAACGGATACCACACGGGATCCCGTGGAATTTCTTTTTTACGAAACACGCCAGCCTCTCCTTTTATATTGATCCTATCGCACAACATACACTGCCATTGTGCTTGACGCACTGCATAAGGTATGATAATAATTTCGTCTCTTTGATGCAATTCCCGTGGGCCGTTAGCTCAATCAGGCAGAGCAACTGACTCTTAATCAGTAGGTTGAAGGTTCGATTCCTTCACGGCCCACCAATAATAGAAAGGGTTTCCAGCTTTTATTAGTTGAGAAACCTTTCTTTATTTGTGCTCAGTTCTATACCAGTTCTATGAAAAAAATATCATCTAATAGTGGGATATGCTTCTATGTAGTGGGAATTTTTCATAAGGAATTTTCTGATGAATGGCTAAAGCTAGCATTAAATAAAAATACTAGCAGAGTAGGTACTTTGGCAAGAACCGAACCCTATACCACCTTGAGACTGGAGAAACAGAAATTAATAATAACCCGGATCGGGGATCGTTCGTTCATAATCTTCATTGCTTCTAGCACTGTCATCCCAGATTGGATGGCATCAAGAAAACAGAGATCGTAGTGTTGCTCCCCTATCTCATCAAAGGCTTCCTCAGCTGTGGCTACCGTCTTGACTACCGCCCTGTTCTCAAGAAACCTGGAGAGCCCCCAAAGGATTAATGGTTCGTCATCAACAATCAGGACTCGTAGAGTGGTACAGTCTTTTCTCATCTTTTTCCTTCTCAACCATAAGATTCAAGAGGTTATGTGAAATACGTATAGAATTTAATCAGAAAAGGTTGAGAGCCAAGGGGGCAGGTACCACAATGTGGTAGTTTTTGGGGCGAAGAGAAAGTCAACATGTCTTGCCAACATCTACAGTTTTGTCATACAAAGTCTGATGCAATATGTCCACTGTCCATCTTAACATTTCTATTTAGATGGACAGGTGCTAACGCACACACCATATGCTTCTCTACAGGCTCTTAGTGTTTCTGTTTTAGCACCAACCTGATTGCCTCCTGATACACATGAGGAATAAGTGTTTGAGCATTCTCTCACACAGTTAGGGTCAGAATTGCTTACGTCAATATCTTTGATACTGTATGCACATCCTATCAGGCCAAATAAAATAATTAATAATGGCACCAGTTTCTTCATGGGAGCCTCAAAGAAATTATCTTCTTTATGGGGCATTTAATTCTTCTTGATGTTTCTTCGCAGTTTCTTCTGCTAACTTGTGGGTGTATTCAAGATAAGATTGTTTTCCATGTCTAAGAAGATAGTTTACCTCTTTAGGAATGGCATATATTACCTCTTGATTAATAGCCCTATCAGAGAAAGATGCTTTTACGAAATTAACTTTAGTCTTTTTATCACTTAATGGTTCAAAAAAAATGCCAAGTGCCGCTGAACCAGTAGCACTTACAGATACATAAATGACTTTATCTTCTTTCGCATTATCTATTTTAGAGAGTTTATATAGTCGTAAGATAAAACTATTTTCGCTGTGGCGAAAGACATACATAACAGCATCATAAACTGTTTCCCAGTCTCCTCCGAGAAAAACAGTTAGTTCCTCCTCACCAGCGGCTCTCTTGGTTTCAAGGTCTTTATTGGTTTCAAGGTCTTTATTGGTTTCAAGGTCTTTATTGGTTTCAAGGTCTTTATTGGTTTCAAGGTCTTTAATTGTTGTACAAGCTGAAAGCAGAATAGGAATGATAAATAACAAAGCCAGTTTCTTCATGGGAGCCTCAATCATTTCGGTATTTTTATAAGTCCACATTCCTTGCCAATATCTAAAGTTTTGGGACTGAAATTTTGAGTTAACATGTATGGTGGATATGTTAACAATTATTAATGCAAGTAATCATTTTCTGTGCCAATGAGTGATGAAATACCTTCTTTTTCGATAGTGTCAAAAACCTCATCTAAAGCTTCATCATCAGTTTTGAAAGGATCATCCCACACAGTTGAATTGTCATATTCATCAACAACCTCAAGTATCCAGCCTCCTTTGCCATCTTCATAAATATAAACCTGAACTGATTTTCCTTCGCTGGTTACTTTTTGGCAAAGAGTAGAATATTTTATTTCGTATTCTTCACTCATGTGCGATCTCCTTCAAGGCATGTTTCACTAAAAAACCTTCCGCATTAGTTGTGGCTACCTAAACGAATTAATACATTATTCGATTTTGTCGAATAAAAACTGCATATATCTTGCCAACATCTTCAGTTTTCTCATACAAAATCTGACTCAACATATCCACTGTAAACCTTGACACTTTAAGAATCATTCACGAGTGTAGATTTTTAGCAGAAATTGAAAGTCGGCTCCTGAACAATACTGTACATATTGTTTAGTTTTTGATTGAGGTGGGAAAGTGAAGATAAGGTGCAGTTATGTGTCTTGCAGCGAGTTAATCGCTTTCAGCAAGGCTTCGGCAACAGCATCTGACGAAGCAGGATTTTGCCCTGTTATGATCAAACCATCAACAACCGCCAGCGGATTCCAGTCTTCAACTTTCTGATACACGCCACCCATTTTGACAAGCTGATCTTCGAGCAAATATGGCACGACATCCGTCAATTCAACAGCCGCTTCTTCGGAGTTACTAAAACCGGTAACTTTTTTGCCTTTGACCAACGGATCACCATTTTGGTCCTTGGCTTTTAACAAAACCGCAGGCGCATGGCATACAGTCGCAACAGGTTTTCCGGCAGCAATAAACCCTTCAATCAGTGCAATTGAATCACTGTCATTATGCAGGTCCCACAATGGGCCATGCCCACCGGGATAGAACACCGCATCAAAATCTTCCACTTTCATTTCAGCCAATTTTGCAGTGTTTGCCAATTCATTCTGAGCAGTCTGGTCATCGTCAAATCGGTGCGTGGCAGCAGTTTGAAAATCAGGTTCGGAACTTTTCGGATCAAGCGGAGGTTGGCCGCCACTCGGTGAAGCCAGCGTAACGTGCGCACCTGCATCTTTTAAGTGATAGTAAGGGCTGGCAAATTCCTCCAGCCAAAAGCCTGTTTTGTGGCCGGTATTACCCAGTTCATCGTGTGAGGTTAATACAATGAGTACTTTCATAAGTCAGCTCCTTAACTTTCAGTCATTCATCTCTATGGACTGTATCGGGAGAAAATGCAGGCAAACATACTGCTATATATTCAGCACCTTCATCATTTGGAGTGCTGTATTGAACCCACTCATTTGCCTTTACAATAATAGCCTCTCCTGCATGAATGTCAATTTGCTCTTCTGCAGTTTTAACCCTCAACATGCCTTTTAGGACAACAGCATATTCGTTAAATTCAGGTTTCTGCCCAGGCTCTACCCAACCAGCAGGGCTTTTCATGCGCGCTATACTTAAGTCTGAAGTTTGTGAATTTACAAATCCAATATATTCTTCGATTACCTTTGGTTTATTCCCAGCCGCTTCAATTACGGTGGGTTTATTGATTTTTATTGGCATGTTTATTTCTCCAGGACATAACGTTTGAGCTAAAGCGAACCGTTTTTCGGTGGCGTATCGAGTGACTTGTTAGCCTTTGAAACCTCATTATTAAATAGTTTTTTGAGTAATTCCGTTCTCTTCCTATTAACACCCATATCACTATAGCCCACTCTAGACGCAGAACGAATATGGATAACTTTTTGCGTTGAATCGATCCTGATTTCTAAATCATCCACAAATTTTAAAATGGACGAAGTAAAAGTAACTGCAAGGTAATTGTTACTTTCAACCTGAACATTTCCTCCCATTTCTCGAATTACATTTTTTAGAAGTGGAAATGTATCAACTTTGCTGTTTTGAGGAATAATGATGGGGTCAATGTAATGCTTGGCATCATCTTTGTGCTCACTGCAGACGCAATTACGCTTATTGGGACATTTCGATAGGATTCCTTCGACTAGTCCTGGGGCTTCTCCCGCCTTGGAAATTCCCCTGTAGTTGAAAAGCAAGACAATGAAAGTGACGATTAAGATGGGTAGAATGAAGGAAACTGCTTTCATATGCGCCTTCTTTTTAGAGGCTAACAATTTATTATCTGTCGTTTTTGCAGTCATATGCAATATAATGGAGAAAAACTGCAAAATTGAAGGTTTTGTCACCTGTCGCTATATCCTATAAAATATTAGGATATAGCTTGCCACAATATTGAATCAGGAATGAAAAATTACCAGTTAAGGTGTGTACTGGACATGAAAACAAATTTCCTAAAAACTATATATTAATCAACACCAAAAGAAGAAGGGCGAGTATAGCAACAATGCCTCCAACTATATCCAAGTTCTTTTTTATTTCCTTGTGGTCGGGTTTGTCAGTTTCTATCATTCGGCCATAGCCAATAATACCTCGAAAACTAACACAGAAAATTGAAATACATATAATTGATAATGCTATTTTCACTATATTCTCTTCTTTCGTTTATCCTTTAACCAACTTCAGATTAGGTTTGCGCTTCTTTTCTTTTGGAAACATCTCATAAATATCAGTGAACCGTGTGACCCTTTTAAATTGTTCAGAGGTTAATTATCGAAAAGGCTTGACAGAGGAACCAACATAGAAGCAGCTATGTATAAATACTCTTGGAGATATTAATCTCTTAGTAATTACTAAAAGTTAAGGCTAAATACATTGACATAGTGTTTTAACAAGGTAAATAGTATTATTACATTGTTGCACTTTTCTCTATGTTGTATTTATTTAAGTTGACTCTCGCAATTTATTTGAAATTTAGAGGCAGCAGAAAGGGTTAAGTTTGAATCAATATGAATAAAGATATTCAAATAACCATAAAAAATAAAGATGATATAGCTGTGATTAGTATCACGGGCGATGTTACAGCAAAGAGCAAAAAATTAATTTGTGACGCCTATCAAAGCGATACAGTAGCAAGTTCCCCGAAAATACTGTTAAATTTCGATAAAAGCTGTTATATCGACAGCGATTGTCGTACAACACTTATCGATATAGCAGTAGAAGGGTGCAAGAAGGGACAGAAGATTAACGTCTGTGGTTTATCGAATCATTTTCAAAAGATTATTGACATGGTTGGATTGACAAACTGTATCTTTGTTTTTTCTTCTGAAGAAGCTGCGTTAACTGATTTATCAAATAACTCTTAGCGAAAATTTTCCTTCTCACTATTCAACCAGGCTTCCGCTTCTGCTCTTTGGTCTCTATTAAAAGCCTTAATTTTTAAGCCTGGGTACAAAAGTCCCTCTAATTCACTTAGTTTCTTCAACCATGTTTTATTAGTCATGCGAACAAGAAACAAGAAAAATAACAATTAACAGAGTAAGTTTTTTCATGTGGGCCTTACTGTTATTTTTTCAGTTTCAATATATACCTGCCACCATGTTTACTCAGGAATGAAAAATTACCAGTTAAGGTGTGCACTGGCAATAGTAACTTCTTTGGAAGGTGCTGCTAGTCCAGATTAATGTGGACGCTTTATTCATTTCATTATAACAGGTTGTTCTGAACCAGTTTATTTACAACTATCTTGATGTATGAGTTAATACGTTTTTTGATATTATTCTGGGCATAAGTATCTGAGGAAAGAGAGAAAACAAGTTTTTCTGTTGCCGCGTCGTACAGGTTACTCTCAAAACTGAATTTTTGCTGACTGGTCGTGTAGACTGTACTGTAAGCAAAGCTGCTGTTGTAGTAATTGTACATGTCGATCTTGTAATAATCTTTTTGTCTAGCCCTGACATCCGCTACTCGCGTAATAATAACACCGTCAAACTCCATACTTTTTACTGTTTGGACGATTATCGCACTATCCCTCATCTCTTCATGCGGGATAAGGGTATGACTTGAAATTGCCATGACCCCTTTGGCTGTCAACTGTCGAACGAACTCCTTTTCATAAGCTACGCGATCATTCGGCTGTTTGGCAACACCCAAAACCAGAATCTTCTTGAATTGTTTGGCCGTCAGGTTGGGGTCCTTCCATTCGCCTGTCACCTTTGTAGAGGCACAGGATGTCAGGAAAAAAAGCATTAAAATGGACAGCGCACCAAATAGTCTTGTCATGGTTCTCATCGGGTGTATCCTTTTTTTAAAAAATTAATTTAATTCAAACAGTCAATTTATAATTATTTTTGTGCATCTAATCTTTTTCTTCAAAGTACAGAAATCAGGCGGAAAGCAGCTCTTTCACACTGAGTGTATGGCAAATAATCTTTTCCATCATCCAGGGATTTTCCTCTTTTTGTTTTTATGAGTTGTACTATTTCTCGCGTCAAGAAGCTTATTTCTTCTGAATATTATCTTAACTTTCTCAAAAGTAAACATATCTTGCCAACAGTGTGCCACGAACGCACCAAAGGGTTTTATACTCCAAAGTGCGGTGCTGCACAAGAGATGAGGGTAGGTCCCTCGAAGCCGCTATGCAGCTGGAGGCTTCAAACCACCTTAAGCTGCGCTGGTAAAGAGCCAGGGTGGTGAGCGTTAAGGAAAAGGCCTCGCAGGACGAGGTCAGGTATGATTAAGGCAAGCGACAAAGGAACTCCACAAGGTGGTGTTGTGAGTCCTTTGTTGGCAAATTTGTTCTTGCATTATGCCTTCGAAAAATGGATGGAACGGGATTTTCCGACAGTTCCGTTTGAGCGATATGCCGATGATGTGGTTTGTCACTGCAGTACTGAATTTCAAGCTGAAACGTTACGTGTTGCAATTGAAATACGGCTTATGGAATGTCGGTTGGAGCTACATCCTGAAAAGACAAAAATTGTCTATTGTAAGGCGGATAGCAGGCGAAGAAATTACCCAAATTATAAATTTGACTTTCTTGTTTATACTTTCAGACCACGGGAGGCAAAGGCACAAAAGGGGAAATTCTTTGTCGGTTTCCTACCGGCCATGAGTAACAAAGCTGCTAAGTCAATTCGTGATGTGGTACGGAGTTGGCAGATTCATAAATGCACAGACAAGTCCCTTGAAGACTTTTCGAGAATGTTCAATCCCATCCTGCGGTTCAGGCACATAAATACCAGTCAACTCTCCTGCCCGATACAGACGTGCCAGGGTCATAGCATCCCTGCGGTCGTTCTTGATGCGGACGTTCTTCCGCCTGGGGATCATGGCAGGGGATATAACAATACACGTAAAGCCGTTACCGGTCAGATAACGATAGAGGGCAAAACCGCAGGGACCAGCCTCGTAAATAAACTTAAGTTCAACACCGGTTGCCGTTAGCTTTTTAATGACTTTATCAATGGCTTCAGTTGTGTTTTCGATAATAAATCGGGTTTATTGAGTGAAGTAATAAGCCGGCAAATCTCGCCCTTTATAAAACCGGCAGTTCATAGTTAATAATGGCCCTGAATTCCTTGACATCAATACTATCGTGGCCGTTCTGATCAAGATAGGCACCGCGTACTCTGAGCCACACCCCCTTCAGAAAATCACTTTTGAAGCGATAGTCCACGGTAAGATCAATCTCTTCCTGGTCCGGGGAAGCATTCACACCGGAATCAGGGGTATTGCCCCTGGCGTAATTTGTAAAAAAACTGAGTCCGTCCAGGCCCAGGAATTTTAGATCATAGGAGAACCCTACCAGCCAGGCATCTTCATCAGCCCGGTCAAAATCCCTCAGCATAAGTGAAAGGTAACCGGGATAACCGCCGTAGGGACTACGGATTCCACTACCGCTGCCAGTCGTACTGAAGGCAAAGTTAAGGAGGGCTCCCTGGTAGCTTGCGGCCGCCTTGCCGCCAAACACATAGGTGTCAAAGTCCCCGTCAAACTCATCCCCCACGCTGCGCTGATCGGTATGCTGCAAAGATATGCGGATATCTGTGTTTACACTCGGTTCCCAGGTGGCATTGGCTTCAGCATAGAACGTGTTCCACAGATCCCATGAATAGAGGCTGATCGCACCGATATCACTGCCCTGGGAAAAGGTGTAGCGTGCCCCTGCCGTTGTTAGGCCTTTACAGGAATAATCAGGGTCGACAATTTCGGATATACAATCAAAGGTTGAGGAATTGCGGGTCTTCATCTTGGTGACTTGGGCGATGATAAAGTCGGTATTATGCAGCCCAAGCCCTTTCAGTGCATACGCTTCAAAGGTGTTGGGTACCATGCGGCTGTCATTTTTATTCAGGTAAGGCAGATTGAACGTCTGCCTGTAAAGTCGGAGGTTCAGATCGTCAATGATCCGCAGATCCAAGTATGCCTGTCCCAAGACACTGAAACTTTTTTGCCCTGGTTCGAGAAGCCCGGTGCCGTCCCTGTCTTCCGGACCGTAAAGCTTCTGTGAGGTATAGCCCACCAGACCAATCTGCAGAAAATTCTTCCACAAGCCTGATTTATAGTCCAACCAGCCACCAAGGGCCCATGCCTCATTTTTGCTTATATCGTCGTTGTCCCTGTAAAGATAATAGGTCCTCAGGTGCATGAGAAGACTAGTATCCCGCCAAAAAGGGGGTAAAGTTTTCATTTTCTCCCTGAAAGCCGGGGAAAATGATTTCTTTTTCTCATCAACTTCAGGTCCGAATGCGCTCTTGATTTCCTTAGCAGATTCTGGTGCCGGGTTTTCATCAGCCTGATAACCGGTATTGGCCGCAAAGGCATTATGCAATGCTGGAAAGATAAAAAGTACAGCAAGTAAAGCTGTTAAATATTTTCTGAAGTTGAGGCATGGCATTGTAGGACCTTTTTAAAAGATTAAGGAGGCTATTAAGCATTTTATTGTTAAAAAATTCAAAATTTAACATTGTTGAAATGAGAGGCAAAGAATTTCTTTATGATATGTAGATAAATTCTTGTTGGCAGATTTATGTAAACGATAAATTTTAAATATTATTTGATTCTTTAAGTGAGTTTTAATGAGATAGGCCTGCCCATTGCCACTTGTATTATATAGGAGGTTTTTTAATTCATATGCAATGCATAAGCGACTGATGATTGCTGGTATCAATCGAAAGTTGTGAATAATTCCCAAAGAGTCAAGATGTCCATTGGATATATAAACCCTGCCAGAAATGGCGGTTTTTTTTTGTTGCCTTTGCTTACGTGGTGCTTACGCGAGAATTTGAGCAACAAAAAAGGGCTTCAGGAAAAAACCCTGAAACCCCTTGCTATTGTTATGGTGCCGGAGGTCGGAATCGAACCGACATGGAGTTGCCCCCGCGGGATTTTGAGTCCCGTGCGTCTACCAGTTTCACCACTCCGGCGCATAGTTATTTCTTACCGCAACAACTCTTCTCCTGTCAATCTGTATTCAAGTACCACAGGGGATTTCCCATTTTCCCTCAGTAGGATCAATAGCTGAAAGAGGCCTTATGCGTCTGGGGCGGATGTCAAATATATATTCTTCAACCGCACGAAATAATCGAATCCGGACCATAAAGTGAGCAGCAGTGAGACATAAAGGATAATCCGTCCCAGGTCATGCAGAAAAGGGAGAGGCAGAAGACCAAGCGGAAAAATCAGAATGCAAAGCGCGGTGTATTGAAAAACGCTTTTGATCTTGCCCAGGCCGCTTGCTGAAACCACGATCCCGGAGGCTGCAGCCAGGCCCCGCAAACCTGTCACTGCCAGTTCCCTGGAGATAATAAGCAGGCTGACCCAGGCTGGAATCCTGCCCATGGGTATGAGCATGATAAGCGGTGTTGCCACAAGCATCTTATCTGCCAGGGGGTCCATCAACTTGCCCAGGACTGACTCAATGCCATATTTCCTGGCCAGATACCCATCGGCCAAGTCTGTCAAAGCGCCTGAGAGAAAAAGAAAAAAAGCTGCAAGGGCAACAACATTTCCTCTGTCGGGCTGGAGCATGAATAAAAGCACAGGCACTATTGCAAAGCGGCAGGCAGTCAGGATATTAGGAACTGTATAGATGCTTTTCATGTTTTCTAGAGATTTACCTCACTCCCGTGCCAGGGCATTTACCCTGCTTCTGCCATATTCCTGCATTACTTTTTTTACATACTTCTCTGTTTCAGGGATCTTCGGGATGATCCCGTTTTCCAGAATCCTGTTGGGCCCGGCATTATAGGCTGCCAAACCAAGCCGCAGGTCCCCGTCAAAAAGATTTAGCATTTTACGTAGATACCGGCTGCCACCCATTATATTTTCCTTGGCCTCAAATGGGGACCTAACCTGCATTTCCTCTGCCGTTCTGGGCATAAGCTGCATCAAACCCATGGCTCCCTTCTCAGAAACCGCATAAGGGTTGAAACTTGATTCAACCTTAATTACAGCCTTTATCAGTTCAGGGTCGAGCCCGTAACGCTTAGCAGCGTCGTTGATAAATTGTCCGTAACGTCCGTATACAAATGTACTGCGCTGCTCTTCATAGCCGGGCAATTCCTTGTAGCGCGGGTCAGCCGGCACGTTGCTAAAATGCAGCTTCCCGTCTTGATCCACAAAGGAATACATGGCTGCCTCGGCATCCGGGAATGACGACAGTAATACTATCGGGAGGATGAAGAATAACGCCAGCTGCATAAGTGATTATCAAAAATAAAGATGATTATTTTGTCCTTTTCTCCCAGTCGGCAAGAAATTTTTCCATGCCGATGTCCGTGAGCGGATGCTTTGCCAGCTGATCAATGACCTTGAAAGGAATCGTTGCAATATCCGCGCCAATAAGGGCCGCTTCCACCACATGGATAGGATTACGGATACTGGCAACAATAACCTCGGTTTCATAGCCGTAATTGGCATAGATATTCATCATATCACTCACCAGTTCCATGCCGACCTGAGAAATATCATCAAGGCGGCCGACAAACGGGCTAACATACGAGGCTCCAGCCTTGGCAGCCATTAATGCCTGCATAGAAGAAAAGATCAAGGTAACATTGGTCCTGATATTCTCACTGTTTAAAATTTTTACAGCTTTCAAACCCTCAGTGGTCATGGGAATCTTGACCACGATACTCGGATGAAAAGCTGCAAGCTTCCTCCCCTCCTCAACCATACCTTCTGCATCAAGGCTGACAACTTCTCCGTTGACCGGCCCGTCAACAAGTTCACATATCTCCCGCAGCAATTCCTTAAAGGGCCTGTTCTCTTTGGCAATAAGCGAGGGATTCGTGGTGACGCCATCGACCATGCCCAGGGCATGAGCCTTTTTGATCTCATCGATATTTGCCGTATCAATAAAAAATTTCATTCTTCAGCTCCTTTTGTCTTAAGAAACATTTCACAGCATTTATTACTACAAAAATAATACATTTGCTTATCATGATGCAACTGAACTGCTTGCCCCTTCGGGACAAAGGTATGACAGACCGGATCCTCAACCAGGACATCCTGCACCGCCTTGCCGGAAGCGGCAGCTCCCTGATTTTTACCATATACTCCCTTCTTGCGGAGGCCGCTGAGCAGCCGATATAAGATATAAAGAAGGCAGCTGATAATAATTAGACGCAGCGGAGTCATCCTGAGACCTCTTTGTTTTCAGTGGACCAGGAAGTTTCTTGCACCTGTGGGCCCGGGGGCTTCCCGGCTTGCCTTGCCATACATTCCTGCAACATTAGCGCTGATGTTTTATTGAGGATAGGATGTATCAATTCCGGTCCTATTGCCGCTAACGGAAGCAGGACAAAAAGCCGTTTGGCAATTTGAGGATGCGGCAGAATCAATCGGGGGTTACCGCATACCCTGTCACCCCAATAAAGCAGATCCAGATCGACCGATCGGTCCTCAGGCTTGCCTTGCAAATTCCTTTTTCTGCCAAGGCTTGCCTCTACTGCCAACATTTCCGCAAGGAGTTCTTCCGGCTGCAGCGATGTCTGCACGCAGCCAACAGCATTAATAAACCAGTTTGTTGATTCCATGCCGACAGGTTCTGATTTGTAGGGTTTCGAAAGGACAAGCAGCTTTACCCCCTTAACTCGACCAAGCCTGGTCCAGGCACGCAGAAGGTTTTCGCGGCGCTTGCCCAGATTGGAACCCAGGCCGATATAGGCGGTAACCATGGCAAGCAGGTCCCTTAAAAGCCCGCCGTATTTATACGTTCGACAGCTTCTGCAAGTCTCTCCTTTGATACTGTCAGTGCCATACGGACATACCCCTCACCAGGTGAGCCAAAACCGTTCCCGGGAGTGGCCACAATACCGCTCTTTTCAAGCAGAAGCGCAGCAAAAGATGCAGAACTATATCCTGAGGGAACCTCAAACCAGACATAGAAGGTAGCCTTGGGAGGTTCCACGTTTATGCCGAGTTTACGCAAACCACCAATCAGGACATCACGACGCTCCGTATAGATATCACGCATGTCTGCCAGGCACTGCTGCTCGCCTTCCAGGGCCTCGATACCGGCAACCTGTATAGCCTCAAAAATTCCTGAATCAATATTGCTTTTTATCCTGCCAAGACCATCAATAATCTTTGCATTGCCAGCAGCCCAGCCTATCCTCCAGCCCGTCATATTGTATGTTTTCGACAGTGAATGGAACTCGATGCCAACGTCCATGGCGCCCGGGATCTCAAGGAAACTGGGAGGCACATAACTGTCAAAGGTCATTTCTGAATAAGCAAAATCATGGCAGATCATGATGTTGTGCTTTTCTGCAAAATCAACAACTGTTCTAAAAAACTCCCGGGTTGCCGGGGCAGCGGTAGGGTTGTTGGGGTAGTTCAGAAACATCATCTTGGCTTTGCCCAGTATATCTGCAGGGATCTGGCCCAGATCCGGCAGAAAGCTGTTTTCTTTCAACAGGGGCATTTCATGGGGTATTCCGCCTGCAAACAGGGTGGCAATTGCATAAACAGGATAGGCAGGGCTGGGCACCAGGACAACGTCACCGGGGTTGATAAAAGCCAGCGGAATGTGGGCAATGCCCTCCTTTGAACCGATAAGGGATACGACTTCCTGGATTGGTTCAAGATCCACGCCCGCCCGTTTTTTATACCAGCGGCTGACGGCTTTGCGAAACTCATTCATGCCCGTATAGGTTGGATATCTGTGATACTGCGGCTCCCGTGCAGCCTCAGCCAGCTTGTTTATTATATTATCAGGGGTGGGAAGGTCCGGATCACCAACACCAAGATCAATAACATCAACACCGCGGGACCTTGCCTCTGCCTTTTTCCTGTCCAGTTCAGCAAATAGATACGGTGGAAGTTTCTTCAGCCTGTCTGCTTGTTCAATCGTTATCATTTCTTAAATGCCTTCTTATGTTATTGTGATAATAATTCTCGCTTATTCTCGTTTGCAAATTCACACCATCAGGATAGGGATCAGATATTTTATGCATGGTGTGAAATGTATCTACTTAAAACAATAAAACCTGAAAAGGCA
>Ga0210140_1000141_pt1 | contig 13365 bp, 10 predicted proteins | sample China_Bullhead_C_3_FD_184858 | JGI IMG/M metagenome (GOLD analysis project Ga0210140, IMG submission 184858) | Wetland microbial communities from San Francisco Bay, California, USA, that impact long-term carbon sequestration -... | ecosystem: Environmental > Aquatic > Marine > Wetlands ...
GTCTTATGGTGGTATTATATGATCAATATGGACCTGCTATAAGCACAAGCGATCTTACAGATAGCAAAAAGCAGGACCGGCGATTGCGTATGACAGCCCCCCGGTTCGCCTTGCTCCTGATCAGCTTTACAGCCGTTGCAGTTCTTTTGGGGACCTGGCTGGTGAATGGCATCCAGACACGCGATGATGTTGCTGTCATTGCTCATCGCGGCGCTGCCGGCAAGGCACCTGAGAATACACTTGCCTCCATATGCCAGGCCGTGATGGATGGTGCAGACTGGATCGAGATCGATGTTCAGGAGACGATGGATGGTGAAGTCGTTGTGATCCATGACAGCGATTTCATGAAGCTGGCGGGCAAGGACCTAAAAGTCTGGAACAGCACCCTGAAGGAGTTGCAGGAAATCGATGTCGGCAGTTGGTTCGGCCCGGAGTTCTCAGCTGAACGAGTGCCAACCCTGGCCAGGGTGCTGGAGGAAGTACGCGGTCAGTCCCGTGTTCTCATCGAGCTTAAATACTATGGACATGACCGGCAGTTGGAACAACGGGTTGTGGATATCGTTGAAAAGGCTGGCATGGTCAACGATGTTGCCGTTATGTCGTTAGAGCACAGTGGCATCAAGAAGTTCCACGCCCTGCGACCGGACTGGGCTGTTGGACTGTTGTCCTCTAAAGCGATTGGTAAGCTGTCCGATCTGGATGTGGATTTTCTTGCAATTAATATGGGGATGGCGACGCCTGAATTTATCCGTAGAACTCACAAGGCCGATATGCAGTTATTTGTCTGGACCGTAAATGACCAGGTTTCCATGTCCCGCATGATGTCGCTGGGTGTAGAGGGCATTATTACCGATGAACCGGAGCTGGCCCGTAACGTCCTTACCGATCGCGCCGAACTGAATTCGGTTGAGCGATTACTGATACACACTGCAGTGCTGTTAGGCGAACCGATCCCGCAGCGAACATATCGTGATCAGTCGCCCTGAGGCTCAGTAATATGAACAAAAAAAATAAAAAAAGACTCTGGCCCTGGATCATTGGCTCCATTCTCCTGCTTTTCGGAGTGTGGCAGTTTTTTTCAAACACTTACAAGGAAGAAGAAAAGGAGCTGCGTACTCAAATCCGGAAAACTGTCAAAGAAATGTTTCCGGAAAAGGCAGCTGAATTTTCCCGGACATTCGGCCTGTTTTTGTTTGAATCTGATCGGGAATTACCCCGCGAGGAGATACTTGCTAGAAAAACGGTTGTCTTAATCCATGGTCTGGATGACCCCGGTAAGGTATGGCAAAACCTTGCCCCTGAGCTGGCTAAAGACGGTTATAATGTCTTGCTCATGGAGTACCCCAATGATCAGCCGGTGGTGGAATCATCCCAGCTTTTCTTTGAGGAGTTGCAGGAACTAAAAGAGTTCGGCATTGACCGCATTGCCATAGTGGCCCACAGTATGGGCGGCCTGGTTTCCCGGGAGATGCTTACCAGCCCTGAATTTGAATATTATAGATCTGTCAATGAGAACCTGGTGCCCGAAGTGGTGAAATTCATTATGGTGGGAACGCCCAACCATGGATCGCAAATGGCCCGGTTCCGGTTGTTTGGCGAAGTGCGCGATCACATTGCCCGTCTCTCAAAAGATGAAACAACCTGGCAGGGCGCAATATTTGACGGTGCTGGTGAGGCCAAGATCGACCTGCTGCCGGAAAGCCGTTTTTTAACCGAGTTGAACAGCCGGCCTCATCCTGACATAGACATGCTCATTATTGCCGGCATTACCAGCCCCTGGCAGGAAGATGATATTAACGGCATGGTTGACGACGTACGCAAAGCGGTTCCGGAATACCAGCAAGAACTGGTTAATGATATTGGTGAATATTTGATCGAAATGACCCATGGACTGGGTGACGGACTGGTGACCGTTGAATCCACCAGGTTGCAAGGGGTTCCTCACCGAACTGTCGAAGGCACCCATTTGTCAATGATTCGAAATGTTACCGCCAGCAGCATACGGGTCCCTCCTGCTGTGCCAATCATTATTGAACACTTGGGAAAAGGTGATAATCAGGGACCTTAGCCGATTTTACGGGCAGCACGAGTTGCGCTTGCCGCTATATAAAAGATTTCCGATCTGATGCCATGCCCCGTCAGTTTTTTTGAGGAAAACCGGAAGCGATCTGAGCCATATACTTCTGGAAGTTGCGCATGACAAAAAGATGCGCCAAGGCCTGCGAGATGAAATAAAGACCCCAGGGCAGGACGGGCTTGAAATCATGGAGGGCGACAATGGTATACCGGCCGTCCAGGACGTCCCGGAACTCTAAGCGCGGGATTAAACCTTCATGCCCCTTGGCAAGAAGGCCCCCGGTGACGAAATACATCCGTCTGTCAGGTGAGCTGCGCTCCTGCTGAAAGCTCAGGGTCAAAAGATGCAGTCGCGGGAAACGGTTGTAGTAACGGCAGTTGCCTGCTCCATCAACTTCGCAGATTACTAATTTTCGGGTAAAGCGCGGCAGCCACTGAAAATACGTTGCAGCAACCCAGGTTGCGTTGCGGCCAGGTGGCAGAATAATGCGCTGGATCGACCGGACATTGCTCTTGTCACGCAGGCCGGCAATATATTTCGTAAAAAACGGCTGGCGCGGATTGGGCGGCAGTTGGGCCCATTGTCTGATATATGGCTCTATAACTTCGCGCGGTGGTAGAGCATCAGTTTCGATGAATTCCTGCACCGGATTGCTTCGCACCACCGAATCATGGCCTAAGTATTCTACGGCCAGCCTGATCAGCGCAGGGTGGGCCTGCCTGTCAAGGAACCGCAGGTACCAGCCATAAACACGGGCCGGCATGAATGGTACAGTAAAAATAGTTTGTTTTTTTTGTAGAATCCCTGCAGCCGACTGCAGCATTTCCCGAAAAGTCAGGACCAGTGGCCCGCCAATGTCATACTCGTTGTTTCTGGTGGCATCATTGGCCAGGCAGAATTGGATAGCACGGATGACGTCGGTTAAGGCAATGGGTTGTTTGCGTTTGTTGGCCCATTGCGGCAGCAGGACGATGGGCAGCCGGGTTGCAGTGTTAGCCAGCAGCCGCACGGTACTGCTGCCCGGCGCCACCACAAGGCCTGCACGTAAAACGGTAACAGGCGTTCCATAAAATGAAAGGGTTTTAATCACTTCATTTTGTCTCTCCATTTGCTTCAAAGAGACATTGCCTTCCTGGATGAGGCCACTAAGATAGATGATTTGCTTGACACCCCGGAGGCTGGCCGCCCTGGCGACATTGTCGGCAATGAGCAGATCCATGTCCTCGCACTCCGCCTGGTCCATGCGGGCGGTGGGAACCCTGGTATGGACCAGGTAAACGAGGTAATCACAGCCGGTGACGGCAGTTTCAACATCCTGTCTTGAAAAAGGTTCGCAGGCGCGCCATGAGAGGGAAAGGCCTGGTTCCGTCTCCGGCAGCCGCTCACGTGAGCCGACAAGGGCGATAACCTCGTATTCGCTTGCCAATTCCCGACTGACTGAACTGCCGATGGAACCGCCCGCCCCGGCCACCAACACTTTTGGTCGATGCTGTTCAGCCACTATTCATACCATCCTGGGTGGGCCGGAGAAGTGAATACAAGAAGTGCTTGTTTTTTCAGCCTGTAATGAAAACAGAGAAGACCCTATCAAATGGCACCGAATTCTGGCACGCAGTGAATTCATGGATTACTGCTGTGTTGAGGGATCCACGTGCAGCCAGGTTTGAAACAGCTTATATCCCAGGGCCAAGACAATGGCACCGACAAAGAGGCCGACGATACCGGAGAGCAGCATGCCGCCAACGGCGCCCAGGAAGATCACCAGCATGGGTACGTCGATACCGCGTCCCATGAGCAGCGGCTTCAGGACGTTATCAAGCACCATTACCAAAACGCTCCAGACCAGGAAGGCCACCGCAGTCAGTGTGTTGCCGGTGGCAAAGACATAAATTATCGCGGGTATCACAATGGGGCCGACACCGACCTGCACCACGGCGGAAATCAGGCACAACAGCGTCCAGATGCCCGCCCCGGGGACACCTGCCACCATGAAGCCCAGACCGGCCAGCAGCGCCTGGATCACGGCGACGCCCAAGACGCCGCGGGCAACACTGCGAATAGTGGCCTCGGCCAGGTTGGCAAAGTCATCGCCGCGTTCACCCACCAGGCGTTTGGAGATACCGTGCGCCAGCCGGTGACTGCCGGCGGAATAGGTCAGGAAGACACCGGCGATGATAAATGCAAAGATGAACATGATAAGCCCGATTCCTGCACTGGCCGCAACGTTGACCAGCCAGAGGCCGAGGGCCTTGATCTGGGGTTGCAGCGGCTTCAGCGCCTCGGACAGGTTTGTGGACGCGAGGCTCCAGATGCGCGCCACCAAATCGCCAATAACAGGCCAGTCTTTCACCCCCTCAGGCGGCGGCGGAATAATAATCTGCCCGCGGTGAAAACCTTCCGCCAGGGTGGTCACGTTTTCCACCAGCAGTTTGGTCAGCACCACGGTTGGCACCAGCAAAAGTACCAGGAAGCCGAATGAGAGCAGGGTGGCAGCCAGTCGGCGCCGTCCGCGCAGCAGATCAACCAGGGCTCGATAGACCGGGTGGATCGCAACAGCAATGATGGCTCCCCAAACTATTGTGGCGATGAAAGGCTGTACGATCTGAAAGCACCAGAAAAGGAGAAGTGTCAGCACTCCGATCCGTATGGCGGTTTCAGCAACCTTGCGGGACAATTCGTCGGGAGTGCTCTTAGCTGAATTCGTGTTTATATCAGGTTCTTTTTTCATGGCTTCGGGTGGACACACAACAACGTAAACATTTCACCTGAGCTTGCCTGCTTCGGGCGGGTCGAATCCCGGGTGGCACAAAGCTTTAATTCTGTATAATTTCTGATAGTAACCTGACAGTGTTATGCGGCAAATAAAAAAATATTGACTGAAGGGCCTTGATGGAAGCAAATGGCAATACAATTCAATCTATTCAGGTATTGCATTAATCTGGATCAATGCTGTAAATGCCTGCGGCATTTGCGGTGAAAATTTGCCAAACCATTTATCATACGTCTTCACTATCTGTTTTGTGCGATAGAGACGGGATATTACGCGGTCGGCAACAAGACGGAAGTCTGCATCATTTCTCCTCACCGCCAGGGCAAAAGGTTCATATGTGAATACGTTTGGCAGAATCGCAAAATTTTCCTGGTTGGCTGCTGCCAAGGCCTGGCCAATAAGAACAACCTGGTCTGCGGCAAAGGCGTCTATCTCCCCTTTTTCCAAGGCAGTACGTCCTGCAGCCGTTGCATTCAACAGGACAATATCAGCATTTATCGCTGTTTCCTGAAAGAGTCCCCGCAGCGCAGCTTCTGTTGTTGTGCCTTTCACAACCCCAATTTTTTTCCCATTGAAATTGTTCATTATCTTCGTATCTTTCAGGGTCATGAATGCAGCGCCCGTAACAAATGTAAGCTGTGTAAAGTCAACCAGTTCACCACGGGAAAGTGTTTTGGTGGTCGAACCGCACAGTATGTCTATCCGGTTGTCGGACAGGGCATTAAATCGCTCTGCAGCTGTCACGGGAACATATTCAATTGCTACAGTTCCGCCAATTTTAGTTTCTACTTCAGCCGCAATAAGTTTACAGAGATCAATGGAGTACCCGGCCGGTGTGGAGTCTTTATCCAGAAAAGACATTGGTGGCTGGTCCTGGCGATAACCGATCTTGAACTTTCCGGTTTGTTTAATCTGCAGAAGTGTTCCCGTTAATTCCTGGGCTGCCAGGGGGGTGGCTAGGAATGCGACCAGTAAAATGGTTGCAAGTAAGGATCTCATGGTTTCTTTCTCCTTGTTAAGGTTTGACTTTAATGTAACACCGAGCGGTCTGACTTCTGCAGTATAGAAGCCTCTCTGGAAACATTGCCGAAAAGAATGGTCCTGATGCCTGAAATCTCTATTGAGCAGGTGTCCAGGTCTCGTCCGGGTCGAACAATGTCATGGCTTTGACTAATTCCTCGGTATTTTCTCCCAGGTCTTTCTGATAAACCACAGCATCATGATTTACGATGAAGGTCATGATCCCGGAGTTGGCGTAGTCGGCCGGATGGGCAACAACGGCAAATCCTCCGATCATCTTGCCGTTTATGATATAATCATAGGCCCCGCCCGGTGCATTCTTTCCCTGGGCCTTGAGAATACGGTAATAATAGCCATGATAAGGAATGGGAGTGTTATCCTCTGTGGTATACCCCTCTGCTCTCGCGTTTGCAACCAGTTCGCCGATGGGGCTCGGCTCCTCCCCCTCCTGGGCCTCCCAGTGAAGCCCGTTTTTCTTCCCCGGGTCACTGATAAATTTCTGAGCATATTCAAAAAGGGAATCGACGTCACGTTCCGCCATCGCAAACTCACGCTGCGCATCAACAATGGCCAGCAGAACTTGGATCGTGTCCAGTTCGTTCTTGCCAATGCGGCGGTTCAGTATCTCCTCCTTTCCGATTGCGGCATCAAACATCCACCGGTTATCCTTATTCACGAGCGGAAACGGAAAAGGCCAATCATTATTGCCGATTACGAGCAGAAAATTGTTCCCATCGGGTTCTATACGGTTTTGCTCATTAAAGGCTTTCAGAAAATTCTGCCTTGTCTGCCGGTCTGCGACCTTATCGCCCGAGGAGATAAGTTCATTGGATTCCGTTCCTAAAATCGCAAGCAACTCCTTGTCGTCGTCTGCCTTCAAGGCCTTAACTAAAGCCTGCACAGCATCGGAAGGAGATTTGAATTCATTCTTCTTTGGAGGGGAAGTGGTGCATGCCGCCAGAGAAAGACAGAGAAATACTGTCAGAGTTGTAATCGTTAAAAAACGCTGAATGTTAAATGCTCTATTTTTTGTAAAGGAAAACATTATTTTCTCCTCCATGTGATTTCTGTCTGCAGATGTAAGTGAAGTAGCCATCTTTACCTCATGCGTCCACCACCGCCACCACGGCCACCACCACCGCGGCTGGCTCCCCCGGAACGGCTCATGTTTCCGCGCTGGCTGTAGTTCCTGCTTGTGCTGCCCTGGTTCATGCCGCTGAAAGCGCTACCACGATCCGTTCTACTGGGTGCAGCACTACGATTTATGTCACGACTCTGGGGCTTAGCCCTTGTATCTGATTGCCTGGAAACCGTATCACGGGTCTGTGCCCTGTCCCTTGTATCTGGTGATGGCCTGGCACTAGTATCGCGAGTCTGCGCCCTGTCTCTTGTATCACGAGTCTTGGCCTGTCCGGCACCATCGCGGGCAAGGTCTTTTCTGCCGGCCTCCGCCTTGCCGCGAAAATTTTCACGGGATTTAACTGCATCTCTTGAGGCTGCCCGGTTATACTGCTGAGCTGTTTTTTGATCTCGGTACGAAACGCCTTTCCGGTGCTCAGGGCTATGCTTCCACTGGCCTTCTCTGCCGCCATACTGCTTCGCGTACCGTTCACGGTTGATATTTTTGTTATAATTGATGTTTCGATTAATATTGATGTTGACACTATGGCTGTGCCAGTTCCAATGTCCCCAGGCATATCCCCATGCAACGCCGACAGCTACTCCTGTGGCGAAACCGTAAAGCGTGGGACGGGGGTAATAGGGAGGATAGTAATAGTAAGGCGGATAGTGGGGCCACCACCATGATCCGTAAACAACGGTGGGATTATAGACCGGTACGTAAACAACCTCCGGCTTTGCCGACTCGATGATGATCACTTCCTTCTCGACCTTGACAACCTGTTCCTCCGAGGTCTTGAGGTTGTCAGCCTCTTTCGCTTTCTTGCGTAGATTCTGAACCGTATTTGAGACATCCTCCTGCTGCGCAAGAAATGCGTCTCCCAGTTTCTGTGTCCAGTCGAGTTGTTCACCCATCATGGCAAGGACATCCGGAAACTGGACCAGTGACTTCACGCTAGGATCCCATTCCTGCTTCTCAAGTTCCTGGGCCAGGGCATCACCTTCCAGCTCCTTATTCTCTTTGGCCCACCTGTCAGCCTGTACGACTTCGAGCGGATAGGTCGAGGCCATCAGTACCTGGGCAAGCAGTGAGTCAGGGTAGAGGGCGATGGGCGCCAGCATCTGGTCGAGTTCCTCCTTCTTGAAGGTTTTTGTAGTCTCTGCCTCCGCCGTTTCAGCCCCCGGCTCCTGGGCAATGGCACAGGGCGGCAGGGCAAGCATAAGAACAAGAATCCAAGACAATAAACTTCTGAATCCTTTTTGCCAGTATGTTGTCATTTTTCTCTCCTTTTTCGCATCAGGGACTTACCAGCCCCCAGGAATCCTCAATTCAACCCGATCAAAGCACTCCTTATGCTCAATTGATCAAAAATATGATTCAAAATCTGAATATAGACAAAAATGCTGCTACGTAAAAACTTTTCACCTTAATACCTCGAATAGGCCCAATAAGCAAATTAGTGATTATCCAGAATATTACTTAAGCTCTGTGAGGAGGCAAGTAATTTTTGTGTAGATTATTTCAGCAGGGATGCTTTCCCAGAGGAATTTAGGTTGGGTTTTTTGCGTTTTCACAGTAAATTCCTCATTGTTGTCAACATGATATTACTTCCCAGGAGGTTTTTCCCATGGCTCAACAGTGCGACATTGGACTCATCGGCCTAGCAGTAATGGGCCAGAATCTTATTCTGAACATGGCTGACCATGGCTATCAGGTCGCTGCCTTCAACCGGACGACAAGCAGGGTTGACGAGTTCCTGGCCTGGCCGGCGCAGGGTAAATCCATTGTCGGCTGTCGCAGCCTGGAGGAATTTGTCCGGAACCTCAAAAAACCCCGCATTGCCATGCTCATGGTCAAGGCCGGGGATCCGGTGAAGCAGACTGTAAAGCAGCTTGCTCCGCTCCTGGAGCCCGGTGATATCATCATCGACGGCGGCAACTCCTGTTTTCTTGACACCGAAGAGCAGATCAAAGAACTGCAGCCCCAGGGCATCCTTTACATGGGTACAGGTATTTCCGGGGGAGAGGAGGGGGCGCGGCATGGCCCCAGCATCATGCCAGGCGGCGCAAAAGAGGCTTGGCCCCATGTCAGGCCCATCTTCCAGGCCATTGCCGCCAAGGTCGGTCCAAACAATGACATCCCCTGCTGCGACTGGGTCGGTGCAGGCGGTGCCGGCCACTATGTCAAGATGGTGCACAACGGCATTGAATACGGAGACATGCAGCTTATCAGCGAGGCATACTCATTGCTGAAAGACGGTCTCGGGCTCAACAATGATGAACTGTATGATGTCTTTGACGAATGGAACAGGGGGGAGCTGGACAGCTACCTCATAGAAATAACGCGCGATATTTTTTCCGTTATCGACGATAAAACAGGCAAAGCCCTGGTTGATATGATCCTGGACAAGGCGGGCCAGAAGGGGACAGGCAAGTGGACAGCCCAGCATGCCATGGACCTGGGAGTGCCCACCACCCTGATCACGGAAGCGGTATTTGCCAGGACCCTGTCAGCCCTGAAGGAACAGAGGGTGCGGGCAGGTAAGGTTCTTACCGGTCCTGCTGGAGAGCCGAAGGAGTTCCGCTTATCAGCAGATAGGGAAGATTTTGTCAACCAGGTCCGTAAAGCTTTGTTTGCCTCCAAGGTCTGCAGTTATACCCAGGGATTTTTCCAGCTGCAGGCTGCCTCAAAAGAGTTTGACTGGGAACTTGAGCATGGCGCTATCGCCATGCTCTGGCGCGGCGGCTGTATCATTCGCGCAGCATTCCTTGAGGATATCAAGAAGGCCTATGACCGTAATCCGCAACTGGAAAATCTGCTGTTCGATGAGTATTTTTCCGCAGAAGTGATTGCCAACCAGAAAGCCTGGCGTCAGGTGGTCTGCACAGCAGCCCGGCTTGGCCTCCCTGTCCCGGCTATGAGTGCAGCTTTGAACTACTATGACTCCTACCGCTCCGCACGGCTGCCCCACAACCTGCTGCAGGCCCAGCGGGATTACTTCGGCGCCCATACATATGAGAGGGTGGACGAAGAAGGGAGTTTTCATACAGATTGGGGGAAGTTGAAGAGATAAAAGAAGGTTTCGAGGTTTCAAGGGGTCAAGGGGTCGAGGGAAAAAGATTAGGTTTCAAGGTTTCGAGGTTTCAAGGGGTCGAGGGAAAAAGATTTAAGTACAGGGATGCTGAAAAATTTTAAGGAACTGAATGTATGGGAAAAGGCTTATAAGCTCTGTCTTGAGATTTACAAAACAACAAAGAACTTCCCGAATGAAGAAAAGTATGGATTGTCCTCTCAAATGAGAAGGGCAGCAATATCAGTACCATCAAATATTGCAGAAGGGTATGGCAGGAAAACAATTCCGGATTATGTCAGGTGTCTATATATTGCATACGGGTCTACCTGCGAGCTTGAAACGCAAACTCTGCTTTCAGGAGATCTCAATTATTTGAATGAAGCTGACCAGAGCTCTCTCCTTGAAAAAATTAAAGAAGTTGAGCGAATGCTTATGGCACTGATCAAGTCGTTAGAAAATAAAAATAACTCTTGAACCCTTGAACCCTTGAAACCTTGAAACCTTGAGCCCTCGGAACCTGGACCCCTTACAACCTTTTATTTAAGAAAAATTCGTGACTGCCATGGATAGATCGGAAGAAGCAACCGTTAAAGTCCAAACCACCAGAGGGGAGGCCTGCGAGTTTGTCACCCCGGGTTCTCTTGCCCCCTGCATGTTAGTCATCTTTGGTGCGTCGGGTGACCTGGCTGCCAGGAAGCTGATCCCCGCGTTTTACAGCCTCTATCTGACGAACAGTTTGCCGGAGCCGTTTGGTGTGGTCGGCAGCAGCAGGACGAACCTGTCCCATGACGAGTTCAGGGACAAGATGAAGCAGGCCATTGCCAAGGAGGGCAGACTTGACCTTGGTAGATGGGATGGTTTTGCCGCAAAACTTTTTTATCAGCCTGTTACCTATGATTCATTGGAGTCCTGCCAGGAATTGGCAGGCTATCTGCATGACCTGGACCAGGAGCAGAATACCGGCGGCAACAGGATTTTCTACCTGGCAGTACCTCCCACCCTCTATCCGGTGATTGCCAAAAAAATAGGCGAGGTAGGACTCGCAAAAGAAGGCAAGGAAGGCAACGGCTGGGCCAGGATAGTCGTGGAAAAACCCTTCGGCCGTGATCTTCAGACCGCCCTTGATCTTGACAAGGTGCTGCACAAAAGTTTCAGGGAAAACCAGATATTCCGTATTGACCACTACCTGGCCAAGGAAACAGTGCAGAATATCCTTATGTTCCGCTTTGCCAATACGATTTTTGAGCCGATCTGGAATCGCAACTATATCGACTATGTAGGCATCCTTGCCGCGGAAAATCTCGGGGTGGAGAACCGGGCCGGATATTATGAGCAGGCCGGTGTGCTCCGCGATATGTTCCAGAATCACATGGTGCAGCTTCTGGCGCTCACCGCCATGGAGCCTCCCTCCCTTTTCGAAGACGACCGGGTGCGGGACGAAAAGGCCAAGGTCGGGAGGTCCATTAAACCCCTGGCCCGTGAAACCCTCATGGACAACCTTGTGCTGGGCCAGTACAAGGGAAGCATGGTGGAGAGCAATAAAGTGCCGGGATACCGGGAAGAGAAGGGTGTAAATCCGAAGTCCATTACTCCGACCTTTGCCTTGATGCGGATGTTTGTTGACAACTGGCGCTGGCAGGGCGTGCCTTTCTATCTGGCTTCAGGCAAGAGGCTGGCCCGCAAGGAAACAAAAATCGTAGTCCAGTTCAAGAATGTGCCCCATTCAATGTTCCGGGAAGTCATCGATGAAAAAATTACCGCCAATCGCTTGGTCCTCGGTATTTATCCAGAAGAGGAAATCTCCCTCACTTTTCAGACTAAGGTACCGGGCGCAAAATCATGCCTGCGGCCGGTAACCATGGATTTCAAATACTACCAGGGATTCAGGGGGCCGCCGCTCGACGCCTATGCCAAGGTGCTGCTCGACGTTATTCTCGGCGATCATATGCTTTTCTGGCGCCAGGATGGCGTTGCACTTTCCTGGTCATACCTGACTCCGATTCTGCACGCATGTGAAACCTGCGCCAACCCTGAGGCACAGCTCCATCCTTACGAGGCAGGGAGCTGGGGCCCGGTCGAGGCCCTTAAGTGGATGAGTTTGATAGTGGATTAGGTTAAAGGTTTGTCAGCATACGAGACTGCTGACGATTGACACAAGGTTTCGAGGTTTCAAGGGGGCAAGGAAACAGACTTAAGGACCAGGGATGCTGAAGAATTTTAAAGAATTGAAGATGATCAAGAAATTCTTCTAGAGAAAATTAAAGAAGTTGAAAGAATGCTTATGGCACTGATTAAGTCGTTAGAAAATAAATATAACCCTTGACCCCTTGGAACCTTGAAACCTCGAAACCTTATTATTAAAAAATAAGGAGGGAACAGAGCATGAAAAGATTACTGGCCTATGTAGTTGTATTGATCACGATGTTTATGCTTACGGCCTGTGCGGGGATGCAGGGTGCGACAGCTAATTCACCGGTCCTGGATCGTATCACCATGAACGGTGAGCTTGTGGTGGGAACTGCTGCCAGCATGCCTCCATTGAACATGACTACAAAGGACGGTGAGATCATCGGCCTGGAAATTGATCTTGCCCAAGCCATGGCTGATTCCATGGGCGTCAAGCTGCGCCTGGAAGCCATACAGTTTCATGAGCTTTTGCCGGCCCTGGAAGCAGGCAGAATTGACATGATTCTCTCCGGCATGACAATAACACCCCAGCGGAATATGAAGGTGGCATTCGTCGGCCCCTATTTCAAGTCAGGCAAAGCAATCCTTACCAAGCTGCCTACCATGGCGCAAGCACAAACGCCTGAAGACATTCATGATCCCAGGAAATCAATCGTGACACTGCGCGGTACCACCAGCGAGCAGTTCGTGAAAGACTATCTGCCCAAGGTCAAGCTCGTCACGGCCAATAGCTACGATGAGGCCATTGACATGGTTATCAACAACGAGGTTGATGCCCTGTTCGCTGACTACACCATCTGCGTTGTCACGATTTTCAGGTATCCCAAGGAAAAGTTGCTCACAGTTGTCAGCCCCTTGACCTACGAACCGCTCGGTATCGCCCTGCCTGACAATGATTCGCTCTTTGTCAACTGGGTGGATAACTACCTGAAGACCCTGGAAGACAGCGGCGCGCTTGAGGAGTTGACCTGGGAATGGTTTGAGAATCCTGGCTGGATGAAGCGGCTGCCGTAAAAGGAAGTTTTGAATTAAAGATTCCTGTTATTACCAGGAGGGCAGAAGCTAATCGGGTGCTGTCGACCTGGCAGTATCGCTGTTTCGTTCTTTGGCATAATTTA
>Ga0210140_1000144_pt1 | contig 13125 bp, 12 predicted proteins | sample China_Bullhead_C_3_FD_184858 | JGI IMG/M metagenome (GOLD analysis project Ga0210140, IMG submission 184858) | Wetland microbial communities from San Francisco Bay, California, USA, that impact long-term carbon sequestration -... | ecosystem: Environmental > Aquatic > Marine > Wetlands ...
TTCCCTCCCGCCAGGGGAGGGGAAGGGTATTTCCGGATGAGCGCGATCAGTGATCAGCTTTCAGCAAAAAACATTTAAGATCAGGGAGTTAGACTGACGGCTGAACCCTGATGACTGACAGCTCCATCCAAAAATCTTTGATTTCCGGATGGACACTGACTAGGGAGGTATCTGTGGAAGATTTTTTGGGTTATCACTCGGAGTGGAATCTCGGTAGTCCTGGTGGTTGGGAATATCAACGAATCACCCAGGAGTTGGGTAAGCTAGCTTGGCATCTGCTGCGGCCTCATGTGGGCTTGGATATTAGTCTTGATTTTGACCATGAGTATTTGAATCCGGTACCTGCTTTTGCCGCCACCTTGCTTCGAGCCCATAAGCAACGCCACGGAAACAAAGCAGCTCACATCGTTCTGGTGGCTGAACCGGATACCCTGGATACAGTTGTTGAAAACCGGAATTTTGTCCAATATCTAGATAACATCGATGACGTAACGGCGGCACTGGCCGCCCCGCAGGAGCTAGACTATCATCAGGGATCTTTGCACCACCGGGGCGTCCAGGTAACCTTGATCTTTATGGATTTTAACAATGACGTGCTTATAAAGATGGAAAAAGATGAACCACTCACGGCCCTGCGTCAAGCCATCAAGGATGATCTGGTGGTGAACCCCCGCGGTATGGAGCCTGCAGGAGGCAAAGGGGTATTTGAAGCAGTTACCGGTTCCCTTCGTAAGCAGTTGAGTGAGACCACAGTTCAAAGAACCCCCTGGACTAGGCAGTTGTATGAGAGAGATGCCACCGGACCCGAGGATGAAGTCATAAAGGATTTGGTGACATGGACCAGGGAGAATTGGGATCGGCTCGTGCTCAAGCCCGTACAAGGCTATTCGGGCGAAGGGATCTTTATCGGCTTCAAGAGTGAAGACCCGGATGCAGATCTGGAGGAGGCTCTCACGGCCGGCAATTATATTGTGCAGGAACTGGTACCGCTCCATCTGTGGGCGGAAGACTCCCCCTGGCTTTTCAGCGAGGAGCAAAGGGTAGGATTACAGAGGTGGCAGACGGATTTTCGCTGCCTCATCACAGATGCGGGGCTGATCGGTTTTCTTGGACGTTTTGGCGGTATTCCTACTAATGTAGGGGCTGGAGGGGGAACCCAGGCGCTTGCTCTGCTGTCAGGAACCACACCCGGGGGCGAAGTGGCTGCGCAAATCAATACAGCCATTTGTCGAGTGCAGTACAGCATACTCGAGGAAATTCGCCAGGAAGTGAATGAGCAGGCCGTGGCCATGGGGCACACCTATCTGCTGGGCCCCATCAAGACCGCTTGGCGGCCGCGTCTCATAAATGAGGCTCAGATGCAACAACTTCAAGTCTACTGCGAGAACCTGTGGGCTGACGCTGTGCAGCTGACGGAGTGGTGGCGCGCGGGAAGGTTGGACGATTTCGTCCATATCACCGCTGAAGAGGAAGCCATTGCCAGGACAGCCCCCTGGACCGGTCAACCGGCTTTGATGGCCAGCGATGGGCTTTTCTCCTTCGGCTGCCATCCAAAGGAGTAAGGTGCCGTAGGCGTCTATTGAAGGGACGCTAATTTCGAGTCCCCAATTTGGGTCCCGATCAGGAAGGATGAAAAATCCGAAATTCGAAGCACGAAGCACGAAACAAATCCAAAATCCTAATTCTCAAATGTTCAAAACGTAACTAGTCAAGAAAATATGTCTCTTGTTTCGGTCATTCGGATTTTGGGAATTCGAATTTGTTTCGAATTTCGATATTCGGATTTCGAATTTGTATCTTTCGCACCTAGAATTTCCTTATATTACCAGTTAATTAGCCCCATTTCGGTAGTCGAGAGGTAGTTATGGATGGCTACGATCCTACCTGGTGGCAACATATTTTTGACGAAACCTACCTTGTCACCGACGCCCGCACTGTGTGCTGCCCAGAGACTACTGCTACTGAGATTAATATGGTTGAGGCCACCCTGGATCTCAGTCCCGACGATCGAATTCTTGATCTCTGCGGTGGGCAAGGGCGCCATGCGATAGAATTGGACGGACGTGGATACAAGAAAATTACGGTGGTGGACTATTCGCAGGTTCTGTTGCGAGTGGGTTCCCACGATGCCGCGAAAGTAGGCTGCTCGGTACATTTTTGTCGAGGCGATGCGAGTGAGGTTGGCTTGGCCGATGGCAGCTTCGATGTGGTAATGGTCATGGGCAATTCATTCGGATACTTCAAGGAGGACAGCCAGAACTTGAAAGTCCTTCGGGAGATTTGCCGTTTGCTTAGGTCCGGCGGCAAGTTACTCCTTGACTTGATCCACAGTGACTATGCTCGCAAACAGTTCAAACCTAGCAGTTGGCACGAGGCCAATGAGGATGTGGTGGTCTGCCGAGAACGAGAACTACTGAAAGAAGGGGTCTTGGTCCGAGAAATTGTACTGAGCAAGCGGCGTGGTCTCGTCCGAGACGTCACCTACTTCGCTCGCTTGTTCCAGCCTAAAGAACTGGAAGCACTGCTCACTGAAAGCGGCTTCCAGCAAATCGACTGTGGTGGTCTTCTGGTTTCTCACCCAAAGGCCGATGATTACGGTCTTCTCAACAAACGTATGCTGGTCACCGCTTGCAAACCTTAGCCCGGATATTTCGCTAATTATCTGCTGCAACCGCGGATAAGAGCGTCCTTCCGGTCTAACCGTTGCCCGCCTCATCTGTGGATTGCTCTTCCCCGTCTTCCTCTTTGGTATGCCGTTTGAGGTAATTAGCTGCGCAACTCATCAATACTAGCATGCCCAGGACCAGGGGCATGAACTCGCCCTGCGTGTAAGCACGGTAAATACCTACACAGGTCACCAGAATTCCCACCAGAATGCTGGCAATCAGTAGGGGCATACTCATCGCTCTTCACCTTTTTATAAAGATTACAGCGAGCTACGAAAATGCTACAGCGAGCGCATTCCCCGTAGCTTGTTGGAGCGGAGCGGAAATCCCGTCGCCGGGGCTGCGGGGTTAGCGAGCGAACTACAATAAAATGAAATCACTTCCTTACATTTCGAATCCCGCTTCAGCGGGACTGCAGCTTGCTGCAGGGAGCTTCAATTGTAATGTCAACAAACATAGGCATGCTGCAATTCATGAAACATCCGGGCTATCCAGAAAAGAATTTATCCAGATTTGCCGGCGGTTCATTGTCGCGGAACAGGATTTTACCGGTCTTATCCACAAGGATAATCACTGGGATGGCAGAAACGTAGTAAGCTTTGACTGCCTCATCGTTGTGGTCAATCAACATAGTGTAGGTGATCCGTTGACGGGAAATATATTTTTTTATATCCTTCGGCGAATCCAATCCTCCCACATTAATTCCCACCACCTTAACCTTGTCCTTATATTTCTTGGCAAGAGCGGAAACCTTGGGTTGTGCTTTTCGACAGGGTTTACACCAGGTAGCCCAAAAATAAAGCAATAGCGGTTGGTCCCCAGCTAACTGATCGAGACGCACCTCCTTCCCATCTACATCCACCAACGTGAGCTCCATAAGGTTGCCGCCTTTAGTGTTTGCGGCATAGAGGAAGGAGGAAGTAATAGATATTGTCAAGATCACAGTAAACAAAGATATTTTTTCCCGCAAAGTTCCTCGCCTCGCCACACCTACTCCCTTCTATGTGATAACCGTCAGATAGTAGCGGCAAGTCACAAAAAAATCAAATCATTGTGCACCGGTTTTTCATTTGTTTGATTTTTGTGGGGGTATAGTGTCCTTCCTCATGCGGAAAACGTGATTGAAAGGGAGGGGATAAAATCCTATCCAAGGAGAACATTGGCGATGGAAAGAGGGAGGAAAAAACGGTAAAATAAAAAGTAGCCCGAATATTTCATGAATGGCCTACTACGACCACGGATATGGGTGTCCTTCCGTGCGTCCTCGGGTGCCGGACCCTGCGACGTACTATTCAAGTACGCCTCTGCTCCAACCCCCTGCGGTTGCCCGGTGGCACACCCATCTTCGCGGTCTCGAGACGTCAATTCATGAAATATTCGGGCTATAGTAAAGCCTGGTTGTTCTCATCAAATGTTACGTAGACAGGAGATCTTGACAATGGCCACAAAGGTGACGCCCTTACACTATGTGACGGTTGAGTTTAGGCTATACGATGAAAAACAAGAGAACCAGGCTTTGGAAGCCTCCGGGCAGCACCGCTTTCTCTATGGTGTGGAGTCGTGGATCGACGGGGTGGATCAAAGATTGGAAAGCCTTGAAGAAGGTGAGTCCCTGGAATTGGTGCTAGAGTCGGAGGCAGCAGCATTTGTGGCATCTCAGCTGTTGCACCAAGATGAATTTCCTCAAGTAGATATACCTCTGCTGCTCGAGCTTAGAATTGTTGAGGTAGTAAAGGCAGATCCGAAAGAGGTTGTTCAGGCGCTGGCGGCCTCAGTGAGGTGCTGTGATCATTGTGGTAGCCACTGAGCGCAGTAGGCCCTAGCAGGCTGCCGAAAAACTCGCTACCAGTGTCATTCTGAGCGGAGCGAAGAATCTCGGTGCTAGCGGGATCAACATGTTACGAGATTCTTCGTCGCCTGCAGCTCCTCAGAATGACATATTCGGTGAGTTTTTCAGCAGCCTGCTAGGGAGTAGACACTAGGCAGTAAGCACTAGGCACCAAAATGAATCGCCTGAAAAGCTATTATAGTGCCTAGTCTTAGAAATTCCACCGGACAAGGCTCTGGAGGTGAACTTACCCACTTGCCCGTACGAGCTTTTCATTATGAGATGAAATTTTCGATCATATTTACTTGAGATTTAAGCCAGTGTGTACTATGGTAGCAGGCCGAAATCCTTCCGCTCGTCCTTTGATTCGCAGGTTCTATTCAGAATTTATTACCCGGGACTAGTGCCGAGTAAGAAAGTATTCATAGACTCGTTTTCCAATGGGAAACCCTATCAGAGTGGAGAAACACGAGGAGAGGTGGTTATGGCAACGGTGGGCCTGAGAGTTATCAGCGGCAATAGCAACCGAGGTCTGGCAGAAAAGATCTGTGATTATCTTGGCATATCCCTCTGTCGTGCCAGGATTGACAGTTTCAACGATGGCGAGACTCTGGTGGAGGTTGGAGAAAATGTTCGGGGCACAGACGCTTTCGTGATCCAATCCCTTGCCCATCCTGTGAATGATCATCTCATGGAACTGCTGGCAATAATTGATGCTCTTAAACGTGCCTCAGCAAGGCGGATCACTGCGGTAATGCCATATTACGGCTATGCCCGCCAGGATCGCAAGAACAAGCCCCGTGTACCCATCACCGCACGTTTGCTGGCCGACCTTCTGACTGAAGTGGGAACTAATCGGGTGCTCACCATGGATTTACATGCCGGCCAGATCCAAGGTTTTTTCAGCATCCCTGTGGACAATCTCTATGCCTCTCCAATTCTTTTGCCCCATATAAGGGAGCAGTTTAGAAATGAACTGGTAATAGTAGCCCCAGACGCTGGAGGAGTTCCCAGGGCCCGCGCCTACGCCAGCCGTTTGAATGCCGGCCTGGCGCTGATCGACAAGAGAAGAGCAGATGCCAACCAGGCGGAGGCCATGCACCTGATTGGTGAGGTGGAAGAGAAAACTGCGATTATCCTTGATGATATGGTGGATACCGCTGGAACCCTTGTAGCAGCGGCTCGTACCCTTCTGGAAAACGGCGCCAAAGCGGTGCATGCCTGTTGTACCCATGCAATTTTGTCCGGTCCGGCTGCTGAAAGATTGGCCCAGAGTCCTTTCGGATCGGTAGTGGTCACTGATACCTTACCAAAGAAACCTGACAGAGCCGACATCCCCAACCTAAAAGTACTCTCATCGGCGCTACTGTTTGCCGAGGCCATCAAGAGTATTCACAACGAAGATTCCATCAGCCGACTATTCGAACTACAGCACTAACTGCCAGTGGGCAGAGTCAGTGGTCAGTCGTCCGTTGTGGCTCACTCCGTTCGCCGCATAGAGCAAAGCGCAGAGCGCATAGCGTTTTGTTATCATCTAATCATCCGCTTAGCACTATGATCTACCCGTCCTGAGCCTGCCTGCCCTGAGTCTATCGAATGGGTCGAAGGATGCCCTTTGCGCTTTTTTGCAACGGACTACGGACAACTGACAATCCGTCGAGTCCGCAGGATTACTGGAAGTGAGGAGATATCGTAGATGGACTGCTGCTCGGATGGCCTGACTAAAGAGAGGAGGAGGATATGAAAAGTGGCCTTAGCTGTCCGCACTGCGGCGAGCTGGTATCCAAATACAGAAATCCCTTGCCCACAGTGGACATCATCATTGAGCTGGAAGACAAAGGGATTGTCTTGATTCGGCGGGCCAAAGAGCCCCATGGCTGGGCCATACCGGGCGGGTTTGTGGATTACGGCGAATCCCTGGAGGAGGCGGCCCGGCGGGAAGCTCGCGAAGAGACCTCTTTGGATGTGGAGTTACTCGGGCAACTTGGCGCTTACTCTGCGCCCGACCGCGATCCGAGACACCACACTATTACTGTAGTTTTTCTGGCCCGAGCCGGGGGTGAACCGAAGGCAAGAGATGATGCTAGAGAGGTGGGGGTGTTTACTGAAAAAGATCTGCCCTCACCCCTGGCTTTCGATCATGCTCAGATCCTGGCTGACTACTTTGTCCACAAGAAGAGGCGGCAATAACACTTCCCCGCAATAATCCTGCCACCAGGTAAATGTAGTTCCTCCGTCTCTTTATGCTGGTCTTTGTACTAGGAGCTCCCACGGCTCACTGCCTACTTCCTACCCATCCCCGACTTACCATTTAAACTGAGCATCAGATTTCTCTGCAATCCGGTTGAAACGATACATATCAAACAGCCCTGCTTCCACCGGTTCGTCCTTGAGATATTTCTGGTAGTGCCAGTCTGCCTCCTCCCAGAAATTCGGGCTGGTTCTTCTTATGGCATGCTTTCTGGCGACATTGTAATAGCTGAGTTGATCCCTGATTTTGAGAAAGCCCTCTACAAACTCCTCTATCTCGTCTAGGTTTACTCGGACGAATGAGTTTGGATAGCTGCCCGTATAACCCTTGACTATGGTAAGGGTGTCGTCATCAACAAGGCGCCTTCTCTCCTCGCCAAACATGAATGAATTGTTGCTCAGAGCCTTGTTGCGGATAACGGTATAGGCCAGGTCTTTATCCTTGTTACCGGTAACAACATGAATAAAGGCCAGATCCTGGACCACCTGTATCTCAGGGCCGCGGAGCCCCGTCACTTTTTGCAGGGCCAGGTCTGCTCTCTGTTCAAGTGGCCCTGTGTTTTTATCAACACAGTTTTTCTCGGGGCAGCGGTTCAAGTAGTCCTTCGGACCGGCAGCCGGACCCGCACGCACAAGTATCTGTTCAAAAAATTCCTTTTTGGGATCGTTTGTCCTGTAGACAATTTCGGTGTCCCATTCAAGCCCCCGAAGAGGCTCCTCCAGGTGAATCTTATGTTCGGCCCTGGCGCCCTTATACCACTCTGCCCGTTCCTCGACGCGCTTATCCTTTGGCAGGAAGCTCAAAAAATTATTTTCTCCCTCCATGCGGAGAAAGTCCATATAAAGCCGAGTTTCGAGTTGATGCCCCACATTGCCAAACACGTTAAAACCGACGACCAGCAGATAGTGGATGCGTTCAAGAAGCGGATAGTCAATCACCCAGCCGGTTTTGGGTGTGTCTCCCACAAAACCCTTTACCACGCTGGCACTGTCAAAATGCCTGAAAATCGTTAACAGCGCATTGCTATTGTGGCCGTCACCGTTCCAGATATGAGCTATATCATTTCCCTTTTTGGCCGGATCCAGTTTTGCAAGATACGTTCCCTTGGCATCCAGATATTTTTCTTGCTTACTCTGATAGTCAGCCCCGAGGATGTCGATATTTAGTTTATCTTTCCCGCTGGCCGGTAAGTCCAGATAATCACTCACACTGGCAAGAAAGGCGGTATCATTGCTGATGGTGTCCTTCTCCGGATCAAAAAAGGCAACAAAAAAGTGGTCATTGATAACATTGAGGGCAATCTGGCCACGGCAAACAGGCCCCTTCATAAACCCCATGACGAAGAACTGGGCATCATCCAGCATAAACCGGTAGCGAGATTTGGCAGGCAGATCCGCAAAAGTCTTGAACGGATTGGAGGTTGTTTCGGGATCATAGGAGGGCAGCTTTTTTACCTCATAATCGTCCTGCAGAAAGAGCTGCCGGTAGCGCTCCATTTTTTTTCTGTTCATCCGATAAACAGTGTGATTTTTCGACACAATGGTTGATTCTATTTTCCGCAAGCGGTAGTAGAATTTTGCAACCCCGGGATCGTCATACGGTCTTACTGTATTGATCTCAACCACCGGTTCTCCTGGAGCCGTTTTAGATCGAACCAGCCGGTAAAACTCCCGGTCCGGCAAAGTATCAAAATGGATATGGCCCATAAACAAATGTTCATAAATATAGCGTGATACCAGCTGCTGCTTCAGAGATCTGCCGTTAAGAAACTCTTCCCATTGGTTTATGGTTTTTTTTGCCCTAGCCGACATGGGTGGCCGCGGAGTAATCAGCCCCCCTTGTCTCAGCCATTCTACGATTGTCTTATGCTCCTTGTCGGTCAGTCCAGGCAACGCATACGGCATTCCCCAGAGAGGATATTTTTTCTTGTATTCACTGAAATCTTCCGCAGTTGTACAGTTCTGTTTTTTGTCAAGACTGATATCAAAACTGGCCGGCAGAAGTTCCGTCTCCGGCAGGGGATTCTCTTTTTTCAGCTGCAGCATCAGATTGACCACGGAGTTTTCGAGATTTGCCTGTGGGGTCTGATTTCTCTCGTTGAGAACAGGGTGGAATCCCATCTGGCGCCATTCTTCCACTGAATTCGCATCAACAAATAGCCGGGTCGGCTTATCCGGTCTCAATCTGGCACTATCGTAAACCAGCTTTGTGGTGCCGCCCCGCTCGAGCCCCTCATAACAGGTCAACTTCAGCTGGCAGGGCGCATCATAACAGCCGTGGCACACATCACAGCGACGCTCCAGGATGGGTTGCACCTCATCATAAAAAGAGATATCACCTGGTTTATAAGAACTGACAGTCCGATCCACAGTACGCTCAGGCCCGTACTTGTTTTTAAACTGTGCAGTTCTGTAGGCACTGCATCCGGCCACAATGATCAGTGCCAGGATAAAACAGACCGTAGCTCTTTTCATAGATTAACTCCCGTCTTTAATGAACGGTTGACGCTCAGTGGTGGGCAGAAATACTTATTTTCCGGATAGCCCCGGACTCTAGGTTGGCAAACTCCGGCACATTGGCGGCATAGGAGTCATCGCTGAAACGGGATAAACATACAGGGGTACTGTCAACCCCGTTTGCATCGATGTGGGTCAGAAAAATTTCGGTAAAAGGGGTATTAGCCTTGGAACTAAACAGCATCCATTTCCCATTGGGCGAAAAGCTGTGCCAGGAATTGAAAAGCTCACGGTTGCAGCGCATCCTTCGAGCCTCCCCTCCGGCTGCAGGTATGATGAAAAGCTCGCTATCCGGCTGCAGCATTATGCCTGTCCTGCTGCGGGTAAAGACAATCCACTTGCCGTCCGGCGAGAATCTCGGAAAATAGTTGCTCATGCCGTTATGGCTGGCACCTTTCAGGGGCTCTGGTGTCCCACCCTTTCCTTGATTGAAGGGAATCCTGTAAAGATCAAACTGGATGGGAAATTTTTCATTCAGTTCATGAATGTCGGCATCCTCGATATGGGTGCGGATGTTTGTGATGTCTTCATGGTACTCGTTTTTTGTGGTTGACCTGGCAAAGACAATGTACTTTTCATCCCAGCTCCAGCTCGGGTCAGTCTGGACAAAGTCATAATCATCAGCTCCGGCAAGGAGATGAAACTTTCTGCTGTCAACCGAATACCAGGCCAGCACGCCGTAGGTTGGGAAGAAGAGCTGGCAGAACGCAAAATTATTGGTCAGGGCGGCATAGGATATCTCATGTACCGTACTCACCATGTATTTTCCGCTGGGCGATATCTTGGCAAACAGGCCCCTGGTTTTTGGCAGAAGTTCCGGTTTGGGGAAATCATTCCAGCTGATGAAATCCTCTGCAGACAATGCAATATTCTCCCTGACCGGCGTGATAAAATGAGCGCCGCTGTCATTTTTGTAGTTCATCTCCATGCTGATTAAACTGCCGTCTTTTGAAAAAAGATGGCAGCTTGCACAAACAGGAAGATTTTCCATGACAACTGGCGGTTTTTCATATGAAGAGATGTCACCCAGACGCCACTTTATCTTTTTAAAATTTTTCTTCCCTACTTTAAATGGGAGCTGAACCTGGCGGTAGAATATTGAGGCATCAACACGATCTTTTGAAGTGGAAATGCGGATGCTGTTCTTGGCGATGATGTTGCCGGAATGTTGGAGGTCAAAACCGTAAACGGTTATTTTCGCAGGAGCACGGACTGAGTTGGCTTTGATGGCCTCCCAGATCGATTGGTCCGGTGCCCAGCCCTGCTCGTCAGAAATAGCGTAAATCGGACTGCGCTGGCTGCTGAATTCGACCACGATAAGCCAGTGGTTTGAAGCCGCATTGGCGTCTTCCCATACGATAACAGGTGCTGCAATCTCAGGAGGAAAAACAGCTCCGTCATAGGGATAGGTAATGGCCAGACCGGTGTTGTTTCCGACTTTCTTACTTTTTGTGGCGAGCTTCTGCACCAGGTGTCGGATACTGTCCGGCATCTGGTCCGAACCGCGCACCTGGCTGTCCCAACTGTTGATTCCAGAAAGTCCGCAATGGCTCAAGGCGAGACTGACCAGCAGAATAATAAGCAAGGCTGATTTTGGATTGCGGATTGCGAATTTCGGATTTTTGACTACAATTGATGATATTGAATTTAAGAGTTCAAATTGCGCCATTAGATCTCTGGTTCTCACGAGCTTTTCAGGAAAATTTCAATCCGCATTCTGCAATCGTCGCTTCTGTGGCACACCCTTCTTCTTCGCGCTCGCTGCACTCAGTCCCCGCCCCTTTGGGGCGGGTCCCCGGCTACAGGGTCTCACGAAGGCAACTTGGGAAACATCCGAACTAGTCAATCTCGAATTTTTCACGCAACTTCTTCTCCACCGCCTCTGGCACCAGGCCGGTCACTCTGCCCCCCGCCTGAACTACCTCCTTGATTATTCTAGATGAGATGTAGATCCAGCGAGCTCCTGTCATCAGGTACAGGGTTTCCGGCGTGCGGCTTAGCTTTCGATTCATAAGGGCCATTTGAAACTCATACTCAAAGTCGCTTACGGCCCGCAGTCCTCTGAGAATGGCCATAGCGCCACACCGCTCAACGTAGTCCACAAGCAGTCCCTTGAAGCTGTCTACCTTGATACGATTGGGCTCTTGGTGATTTTTCAGACTAGCGCGGATGAGGTCAAGACGTTCTTCAAGAGTAAAGAGCGGCTGTTTTGCTGGATTCTCAGCAACCGCAATGATTATGTTGTCGAAGATCTTTAGGGCTCGGTCCAGCAAATCCAGGTGTCCGTTGGTGATAGGGTCAAAAGATCCGGCATAGACAGTGATTCTTTTGTCGTTCATTGTTTTCTATTCTCCCCTTAGGTAAAAACTAACTGCCGTACTCCCATAGCTCCGCATGCTCTGGCGCTGGAGACAGCCATACGTTGAAGTGAGATTATCCTCAGTGGCATGCTCGCTAACCACGGTAGCAGTGGCATTAAGGAGCGTGCCTTTGCCGAGTTGCTCCAGGCAGCGCTGGCTCAATCCCCGCCCGTAAGGTGGATCCAGGAACACCAAATCGAAGAGGTAGCCACGTCGTATGAGTCCCTTGAGGCCACGGCGCAGGTCCAGTCTGAAAAGTTTGGCGTGCTGGGGATTTCCGCAAGCGGCCAAGTTGCGGTTAATCAACTTTACGGCTCCGGGGTGTTGATCCACCATGACCACATAACCGGCACCGCGACTGAGTGCCTCGAGACCCATGGCCCCTGTGCCAGCAAAAAGATCCAGAACCCAGAGCCCAGTCAAATCAAGAGCGATAATATTAAAGATGGCCTCCCGAACTCGCTCGGCTGTAGGTCGCATGCTTTTACCCTTTGGGGTCGTCAGCCGCAGGCCTCGATGCTCACCGGCGATAATTCGCAATTTAGACCTCAACCACGGAAGAGCCAAAAGAGCACGATACACCAGGTCACAATTACTGCCAGACTCAAACAGTCTAACCTGGATAAACGCATATGCTTCAAAGTTTGTTTTTCAGTAATCTGCCCATAGCCACGGACGGCCATGGCAGTGGCCAGCTCATCAGCGCGCCACAGGACATTATAGAGAAGAGGAAAAAAAATACTATGAAATTTTTCTAAACGGTTACGCCAGGTTCCAGAGCTAAGATCGATGCCGCGTGCCATCTGGGATTCAACAATCCTTTCTGCCTCCTGGCCCAGAATAGGGAGAAAGCGGATGCAGAGGAGCATTGCCAGGCATAATTCTGCAACTGGAATGCGGACTCGGGCAAGAGGACTGCCAAACTTCTCCAGAGCCCGAAGCAGTTCCAGAGGTGAGGTGGTCAGGGTTAGGATAGAGGAGAACAGGATGAACAGAGAAAGTTGACCGCCAATGCGGACTGCTTGATGGAGCCCTTCCCAGGTAATATTCAGGGGCCCCACGTCAAAAGGGAAAAGCGGTCGGCCTGAGGTAAAAAAAAGTTGCAAGCAGGCAGTCAACACCAAAAGCCAGGCGAACGGTCGCAACCCTCTAAGGACGGTGGCCAGAGGCAGGTGGGCCAGGTGGATCAGCCAAAGAGAGCCGAGAAAAAAAAGGGCTAAAACCAACAGTTTATCGAGGGCAAAAAGCGTAATACCAGCGAAGCACAAGCCTATGAGCTTAATCCGGGGATCAAGTGTGTGGATGGGAGAGCTCGTGGGGTAATAATGGCCCAGTGTAAGGTCTCGAAGAAATTTCATGGAAGGAAATGCCTAAAATGAACAAAAATGTCTAAAGTGAGCTAAAGTGCCTAAAATGTTTAAACTTATAAAAGAGTTTACCAAGCGACTTAGCTGCAGTGGGAGATGAATAATCTTCTAAACACAGAAAATATGGGCGGGGATAA
>Ga0210140_1000146_pt1 | contig 12990 bp, 11 predicted proteins | sample China_Bullhead_C_3_FD_184858 | JGI IMG/M metagenome (GOLD analysis project Ga0210140, IMG submission 184858) | Wetland microbial communities from San Francisco Bay, California, USA, that impact long-term carbon sequestration -... | ecosystem: Environmental > Aquatic > Marine > Wetlands ...
AAAGAGTATAATGTTTTATTAGCAAATGATGCAGCCAAACACTTTAGTGATAAACACATGTTAAAAGATTTATCACAATCCAAATGCTATGAATTGTTGCATCATCAGAATCATCCATGTGATGATGATCAGAATCAATGTCCACTTGAAGATACTTTTGTTAGAGGAAAAAGTATTCAAAGAATTCACAAGCATATCACAGCTTCAGGAGAAGAAAACTTTATTGAATTAACAACTACACCACTATACAATAAGAACAATGAAATGTATGCAGTCGTAGAGTTAGGTCATAATATTACAGAACATTTAAAAACACAAAAAGTACTTGAAAAACAAAAAAATGAACTAGATTATCGAGCACATTATGATGCTTTGACATCACTTCCAAATAGAGTACTGTTTTTAGACCGATTAAACCATTCGATGCAGATTGCTAAACGTGATAACAATCAAGTTGCTTTAGTTTTTATTGATTTAGACCATTTTAAAGAGATCAATGACTCTATAGGACATCATGCAGGGGATTATATTCTTAAAGAGTGTGCAAGAAGATTACAAAGTATGTTAAGAAGCATTGATACCGTATCAAGATTCGGTGGTGATGAGTTTACTATTATACTAGAAAAAATGAACAATGAGAATGAAGTTGTTGATATCGTACTACTCATTATCGATAAACTGCAGGAGCCTTATATCTATGAAAATAGAAAATTGTACTGTGGTGCCAGTGTCGGTATCAGTATCTATCCAGAAAATGGTAAAACACATCAAGAGTTACTGAAGAATGCAGATGCTGCTATGTACAAAGCAAAAGAAAATGGAAGAAATACATACAGTTTTTATACAAAAACGATGACACAAAAAGCACATGAAAGAGTGATGCAGGAAACGAAACTCAGAGAATCAATGAAAAATAATGATTTTACTGTCTATTATCAACCCCTCATGAATATTAACACACACGAAGTGATAGGATATGAGGCATTGCTTCGATGTATAGATGCAGATGATTCAGTCATGTACCCAGATAATTTTATATCTATTATTGAACAGACCGGACTCATCATTGACATTGGAAAAAAAATATTGGAAAAAGTTTTTCTTCAAGCAGTCTCGTGGAAGAGAATGAATATAGAGTATGAAAAGATATCCATTAACATTTCAGCAAAACAGCTAAAAGATCCTGAGTTTTTTCCTTTTATTGAAGCACTCTTTCAACGTACTAAATGTGATCCTGATTGGATCGAGTTTGAGATCATTGAAAGTTTTATTATTGATGATATTGTTGAAGCTATAAATGTACTGGAAAAAATTCATACATTAGGTATCAACATAAGTCTAGATGACTTTGGTACAGGTTATTCATCATTATCATATCTTAAAAAACTCCCTATAAGTAAGCTGAAAATAGATAAATCTTTTATAGATGATATACCTTTTGATGAAAATGACAAGATCATTACAAAAACCATCATCAATCTTGCAAATGATATGAATATAGCAGTCTTAGCTGAAGGTGTAGAAACCATAGAGCAAGAGAAATTTTTGATAGAAAATGGATGTAGTTTAGCACAAGGATACCTATATGATGAACCATTATCTGTTGATGATATAAATAAAAAATGGAATGCTATTTAATAAGGTGATTATAAAATTGGTTGCGGAAACAGGATTTGAACCTGTGACCTTTGGGTTATGAGCCCAACGAGCTACCGGTCTGCTCTATTCCGCGACATATAATGTAGTAAATTGTTTGCTAAAAAAAAGATTCAGGTTGGTGAAAAAATTCAGAAGTAAATAATTGGTTGCGGGAGCCGGATTTGAACCAACGACCTTCGGGTTATGAGCCCGACGAGCTACCAAACTGCTCTATCCCGCGACAGGAAATTATAAATCTTTTACGATTTAATTGGAGTGAGATTGTATCTTGATTTAATTAAACCAAGATTAAATCTTATGGATGGGGTAGAGGGATTCGAACCCCCGAATGCCAGTACCAAAAACTAGTGCCTTACCGCTTGGCGATACCCCAATCTTCACAAGCTAATTGCTTATGTGGACGGCATTATAGCACCAAATAGTTCACATGTCAAGAGGTTTTAAAAAAAAGTAAGAAAAAGTTTCTTAAGTGAAGTACGACATAGGTATAATACGATTAATAAAATATACTGTATGAAAGTTTATGGAGAATTTGAATGTCAATTGAAGCGATAAAAAGAGTAGAAAAAGCAATAGAAGAGATCAAAAGAGGGAAAATGGTCATCATGATGGATGATGAAGATCGTGAAAATGAGGGGGATCTTGTTTATGCAGCGACTTTCTCTACCCCTGATATGGTAAACTTCATGGCAAAAGAAGCAAGAGGACTTATCTGTACTCCTGTAACAAAAGAAATTGCCTCTAAACTTGACCTCATACCAATGGTAACCAATAATGTATCCAACTATGAAACTGCTTTTACTGTATCTATAGACTCCGCGAATGCTGAAACAGGTATATCATCTGCTGAAAGAGATGATTGTATCTCGAAACTTGCGAATCCTCAAACAGTGAGTGAAGACTTTGTACGTCCGGGTCACATCTTTCCATTGATCGCCAAAGATGGTGGTGTTTTGGTCAGAACAGGACATACAGAAGGTTCTGTAGACCTTTGTAAACTTGCTGGACTTGCTCCTGCTGCTGTGATCTGTGAGATCATCAAAGATGATGGTAAGATGGCACGTATGGATGATCTTGAAATCTTTTCAAAAGAGCATGAATTATCTATCGTTTACATTTCCGATATCGTTGAGTACCGTTTGGCCCATGAAAAACTTATTAAACGTGTAAAAGAAGAAGAGAGTGAACTCAGGGGTATTAAAGTAGAAAAGATCACATACTTGGACCACCTAGAGAGAACACACACAGTCATACAGTTTTACAAAACGCACGAAACTGCCAATGTAAAGTTTCATAATATAGGTTCAGACATAGGGCTTGTGCTTGATGACAAACGTTTTAATGCTCTTAACAACTCTATAGAGTACTTAAAACGCAATGGAGGAACACTTATCTTCCTTGATACCAAGGTCATCTCTCACGAACAAGCTAAAGAGTTTGGTGTCGGTGCACAGATACTTAAAGACCTTGGCATTAAAAACATCAATCTGCTTACTACAAATAAAGATACGGAATTTGTTGGACTTGCAGGTTTTGGTCTGGATGTCATAGAAAAAATCGAGATCATATAATACAAATGATTACCACACGTAACAAATAGGAGTAAATACACCTATTTAAAATTTCTTTCTTTTAGAATTTTTCGTTGCCCCCGATTCTATGTTAAAATGATTCTTATACACATACAAAAGGATTGCTAATGATAAAAGAGACTTTTAACCCAAATCCGGAATTCGCTGCTAATGCTTCTATAAACAGTATGGATGCATATTGGAAGCTACAAAACAAAGCTATAGAAGATTATGAAGGTTTTTGGAAAGAATATGCTGACGAAAAGATCGATTGGTTAGCTCCTTATGATCAGGTACTTGATGAGAGTGATGCACCGTTTTATAAATGGTTTACCAACGGGAAGCTCAATGTTTCAAATCAGTGTATTGACAGACACCTTGCAGACAAAGCAGACAAAACTGCTATCTTGTTTGAGGGTGACAGAGGTGATGTAGAGCACATTACGTATGCACAGCTCTCACTACGTGTGAATAAAATGGCAAATTTACTTAGAAATGAATTTGGCATAGGAAAAGGTGACAGGGTTGTACTCTATATGCCGATGATCCCTGAAGCTGCCTATGCAATGCTCGCATGTGCACGTATCGGTGCGATACACTCTATCGTATTTGGTGGTTTCTCTGCAGAAGCACTCAAAGATCGTATCGAAGATGCAGAAGCGAAGATCGTTATCACTGCTGATGGTGCCTATAGAAAAGGGAAACCTTATATGCTTAAACAAGTAGTCGATGATGCACTTTCACAAGGTGGTGACAGTGTTGAAGCAGTACTTGTCGTAAAAAGAAACAATGAAGAGATCAAATGGGTAGAAGGTAGAGACCATAACTACAACGAACTCATCACATCTCAGCATGCAGAATGTCCTTTTGAACTTATGGACAGTGAAGATCCACTCTTCTTACTTTATACCTCAGGAAGTACGGGTAAACCAAAAGGGGTACAGCATGCGAGTGCAGGGTACATCCTTTGGGCACAAATGACTATGGAATGGGTATTTGATGTAAAAGGTGATGATGTCTACTGGTGTACAGCCGATATCGGATGGATCACAGGGCATACGTACATTGTTTACGGACCTTTGGCAGCCGGTACAACGACACTCATGTTTGAAGGTGTACCAACATACCCTGATGCAGGACGTGCATGGAAAATGGTACAAGATCATAAGATCAGTCAATTCTATACGGCACCCACTGCGATCCGTGTACTTCATAAGATGGGTGAACATGAGCCTGAAAAATATGACTTATCAAGTTTAAAGGTACTGGGAACAGTAGGAGAACCTATAGATCCACCGGCATGGAAATGGTATTATGAAACAGTAGGTAACTCAAAATGCGCCATTGTGGATACATGGTGGCAGACAGAAACAGGTGGACATATGATCTCTCCACTTCCTGGTGCTACACCTATCAAGCCTGCATGTGCAACATTTGCGCTTCCGGGTATCATAGCTGAGATCATTGATCCTGACGGAACACAAAAAGAAGTAGGCGAAACCGGGCTGCTTTGTATTACAAAACCTTGGCCAAGTATGATCAGAAATATTTGGGGTGATCCTGAACGTTATGCAAAAGCATACTTTGGTGATGCAGTAAAAGACGGTAAACCGGTTTATTTCTCTGGGGATGGTGCCGTAGTTGATGAAGATGGCTACATTACGATCACAGGTCGTGTAGATGATGTTATCAATGTTTCTGGTCACCGTATGGGAACCGCTGAGATCGAAGCAGCAGTAAAAAAAGATGATTCTGTCGCAGAAGTTGCTGTAGTAGGGCGTCCACATGACATTAAAGGTGAATCTATTTTCATCTATATCGTACTCAAAGAGGGACATATCAACAAAGATATTCAGAACCATATCAATGCATTGCTTGCAGCTGAGATCGGGAACATTGCTAAAGCAGATCATATCATTGAAGTGCCTGGATTGCCTAAAACACGTTCTGGTAAGATCATGAGAAGGATTTTACGTTCTATAGCAAAAAACGAAGAGATCACGCAAGATATATCCACACTTGAAGATCCATCTATCGTTGAACAGATTGTTACAAAGGCAAGGGAAGCATAAGTCTTTCTCTTGTTATTCCCCAATCTTGTTGGGGGAGTTAAATGACTATTTGCCCATTAACTCTTTTACTTTCAAAAGATCCTCAAACACTTCTTTTTTAGCACTTGGATTTCTAAGTAAATAACTTGGATGATAGGTAGGTATGACCGTATACGCATGTTGTTTATGTATCGTACCTCTCACTTTGCTGATCTCTGTATCATCACCTGTAAGATAATGATAAGCCGTTGCACCAAGCGTTACTATGAGCTTTGGCTGTATAAGTTCGATCTGCTTCATTAAATAGGGTTGACAGGTATGTGCCTGGGTTGGCGTAGGTGTAGCATTATTGGGTGGACGACACTTCACCATATTGGTGATATAAACATCAGATCTAGCAATATGCAATACATTTTCTATCATCTTAGTGAGCAGTTCTCCGGATCTACCGTCAAAAGGCTTACCTGAACTGTCTTCTGTTGTACCTGGTCCTTCACCGATAAAAAGTATATCTGCTTGTGGATCACCCTCACCAAAGACCACTTTCTGGCGACTTTTACTAAGCTCACACAGATGACACTCCATGGCTTGCTTTTTCAATGACTCCAGTGTATTCGGCAGTCTAAGATCTTGTTCATCTTCTTTGTATGGTGTGACTGAAGTATATTTGTACCCCAGCTGTTTCAATTGATAAAGTTGTTTAAGTAAAAGTGCATTTCGGAGGTTCTTCATGGAAGTATTATACTCCCAAACATCTTAATATGTTCTCAGAATAGTGTTTGGTTGATACTAGAGATATATTACTCTTTACTTAAAAGTCTATAGTTTTTACATCCCAAGATCTCACCAAGTTTGCATGCTTCACGAAAAAGTGATTTCACTACTGAATGTTCGTCATCTGCACTTTGTGCTTCATAATACATCACGCCAAGATCATAACAACCTAAACCACTGCCACCATAACAACTCTGAGAGTAGAGATCTTCCGCTTTGATACGATCTTCTTTGATCCCTTTGCCATGTTCATACATATTTCCAAGATAGGCACAGCCAAGGGCACTTCCCGCATCACAAGCCTTTACATAAAGCGCTATTGCTTTAGTAAAATCCCTTTTGACACCGTTAGCAAGCTCATACATACTCCCAAGATAGGCACAGCCAAGGGGACTTCCCGCATCACAGGCCATCACATAAAGCTTTAAAGATTTAACATACTGTTTTTGTGTACCGGCTTGAGGCTCATACTTTTTCCCAAGATTTGCACAGCCATCAGCATTACCGCCATCACAAGCTTTTGTATAATAGTTTCTAGCCTGAATATGATCATATCCTTCATCATATAAAGACCCAAGAGTATTACAGGCATTCGCATCACCACTGTCACAGGCTATTTGATTTTTTTTATATTCATCTGCGTGTAAGCATATAGCGTTTAGAATTACAATTATCAGTAGTAGTTTTTTCATTCTTCTTCCTTCTGTTCGTTAATAATAATAGCATATTGAATGTAATATCCAGAAATTAAAAAATTAAAAATATTTTAGATATAATTTTAGCCTATTTTTAGGTTACATTGCTAAAGTGCACATTATATCCTAAAGGAAAAAATATGGATGAACAAACAAATAATGAGTATGGTATAAAGGTTTCAATGTTTATAAACGAACCTAAATATTTAGGTACGATCTCTGAAGAAGAAGCCAAAGAACTAAATGCCTCACTTTTTAGCTACACTTATGGAGATGAAGCTCTAGGGTACAAAGTTACAATTCACTGGGCTGTAAACACACATGAAGACACCATTGTCCTTGCGCGTTATACGTATGATGGGATAGCGTCAGGTATCGCAGTAAATCATATTCTGTCACTCATATGTACGAATAAAAATATGCCACAGATCAATGACATCACGTACAAAGCTTTAGAACGCTTGCTGCGTGACAATCCTAATATAGAAGCACTCCCTGTTTCTGAACGCTATACGATCACTTTTGCGCTTGATGCTGTAAAACTGGCTGTAAAAGAGTATATTCATTCACCACTGAACCATGAGGAAAAAACCGTCCCTTGTAAAGACAGCCCAATGAGCATTGCCTCTATTAAAGAGTCTATCGAGTTACATAATATTGAAACACTTGAAGCACTTGGTGAGTATACAAAAGCAGGATCTTCGGACACTGCTTGCAAAGAAAACCTTTTAGCGTACATTGAGGCACACCAAAAATTATTGGCTGAGCAAAAAGAAGCAGAGGATGCTCTAGCTGATGTACCTTTTAGAGAGTTAAGTACAGGTTATAAAATTATGGCTGTAGAGACTGCTATAGACAATACTGTAAGACAGTTTCTTATAATGGATGGTGGAGACATAGATGTTCTTAATGTCAAAGAAAATGGCGAGATATTTGAGGTTTACATTAGTTACCTTGGTGCTTGTAGTGACTGTTCTAGTTCAGGTACAGGTACACTCCATGCCATACAAAATGCACTGAGAGATAAACTCGATCCAAATATAGTTGTTATCGCTATTTAATGATTTAAAGGAATATCCAACTCTTTTAAAAGCTATGCATGAATGCATGGCTTTCTTTTTTCTTAGGTCTGCTTAGATTATACTTCAGGACATTTATTGCATTCATCAAAGATCTCTTCCATTCCTTCTACAGATTTTATTTCTTTAACGCATTTCTCCATTGATTTTACAAAGCTTTCCGTCACTTTACCTTCTGCATCACAGTAGACTATTAGCATACGGCAGTATCTGGTGATTGCATTTGTAGGGATTTTTGAAGTATCCTCCATTTTCTCTTCTGCTTTTTCAAGAAACTTTTTTGTACATTTATCAGACATATCTTGCATATTCATGTTTAACCCTTAGTTTTTATAACCGTAGTGTAGCAAAAGATAGATAAAGGGGTTAAAATAAACGTTTTAAAGTATAGATATAAAAGATAAAATTGAAGAGAGTAGGAAATAAGCTAAAGCCCTAGAATAAGGGCTTTAGAACAGAAGAATAGAGTAGGGCTTACGCTTCTACTGTAACTTCTTTTTCAGTACCTTCCCAGATACCGTGTTTTGTACAGTAACCATGTGCATTAAGCTTAAGTTTTTTACCAGTTGGAATGATAGTAAATGTAGTTGTATTATGAGCTTTTGTGTTACCAAGAGTTCCCGGTACATACGTAGCTTTTGCAAGTTGAGTATCACCATCAAAAAGTGTTACAGATTCGATAAAGTGATCAAAATCATCTGGGTGAGTATATTCGTTACCCATTTTTACAGTTACTTCAAACGGCTCACCAGCTTTTGCAGTGTCTGCACAGTGAATGAATGGAGAATGTCTGTCGATAAGGTCTTTTTTCGCTTCTCTATCGATCTCTGAAATGTCTTGGTATTTGTTGATTTTTGGCATATTTTTTCCTTTTTTGTTTTTTGATGCAGATATTATAGCATAAAAAAAATTAAATGGGATAAAAATTGTCTTATTTATCTAAATTTAATGAATCTTTCCGAAATAAAAGTCAAAAAAGAGTCTTAATCGGTAGTTTGGTTCATAGTCATACTGCCTATGAAAACTTACAGAAGGCCGTACTTCATAATAAAACCATTTGCGCCAAATATTTGCTCTCCAGCTAAAAGATGTGACATAATCATGAATACCACCATACTTTTTCAATTTAGGATTTGGAATGCCTTGTTCCGTACTATATGTATACTCGGTATTGCCATAAAATGTTTGTGCCAGACCAAAACCTGTATCTTTCCTTCCTGTTCGAAAGTATTGGGTAGATAATGCATAATCCATACCTTCAATTTCATCTTGTGTTTTTCTATGTAATAAGATCCTAAAAAATGAACGATTATCTATCTTCCTATCAAAGTAAATATTTGTCTCTTCTTCAAATTTATTATCAGTCGAATATCTAAAGGTCTGAATTGGGTCTATCAGCCAATGATCTATTTCTATAGGCATATTAAATCTTGCTTTGACAAAAGGGTCTAACCCGCTAAAACCTATTGAATATCTCGATAGTATCTTGTGTCTTGATGCGAAATAGTGGATTCCTACATCAGGTGTATCTGGAGTGTCCTTTAATATTTCATTAGCATTGTCTAATGTAAGGTCATCAATAAATATCTTAAATCTTTTTTTCGTTTTACTTAATGGCATCTGTACTCGGACATTTACTCCAAAATCATTAGAACCTTTGGATTCAACGTAGTTCTCTGAACGAATACGAATAAAAGTCTCATCTGTCTTATCCAGGTACTTATTATTCTGAAAAAATCTATCTACGTTATCAACTTCCTCTTCAAATGTATCTTCAGATATTTTAGTTTCGTATGAGTCTTCACTACTTGTAACAGTAGTGGTAGCGCTTTGCACATATTTTGTCTGGGTAGAAAGAGTATTTGTATTCGTTTTTACAGAATTTTTAGTTTTTTCAACAATCATTGTATTGCTCTCTACTTTTGTTACATTTGTATCAAAAATAGTACTATTGTCTTCTACATCTGTTAGGTTGGTTTCCAGAATCGTTGTATTGGTTTCAAGCATTGTGCTATTATTCTCAATATCAGTTGTATTGGTTACATTTTCTTCTAACCAATCACTCAATGTTGTATCTATAATATCGGACCATTCTACAATGGTTTGAGAAATAGATTTATGCAGTTTATCAATGTAGAGAAACTCATTTTGAGTGCTTTGATTACTATCGGCATTGCCTATGGAGAGTGATAAAGATAAAATAACGATGCTTTTGAAACTTTTTAGCACTTTCAAGTCCTTAAGTTAACTTCATAAGCGCATTATGTATATCAAAATATGCGATGAAAAATTCAAAGATCACTCGCCAGAGTATCTCTAGAGAGAAAAAACATAGAAAAAAAGCAGTAGAACCGATGAATGTCTTTTTAAATGGTGTGTAAGTTTCTATCTCTGTTTTATACACTTTTGTGATCCAGTGAAGGAAAAACCAACTAAAGATAGGGATAAGTACTGCTCCTATGTAGTACATTATGATAAGCAGTGTAGGCGTGATAAATGTCTGAAATGTTAAGAAGTCTGTCATTGTCATCCTTAAACAAGTTATCTTATAAGTATACACTAGAAAGATAAAGTTTCTTTGCTTATATTTTAAAATTATAAAATAGATAATACATAACCGTTTTAATGTTCTAAAGCCTAGATCAAAAGTGTGCTAAAAAGAAGAGTGATTGTTTAAATATTGGAAGATATGAATCGTATGCATTAGACCATTCAAAACGTTAGAGTTTGAATGGCCTAAAAAAGTAGTTTTTATGATGCAGTATAAAGATGTTTCGCTTTTTGAACGTGGAAATTAAGTCCGATCTCTTTTTCTGTACATCCAAGAGCAAGTGCAACCATTTGTGGCATGTGCAGTACTGGAAGTTCTACATCACGACCCATCACTTTACCTATACTGTCTTGATAGGTATCCATTTTTAGGTGACAGAGTGGACACGGGGTGACCATCATGTCTGCGTTGTTATCTATTGCATCTAGCAGGGCATTACCCGCAAGTACTTCAGAAGTGTGATTTGCCTGAAGCTCAACATGGAAACCACAACACTTGTTTTTACTCTCGTAGTTCACCGGGTTACCCTCTAATGCATCTATCAGACTGTCAAGTGAAGTAGGTTTGTACGGATTTTCGTGACCGTTTGCATCTTCATGTAACTCGGAAGGACGGATGTTATGACAACCATAGAATGGTGCAATGTTTAAGTGACTAAGCGGTACTTCTACTTTATCTTTAACATTCTCCAAACCATACTCGTCTATAAGAGTGTAGAGGAAGTGTTTGATCTCAGATGTACCTTTGTACTCAAGTCCAACTTCTGCAAGTTTTTCGTTGACTCTGGCTTTAAGCTCCGGGTCAGTGTCAAGGGCATGTTTTGTCATGGCAGAGTTAAGCTGACATGTATTACAGATAGTGATCATCGTAAGACCCAGTTTTTCTGCATAACAGATGTTTCTGGCATTGAGAACATGCGCTAAAAACTCATCAAAGTCTTGTATGTGACTCGCACCACAACAACTCGCTTCTTCCAATATAGTGATTTTAATACCCAATTTATCAGCTACTGCAAGTGTAGATGATAGTAACTCGGGTGTAGACTGTTTAGCCGTACATCCAGTAAATAATGCATAGTGTAATTGTTCGCTCATCTTTTCTCCTTACAGCTTATTTGTTTGAGAGATTTCAATTAGTTTTTGAACCTCTTCTAAATTCTTGATCTTCGGAATACTGTTGATGAATGGTATTCCTGAATGCCAGTGGATCTTACCTGATTTCATCATCTTAAGTGCAGTGCCTAAATGTTTATACATACCAAGATACCCTTCAGAATAAGTAACGATATCTGCTTCATCCAGGTAACCCGTTTTCTTCATACCTCTTAAGAAACCTTCTGCGTGACGTGTTGCTACATTACTTACAGCCACACCATGTTCGAATTGCATATTGTGAAGTTTTCCGATCTTCTCGATAGGATTAACATCTTTAGGACAAGCCTCTGCACATTCAAAACATTTTACACAATCCCAAACACCAGAACCGGACTCAAAAGTAATTTGTAGTCTATCTTCTGTCGCTTCATCTCTCGTATCTGCTGTAAATCTATAAGCAGCAGCAAGTGCAGCAGGTCCAAGGAATGCATCATTTACTTCTAATGCAGGACAAGCATAGTGACAGGCACCACATTGAATACAAAGGTCAGCATCGAGTAGGGCATTAAACTGTGCTATAGACTGTTTAGACTCAGTTTCTGGTCTAGGATCAATGTCTGCAACGATGTATGGTTTAACCGCTGCATGCTTCTCCCAAAAATCCGTTTTATCGATGATCATATCTTTAACCGCACGTTTCTTAGAACTTGGCTCAAGCGTAATGTCATTATCAAACAGATCAAGAAGTTCGATCGCATTTTGCTTACATGCAAGTACAGACTTGCCATTTACTTTAATCGCACATGCACCACAAATACCATGTCTGCAAGAACGTCTATAGGAGAAAGAACCATCATGCTCCCACTTAATTCTATTCATAAGGTCAAGGATAAGTTCATCTTTTCCCACTTCCATCTCATACTGTTTTGTATATGGAAGATAATCAGTTTCAGCATTAAATCTAAATGCTTTTATGGTTACTTTTCTAGTATCTTTTACTTCACTCATCATAACCTCCTTAATATGTTCTTTCTTTAGGTTCAAACTTACCAAGCACTACTTCACCCCATTCATGTGTCATGTTAAAATCTTTATCCATGTATGCATAAGTATGTTTGAGGAATCTTTCATCATCTCTAGTAGGAAAGTCTTCACGGTAGTGACCACCACGGCTCTCTTCACGATTAAGTGCACCATATACTATGAACTTAGAAAACTCTAACATATGACCAAGTTCGAGTGCTTCTTGTAAATCTGTGTTAAACGTATTGGATTTATCATCGATGCGAATGTTCTTGTAACGTCCAAGAAGTTCATCTATAAGTGCTAACTGCTCTTCAAGCGACTCTTTGGTTCTAAATACACCTGCATTTTTGGTCATACCATTTTGAAGTTCTTCTCTGAGTCCAGGAATTGTTTCGTTACCGTTCGATGTTTTGAGTTTTTCCATCTCTGTCAACATTCTCTCTGCATCAGCCGGAGTAGCTTTACGAAGTTCTATACCTTCATCAAGTTT
>Ga0210140_1000147_pt1 | contig 12958 bp, 8 predicted proteins | sample China_Bullhead_C_3_FD_184858 | JGI IMG/M metagenome (GOLD analysis project Ga0210140, IMG submission 184858) | Wetland microbial communities from San Francisco Bay, California, USA, that impact long-term carbon sequestration -... | ecosystem: Environmental > Aquatic > Marine > Wetlands ...
TCAAAAGAGCGTTGGTGACAACTAAACCTTGTATTTATTCTCATAAGCCATAAGTTTGAGTATCTGCTATGTATGTTTAGTCGCGTGCACACCCCAATATTTGTGATCTCCTTACCATATATGAACTTCTCTAAAACTCAACATTTTGGCAAGAGTACCAGAAAAAGATCAACTCTTTTTTTGCCCTTCTTTGGAGACAACACTTCCCCTGTGCCGGTTTAGCCCGGTTTTTTTTGAGCTTTTGTGAAACCGAAGAGCAAGCTTACAGTCATCGACCTTTGCAGTTCGGCGTAGCCGGTGGTTACCCCTGCCCATGGTGTCCGACTTTGGCAATCTGGTATGACGAGATCTCTTGGCTTGTCCAGGATCAGAGTACCTTGGAGCCATAAGGGTTCGGACGGACAGGGTGAGGCATTCTTGCCATAGCCGTCGATGGTATCCATCTACTCGTGGAGCACCGCGGCAGAGATGTTAATAGCCATCCTGTCCGCCGAAACTATAAAGCTCTCTACTGTTATTGCCCCCTGCGGTTTCAGGCTGCGGTTATAGTTTAAGTTTTATCCCATAGAGCTCCTGTACGATATGTCGCCATTGACCCAGAGGGTTGTGCTTTGCAAAGGCTACTTTGAGCGCATCGACTTTATTCCATTTGTCGCGCAACTGAGGCCACACAGCCAGGTAATAGCCGGCCCGCTCTTGTGCTCTTAGTTGCTCATTTCGAAGAGGTGGTGGCAGATAGATTTGTGAGGTTTTCATCAAAGACATGGCCATGCGCAAGAATCGACGGCCCATGCCGAAGTCGGCATGTTGTCCGGCCGCTTTACGACGTTTGTAATCTAATGAAAGCTCCTTTGGGCCAAAGTGGCCGATGTGGAAAGCCGACTGGACGACAGAGTCTTTGAGAAGATGATTGCTTCTTTTGCTGACTCGACCCGTATGGGCTTGTGCATTGGGTCCCCCAGATTGCTTAACCCTGGGGATAATACCCGAGTATGAAGTCAGATTGTTCAGAGGCTTTTGTTCAAAGGGACTGCCGATTTCAGCCGTAACCCCGGCCGCCAAAACAATGCCGATGCCTTTAATGCTGGTTAGAAATGCACCCTGGCTCTGAGCAAGCGGCAAGGCGATTTCTTTTTCAAGCTGCTCGGTATTGTCCAGCAAACATCGGTAGAGTTTGATGTGATGGGCTAGGGAGAGCTGTAAGGTAGCTGCGTATTGGTTCTGGGTGGTAAGCACCTGAGCAGCATAGGTTCGCAGTTTGGCGGCTGCACCTTCTGGAGCAGCTGTTCCATAACGTTTGAGTATGTTGACAAGCGTAGAGTGCTTGCGCCTGCGAATTTGCTGGGCACTGAAGCTATTTTCCATCAGGTACAGTGAACTGTTTGAAAAAGGGGTTATGCTCGTTTTTTTCTCGCTTAGAAAACCGGGAAAGAGCCGATCGACCACAGCGTGGACTCGGTTACGAACTTCGGTTTTCATGACAACCAGCTTTTTTCTGTGCCGCACAAGGGTTCGAAGGTTACGATAGATCCCAGTTTGGGCAGGGCTACAGTTCGCCCGTCGGTTTAGTAGCATGGTGGCAATGCCCATCAAATCTAAACGATCTGTGCTGGCTTGCAAATTCTGTCGTTGCTTTTTGGCGTCGTGGGCATTTACATGAGCCACCAGCCAGCCTTTGGAACGCAGAGCGTTGGCAAAATTTTCTGCATATGAATTAGCATCTTCACCGCCAAAGAATACATGTTCTTTTCTTATTCGGCGGTGACGGCAAGAGCGAGTTACCTGATCGATGAGATACTTGAGACCCTCCGCAGAGTTCTTCACGGAAAACGGCTTTCTGACAATATCACCATAGCCGTTACAGAACATGACCACATGGTCCTTTTTGGCATAATCGATAGGCACGCACATCACTTTGGCACTGTTTCCCACTTGTTCAAAAAGACGAAGAAGCTCTTGACTTTGATTCGTATAAATGGTTCGCTTTTTCATGGTGAAGCTCCTTTGAGTTGTGCAGCTGCTTCATTGCAGACTGCTCTTACATCATGTCACCGGCTAAACCGGATGGCTATTAACCAGAGGAGCTTCACTTTCTTTTCTAGAGATGATTAACCAACAGTCTGGTTGCGAGCAAAATTTGCAATGACGCCCCGAGTTATAGAGTTGGGGAGACTCGGCGAGCTCGCCAAGGGCTCCCTCGCCTCCCCAACATCTATACCTCAGAAACGTACCAGATATGTTAAGTCCCTACCTAGAGAGTTTCACCCCAGCATTCTGTGCTGAGTTCCCGGAGGGGAAAGTGTGAATTAAGGGATGTAATATAGACTTTCGCTGTGATCGAGGTGGGTTTATATTTCTCAGCATTATCTGCACTGTGCTTTAGATGAAAGGTCCCAAACGAAACCCTTGCGCATAAGGGCCTGGACACTCAGATAGCAGCCCAGCAATGAACAACACAATACTTCATCTCTGGTTTTACCTAGTTTTCTTTCAAGTCACGTGAGTAAGACTAGTGATATTTGATATTGACAAACCAATAAATGTGCTTCAAGATTCCTCATCCTTAGTCTTGTTGGCATGACCAGACAAACACTTTTCTTTGGGGGAGGGTAAGGACATGTTAAGAATCAAAGATATCGGAATTGTGGCGATGGTCGTTGCCACTATATGGGTCCTAAGCGCCTGTGCTGGTGGGCAGGTAGAGATGGAAGAAGTTGGCACGACGGTGAATCCAGCAGAGGAAGTGAACCGTTTCGACAGCGAGATCAGCAATGCACAAAAAAACCAACTCAATGTCTTGGCACCAGCCTCTTTTGCAAAGGCTGAGGCATACCTCAATGATGCAAAGAAAGCCCTGAAGAGAGGAGACGAACTTTCAGAAATTCTAGAGCCGATCGCCTCCGGACATGCCCAACTCCAACATGCCGAGGAGATGGCACAGGTGGCGAGAACAACATTACCCAATGCAATTAAAGCTCGTGAACTAGCCCGTGCTGCAGGAGCAACCAATTTGGGTGCAGACTATGTTAGGGCAGAAGAACAGTTTCTCAAATTGACCAAAGCGATAGAGAACAACGACTTGAGATATGCACAAAATAACAGGGAGAAAGTTGCCGCTGCTTTTGATCAACTCGAAGTGAGAGCGATAAAGGATCAGACTCTTGGCGAAGCTCGTAAGTTGATCAAACAAGCTGAGGAGGAGGGGGCACGGAAACTTACACCAAAAATACTAGCAGTTGCTCAGCAGAAGTTGAACGACGCAGATGCTTTTATTTCTGAGCATCGTTATGAAAAAGAAAAGATACAGCAGAAATCCGCTGAAGCACTTTTTCAAGCTCAGCGTCTTGTTCAAGTGACAAGGCAGAGCAAACAGGTTGGAGAAATGCAGCCCGAGCAGCTTACGCTTTGGGTGGAAGGAATCCTTAGCCAGACGGCAAGCAAGCTTTCTGCTCCTGACATGCGCAATAAAACCTTCAACACGCAGGTCGAAAATATTCTCGGTTCGATTGCAGCACTTCAAGAGGATCGGCAATTCATTGCAAGCCAGGAGAAAGCCCATTTAGAGGAAATTAAGTCTTTGAAGCAACAGGTAGCTCTTCTGGAGGGAAAGACTCAGGAAGAACGGGCTGCAAAAGAGCGCTTGGAGGCGGAAAAGAAGTTCAATGAGCTTTACACAGAAGTCAAAAGGTACTTCACGTCAGATGAGGCGGAAGTTTACAAACAAGGTAATAGGTTGATCATTCGTCTGAGAGCAATGCAATTTCCGGTTGGTCAGGCCGTCATTATGCCAAGTAACTACGGGCTGGTTAGCAAGGTTCAGCGATCCATAAGAACTTTTGGTGAGCCAGGTGTTGTAATTGAGGGGCATACCGATAGCACAGGATCACCAGAGTTAAATGAACATCTTTCACAGCAGCGGGCTGATTCAGTTCGTGACTATTTGATAGCGAATGGGATTTCATCGGAAGACAAGATAGTTGCTATCGGATACGGATCAAAACGACCCCTGGCATCCAATGAAACTGAAATGGGGCGTGCTATTAACCGGCGAATCGATGTTGTTATTTCCCCTACTCCGCAGGCCGGTTAATCCCCCTGTCACAAGAGACGGGGAAACTCTTGCCGCGCCAAGATTAGAAAAGCAAGGCTCTCCATCGCAGGAGAGCCTTATTTTTTCCTTCGACCTTTAATTGGAGACCGTCTCCTTAATTATTCACCATTAGCCGCACCTACTAAGAGTCTCTGATCCGGGTAGATATTTCCGCTAGGCGAAAGGTTATTTAAGTTACGCAATTCTTCAACTGTCAATCCATAACGACGGCTGATACCCCAGAGTGTCTCACCACTACGCACCGTGTAATACCGTTTTTTGCCCCCTTCCATATTATCCCAAAAGCCTCTCCTGGCCTGGAGTTCAAAGCTCACCCGAACCTTTTTACTTTCTCCTGGAAGAAGACGCAATGAACTAGAAGGAAGAGCTAAGGGAACTTCAAATATGTGTTTTTCGTCTTTTGGTTCTACCCGGTCAAGGTCGATGGGCTCAGTAGATAGACTGTTCGTTTTATGGAGCACCGATACCGCTCCACTCACCTTCATAGAATTTGGCTTTACCTTAACCTTTTTAATCTCATATCCAGCAGGTGAAGCGCCAATAAATTGCGGTTTGACAGCGAGTTTCTTCTCGACGCGCTGCTCAAGCTCCACTTTGATTGTAGCTGGTGTCACGCGCACGACCTCCAAGCCTAGAGGCAGTTCAATGCTGTTTTGATTCAGCACTACTTGATGAGAGCCATAAGTTTTCCCCTCAAGATCTATAAAAGCTCCAACCTGCTGGGGCTCAAGGGCACTGACCAATCGACGTTTGCCGGAAACTTGTACCTCAACCTTCTCGGCCGATGTTTTCATAAGTTCCAGACTATCTGGGATGTTACGAAAATCAATTGGGGTAGTGGTAGTGATAAGAGAAAACTGTCCTCCTGAATAGATTCCCCACACCAATGATACCATCAAAAAAGTCAATAATAGACCGCCGGCCTGAGCAAGCCAAATACGTCGTCGGCTCTTCTTTGGTTGTTTTTTGGGAAAAATTCCCACAAGTAGCCTGCCCAATGCATCTTTCAGTTCCTGTGGTTGCTTCAAAGACCTTACTTTGCCCCGGGAAACCAAAGAAACCTCACCGCGTTCTTCCGATACCACCAATATAACTGCATCACTTACCTCGCTGAGGCCGATAGCGGCACGATGTCTGCTGCCAAAATGATGTGACAAACCCTCCTTTTGCGTGAGCGGTAGAAAGGTTCCAACTCTCGAGATTCGATTTCTACGAATAACTATAGCCCCATCGTGGACAGGACTTTGCTTGGCAAAGATAGTTTCTATGATCAGTGGATTGAGTCTTCCGTCTAGAGCAAAACCTTCACGTAAATAGGGCTCTACACTATCGCGGTTTTGCAATACTATTAACGCCCCCGTCTTTGTCTTTGTGAGCTGAAAGACGGCCTGGACTATTAACTCAACACTCATTCTTCGCGTTTCTTGAGAACGACCAAATAGAAGCCGGATAGGGTTGGTTTGAATGAGTACCTCACGGATTTCATTTCTGAAAACAACGACAATGACAAGTACAGCAACCGCTCCAATGCCCTGAAAAAACCAGCTGGTGAGGACAAGTCCGGCAGCCTTAGCAATGCCCTGGATCACCCAGAGAAATAGAAGACCCAAGATTATCTGAAGGGCAATGGTACCCCGAAAGAGAAGAAAAAGCCTGTGGAGGATAAAGCTAATGACGAGAATGTCTAATAAATCATGCCACTTGAAGGCAAAAAGGACATCTAAAGGCATAAAAAGTACTCCATACTAACCCGGAGAATACAAACCTGATAGCATTGATAATTCTTGGTTTTGAAGTCTTGCACTGAATTTCCATCTCGAGTCATTTTTTTTCTTTATTTTGCCATGAGTATGTCACACGGGAGTGAAGAGCAGCCTCCATAGAATCCACCAATGTCTGGACAATCTTGCCGAGATAGTGAGTCGAAAGATGACACTCGTCAAACTGACCGTCCTCAATACGATTTACGATTAACAAACGGATCATGTTATCGATTTTTTCACGTGTGGGCTCTTTAATGGACCTAGAGGCGGCCTCTACCGCGTCGACGATCATCAATATTGCCGCTTCAATACTTTGAGGCTTTGGTCCCGGATATCGGAAATCCTCCTCGTCAAACTCTATCCCTTGACTATTCTCGACGGCCTTGTTGTAGAAATATTCCATGAGCTGAGTTCCGTGATGCTGCTGAATAAAATCAACAATAATATCTGGCACTCCAAACTCTCGAGCACGCTTTTCGCCATACTTCACATGATTGATAATAAGGTTGGCACTCTCTTGCCAACCTAGATCGTCATGAGGGTTCTCGCCGTCGGATTGATTTTCCGTAAAAAGCTTAGGATCTACCATTTTTCCGATATCGTGGTAATAAGCTCCTATCCTTAGGAGAAGGGTGTTTGCCCCGATTGCTTCTCCAACAGACTGAGCGAGGTATGCCACCGTCATAGTATGTTGATAGGTAGCTGGAGCCTTAGTCAAAAGATCCCTCAATAAGGGATGTTGCAGATCGGCAAACTTATTAAGCCTAAATGTCGAGGCAGTATGCCAACTCAATTCCAGGAGTGGCAAAACAAGGATGGCAAAGGGGCCCGCTACTATGCCTCCAATAAAGGCCCATCCCATACAAGTCAGTGAAGTAGTGTTAAGAACTTCCCCCAGAGAGCCAGCTCCGACTTTCTGCCAACCCATCAAAAATCCAACCACGGATTCCCAGTGCATTGTGAAAGCCATGATAATTGCTGCATTGATAATCCCTACAACCAGTGAAGGGAGAAGAATATGGATACGCTTTCGTAATTTGAACGTAACCAGCACTGCCGACAAACCACCGAAAATGAAGAAGAGCAGGATCTCCAGGGTGCGGCCGGCAAATAGACATACAAGCATTGCTCCCATCACTGTAGTCCAGGCGACAGAAGTCCTCTCGTTTTGTAAAAGAATTAGAAGAAAAGGAAGAAAGGCAAAGGGAACCACAACAATCGGAAGAGGGGTTAACAAAAGACACGCCTTCAAAACAAAGGTAGTGATGATCAATGACGCGAGGAGCAAATGGTTAGGCGGCTTCTTCTGCCAGACACTACCAAGGATCTTAGAGAGTAAGAGATTATAGAATACCACAATCAAGAGTATAGCGGTCAGTATCCAAGCTACGTCTCCATAAAGGTTTGTCTTCTCCTCTTCCTGATAGGCAGAGAGCAAAAGAACATCTTCTTCAACCAAAACTTTACGTGAAGGCACCAATGTATCCCCGGGCCCGAAGGTAATAACCTTTAAAGGGTATCGCTGAATGATACTTTCAATTCTTTTGTCATTTTCCGTATGGTCGTACTCCAAATTCGGTAAAAGAGTGGTGAGAGATATTTCAAGAAGAAGATTCAACACATCACTGTCTACCTGCCAGAAAAGTTGATTGACCTTCTCCTGCAGCAATAATTTTGCTGTTTCTAGAGTAATCACCTCATTGGTGGAATTGACCACAATGCCAGTGGGTTCAGGATACAAAACCTCGATAGTGTTCTTTCCTTGAAAAGGTTCTGAATCTTTTGCAACTTTGCCGCGCAGAATCGATTCCTCGACGGTCATTATGCCTTCTAATGTACTCTCCAACTTGCGGTACTGTAAAAGTTTGACTGCATCTCTGCGGTGAACTTCCACTCCAAACTCATCTTGCAGATATCTCGCAAGCTCTTTCCATGCACTAGACTTCCTTTGCTGCAGGGAGGATACTTTCTTGATCAAAGAACTTATTCTCTCGTTGGCTTCGTCCCTCCTATCTGGAACATAGGTATACAAGGGAACATACTGCGAAAGAGCCATTTTTCGCTTGCCGCCAAGGGCCTTTTCCTGATCGAAGTTAAAATTCCCCTGGGCGCGAATAGTGAAGGGAATCACATCACCCGGGTGAGGCGGTAAAAGAGAAAGATAAATATTCTCAATATAACAGGAAAAAAAGGTCACTAGAACAAGGATGACATTGAGCAGCAATTTCATCTTGGTAAGATCCAATCTTGTTGACGGAGAGAAAACGTTATCATACTTGCGGAAGATAATGAAGTTGATTTGAAAAGTCCCTTCTGTGGACTCGATAGATTCCAACGCCCAATGATTAATTTGGAATCCTCAGCAAAGCAGGAGATAATGTTAATGGTATAGCCCTAAGTCGACTTTAGAAAGGCTCATACCGGGAAGTGTGGTGGAGTGATAGTGGATAATTGAAAAGGGCTGACTGTCTATTCAGTCTTGAGCTTTATCAGTTTGAGTGATTTTCAAGATACTCTGGTTTTCGATACTGATCAATAAATTGCTATTACTGCTATAAATGTTTAATCTCGTTTAGTCTCAAATAGTTAACAGATGCTCACCATACTTGAATGATCCGAGTGTTAGCGGAGGCGTAATGATCTGAAGTCCAGGCTGGTCCCCTAGACTGTGCATTACATACTTTAATCTGAACTTTCCCTCTTTAGATCCTGCCACCCCATCTATGGTTAGGTTGAAAGCATTCATTTCTGGAAAAATTCTGTCCAAACACTTCCAATTGCATCCCCCACACTGAAACCAAGAACCGATTTTCTGCTTGGTGTCCCAAAGGCAAGAAAATTCTTCTTGAAATAATATGATAGTTATGTGTTATAAAGTAAAGTATATGTAGATAATAAGTAAATATAAGGTAAATATTATGAATAAAGTATGGCTTACGATTGAAGACTTAGGTAACTATCTTCAAGTCCCAGAAACCAAAATCCGTAATCTTGTCAAGCAAGGAGCAATCCCCTTCTCTGACAAACTAGGGTCTCCAAGATTCTTCAAACCTGAGATTGACGAATGGATGCAAAGTCCAGTGGACTTGAGCCAGGAATTGTCTTATGGGGAAAAAGCTTTTCAGTACAGGGGAAAGCCAATCAAGGAATACACACTTGCTGCAAGTAAGGTTCTGTGTGGTCACCTTCCCTGGACTAGACTGCATGGCTTCATAAGAGAAACAGTCGAAAAAGTTGACCAAGTGGACAGACCTTATCTACGAAGACAAGAGTTTGAACCTTTCATAAAGCATTCTCTAGACTACACCAGACTGTGTTTTTGGCTCGGCTTGATAAAGAAGGAAAGAGAAGGGAGAATTGTACTATACTATCCAACGGAATTTGCAGGACGTATCTCCGTTGAATACGATTTGGGAAGCATGAAAAGGATTATTCTGGAGAGTATCTTGAATATCATTGGGAATGGTCTGGAAGAGATTCCAGAAGAAAGACATGCCCTCTTTCTACTCTGGTATTATATGAAGCTAAGATCAAGTGGAGAAGTACCTGCTGAATCACACTTTAACAGAGGGGCAGAAACCACTGCTTACCCTACCATCCGTTTAAATTTTGCAAAAGGTTTATGTGAGTTCCTTTTTAGCAAGGACAGGTCGAAAGAGCAGGAATTTCTGGAGAAGTGGGATAAGTACATAAAGCTAATAGGTTGATTTTCCAATTGCCCCCAGCAGCTAAAGTCCGCCAGTTGTTGGGGGCTTTTTTCTGTTCAACCATCCTGCACTCTATGCTAAGGTGTTTAGTGGGTAGGGCGTGCCGTGGGAGGATATACCCTACCCAGACCCATCTTTTTGCCCTCACTGGCCTTGGGAGCTGGACTGGTCAGTGGGGGCTTTTTTTTCTTGGCATCGAGTTTTCACTATTGAATCAGTGCGGTGAGCATGTTGCTCACCTAATACCATTCTCCCAATGGTACCCCCCATCGGCTTTTGTCAACGATTAATCGATGGGGGTTTTCTTTTTCTCCACATTGACAAGAAACCATATCTTATGCCAGATTAAACTATAGCAAAGTGTGAATTAAGGGATGTAATACACAGTCTGCTCCCACCCCTCCATGCTGCTCACCTCACTTTCTCCCTGCTATTATAGGAGTACTAAAACCAAATTCATGCATCCTTCCGATTTACGAAGTCAGTCAGATTGTTCTAAACTAAGAGCAGTTCACTTTCCTGCGACCATTCTCTACGAGAGACAATCTTTTCGTTCTGCGCTGATCCGGTCGGATTACTCGCACCCATAATTCACCGCACTTGTGCTATACTGAATGAAGTTTCTGCCTTCATTTCTCACCAAGGAGGCTCTTATGAAAAAACTTATTCCCTTCCTCCCCGTTCTGGCGTTTCTTTTTGGCACCTGCACACCCACATACGTCTATAACGAGGCCACGAATCCCCGCTACTCTAGGCCAGACCCAAGAGCTAGATACAATTGCACAACCTCCAAAGACTGCGATAGGTACTTTGAAGCCCTGGGCTACCATGTCCGCCTCAATAACCAAGCCCAACAAATCAATGTCGAAGACCACCGTGGGGTCATCCTTCGGGGCAAGATGGACTTTGACCGCGAAACGCCCACTGCGGAAAAAATGATGTTTGTAGGCTCCGTCTACGACCCCCACTATCACAAGTGGATGCATGACGTTAGGCTTGAAATGCCTGAACCCTATTGACAAAGAAAACGAAAAAGGACAGTCCAAGTGGTTCAGGCACCTGAACTGCCCCTTCCGTTTCTTGCGTCACCCGCTGGATTGGCCGATCCAACAGGATGAACCCTATTCTATTCTGTTCTGACAGGGGGAAAATTCACCAGAATCTTCTCCACAGCCTCATCAACTATGTTGTCAATTTTTTCAGGAGTTAGGTCTTTACTCAAATAAACCGTTGCTACACCTTTCCAAATCACTTTCTTTGAACCAGTATCTATGAAATCTAAGACGAGTGCCCCCTCCCGATAATAAAATGAACTAACACCACCACCAAAGTAAGAGCCATTATCGTAATAATCGTCTCTCCTATGACTTCTATAGTAGGGATAGCCCCAGTCATATACTCTTAATTTCTCCACCTGTCCAAAGTTTGTAGCAACTAGAAAGTCAGATTCACCCCTTGTGATTCTGAAACCTTTAGCTTCCAGATGAGAATTAACAGCCTTTTTTATACGTTCCAGCATGAGAGCTTCTTTTTCTTGCATCTCAGTCGGTATAGGTATCCAGTTGTATGTTCTCAATCCTGAGAAATCTACCGCTCTGTTATAGTCATAGGAAATACTCCTGATTGGAGAACAAGCACCCGTTACAATTGTTAGGCACAAAGCCTGAAGCAGAACCAAAATTCTTATGGCTAGGGAATTGCCCAGATTTAACTTTTCTGTACTCACTAATCTCAACCTACCCTTCCATCATCCAGTTCATTACCGCCCAGGTAAGCCCACCGACAACATCTTGTCACGACACCATACCCATGTCCAGAGGAACATGGGTTGTACCATCTTTATTCGTACCGTGTGGGGCATAGTGGATTCATGGCTTGGACTCAGCGTGGATATTAAAATCCGTTAAGGCCCCCCTTCGATCCTGAAGCTGGTGTCGGAAGGTGCTCGACTAATCGCACAACATTTTTCTGAAAACCACTGCAGTGCATGTAAGGCTTGTAGGGCATATTGACAGCGGACCATATCTTGTGCCAGATTGAGTTCTATCGAAGTGTGAATTAAGGGATGTAATCCACAGTTTCTCCTCGGTTGCCCACGATCAGAAGCGAAAATCAGACTTTCTTCCTATTTACAAAGCCCTTTTCGTCGTCGTAACCTAGACGCAGTTCACATTCCTACTATTGCTCATCTAAATGTCTGAGCGGCAAGGCATTCCATGTCTAAAGAAAACCGTCAATACCCCAGAAGCACTGTCAATTGGCCTGTAACTATAAAGACCCCACAAGGAAGTATTAGTGCTCAAATGAGAGATGTTAGTTCTAGCGGAGCTTTCATATATTGCGATAGACCAATGACACCAAAGCATATTTTTTTCCTATCAATTCATATCCACTCTAGTACAGTCTCCTTTTCAAGCATGGCGGAATCGATATGGTCAACATACGGCGGAATGGGCGTTAAATTCCATCTAGACCGGCCTGAGCAGGGTAAACTTCTTTCCAAGTTCATTTCAGATGCTTGAGACCAAAAGATTCACTTTTCAAAGACCATGCGGAGTTTGGCTCCGCATTGCTTTTCTTATTCAACAACGGTGCCTTATCGACTTGACAAAGCCAGGCACTTCTATGGTAGAGTGCAACCACTGCGCTGTTTATGAATCCCCTCCTTGGGCATATTAACTCGAACTAGTTTGCCCACATTGGCTCACCTTTCTTCATCCACCTAGATCCACTGGAGATGAGGCATGTCTGTGCTTGAAGCAAAGGTAGTCGAAAACCGCCAACATTCCAGAGTAAAAGTGGCATGGCCCGTTTTAGTAGAATGCGACCGAAGAGTCATAAATGGGGAAGCGATAAATATCACCCATAGTGGAGCTCTTATTCTTACTCAGGAGCCATTAGAACCAGGGGAAGTTTTTGAATTGGTTGTCAGCGTTCCCTCTCGATACCGCCCTATATGGGCCATAGCGGAAGTAGTGCGACCACAGACCGCTGGTTCCGATGTTGATTCTGGGCCAGATGGCATGGGTGTTCAGTTCATAATAATTTCTGATGAAGATCGAGAACTCATCTTATCTAGGGTTGCAGGGCATCTCGACAAGAAAAGTGGAGCATACTGATTTGGATGCGATGAACTGCTCTGCATAACTGCCAACTCATTATGTTGGAACCAGTCATGTATATATTAATTATACTAATAATATTAATTCCTTGCATTATTATATTTTTCTATCAACTGTACAAGTCGTATTCTGAAGAAAAGGCAATTATTGAATCATTTATACAAGAATATGTCTCATATATCAGAAGATTCACCACTATCTATGAAAAAATCCTACAGGGAAAAAACAATCAAGCTGAACAGAATCTCCTTATTG
>Ga0210140_1000152_pt1 | contig 12768 bp, 10 predicted proteins | sample China_Bullhead_C_3_FD_184858 | JGI IMG/M metagenome (GOLD analysis project Ga0210140, IMG submission 184858) | Wetland microbial communities from San Francisco Bay, California, USA, that impact long-term carbon sequestration -... | ecosystem: Environmental > Aquatic > Marine > Wetlands ...
AGTTTGGCATTCCAGGCATCCTCGAACTTGGTCTGGTTGTCGATAACATTTACCGCCTGGTAGCCAGAATACACATTGGGAAGCCCACCCATGTCGCAGGCGCCCTGGACGTTATTTTGGCCCCTTAAGGGGTTCACCCCGGTGGACTCTTTGCCCATATTGCCGGTTAGCATGGCGAGATTGGCCAGGGATTTCACATTGTCCACTCCGGTGGTGTGTTGGGTGATACCCATGCAGTATACAATAGAGGCTGCTTCGGCCTTGGCGTAATATTCGGCAATTTTCGCGATGTCATCAGCAGCAACCCCAGTAATCTCGGCCACCTTCTCCGGAGGATAGTTGTCGATAACTGCCTTGAATTCCTCAAAACCCTCGCAGCGCTCCTCAACGAACTGCTGATCGTGCCAGTTGTTTTTCAAGATCACGTGCATGATGCCATTGAGTAGCGCCACATCGGTGCCCAGATTCTGACGGGCGTAGATATCAGCCTTCAGGGCGAGTTGGATCCTACGGGGATCTGCAACCACCAGTTTGGCCCCTTTCTCTAGGGCGCGAAAGATCCTGGTGGCAACCAGAGGGTGCGATGAGGTGGTGTTTGAGCCGATGACAAAAATACAGTCAGCATCCTCGATCTCAGCAATGGAGTTGGTCATGGCTCCACTACCAAAGGCGGCGGCAAGACCTACCACCGTGGAGGAGTGTCAGAGCCGGGCGCAGTGGTCCACGTTGTTGGTCCCCACTGCGGCTCGAGCAAATTTCATGATGATGTAGTTTTCCTCGTTGGTCACCTTGGCAGAGGCCAGAAAAGCGATGCTGTCACTGCCGTGGGCCTCTTTGATCTCTTTGAGTCTGGAGGCAGTGTAGTCCAAGGCTTCATCCCAACTGGACTCGGTAAGCGTGCCGTTCTTACGAATGAGCGGTTTGGTTAGTCGCTTCGGATGTTGGACGAACTCATGAATGTTCCAACCCTTGACGCACAGCTTACCCTCATTTATGGGATTGGTCTTGGAGGGAATGGTCCCGATTGCCTGACCGTCCAATACCTCCAAATAGAGCCCACAGCCACAACCACAGTAAGCGCAAGTGGTTAGTACGGTTTTGTAGTCCATAAAAATACCCCTCAAATTTTCTTTCATGCTCAAATTGCTGCCGGCGGTTCGGCTATCTTGTGGAGGGGAGACTGCTCGGTCTGCTCTATCCCCGCTCTGAATTGGAAGCGAGTCTCAACGATGTCATTGACCTTTTTGTAGAGTGCTCTCAGCGGAATGCTTGCAGGACAGGCTTCTTCGCATAGTCCACAATCCACGCAACGCCCGATCATGTGAAGAGCCCTTACCAGATGGAACATGGGAAGGTCCGGTGGGATTTCTCCTTTTGTTACCACATCCTCACTTTCAAGGCTGCATTCTTTGCAAAAGCACATTGGACAAATGTTTCTGCAGCCATAACATTTAATGCATTTTTCAAATTCGGCTCTCCATAGATCGAGTCTTTGCAGGGGGCTTTTTTCTTCCCACTCCACCGGGCGGGGGTCCTTCGGTTCAATTTGTTCGCCTTCCAGCCATTCATCAGGATAAGGCAATCCGCAGTTGCACGCTCGAGCCAACTCTTCGGAGCAAGCCACCCCTATGACCACTACCTGCTCGAGTGAGATCTGGTTCCAGGCGGCCAGTGCCCTTAAGGCCCGCTGATCGCAACCGCGAGCGAGAATGCCGAAAGGCTCTCCTGAATGGTTTTGCAGGAGCATGGTCAGAATCTTGGTGAGGGGATAACGGGCATCACCTGCGGTTTCCCCGTCGCCGATGGAGAGTTGATCAATTTCATCGGGGGAAACATAAAGATGGGGCTTGATATGTCCATTATCTTTTTTCAGCGCCAGAAAGCCTTTAACTTCACCAGTACTAAGAAGTTCCGTTACCCTCTCCTTGATGGCATGGTACATCTTTCTACTCCTGGTCAAACCTTGAAATTCGACGGCGAGACCCCGTTCTGCAATGTTTCGACACGAGCAATTTCCTCCCGTTCATTTGCTTGGATTTGCAGCCCGTAATTCGGAATCCGGAACCGCCCACTGGTAGTTCCAATTAAGGGGTCCTAAAGAGCGAATCTTTTCGGTGAATTCAGTCATTTTGTTTGCGAAGCGAGGACCCTCAGCCGATGAAACCCAAACGAGGTTTAACCTCTCCCCTTCAATACCAACAAATTCGAGCAAATCCCTGAGAACGGCCACCCTCTGAGCAGTCATGTAATTACCATACTGGTAATGACAGTCCCCCAGGTGTCACCCTCCCACGAAAACACCGTCCGTTCCCATTTGGAAGCCTTTCAGGATGTTCTCGAAAGAGACAGACGAGGAACACATAACCCGAATGGCCCGCACATTGGGAGGGTACTGAAGGCGACTGACCCCCGCCAGATCTGCACCAGCGTAAGCGCACCAGTTACAGAGAAAGGCAAGAATCTTGGGTTCAAAATCCGCCATGCTTTCTCCCCCTTAGCTAGATTCCTCTCATCGAGGCAACTATTTGAGCGTTAATCTGTTGACGTGCAAAACCTGCCAACCGCGCGCTCCCGGAAGTACAAGCAGCAGCACATGATCCGCAACCCTTGCAAAGGGCTATGTTCACCTGACAGATTTGCTGTTCATCAAGGAAGTCGATAGCACCGTAGGGACAAGTGTTCAAGCATCCCTGACACCCCACGCACGTTGCCGGATCGATGTGTGACACGAGACCACTGCTCACCCATATCCCTTTGACCAGTACGGACCCGGCTCGTGCCGCCGCTCCCATGGCCTGAGTAAGAGATTCTTCAATGTCTTTTGGATAGTGGGCCAGACCGCAAACGAAAACACCATCCGTGGCGAAGTCTAAAGGTCTCAACTTTGCGTGTGCTTCAAGGAAGAAACCGTCTTGGTTGAGAGGCACTTTAAGATGTCGGGCTAGGTCTCCGGCGGCCGTAGGCACAACGGCAGTGGCCAGATTGATGAAATCTGGTTGTAGGATTATCGGTCGCTGGAGCACGTGGTCCAGCACCCGGACCTCGAGTTTTCCGTCTTCGTAAACGTTGACTTTTGGCAGATCTTCGAGACTGTGACGAATAAAAATAACCCCTCTAGATCTGGCCTCGGCATAAAGATCTTCCCGAAGCCCGTGAGTGCGTAAGTCCCGATATAAGACATAGATGTCCATATCATGATTGACTTCTTTTATCCTAAGAGCGGTCTGGAGGCTGTGAGTACAGCACATTCTGCTGCAATAAGGACGCTCATGGTTTCGGGATCCCACGCATTGAATAAAAACACCACAGTTACCCTCTGTGATGACGGGATGTTCTCGAAGAATCAGATCATCCAGTTCGTGCCACATGAATACGCGTTGGTGTTCACCGTACAGATATTCCTTGGGGCGGTAGGGAGCGCCACCGGTGGCGAGCACCACCACCCCGTGATCCACCGTCATGGCTTCCTGGCTAATCCCCACTCTGGTGAGGGTGGAACGGAAGTTTCCGACGAATCCACTCATGTAGGTTACTTCAACGCCCAAATGCAGTGTTATGAGAGGATGTTGACGAACCTCCTTTTCCAGATTCATTCGAAACTCCTGGACATCCTCGCCTTTCCAGGTCCAATGGATATGGTTTGCCTGGCCTCCCAGCCTATCGGTTCTTTCCACGAGATGGACCGGATAGCCGCTCTCTGCGATGGTCAGCGCGGCCTGCATTCCGGCCACCCCGCCACCCACGACGAGGGCTTCCGGGGTAATGGGATACTGTTGTTCGTTAAGAGGTTCCAAAAGAGCTGCCTTGGCCACGGCCATGCGCACCAAATCTTTCGCCTTTTGGGTGGCGGCTTCGGGAGCATTTTGATGTACCCACGAATCTTGATCTCGAATATTGGCCATTTCGAAGAGATACTTATTAACGCCGGCCGCATGCACCGTGTCCTTGAACAGAGGCTCATGAGTTCGGGGCGAACACGCCGCCACCACCACACGGTTCAACCGTTGTTCTTGGATGACCTCTTTAAGTTTGCCTTGGGCGTCTTGTGAGCAGGAAAACAGGTTTTCTTGGCAATGAACCACGAAGGGAAGATTGCTAGCGTACTCAACCACTTCGGGCACGCGTACCACCCCACCAATATTAATGCCGCAATTGCATACAAAGATGCCGATACGAGGCGGGTCTAGAAATACGGAGGATTCGAGTTGCTCGGGAACCTCTAACACCTCAGGCGGTTCAACAGCCACAGGTTCGAGAAGGTTTCCCGCCGCACCTACCGCCGCATTGGCTTCCACAACAGATTGGGGAATGTCTTTGGGACTCTGGAAAGTTCCACAAACGAAAACCCCCGGCCGACTGGTGGAGACGGGCTCAAAAGACGAGTGCTCGCAGAACGAATGCTCGTTGACCCGGATGCCCAACTTATTGGCTAGCTCAAGAGCGGAATCAGATGGTTCGATGCCCACGGAAAGCACCACCATATCGAAGGACTCGCTTCTGACCGTGCCGTCTTCAAGGACGTATTCCAAGACAAGATTCCCGTTCTGTCTATGGGTCTCAACAGTATGTATTCGAGAGCGAATGAAACGGACGCCATGTTCATCGCGGGCCCGGTTGTAATATCTTTCGAATTCCTTTCCATGGGTGCGCATATCCATGAAAAATATGGCGGCGTCAAGATCGCCGTGGACATGTTCTTTGGCGACCACGGCTTGCTTGATGGCATAGGTACAGCAGACCGAGGAACAGTAGCTATGATCGCAACGGTTGATGTCCCTGGAGCCTACACATTGAAGAAAGGCGATGGATTTCGGCGCCATTTCGTCGGAAGGGCGCTGTAAATGCCCTTGAGTAGGGCCGGAGGCCGAGAGTAGCCTCTCGAACTCTATTGAGGTCATAACGTTGGGGAATTGAGAATAAGCATAGGTGTCAAATGATGAAGGGTCAAAAGTCTTGAAACCTGGAGCGAGAATGATTGCTCCCACCTCGATTTCTCGCTCTACTGTCTGATCCTCATGTATAACGGCTCCGGCAAGGCATGCGTCCACACATTGATAGCACTCTGAGCAGACACCGCAACTGAGACACCTTTGAGCCTCGAGTCTGACCTTCTCTTCCGTGAACCCCAGTTGCACCTCCTTGAAATTGCCGCTTCTCTTTTCGGCTGGAAGCCTTGGCATCTGCTCGCGAGGGATACGGTCGTAACCCTCGGTTTCAACCTCCTCGATAGCCTTCCATTCCTTCTCGCGGCCTTCGATCAGGTCTTCGCCACGGATGAAGCGGTCAATGGAAATGGCCGCCTGTTTTCCGTGGGCAATCGCCTCGATTACCGTCCTCGGACCGTACACCGCGTCCCCACCGGCAAAAATGTCAGGATCACTGCTTTGCAGGGTCAGGGGATCCACCTGCATGGTGTTCCAGTCACTCAAGGTGCAGGCACACTCATCCGTGAGGCAGGCCCAGTCGGATTCCTGCCCTATGGCGGGTACCACTGCGTTTACTTCCATGACAAATTCGGAGTCAGGAATGGGTGCAGGACGACGACGGCCGCTCTCATCAGGCTCACCCAGCCTCATTTTCACGCATTCAATGGCTTTCACTCTGCCGTTTTCGCCAATGATCCGGGTGGGGTTGGTTAGGAAATGGATCTCGATGCCCTCTTCTTTGCATTCCTCTATTTCTTCCTCACTGGCCGGCATCTCCTCCAAACTGCGTCGGTAGAGAATGAAGGGCTTCGATGACCCCAAGCGCAGTGCGGTTCGCACAGTATCCATGGCCACGTTGCCCCCTCCGACGACAGCCACCTTATCGCCAAGGGAGACATGGTTACCCAGGTTGGCTTCTCGCAAATAATCGACTCCAGGATAGACTCCTTCGAGATCTTCTCCCTCTATGCCGAGCACTTTGCACTCATGAGAGCCGATGGCAACGAAGAAAGCCTGGTACCCCCGTTCACGAAGCTCACCTATGGTAATGTCCTTGCCGATGTCGATGGAGGTTTGGAACTGGACCCCCATGTCGCGAATGACCTCAATCTCAGCTTCGATAATATCTCTCGGCAAACGGTAAGAGGGTATCCCCACGCTGAGCATGCCGCCGAGCACGGGCAGTTTTTCAAAGACGGTGACCTGGTAGCCTTCGATGGCAAGATAATAAGCGCAGGTCAAGCCCGCCGGTCCGGAACCAATAATGGCCACCTTTTCGTCGCGCTCTTGTTTAATCTCCGGGATGTACCTGGTCTCAGAGTTGAGATCGAGATCCGCCACGAAGCGCTTGATAGCGTCAATTGCCACCGGCTCATCCACTTCACCCCGCATACAGGCCGTCTCACACGGATGATGGCACACCCGGCCGCAGATGGCGGGGAGCGGATTTTCTTGTTTAATGAGCTTCAAGGCCTCGTGGTACTTGCCCTGCGCCACCAGGGCTAAGTATCCCTGGACCGAGATATGGGCGGGACAGGTCGCTTTACATGGAGAAGTGCCGTGTTTTTCAATGGTAAAGGCTCCTGGAACCGCTTGGGCGTACCGCCGGTATATGGCCCTCCGCTCGTCTAGACCCAGGTCGAATTCGTTTTTGCACACCACAGGACACACCGCAACGCAATCACCGCAGCCCGTGCACTTAGTTGGGTCGATAAAGCGAGGCTTTTGGGTGACTTTCACCCTGAAGTCACCCGGCTTTCCGGCAATCTCCTCCACCTCTGTCAATGTCAACAATTCGATGTTCCGATGACGGCCGACCTCGACCAGTTTAGGAGAGATAATTCACATGGAACATTCATTGGTGGGAAAGGTCTTGTCCAGTTGCGCCATGACCCCGCCTATGGCGGACTCTTTTTCCACCAGATAAACCCGTAAGCCCATACTAGCGGCAGTTAAAGCTGCTTCCATTCCAGCGATACCGCCTCCGACCACCATTAGCTGGTTTTTGCTCTTGGCGGGGGAGAAAGCCAGATCATTGTTCATTTTGCTAGCTCCTTGGACCAGACTTTGGATAGGATTCTTTTCCTCAACTATACTATTCCATTGTGGTGAACGTAGGGTAAGAAAGCACCTGATAGGACATTTTTTCAACTTCTCCACTGTCTTGAGTCGAAAGAGAAGGCGCGATTTAGGTGAAGACAACGAGAAGAGCAAGCAGAACAGGATCTAAAATCGGTGGACTTCGTTCTTTAGATACCTTCGCTCGATAGGCGGAGTGTCAATCCGTGGGCATTGTGCACAGGAACTTAGTAACTTGCGCTTACATTCTATAGTAATATAGAATATGAAAAATTGAAAGAAAGATGTAGACATAGTCTACACTCATAATAATTGTGTAGATTTAGTCAACACCACTGTGTTTTACTCGTCAAAGCGGCTGCATGGTATGGCTGAGAACTGAGAAAAGAGCACAGAAAAAGTCTGTGTTGCCAGATGCAGAATAGTGCCCGGGGGGGAGCCATTTTATTCAGACCGCTGACAAGGGAGGAGGCCATATGGCTCGGATTCTGGTTGTAGATGATGTCCAGGAGGCCGTAGATGCAATCCGTAAAGTATTGGAGAAAAGGGGACACGAGATTCTTGGTTATACGGATGAAGTGGCGGCTATCGATCATGTGACCAACCATCCGGTTGACCTCGCCATACTGGACATAAAACTCAAGAAAATAGATGGTGTGGAGGTCTTGGGCAGACTAAAAGAGGTTCAACCCGATATAAAAACCATTATGCTCACAGGTTACCCCACCCACGCAAGCGTCGAGGAGGCCATGCGATTAGGAGCTAGTGCCTACTGCATGAAACCCATCGACCGAGGCGAACTTGAAAGAAAGGTGGACGAAGTGTTGAGTAAAGCAAGCTAATTTTTGGAAACATTCAGCTTTCCGCTTTCAGCTCTTCTTACATGCTCTCCATGCTCAGGTGCTTCCTATCCCTTCCAAAGCTTGCGTTAAATCGGCCGATCTATTTAGGAAAAGGCTGAGTGTGTCCCTAATGGAGAAGTTGGGCTAGAGGCAGTGCCATTCGGCCCCGCCTTAAATAGTTCTTTCCGGACAGACACTGCAAGAGGTAAGAGTGTTATGAAGCATGCAAATTACAATAAATTACAGGAAAAGATCAAAGAGCTTGAAGATGAAATTCTAAGGCTGAAGTCGGAAGAGACCAGGTCCAAGTTGATAGAAGACGCCTTGAAGGAATCATTTGCCGCTTACGAGCTATTGCTCGATAATATCCCTGGTGTTGTCTACAAAGGCTACGAAAATTGGGGTGTTGATTTTTTTGACCATAAGGTTGAAATGTTTACCGGGTATCCAAAGGAAGTTTTTAGTTCTCGAAGGATGAAGTGGTCTGATTTGATCATTGAAGATGACCTTGATGCTGTCAAGGGCGCAACAAAAATGGCATTGAGTGGCAATAAATCCTATCTCAGAGAGTACAGAATAAGAATCAGAAATGGCCAAACAATGTGGATTCAGGACAGAGGTACCATAGCCTGTGATTCGTCAGGTGCCATTCGGCATTTCAGCGGTATTTTCTTTGACGTTACTGAAAGAAAGCAAGCCAAAGACGAAATCACCAGAACCAAAGTGGAGTTGGAGCAAATCTTTCGTACGGCAGCGGACGGCATGCGGGTAGTGGATAAAGAACACAATATGCTCAGGGTCAACGATACCTTTGTTAACGTGTTTGGAGTGACAGAAGAAGACCTTCAAAAAAAGTGTTATGAGGTTCTATCCGGGCCCGTTTGTCACACCCCCAAATGTCCTGTTAAACAAATCTTGGGAGGTGAGGACAGGATAGAAATCGAGACCGAAAGACAACGGATGGACGGCACCCAAATCCAGTGCATTTTAACAGCAACGCCTTTCCGAAATGAACAGGGGGAAATCCTGGGTGTTGTTGAGAATTTCAAAGATATTACGGATCGCAAGCGGATGGAGGAGTCTTTAGCACGATCTGAGGCAAACTATCGACTGTTGTTCAGTACCATTCCATCTATTGTTTTTAAAGGATACGAGGATTGGTCCGTCGACTTCTTAGATGACAAGATCGAGAAACTGACCGGCTATCCCAAGGAAGACTTCAATGCAAAAAAATTGAATTGGTACGATATTGTTGTTGAAGAAGATATTCAACCGGTAAAAGAGTTATTTAAAAAAGCGCTGGAGGCGGATAAGGTCTACCTGCGAGAATACAGAATAAGAACCAAATCCGACGATGTTAGGTGGATTCGGGAGAGAAGCCAGATTGTCCTGGATGAAAAGGGCGAACTCGCCTATGTAAGCGGCATTTTTGCTGACATCACCGAAATGAAATTGATGAGTCAGCAGTTGGAAAAATCTCATAAAGAACTGGAAGATCGCTACCAGGAGATCAACGAGTTGAATGCCAATTTGGAGATGATGGTTGAGTTGCGCACAGCAGAACTTGTCAACTCGGAGAAGAAGTACGGGCGGCTTTTCGAGGACTCAAAGGACATGGTCTATATAAGCAATAAGAAAGGAGAGGTCACCACAATCAATCCCAGCGGTTTGGAGCTGTTGGGCTACGACTCCAGGGAAGAGTTCCAACACGTGACCCTTGAAGATGTGTTTCGGAATCAGGATGAGGCTTACAATTATCGTCAGACCCTGGAAAATCAGGGCTTCATCAAAGATTATGAGGTAGAGTTCAAGAAAAAAGATGGCGGAATCCTTAATATGCTGATTACTGCCAATGCCATCTTGGATGAATCGGGGGAATTCGCCGGGTGTGAGGGGATTGCCAAGAATGTGACAGAACTCCGAAGAGTCACTGAAGGTTTGATAGAATCACAAAAAATGGCCACGGTGGGACAATTGGCAGCCGGGGTAGCCCATGAGATCAACACCCCCCTTCAGGTCATTCTGACCCATGCACAGCTTCTGGCAGACGAGTTCCCCGAGGGAAGTGAGGCTCTTGAAGATCTCAAACTCATCGCAGAACAGTCCAAGATATGCGGCAGAATTGTTGCCGACCTTCTCCTCTATTCGCGAGAGGGCGAAACTATTATTGACCCTATTGATATCAATCAAATCATTGAAGAAGTGCTAGCGGTGATGGAACATTCCCTGAAAATAGACCGAATCTATATCACCAGGGATTTTGCACCACATCTCCCGCGTATCTCTGGTGATAGTGAAAAACTGAAACAAGTTTATATCAACATGCTCAATAATTCGCATGATGCAATGGGCAGCGATGGTGTCATTGCCATTACTACCAACCACGACATTGATGCAGGAGAAATAGTTATTTCTTTTATGGATTCGGGCAGAGGTATTCCTCCGGAAATCATAAGTAAAATTTTTGATCCCTTTTTTACAACCAAAGGCGTGGGAGAAGGTACGGGGCTTGGATTATCAGTTACCTTCGGAATTATTAAGGATCACGGAGGGTATATTGAGGTTGAGAGTCCGCTTTCTGCTGAAAGGCTGACAATATTAGAAACCGGAGAAGGAGACAAAAGAGGCCCAGGGACAGTTTTTACCATCCACTTGCCTACAAGCTAAGAGGGGCTCCTTTACCCCCCCCAACAGGCAACTCATTATAATTATCCTAAACTGAACCCCAACATGGAATTTGAGCAAAAGCACTCACATTCTGTGGGAGTGGCTTTCCCCGCCCGCCTCGCCTGAAGGCGAAGCCGATGGCGGGCAGGCAGCCGCGATCTTGCGGTGAGCCATCGGAAGAAGATCGCGACTAAAAGTCGCTCCCACAAATGAAAAAGGAAAAAGGTGAAACATCGATTTCAGGGTACTATAATGGGACGAGTTCAATACTCCCATCAGCCTAGCTTACCACCCAAACCGCCGTCCACTTCGCCAGCTGTAAGACCTTCTTGCTCACCCGGCCCATAAAGAAATCTTCCACACGCGAAAGGCCTCTTCGGCCCACAACAATAGTGCCACAGCCGGAGTTTCTGGCTTCTTCAACGATGGCCTCGGCTCGGCTGGCCGCTCCGGAACGAATTTTAGTGGAGATACGATCACGATTGAGGCCGGCCCTTTCCAAACGACCGACAGCCTCTTCCAAAAGGGTCGTTGCAGCTTTTTCAGCCTTCTGTAATTCCTCACTGGCGTCTGCTGTCCAGGATTCTAAACCTCGGATGACATGAAAGAGTGTTACCTCACAATCCGTGATGTCCATCATGTTTCCCGCAAAGTCCAAGACCTTGGTGGCCTCCTCCGAGGTGTCCATGGCTACTAGTATCTTGCCATCTTGTGGGCTACCTCCTACCACACAGACGGGTACATGGGTCAGTCGCCCGATGAGCTTGTTTGCAACGCTCCCCCAGACAAGATCTTTTAGCTGGCTTTTTCCCAAGCGTCCAACAACCACCGCGTCATAATCCAGTTGTGACTCAGTGATAATGTCTCGCGCTATGCCCTTCTTTCTTTCCTCCATTTTGACACTGACCTTATCTTCGGGGAAGCCTCGATCCAAGAACAGCTGCCTCGCTCTCTCCATGAATTCCTGAACCACGGTCTGTTCCCGCGTCGCCCAGGCTGCCACGCTGCTTAGCTTGTGCTTGAATGCTGGGTTTTTCTCCACATCCCAGAAACCCTCTGGCACTTTGGTGGCCACATGGAAAAGAACCGTTTCCATACGCTTGGGTGGAAACAACTGGCTAACGTAGCGCACCGTTTCAAAAGCCTGATCTGAACCATCCACAGCCAATAAGATTTTTCCTCTGTGTTTGCCCATGGGATACTCCTTTGATGACTCTGTGGTTAACTATGCATACTTAAACGGGCACCTAAAATGGGTACTGTGTCAGGTAAAAGAAAAAATGGTGTCAAGTGAAAGGAAAACAGATACTTATACTATTAGGCTACAGTACAGGTCGCAATCGTGTCAATCTAAAAAGCCCGTCTTTGAGAGGCGAGTTCCACTAACTAAAAAGTCTCGCTAATGGCCATGATAGCCTTTACCGTAAAAGGGAATCGTCTTCATTTCTGGAGTGCTACATGCCAAATGGTTTTTCGCGGCTTTTCTTGGTTATGGGGAAGCGGTGAAAATATGAAGGCGGTGACTGACCGATACCAATAGCCAATTTCCAGGTAGTCCGTATTTTTCGGGAGCAGTTTGAGTGGGGGAGATTATCTGTGAGATCTGCAATTCGATCAGCTTCTGGGTGCTACTAAAGGCGACCTGATCTCAAAGCATAAGGAAAGAAAAGGTAAGGGCGGCTGCCCTCAGCCGACCATACCAATCATTAAGCTACTCAATCACTAATTATAATAATCGCCTTATTTGGACATTTTTTCGCGGCTTCCAAACATTTCTGTTCCAGGTCCTTAGGAATTTCTTTTCTGGTCACGTATGCCTTCTTGCTGCCCTCGTGGAAGCGGAAAACTTCAGGACATATCACGACACAGATGCCGGCGATGTCACATCTGTTTGGATCAACTGTTGCCTTCATCAAACCTCCATAAATGAAACAGGATAGATAATCAAGATCGCAGAGCGTGCATAATTGGCGAAAAGCGCGTGACATCCTATTAGCATTGTGTCATTACACTTCGCGCAATTGCACTTCGCTGTCATTCGGGCTGCGCCCGTCATTCGGCCTTACGGCCGTCATTATCTTATCACAAAATACAATAAGTGACAGCGTAGCGTACTGACGGCGAAGCCAAATGACTTAATGACCAATAAGATAAGACGTTCTATACCTTGCGCCATGCGCCCCGCATCTTCGTCTGGGCTTGCTGCGGTGCCACTCTCCTCCTAAGCCGCCTTCTCCACCTTGACGGCACAGACC
>Ga0210140_1000153_pt1 | contig 12738 bp, 12 predicted proteins | sample China_Bullhead_C_3_FD_184858 | JGI IMG/M metagenome (GOLD analysis project Ga0210140, IMG submission 184858) | Wetland microbial communities from San Francisco Bay, California, USA, that impact long-term carbon sequestration -... | ecosystem: Environmental > Aquatic > Marine > Wetlands ...
CGCCTGGAATTCCATCGCCTGGTTGGTGTACTGGTCCAGGTCATTCGTGCCCGCCGTGGTACCTCCGCCCGAGGCGCCAAGACTCGGGCGCGAGCCGAGCGGGTACTGGTTGTCGTCGTCGTAGGCATAGTCCGAATGGCACTTGAGACAGACCTGGTATTCGCGCGTGACGTGCGGACTCGTCACAGCATCGCTGGCGCCCGCACCGCCGTCCCCTTGTTTCACTTCGTAGGAGAGCGGCAGCGAGAGGAACTCCGTATTGCCGTAGGAGGGCTCCACGCCCCAGGAACCGCGCAGTGCGCCGGACGCGATGTTCGTGTGGCCGGCAGAATGATCATGCGCGCTCAGTGAAGGGTTGCCGGCACCGTTGAACAGCGAGTTGCGCATCACGCGATGCGGGTTGTGACAGTCGGTGCACTCGGCGTGCCGATTGACCAGGTTGCCGTTACCGAGCAACGCCCGAGGTTCGGTCAGATCGCCATCAACTATGTCGTGCACTTCATTCGCTGCCCGCTGATCGACGCCATCGATGGGCATGCGTACACGCAAATTAAATTCGCTTTCGATGTCCTTGACGTCTCCGGCCGCATTCGTCACGACAGGGGCAACGGAGTGGCACTGGTAACAGGTCTCCTCGATAGCCGAGTTACCGCCTGACTTCGGCGTTCCAAGGGCATCGGTACCCTCGCGCAGTAATCGCCTGGAGCCGTGCACGCTGTGGCTGTCGTGGCAGTTCAAACAACCTGCCTTCCATACTGGCAGGCCCGGCGGAAATTCGCGCAACTGGGCTGGCACGCTCTGGTAGGTCTCGGTCGCCTCGCCCGAGTCGGCGTGCGCGGAGGACGCCCACCCTTCTTTGTCGTGGCACGCCAGGCAGTTCATGTCCGTTGTTTCGTCAAACCCACCAATGGCCGGCTGGGACTGCTGGAAGCGATTGAGACGCAGGAACTTGTTGGTTGGCGGGTTATCCAGGTTTACGACATGGGGGTCGTGACACGTCGCGCACTGCACCTGCCCGGAGCCTCCCGGCCCGGTATCCTCGAGCGGGACCGGCGGTCGCACGCCAGGACTCCGGATGGCAATGTGAGCCTCCGCCGCCGGATTGCGCAGCTCGCCATCCGCATTAGCCAGAGCCGTATCATACGTCAGCGAAATCGGGTGGTCGTTCGACAGGTCCGTTCCGAGATTGCGGGTGAACCCAGTCAGCTCGCCCTCTCCCGGCGGCATCGTGTTGCCCGGACCCGTACCGGTCATCGCAACGGACACGTTGGTCTGCCCGCCCAGCACATTCACTGAACTGATGGCGAGTGTACCGTCGTGGCAGGACAGACAAAGTTTCGAGCTGCCCGCCGGCTGCGCCAGCTGCCCCGCGATGGTCTCGGCGTCGAGGGACGACGAACTGTAGGTCGTATAGGTCTGCCCGGACAGCGCGCGGTTCCAGAGCGGTGTGCCCGGAGAGTTCGTCGCACCGTGGGGCGTGTGACAGAAAACGCAAACCTGCGTTTCGCTGGTCGCTCTCACGGTTCCAGGACCATCAACGGACAGGTTGTGCGGCGTACTGGCGACGTCGCTGGTCGACTGTGCATGCGCCACGAGATACGTGGCCGAGCCGCACAGCAGGACCACCAGCCCCAGAGAGCGTGTTACCGGAGTCACGTCGCATCCCCCAGGTAATCGAGTACCACGACGCGGCCGTTGAACATGTCCGCAACGAACAGCCGACTGCCGTCATCCGTCCAGGCTCCCGCGGGCAGGAAGAACTGCCCGGCTTCCTTGCCGGTCCCGCCGATAGGGATAAGCAGGTCACCCGAATCGCTGAACACCAGTATGTGATCGTAGTAGGACTCTATGACGTAGACGTGCCCGTCCCTGTCCGCAACTACGCCTTTCGGTCTCACCAGGTTTCCGACGAACAGGCCACGCTGGCCGATGGCACCGAGCGGCTCGCCGGTCGGTGACAGGATCTGCACGCGCGCGTTCAGCGTATCGGTCACGTACAGGCGGCCATCGGTGAAACTCATGTGCGTCGGCCCATTGAACTCCCCGGCGGCCACACCTCGCCGGCCGATCGTCCTCAGCAATGTGCCTTGCTCGTCGAAGACCTTTATATCGTGCGCGCCGGAATCGGCGACAAATATTTCCCGCGCGATCGGGTCGCGGCCAAGGCCGGTGGGCCGCTGCAAAACGCCGCGGCCGAAGTCACCGTTCGGGGCTCCATTACCGTCGAGTCGCACGACGTATCCGATATCGGCGTCGGCGACCAGGTAGCCCCCGGCGCCGTCAGCAACGATCCCCACCGGCGACAGGAAGGCGCGCCCGGGCTCGGCCTCGTCCCACACGGTAAGTGCTGCCTCCGCCTCGTCGAAGACGACAATCGCCTCACGACCCGCGTCGGTCACGAGTATCCGGCCGCGCGCGTCCACCATTCCGGATTGCGGGCGAATCAACTGCTTCTTGCGGTCGCCCGCGCCTGTGATCCCGGCGATCCACCGCAGCACGCGGACCGCGGCACCGTCTTCTGCGCCCTCAACGCTGCGAAAATTGTCCTCGCCGACGAGTTCACCGGCATAACTCAGACGCGCGGTCTCCGGCGGCCCCGGCCAGACCAGGGCACTCTCGGGCACGCGTCCTTCCGGGAACAGAACCATTTCCGTAGGCGCAGTTGCACAGCCTGCCAATGACATCGCCAGCAATGTAAGAGCGACCGGCTTCATTGCCCCATGCACGGCGGATCGATCGCCATCATGTAAACACCGAGGGCGCCCGCGGCCACATACAGCGTATTGCCGTCTATCCAGAGGTCGGTCACCGCTGCCGCCACCTCGGGCGGCAGCGCAGCGCGCGCATTTGTGCCGTAAAACTCCGGAGACGAAATGAATAAACCGCCGGAATGACCGTCGGCGACAAACACGCGATGACACTCATCGACAGCAAGTGCTACCGGCGCGAGCAGAGCGTCTTCGCCGTAGGTCGAGACGGGCCGGCCATTCAGATCCAGCTGTGTCACCTCTCGCGAGGCAGAATCAAGGACGAAGACAGAGTCATCCGTTGCTGCGATAGCCGTAATGGATGCCGCGACGGCCACCGGGGAAAGGGTGGTAGTGAACAAGCCGGTCGGATTCGACATGGCATCGAACATAGCGAGGCGCTGGCTCAGCCCGTCAGCGACCAGCACCGTCGAGCCCCAGTTGGTTTGCGCAACGTCGACCGGTGTCGGAATCAGCCGGCTATCCGTGAATCGTCGTCGCTCCCAGCCCGACTGGTCGAGTTCGACCACCGCGCGATTGTAGCGGTCAACAACCTCGATGACCTGGTCGATCGAAACATGCAAGCCGTTCGTGTTCGGGTCCTTCAACGGATGCAGTACGCGTATTTCCGCACTGGCAGGGTCCAGCAGCACGAGCGCAGACGACGCAGCATCGACGACGTAAACGAAACCGCCGGAGGCGGCGACTGCCGCCGCATATCCGAGCTGCACACCGCCGGTTCCCGGCATCATCGTCGACGTCCCTCCGGCGCCGAACGTGTCGATCGGCGTAAGCGTGACATTGATTCCGACGATATCTCGCTCGCCGCTCAGTTCGGGGTCCAGGGCACAGGAACTGATCAGCCAGCCACCAAGTATCGCCGTAACAAGGACTTTCGTCCGCTGGAGACACGAGCGGCCATTCCGAGGTTTGCTGCTAGTGCGATTCAATGAAACCTCTCGTCAATAGATACCCGGACCGGTCGTCTTGTGACCGCCCTTTACGCCCGTCTCGAGACCGGGTCTCCCGGAATGACACAGATCGCAATTGTCGATTGACCATGCCGTCCCTCCATCGTGACAGGCGCCGCAATAACGTCCATCGATAAGGTCCTGCATACGGATTCCCGTCTTACCCGCCTCCATCCTGATTCCAAGTTCTACGTGGCAGACCGAACACTGAAACCGAATCCGGTGAAACCAGTGAGGAAATATGACAGGCGCAACTCCCTCCGCCTCGGAGTTATCATTTAGTATTACATCCGCATACTCGGCCCAGGCAAACATTACCGGAATGAGGCATGCCGCGACTACTGCCAGCAATGACGGCCCCGACCGTCGCTTCATGATCCTTCGTCTCGTTCGGGGTCTCTTACCTCGCGCCCCACGGTCGACGAATCGGTGTTGTGGCAGCGATCGCATTCCGTCAGCGGGAATGCAACTGCACCGTGGCATATTCCGCAGTACTCACCCTGCAGGATCTTCCCCATGTTGATCGGGTTCGCATGTTCCTCCGCAATGAAGATCGAGTCGTGGCAGGTCTCGCAACTCATCCATTGCGTATGTGTCTTGTGCGGGAACCTGACGTACCGCATCGGCATCGTATTTCTCATCAATACGGTTGTTTCGAGCACCTCTGGTCGGTACTCGCCGTCGATGCTGCCTCGTGGCTCGATAAAGCCGTAATCGAGGGTGCGGGCCCAGTCCACCATGTTGCCAGCCGTATCCACCTGCAGGATGCTCAGTGCATCAGCGGGCTCCTGCAATACGTTGATTGCCGGGTTCGAAGGATCGTGGATGCCATCCTTCTTCAGTGGCTTCCATTTATCCGCCGCCAGACCGGCTGATGCCGCGGCCAGCAGAGATATGCTCAACAATATGATTGGATAGCGATTCGCCATACCTTTAACCAGGGATATAGACGCCCGCACTTCTTATCGCCCGAATGAGTTCCTTCGTCGACTCTTCCAGTAGTTCGATTGCCTCCTCGTATTTCTTCTTGCCTGCGGCGCTCTCTGCGTCTTCTCTCAGAACCACAGCCTTGTTTATGAACGTCTCCGCCGTGCCCCGCATCGGACTCGACTCCATCTTCTCTGCAAACAGCACCTGCACCAGCATCTGGTGAGTGTCGTTGCGGTCAAGTTCGTAGAGGTACTCGTCCTCCTTGGTCTCGAAATGGAGTTCCCGGACCAGGGTATCTCCGCCGCGCAGCGATTCCAGCGACGTCTTCACCGCCTCGTAAGTGCCATCGAGCATGGTACGCGCCTCTTCCGCCTTGCCTTCCTGCAGCAAGGCATCGGACGCCGACAGCTCGGCACTGACACGCGCCTGAAGGTCGCTATTCAATTCATCCAGCCCTTTCTCGGTGGCGATCCTGTCATGCGCCTTCGTCAGCGCCTCAACACTTTCGCGGCGCTGGCCGTAATCGTTCGCCTGCTTCTCCGATACCTTCCCTTCGCCATTGGCCGCCCTGGCCGCCTCTGTCAGAAGCCGAATCGCCTCCCCCAGCTCTGCCTCGGCGGCTTCCGCGTCGCCACTGTCGTAAAGCTGCCTGGCCTTGTCGAAATGTACCTGCGCATCGGCTTTCAATTCCAGTGCCTTCGAATTTCCGCTGCCCTCGACTTTCTTTGCCGCGGACGACTCGGTCAGCAACCGCTCCACGTAATTCAGCCTTGCCGACGTATCCGGCGACGAAGTGGGTTCGGCATTTGCACCGACATACAGAAGACCAATGTTCAGCATTGTAGCCAGAGCGAACAGGCCGGCATATTTCCTAGTCATGAATCACCACTGTTTAACGGCCATCAATTTGCGGCCGTTTGTTCCTTGGGACGCGAGTGACAGCGCCTGCATTCGGATACCGGAAATGCCACCTTCCCGTGACACACACCGCACTTCTCGCCCAACAAGATGGACGCCATGCTGATCTGGTTCGCACCTTTCTGCGGTATGAAGATTGCCGGATGACAATTACTGCAGTCCAGCCACTGAGTGTGTTGCTTGTGTGGGTAAACCACGTCGGGCATCGATCCCTTCACCTCACGCACTATGTTCAGGTCGAGCACGATAGGAGGGACCGGGGAATCACCGATGCTGTTACGCGGCGCAATCTCACCGGCATCGACTGCGGCGTTCCAGTCGACGTAGTTTCCGGAATTGGAATCGGGCAATGTCTCGAACGACTCCCGAGGCGTCTGCAGGATATACGTACCGCTGCTATCGGGGTCATGTATACCGTCCTCCGGTGGCGGCGCATTGCGCTCTGACGCCGGCTTCATCAGGCGATTGAACGCGTTCGGATTCGATTGCGCTTCCGCGAGACTGGCGAGGAACAGCATCGCCAGCACCGCCATTCCGCCAGCGATCAGGAGGACCGCGAGACTTCTCATATTGATGGCATTCACGGCTGCTACTCCCCGCCCGTATCCTGACCGGCTGCGGCACTATCCGTCGTCGTAGGCCGAAGCGGTGCAACGAGCTTTTGCGTCGTGCTGTGATGCACCTGCGTAGGCGTGTTGGGCTTGCCGGAGTGACACAGATCGCAGTTCTCGATCGACCACGCCACGTTGCCGTTGTGGCAGGCGCCGCAATATTCGCCGTCGATGATCTTCAGCATGTTAATGCCGTTGCCGCCTGCCTCGAACTTGAAGCCGAGATCACCGTGACAAACCTTGCAGCGGAAGCGGATGCGGTGAAACCAATGCGGGAACACGACAGGCCGCATGCCGGCTTCGTCGGAGAACTCGTTTATGACGACGTCACCGTATTCTGCATTGGCGGCTTCGTAATACACGAAAGAAAAAACAACAGCGACGAGCATTACCGCCATCCATAGTCTATTTGGTGTTTGCATAGATTCTTATTCGCTCTCTTGAAACATTGTCACGCGCCGATTCAGGGGGCGCCGTAATACCGCCTGACCCGGAAGAATACCTGGCTTGTCCACCGATTGTTGATTTCCCTGACGTCGGTAAGCAATCGGAGCTCGAGCTTTCCGACCGTGTAGTCCAGCTCATTCCTCCAAACCTGGTCGCTTCTCTCGGCATCCAAACCGATCTCCTGGTCAAAGAAGTTGTCACTGCGCAGCTCTCTACTCAGGAGACGCAATTCGGACAGGAAATTCAAACGTTCGACGTTGAACAGGTCCCTTTCCCGATACGTCAGATCAATGCCGTAAGTAAACGCAGCATTGTCCATCTCATCGGTCAGTCCCATCTCACTGTCCATTACCATCTCGGACACATTGTTGCTGTACTGCAATGTAATTCCGCCGTTCAGGGACCGGTTACGCGTGAACCGCATCTGAGATGATGCCTGGAGAGTTACCAGCTGGAGAACATCTTCCCGATCACCATACGTGCGTCGGTCCGTTGCCGACAACCTCAGGTAGGAAGAGGACCGACCTTTCTGCTTGCTCCAGGTTACAAAAGCGCTATGAACGAGTGACTGGTCGCGCCGATCATCTGTATCGACCCGCGCGGCGGCTTGTTGCGAAAGACTGAACTGGAACTGGCTCCCGCCCGACAGGAACGCCGTCTTGGACAGGCTGTGATCAAAAACACCCGCGACGTTCTGGACGGTGTCGTTACCGTGATTCCTTTGGCGCCGGTTCCCCGCCTCCAGCGAAGATCCCCAAAAGTACTGCATCGCGCCGACGTCGATCGGGTCCGCGCGGTAGGTGGTACGCAGGCGTTGAAACACGCTGCTCTCATCAGACTGCCCGTCCGGGTCCAGGGTCGTAACACCGGCATTCCCGGAAATCGTGACTCGCGGCGAATACTGGTAGTTCGCGGACCCGGTCATCACAAAACTCGTCGAGCCGTTCTCGAAACCACTCGGGCCCGAATCAACGCCTTGCGCAATTACGCGACCGATAACCAGAAGCGGCCGCTGCGTCTGAGGCCGCCAGTTCGAGACGCCGTTGAATTGCATGAATCGGCGATGAGAATTCATGCTGTCAAACGTGATGCGCTCATCGCTGAAAAATGTCGTATCTTCGATGTAGAAACGCGGGCTCGCTCTGAACTGATGGCGCAGGTTAAAGAGCTTTCGCTTCTCCGACTGCATCGAGTCATCCCTGTTCAGATTGCGAATCGACGTCATCAGGTTGAAGTTGTTTCGGCCGACATACTTCGTTCCCTGTAGCTGCCATATCCGGGAACTGAATTTCCGGGTCGTCGTTGTACTGTCGACGAGTACGTCCTCGTTGTCGCTCGCGCGGTAGTCGAGTGCAATGCGGCCGCCCCGTTGAGCCGAATAGGTCTGGATGAATCCCCAGTTTTGGGATACGCGATCCTGGTCGAATACATCGCCGTCGACCCGGTTGTCACGGTTCTCGTAATAGGCCCGGAACGGAAACCGGCTTCGGGCAAACAAGCTGCCAGCGAGCCCGCCGGTTATGAGCGTGCCCTTGGATCCTTGCCCCGACGTAGAGTTATCCGTACGCGTCAGCCCCAACGACCCGTCCAGCTGCAGGATGTAAGGCCGCCAGACATAGGTCGACGCAAACGCTCGCCAGGTAGCGAGATTGGTCTGGCTGCTCGGCAGTGCTTCGCTACGGTTTAGCCGATAGAGGTACTCCAGGTAGCCGGTATGCTGGATCGGCCCCAGCTGCGCCCGGACAGGGGTCACGGTGAGAGCACCCGCGAATAACAGGCTGGCGAGCGCAACGGCGCGGCAGGAGAGCCCTGAATATCTCCGCGCCCTTTCTTTCATTGTCTGTCTACTGGGCGTAACCCGGTATCGACGCCAGGTAATCGGTGTCCACGTTCACCTGGGAGTCGGATCTGAGTTTCGCGACCAGATCGCCCCATTGTTGTTCGCCGCGCTGTCGTTTCCATAACTCTTCGGCTCGGTCCCTTACTTCCGCAAATTCGTGCAAAGTCTCCGTCTTGCGCTCCGCCAACTGAAAGATGGCCATCCCCTCGAGCACCTTGATTGCTTCGGTGACCTCACCGACCTCCAGCTCGTCAATCGCATCTTCCGCGACAGGACTTAGCGTGCCCGCATGCATGAAGCCCATGTCGCCCCCGTCTTCCGCAGTCGGGTCCGAAGAATGCAGCTGCGCGAGTTCCTCGAAGGAAGCACCATCACTCAGCTGATCGAGGATGCGCTGCGCTTCCTCCCGCGCTGCCTGCCATACCGGCGCCTCTGCGGACGGCGGAACGCCGAGCAGAATGACGCGTACCCGGTTCTGCGCAGGCTCCGTAAAGAGTTCGGGGTTGGCGCTGTAGAAATCGCGTAGCTCCTCGGGCTCGGGATCCGCCACGGATCGAACGTCGGCCTCGAGCGCGGCCAGCAAGCTGTCGTCCTCGAACTTTGCGCGCAACGCTGCGACCATCTGCGGGCCTTCGGACTGCCAGCGCTCGGTGTCACCGTAGCGCGCCTCGTAGCTCGCGATCTTCGCATCGATGCCCTGATGGTTCGGCTGCAGATCGCGACGCTTCGCCTCGAGCAACAATAGTTGCCGGTCGATCATCCGGTCGGCCACGTCCCGCCGGAACTGGATGAATTCCTCGCCGCTGGGCGGACGCCCGTGGTAATACGTCTGGCGCGCTGCTGAGTAGACCTCGCGCTCGAATTCGCCGCGCGTGATCACGGCATCCTCCACCCTCGCAAACACCTCGTCGCCTTCCGTTGCCCATGACGACGTCCCGACGGAGGCGAGCACGACCACAAGCAGCGACGGCAAAAGCTGGAATGCGAATGATTTTGATTTCATGTATTCCCCGTTACGCAAATCGGCCCGGACAACCGACTGTTGCCCGGGCCGATCGGTCAGTCGACTTACAAAACCGCGAGCCGTTCGTGCTCCGGCCGGCTCACTTAGTGTGACATGCGACGCAAACCGCACTTGCAGCATTGCTGGTGCGCAGGAATGCGACGGAACCCGTACCCTGGGAAGCTGCGTTGTGCGGATCATGGCAGCTGCCGCACTCGACGAACGGCTCCTGGACGCCGAGGTCGTTACGCGTGTACAGCAGCATGTCGGTCTTTTCGCGTGCCGCCGTGCCAACGTTGCTGTTGACCCACCAGATCGGCTGACCGTTGATCGTCGCTTTCTCCGGCGATACGAAGTCCGGATCACCGAGTGTTCCTGTAAACGTCCCGTTTGCATCAGCCACGGTGGCTCCACCGCCGCCGTACTGCATACTGATCGGGTGGTCGTTGGTCAGGTCCTGGCCGAGCATCGGGACTGGCGCGCCAGTCATTACACCAATTGCCACCGGATCGATCTCAGAACCATTGGGATTGTAATTTCCCGAGCCGGGACCGTTGATCACGACGTCCATCGCCTGAGTACCGTCGTGGCAGCTGAGACAGGCCAGCGAGACCGAACCGACCGGCGCCTCGGCAGAATCGAATGACGGAGTCGCCAGGCTCGAGTAACGCGTGAATGGCGGCGTGTCACCAGTGCCCAGTACCTTGTTCCAGAGCGGAACCGGCGCATCCGTATCCGCGCCGTGCGGCGTGTGACAGAACACGCACACCTGGTCGGTATTGGCTGTGCCGCCCTGGCCGGTGCCGGTGTTCGTCAGGTCGTGCTGGCTGCCGACGACCTGCGCATTAGCTGAAAAACCCGCGAGCAGCAGTCCGCCGGCAAGTAAGATTGATTGAATTCTGACCTTGTTAAACATTTTTGTGCACCTTCCCCGAAGAATAAACAAATTCCCTGCACGTAGGGTATTTACCTTAGCTTTAATAGCCCAGTGACATAGTCACATTAGGTGGAAACTACGTATAAATACCCAGTCTTTCGGTCAGTTTTAAGGTAAACAGGGTAATTTTCGCGGCGGGTTCACTGAGCAGAGGCTTTCTGGCCGATGATGCGGTGCAGCGCGAGGCTGTCCTGCAGGATTATCCTGCCGCGTCGTAGTTCGACCGCCCCGATACTGTCCAGCTCCTGCAGACGGCGGCTGACGACCTCTCGCGCCGTGCCCAGGTCGAGTGCGATATTCTGCTGTGTCACCTCCGCGGCAGGCGGACTTTCCTCGGACTCCTCGAACTTGCGCAGCAGGTATTCCGCGAGGCGATGGTCCACGCGTCGCGTCGTAATCTCCCGAATCAACCCGATGACCTCGCCGAATCGCAGCACCGTCGCTGAGAAGATGTAGTCCTGCAGCGCAGCATTCCGGTGGCTCATGTTCCGGAAATCCTGTGCCGAAATGGTCAAGGCCGCCAGCTCGCCGCTAGCAGCAGCGTCCGCGAACGCGCCGATACCCATCATGGCAGCGCTCAGGTTAACGGGGCAGCTCTCTCCCGGCTTCACGTAGTAAAGCGTCACTTCCCGACCATTTTCGCCGGCAATGAAAATCCGGATTCGGCCGCGGCCGACGAGCACGACATCCCGGCAGGAATACCCGGTTTCCAGGAGCGGCCGGCCATCGCCGGCTTCCACCGGTTTGGCCGCCTCCAGCAGTTCCAGACGCTGACCAACGTCACTGTTTACGTAGAAACTGTAATTCTTCAGCACCTCGTGTGCGAAGCGGTGACGTCTGTTCAGCGTCTCGGCAAACCCGTCCTCAACCATTGCGTCCATACAAATTCTCCGGTCACGGGGTCGAAGCGCGCGCCCCCAGAAATCCCTCCCCCGGTCCGATACCCGCCGGGCGGAACACGTCCACCTTGCGGAAGAACTGGTCGACCATGTACACACGGCCGTCTTCATCGACGCCGATTCCCGCTGGCAGCATGTAACGTGCCGGCTCCATCGTCTCCGAACGAGTGCCGACGAACAGCAGCAGCTTTCCCTCCGCATCGAAAATCTGAAAGTTGCCGAACGCCGTATCGGTGACGTAGACATTCCCATCCGGATCGGTCGCTACCCCTTTCGGACGCGAAAACTGCCCGGGATAGACACCGATGGATCCGAAGGTATCGACGTAGGTACCGTCCGACTCGAACACCTGAACCCGGAAGTTGGCGCCGTCCACGACATAGATACGTCCTTCCCGACCGACAGCGACATCGCGGGGCAGGTTGAACTGGCCGGGACCCGATCCCCGCTCACCGATGTCGAAGACATGCTCGCCGGTCGCGATATCGAAGACGCGGACCCTGTGGTCCTGGCTGGAGACCCCGCCGGTATCGACGACGTAGGCATAACGCGCGTCGGCGTCGACATCAACGTGCGACGGCCGCTCGAACATATCCATGCCGCCGAAAGCACTCAGGAAATCCCCGTCCTGGTCGTAGACGATCACCCGCCGCGCGGACCCGTCGACAACATACAGGTTACAGTCCGCGTCGACCGCCATCCCCAGGGGTTTTCGGAGCTCGCCAAGCCCCGTGGTGCCGAATTCGCTGAACGTGCCGTTCGGCACGTCGAACAGCATGATGGAGCGCCGCACCGTGTCGCTAACGTAGATGCGGCCCTGGCAGGCTTCCACGTCAAACGGCTTGGAGAGGCCGGTGGAAGTCTTCGTTTCGCCTGTTAATACTCGCCGCCAGCGCGTCTCACTGTCCTCGAAGACAACGTCCGCGCTCCCGAGTATCGTGCGCTCGAAGACGAAACGAGCCTGCTCGGGCGGCGGCGGAAAGACGAGATCGGGCTGAGATTCCGCCGCAGCCGGCGGAGCGGAAGTGCCCGGCGCGGCACACGACGCGATGAGGGCGGCGCTGCAGATGATTATTGCGAGCGTCCAGACCCGGAGGCACTTCCGTTTGTAGGTTGGTATCGTGTATTGCGGCATGGCGATACTCTGCTTTTGTCAGTCTATCCGGTCCGACGTTATGACAACCCGGCCGTTAGTACGAGTTCGGTCAGATCGTTCAGTCGGGAAATCCGGCCGAGTATATTGGGTGAAAGCGCTCTATCGTGTGCGGGTAATTACCTAGTTGCGAATGATAATCAAATACAGTAAAAGCTCCAAACCATGCGCTACAGAATCCTGCATCTGACCGCCCTGCTGCTCCCGGCAGTACTTTTCGGTACCGCTGATGCCGACGAATCGATCGATGCCGAACGCATCTACCAGGAATCCTGTTCTGTG
>Ga0210140_1000154_pt1 | contig 12646 bp, 13 predicted proteins | sample China_Bullhead_C_3_FD_184858 | JGI IMG/M metagenome (GOLD analysis project Ga0210140, IMG submission 184858) | Wetland microbial communities from San Francisco Bay, California, USA, that impact long-term carbon sequestration -... | ecosystem: Environmental > Aquatic > Marine > Wetlands ...
CGCTCCGGCAACGGCGTAACGGCGCACCTGGTCGACGTGCCGGACGGGCAGCTGTACCTGAGGTTCTCGTTGTTCGACGCACTGACGGAAGGAAATGACGATCTCGATCTGTATCTCTATTACCAGCCCGGCACGTGCAACCCGCTCGACTTCCGCGGCACACGGGTAACGGAAAGCGGCGGGCCGACCTCAGAGGAACAGGTGAATGTCTTCAGGCCGCCGGCCGGTTGCTATGGCGCACTCGTGCACGGATATGAAACCGATCCGTCCAACAGCCAACCGGGAACCAACTACACCATGCTCGCCTGGGCTTTCGGCATCGTCGACGACCAGGGCAACATGACGGCAAGCGCACCACCGTTCGTCAATTCAGGCGGGACGGAGACGGTCACAGTCAACTGGGCGAACCTGGTATCCGACACGATCTACCTCGGCGGCATTTCCCATAACACGCCGCAGGGACTTGTCGGCCTCACGCTAATCACGATCGGAAACTAGGACCCGCCGCTACAGCGGTGCGGGGTGTCTCGCCCAGCGACGCTAGCGGAACTTCTTTTTCGCGAGCCGGGCACAGGGCTGGTGGCGGAAGCAGCCGACCACGTGATCATTGACGAGGCCGGTCGCTTGCATATGCGCGTAGACGATCGTGCTGCCGACGAAACGGAAACCGCGTTTCTTGAGGTCCTTGCTCAGTACATCCGATTCCGGTGAGGTGGCCGGGATGTCGGCGTCTTTCCTGAATCTGTTCTGGATGGGCGTGCCGTCGACGAAACCCCAGATGTACTTGCTGAAGCTGCCGAACTCCTCCTGCACCTCGATGAACGCCTGCGCGTTGCTGACGGCGGACTCCACCTTGAGCCTGTTTCTGACGATAGCCGGGTTTCCGAGCAGTTTTTCCACGCGCTTTTCCGTGAAGCGCGCGACCTTCTCGACATCGAAGTCGGCGAAGGCCTTGCGATAGCCCTCGCGCTTGTTGAGGATCGTGGACCAGCTGAGCCCTGCCTGCGCGCCCTCCAGCAGCAGAAACTCGAACTGCACCTTGTCGTCGTAGACCGGCACGCCCCACTCCTTGTCGTGGTACTCGATGTAATCGAGACTGACGCCTTCCGCCCACTTACAGCGCGTGATCTTTTTGGTCATTTCCGAAATCTAGCAGGGCGCGGGCCTCCCCGCAGCCACATTTTCTCGGCTGATGACCCAGTATTTATCGCGGTTCGAGAACCGCTCCTACAATCGCACCGTTCGTCCGCAGGAGCGCGCCTCGGCGCGCGATCGTGGTTCGAGCCTCGCTCCTACAGGCAATAAAAAAGGCCCGCGCGATGCGCGGGCCTGTCTTTGCTCATGCGTGGATCAGTCTTTCTTGTCGCCGCAGGAACCTTCACCGTCTTTCTTGTCGCCGCCGCAAGAGCCTTCACCGCACTTGCCTTCGCCTTCCTTGTCGCCGCCGCAAGAACCTTCACCGCACTTGCCCTCGCCTTCCTTGTCGCCGCCGCAGGAACCTTCGCCTTCCTTGTCACCGCCGCACTTGCCTTCGCCTTTCTTGTCGCCACCACAGGAGCCTTCGCCGGCGGCCAGCATGTAGCCAGCGCTCAGTGCCGACATGGCAAACGGGTTGTCGATAGTGTCAGCGTTTGCGACGCCGCCGATGGCGAATGAACTGGCCAGAGCAGCGCCTACTGCCAAAGCAACGGGTTTTACCACTTTCTTTTCCGACATGATCTTCTCTCCTAGTTGTTTGCCCAAGGCCGGGCACGGGTTGTCATTAACACGGAGCGTCAGGTGCTCCAGGTTACTGAATTCAGTACGTTCTGCTGGATTGATCCGAGTTCCTCGTCTTGTTCGCCGATGATAGCGACGCTGCCGTTTCCGACCGGCAGGATGATGCCATTGATGCTCTCACCTTCGATCTGCACGGCGGATTCGACCGCTTCGTCCGGCAGCAACAGGATCGTTACCGGACCTCGTTGCCCCTGGATGACCAGGTGCGGGATCCTCTTGCCGTTGATCACGCAGGTCTGTGCATAAGTGATCAGGCCGGTGTCGTGGTTCATCGCCGCCAGGTTCGCAGGCACGACCTTCGCGAGCCGCCCGGCATCGACCGGTTCGTCGGTCACGCGCAGCGCGTAAGGTTCGTGATCGGGGTGCGCCACTATTTCGTCGGCAAGTGATGGATAACTGACATTGCTGCCCACCATTCGCAACCCGACAAATGCAGCCAGCACCAGCATTGCCGCTACAGCCATCCATGTCGGCATCGTGAAACGAGGGCGCCCCGCCAGCGGGACCACGTTCTCGCTATCGACATCCGGCAGGTCGGGCATGCGAAGCTCGGGCACGCCGATCGCCAGCGCACGGCGGATCCGTCCGTCGAGGGTTCGCATTTCGTCGCGAAACGCACGGCAACCGGAACAGGCGGCCAGATGCGCTTCGCCGCCGTCGTAGGACGGTTCCGCTGCTATCGCCTGTCTGTAGTCTTCGCAGTTCATCAGTATTACGTTTCCGACATGTCGGTGTTCAATGCATCCCTGAGCTTGAGGCGGGCCCGGTGCAGGCGCGTCAGTACCGCACCCTGCCTGAGCCCCATCAGCTCGCCTATCTCGTTCGTGCTGTAGCCCATCAGGACCTGCAACACGAGTGGCTCTCTATAGTCGTCATCGAGCCTGTAAATCGCATCGCGCACGTCGTCCATCTCGTGGTCCGGCTGGTCAGCCAGCAGCGCTTCCTGCGACGGTGTCAGGTCATCGACATCCACCGTTTCGAGGCGGCGGCGTTCGAAGTAGCGGGCGTTCTCGCGCCGCACAATCGTCAGTAACCAGTGCTTGGCAGCCGCATCGTCTCGCAGCGATTCGAGCGACTTCCAGGCCCTCAACAGTGACTCCTGGACAACGTCCTCGGCGACCGTCCTGTCCCGGCTCAGCCACGCGGCGTAGCGGTACATGTCCTGGTGGAATACACCCACGAGTTCGTCGAATCTCCGACGCCTGGTTGTTCCGGCATCACTGCTATTCATACGAGTTGACCCGCCCTGTCGCGCTTTTATTACTGATTCTGCGGAAATCTGTGATTAAGACGTGGAAACACTGCCTAAATACAGGGAAAATAAAGCAATCTTTTTGTCATTCAGATTAGCTATGAGTACACGTACCCCCGGTCAGTTCCCCCGAGTTCGTATGCGGCGCACGCGCCGTACCGCCGCGTTGCGGCGCCTGGTCGTCGAGACCGGGCTTTCCGCCAGCGATCTAATTTACCCGGTTTTCGTGCTGGATGGCGAAGATCGCACGGAGCAGGTCGAATCGATGCCCGGCATCGAGCGGCAGAGCGTTGACCGGCTGCTCAAGACGCTCGCGGAAGCCGTGGAGCTGGGCATTCCGGCGGTCGCCCTGTTCCCGGTCATCGATGCCGACAAGAAGAGCCTCGACGGCGCCGAGTGCGCAAACCCCGAAGGCCTCGTGCAGCGCACGGTCAGGGCAATCAAGAATGCCCACCCCGAGCTGGCAGTCATCACCGACGTCGCGCTCGACCCCTACACGACGCACGGCCAGGACGGGATCATCGACGATGCCGGGTACGTCATGAACGACGAGACCGTGGCAATGCTGACGCGGCAGGCGTTGTCACACGCCGACGCAGGCGCCGACATCGTGGCGCCTTCGGACATGATGGACGGCCGTATCGGTGCGATCCGCGACGCACTCGAAGCCGCCGATCACCGCCACACGCTGATTCTCGCCTACGCCGCCAAGTACGCATCGTGTTTCTACGGCCCGTTCCGTGACGCCGTCGGTTCGGCCGCCAATCTCGGTGGCGGCGACAAGTCGACTTACCAGATGGCGCCGGAGAACAGCGACGAGGCACTACGCGAAGTGGGGCTGGATCTCGACGAGGGCGCCGACCTGGTCATGGTCAAACCCGCGATGCCCTACCTCGATATCGTTCGCCGCGTACATGACCGTTACGGCGTGCCGACTTTTGCCTACCAGGTAAGCGGCGAGTACGCGATGCTCAAGGCGGCGGCCGCGAACGGCTGGCTGGATGAGCGTAAAACCGTGCTCGAGGCGCTCGTGTGCATCAAGCGCGCCGGCGCGAGCGCGATCCTGACCTACTTTGCGATGGACGCGGCTCGCTGGCTCGGCGAATAGGTATACTGTCGGCTGGTTAAACAGCCTGGACAACGCACACGGTGACTGTCGACCGCTATGGTGTAATGGGTTACCCGGTGGCGCACAGCCGATCGCCCGTCATCCACCATTTGTTCGCGCAGCAAACGGGGCAGGAGATGCGCTACGAGTTGCTGCGCGTCACTCCCGAGAAACTCGAGGAAGCGGTCCGCCAGTTCCAGCGCACGGGCGGCAAGGGCCTGAACATCACCGTTCCGCACAAGCGTGCCGTCTTCCGACTCGTTGACCACCTGAGTGAGCGCGCGAGCACGGCCGGCGCGGTCAACACACTGACGTTCCGCAATAACGAAATTTACGGTGACAATACCGACGGTATCGGACTGTTGCGCGACCTCGTGGTCAATCTCGGCCTGAATCTCGAGGGTACTTCTATCCTGATTCTCGGTGCAGGCGGCGCGACTCGCGGCATCGTCGGCCCGCTGCTGGAGATGCAGCCCGGGCGCGTATGCATCGCCAACCGAACGCTGAGTCGCGCGCAGGACCTCGTCGAACGATTCGGTGGCCGCGGGCCTGTGACGGCCTGCAGTTTCGATGACGTGCCGGTGGCGGAACCGTACGATCTCGTTATCAATGCAACGTCGGCGATCCATGGCGACGAAATACCGCCGTATCCGGCGGCCGCCGTTTCGGCGAAAACCGTCTGCTACGACCTTTCATACAGCCTGCATCCGACACCGTTCTGCGCATGGGCACTCCAGCATGGCGCGGCCCGGGCGGTCATGGGCTGGGGAATGCTGGTCGAGCAGGCTGCCGAGTCCTTTCACATCTGGCGCGGCGTGCGCCCGAATACCAAGCCTGTCCTGAAACAAATCTCGATCAGCGCATAGTCACGAATTCTTCGGCGCTCGTCGGGTGAATGGCGACGGTGTCGTCGAAATCCTTCTTCGTGGCGCCCATGCGGATTGCGACCGCAAATCCCTGCATCATCTCGTCCGCCCCGTCGCCAATCACGTGGCAGCCGACGATACGCTCGTCGTCTCCGGCCGTAATGAGCTTCATGACGGACGTCTGCTTCTGCTTGCCTAGCGCGTAATACATCGGCGTGAAACGCGACAGGTAGACCTTGACCGCATCGCCGTGCTCTGCCCGGGCCTCCGCCTCGGTCATGCCCACGGTACCCATCGGCGGGTGACTGAAGATGACCGTCGGAACGAGCCTGTAATCGAGGTGACGGCCCTCCATTCCGCCGTAGATTCGATCCGCCAGCCGCCGGCCTGCGGCGATAGCCACCGGGGTAAGCGCCTGTGCGCCGGTGACGTCGCCGATAGCGGAGATGTGCCCGACGTTGGTCGTCTGGAACTTGTCGACCGGTATAAATCCCTGCTCGTCGGTTACTACGCCCGCGGCATCCAGCGCCAGGGTGTCGCTGTTGGGCTCGCGGCCGATGGCCCAGAGCACGCAATCCACCGGCCCGAAGCGGCGACCGTCATCGCTGGTCATCACGAGGCTGTCGTCGAGCTTCTCGACCTTCGCGGGAATCACGCGGGTGTCGAAGCGAATGCCCGCGTTCTCCATCGCCTCCATGACCTCTTCGCTCAGCATCGCATCGAAGCTGCGCACCACATGGTCCTTGCGCACGACGATGTTGACGTCGCTGCCGAGGGCATTGAACACGCCGCCGAGCTCGACGGCGATGTAGCCGCTACCGGCGATGAGTACGCGTTGCGGCCGCTCCTCCAGCGTAAAAAAGTCGTCCGAAACGATCCCGTAACCGGCGCCCGGTATGTCGGGCACCATCGGGCGCCCGCCCGTGGCGACGACGATCCGCTCGGCTCGGTAGTGCTCATCACCGACGGCCAGCGTATGCGGATCGATGAATTTTGCCGCGCCCTGGATGTGGTCGACGCCGCGCCTGCCGAGGTTGTTCTCGTAGATCCCGTTGAGGCGGGTGACATAAGCATCGCGCCGCGCTTTCAGACCGGCCCAGTCGTGGGCGCCGAAGTCGGCCGTGAATCCGTAGTCTGCGGCATGGTCGAGGTGGTGCCGCGTTTCGGCCGCGTACCACATGACCTTCTTGGGCACGCAGCCGACATTGACACAGGTGCCGCCCAGCGGCCCGTACTCGACGACGGCCGCACGCGCGCCATATTCAGCGGCGCGCTGCGCGTGCGCGAGCCCGCCGCTGCCGCCGCCGATTACCAATAGATCGTATTCCCCAGCCAAATCCTTACTCCTTTCAGTGCCGTGCTAACATCCTGCGCCGGAGAAGGATATCAGCAACGCCAATGAGCAACCCATTACTGGATACGTCGTCCCTGCCGCGTTTTGCCGAGATCGAGCCCGATCATGTACTGCCGGCGCTCGAACAACTGATCGCCACGCACCGCAGCAAGCTCGACAAGCTCCTGGACAACACCACGGATCACGATTTCGATTCGCTCGTCGCGCCCCTCGAGGAAATGGAACACGAGCTGTCGCGGGTCTGGTCGCCGGTCGGTCACCTGCAGGGCGTCCTCGGTTCCCCGGAGTGGCGCGAGGCCTACAACGCCGCCCTGCCGATACTGACCGAGCACGGCACCGAATTATCACAGAATGCGCGGCTGCAGCAGGCCTATGCCCGCGTGAACAGCAGCCTGCCCGCCGAAACCGGCGAGGCGCGGCGCAGTGTCGTGGCCCACGCGCTGCGCGATTTTCACCTGGCCGGCGTGGACCTGCCGGAGCGGGATAAACAGCGCTTCCGGGAAATCATGCAGGCGCTCGCCGCGACACAGGCCGACTTCGATCACAACATCCAGGACGCCTCCGACGCCTGGGCGCTGGCCGTGGACGATGCCGCCGAGCTCGAGGGACTGGCACCGCAGGTGCTGCAACGTGCCGCCGCGGAAGCCGCGGACAGGGGCCGTGACGGCTGGCTGCTGACGCTCGATTTTCCCACCTACCACGAGGTCATGACGCACGCCGAGAACCGCGGTTTGCGCGAGACCTTTTACCACGGGTGGGTGACCCGTGCGTCGGACCAGGGCGCGGGCGACGAGTGCGACAACAGCAGCAACATCGACAAGATCCTCGCACTGCGCCACGAAGCCGCGCAGCTGGTCGGTTTCGACAGCTACGCACATTACTCGCTCGCCACCAAGATGGCCGGGTCCCCCGCAGAGGTCATCGGCTTCCTGCGCGAGCTGGCCGCCCATTGCCGGCCCGCGGCCGCCGCGGAGCTCGCGGAACTGCGGGAATTCGCGGGCATGACGGTCGAGCCCTGGGACGTCTCTTTCCTGCTCGAAAAACTGAAACAGCAAAAATTCTCGATTTCGAACGAGGCGCTGCGGCAGTATTTTCCTGCGGAGACCGTGATGCGCGGCCTCTTCGAACTCGCCGGCAGGCTCTACGGCGTCGGTTTCTCGAGCGACCCGGACATCGTCACGTGGCACGGGGATGCGGTCTACTACCGGGTTCAGGATCGCGACGGCGAAGAAGTGGGGGGCTTCTACACCGACCTGTACGCGCGCAGCGGCAAGCGCACGGGCGCCTGGGTCAGCGACCTCGTCAACCGCAAGAATCTCAATGGGTCGTCATCGCGGCCCGTGGGCTTTCTCGTGTGCAATTTCTCGCCGCGCGACGAGAACGGCCGATCGCTCCTGACGCACCAGGACGTGGTAACGGTATTCCATGAATTCGGGCACATGCTGCACCACCTCCTCACCCGGATCGACTACCCGAGCATTTCCGGCATCAACGGCGTGCCGTGGGACGCGGTCGAGCTGCCCAGCCAGTTCATGGAAAATTTTGCCTGGAGCTACGAAGTCCTCGAACGCTGCACGGCGCACGCCGACACCGGCGAGCCGCTGCCCGAGGATCTGTTCCGCCGCCTGGAGCAAAGTCGCCATACCGGCGCCGCGCTGGCGATGCTGCGGCAGATCGAGTTCGGACTGTTCGACATGCGCGTGCACGCGGAATACGACCCCGAAGCGACCGGCGCCGTGCTCTCGATACTCGACGAGGTGCGCGCGGAGGTCTCCTTGCTGGCGCACCCGTCCTACAATCGTCAGCCGCATAACTTCGCGCATATTTTTGCCGGGGGCTATGCGGCCGGCTATTACAGCTACAAGTGGGCCGAAGTGCTCGCCGCCGACGCGTTTGAAGCGTTCAGGGAAGCGGGAATCTTCGATGCCGAGACCGCGACCCGTTTTCGCCGCGAGATTCTCGAAATAGGCGGCAGCCGCGACTTCATGCAGGCCTACATCGATTTCCGCGGCCGCAAACCGGACATCGACGCGCTCCTCAGGCAGAGCGGGATCGTCACCTCATGAAGATAGCCACCTGGAACGTGAATTCGATGAAGGTGCGCCTGCCGCACGTGCTGGAGTGGTTGTCGGCGAACGAACCCGACGTTCTCGTGCTGCAGGAAATCAAGCAGCTCACGGAGATGTTCCCGCAGGAGGAGCTCGCCGAGGCTGGTTTCCGGTCGCTCGCCAACGGCCAGAAGACCTACAACGGGGTTGCGGTCGTCAGCAAGCAAGAGCCGCAGGACCCGGACCTGGAACTGCCCGGTCTCGACGACCCGCAGCGCCGGGTGCTGGCAACGACGATCGGCGGCGTTCGGGTCATAAACCTCTACGTACCGAACGGCTCCGAAGTCGGCTCCGAAAAATACGAGTACAAGCTGGGCTGGCTGCGCAAGCTGCATGATTACCTGGCCGCGCAGCTGCAGGAACATGACAACCTGGTCGTGCTCGGCGACTTCAATATCGCGCCCGCTGACGAGGACGTGTACGACCCGGAGAAGTGGGGCGAAGCCATCCTCTGCAGCCCGGCGGAGCGCGCGGCGCTCGGCGAGCTGCTGGACCTCGGTCTCACTGACGTGTTTCGCAAATTCGACCAGCCGGAGAAGAGCTTCAGCTGGTGGGACTACCGCGCGGCCATGTTTCGCCGCAATGCGGGACTGCGCATCGACCTCATTCTGACCAGCGCCACAATGACGAAGCGCTGCACAGCCAGCTACATTGACAGGGAGCCGCGCACCTGGGAACGTCCGTCGGACCATACGCCGGTAGTCGCGGAGTTCGAATTCTGAAGTTGTATGCAACGCCCCGTTATGCCGGTTGGACAGAATTTACCGACATGACATATTGTCGAATTTCGACCGGATTGCCCGTGACGCGATGTGTATGATTGAGCCTGCAGCGCCCGATTGCGCAAGGATCCGCGTTGCCGTCAGGAAGACGGCATGAGCGACCTCGGACGCAAGCGAACGACGGGCGATACGGCCAACAACAAGAAGAACAGTATCGTGTCCCAGGACCGCCGTAACGATTACGACGTTACCAACACCGTGCAGGTCAGCAACCCCGCCGCTGTCCGCAACGCGGTATGGCAGCTCTATTCCGAGACGTTCCCCGGCGCACCTTTCGACAAGCTGTGGCTTGCTTTCTACGATTTCGAACGCCTGTTCTGCGGGCGTTTCCCCGGCTACCTGGGCTGCGATACGACCTACCACGACATGCAGCACACGCTGGACATGACGCTCGCCCTGGCGCGCCTCATCGCGGGCTATGAACGCAGCGTTGAGGCTTCGGAGCGCCTCGGCGCCGAACGCGCGCGAATGGTCATCATCACCGCGCTGTTCCACGACTCCGGCTATATCCGCCACAGCGAGCGCGACAGTGATTTCGTCAATGGCGCCGAATTCACGCTCTACCACGTGACACGCAGCGCCGATTTCCTGCGCCGCTACCTGCCCGACCTCGGTCTCGCGAAGGACGCAGGCATCGCCAGCATGATCGTCCATTTCACCGGTTACGAAGTCGACCTCGATGACATCGAACTCGACGATCCTCGCGACGTGATCTGCGGGCACCTGCTGGGCACGGCCGACATGATCGCGCAGATGGCCGATCGCTGTTACCTGGAGAAATGCCGCGACCGGCTTTACAAGGAGTTCGTGCTCGGAGGTGTTGCCGTCGAGAACTCGAAGCCGGGCGAGTACATGGTGCGGTACAAATCCGGCCAGGACCTGCTGCAAAAGACACCGGTGTTCTACCAGCAGGTCATGCGCGATCGCCTGAATCTCAAATTCAATCGTGCCTACCGGTACATCGAAGTCCTGTACGACGGCCACAACCCGTACATCGAGGCCATCCGCAACAACATCACGCACCTCGTGCGCATCATCTCGACGGGGAACTGGACGCTGTTACGCCGCGAGCCGGCGTGCTTCGTCGGCGTCTCCGATGCGGTCCAGGAGGTGGAGAGCTTCGTGACCGAACAGCTCGCGGCCCTGACCGGTCGCGCTGTCGAGAAAGACGAGTTGCTGATGCCCGTGTAAGCGGCCCGCTCAGCGCCGCGACTCATCCTGGTCCTGCCATGCCCGGTAGGATGCGTATTCATCCCGTGCAAGGCGACGATTGGCGTAGTAGGCGGCCAGGCTTGCGGCGGCGAGCGCGAAGATGGCGTCGGCCGGGGTCATCACTTCTTCGAAAAACACGGGCCAGGTGAAGCTGGTCGAAGCCCGGAGGACCGTGAGGATGCCGGTGTCGAACTCGGCGGCCGTGAACGCGGCCGCGACGAGGACATTGCCGACGAGCGCACCGGCCACCGCGGCGGCGGCGGCGATGACCGGAAACCGCCAGTCGAGGCCCCGCCCGGCGCGGCGAACGGCGAGGCCGATGATCAGCCCCTGGACCACGGTCATCCACGGAAACAGGCGGCCCAGCGCCGTCGACAGCATCACCCAGATAAGGCTGAAAGCGACGATCGCGAGCAACGCCGCGATGATCGCGCCACGTAACGACTGTGCGCGCACGAGGCGCGCTCCGACCTCGGGGTCCGGGCGTCCCGCACGCTCCCGCGAATGCCGCTTCGGCAGCCGCAGCACCTGTTTGCGTCGCTCTTCGCTCATTGCGGGTGTTGGGGTTCCTGGCGGGCCGGGAATGGTAGACTGCCGTTCCTGCAATCCTGCAAAGATACCGGAGGCGGATGTCATGAGCCACCTGATGCACCGTGCCATTGCGGTCGTTTTGCTGCTTGCTGCTGTACCCGCGTTCGCGCAGGACGCCGCGAACATCGGCGCGAAAATTCGCGAAACGCAAGCGCTGGTCGCAAAGGAATTTCGGCAGATCATTCGTGAAGAAATGATGCTCACCGACGCCGAGAGCAAGGAATTCTGGCCGCTCTACGAGCGTTACAGCGCCGAGAAACGGGTGATTAACGAACCCTACTTCGCGGGCCTTATCGAGTACGTCGACCGGTACTACAACGGCGACCTCGAGGACGAACATGCCGAGCGCCTGATGAACACCTATTTCGAGGTCAACCAGGGCGTCCTCAGGAAACGTCACGAATACGTGAAGAAGTTCGGCAAGGTCATGAGCAGCATCAAGGTCATGCGCTTCTTCCAGCTCGAAAACAAGGTACAGGCCGAGGTCAATGCGGCGCTCGCGGTAACGATCCCGCTCGCGGACCCGCGTTAGACGCCCATGCAGGCAGCGCTCTATCGAAAGTTCGGCGCGGCGCGGGAGGTCCTGGAGCTCTGCGACGTGGACGCGCCGGAGCCCGGGCCGGGCGAAGTCCTGGTCCGGCTGCACACCAGCGCCGTCAACCCGTCTGACGTCAAGAAGCGGGCCGGGGCGTTCCCGGACCTGCTGGACGAGGGTTTCATAATTCCGAACAGCGATGGCGCGGGCGTTATCGAGGCAGTGGGCGACGGCGTCGACAAGAACCGCAAGGGTGAGCGCGTCTGGGTCTACCAGGCGCAGCACGAACGCCGCTTCGGAACGGCAGCCGAGTATGTCGCAATCAGCAGCAACTGCGCGCCACGCCTGACGGAGGACGCGGGCTTCGACACAGGGGCGTGCCTGGGCATCCCGGCCATGACCGCTCACCGTGCGGTGTTTGCCGACGGAGACGTAGAGGGCCAGGTGCTCCTGGTCATGGGCGGTGCGGGTCGTGTCGGCCACTACGCCATACAGTGGGCACACCAGGCCGGCGCAACCGTCGTCAGTACCGCGAGCAACCCGGACGACAAGGAAGCGTGCCTGTCCGCAGGTGCGGATCATGTCGTTGATCACCGTGCGGACGACTTCGCGCGCCAGGTACTCGGCGCAAACGGGAACAAACCGATCGACCGGGTCATCGACCTCGAGTTCGGCACCAACCTGCCGGTGTCCATCGCGGTATTGAAGACAGGCGGTACTATCGCGGCTTACGGCTCGGCCAGGAACCCGGAGCCGGTGCTGCCGTTTTACAAGATGATGTACAAGGACCTGACCTTGCACACGATCATTGTGTATGCGATGCCCGATAGCGCGAAGGACCATGCCGTGGCGGACATCAACAGCGCGCTGTCCCACGGCTCACTGCAGCACCGGGTAGCGCACTCGATGCCGCTGGCGGACATCGCCGCCGGCAACGAGATCGTCGAAGCCGGCGAGGCGCGGGGTGCGGTTATCCTGACTATCGACTGAACTGCGAGCGCCGGGCTCGCCGCGGCGGCAGCGGGAAAGTGAGAAACAGGAGGAGACAGAGAATGGATT